>Ga0073936_10007589_pt1 | contig 13992 bp, 10 predicted proteins | sample AliMusrvi5mmetaG_FD_87041 | JGI IMG/M metagenome (GOLD analysis project Ga0073936, IMG submission 87041) | Freshwater lake bacterial and archeal communities from Alinen Mustajarvi, Finland, to study Microbial Dark Matter (Phase II) - Alinen... | ecosystem: Environmental > Aquatic > Freshwater >... | reverse complement strand
TCCCTGACGCGATACACAAAGAGCGGTGCCACCGGTGGCACGAATCAATCCATCAACATGGGTTTCCAGCACTTGTTTTCGCGTCGTTTGGTATTCAGCGCGGCCAGTGAAGGGTCCGTGATCTCGCAAAACTACAGTTTGTCCGACCCCGCGGTAGGAACGAGTTCGCTTTCCAATATCAGCCTGTCAGCGAGCCCGAACGTTCAGTTGACCAACTACGGGACACGGCAGTGGTCGAATCAGGCCAGCATTAAGTGGCTCAAATCCTCACGCATGGTGATTACCGCGGGAGGGGGACTTTTCTTCGTTGATCGGACCGGTTTCGGGAACGCGAAAATCGGCACTACCGGCTACCAGGCGCAAGCGGATTTGAGCTACCGCTATACGCGGAAGACCACGATAGGAACGTACTACACTTTCACCGATTATGCCTTTTCGCACCGTCTGAGCCTTGCTAATCTCCACACAATCGGGGGCATCTACTCTTACGCGCTGAATCGGACGACCCAGCTACAACTGCGGGCCGGCATTACAGCACTGGAAAGTGAAAGCCTGGCGTCTGTCGCCATTCCCGCGGAAGTTGCGCGTCTGACAGGACAGCATTCCGGTGTGGTCGATTTGTACCGGCGAAGCCTGACTTCGGACCTTTCCGCGAAGTTTGCAAAGGATCTTGGCCGCAACCGCACCCTGAGCTTTTCGTACGCCCGGGGCGTGTCTCCCGGAAATGGCCTTGTGCAAACGTCGCTGCAGCAGAGTTTCTCCGGGACGGTCGGCATGATTGTGAAACGCCATTATCATGTCAACGTTATGGGTGGAAGCGATTCTCTGACTTCGCAAACGGCCTCTGAGTCCGCAGTGCCCGGGATTCACTTTGGCAGCAGATTTGTCAGTGGGGGGATCAGCCGGGAGTACCGTCATGGGATCACCGGGGAGATTCGGGTGGATTACCGAAAATTCGACGTCACCAGCTACTCCCAACTCAACACGCAAGTCCGAATCAGCACCGGGATTTCCTGGAGCCCTGGCGAGAACTGGGTACGCTCGCTACAGCGCTGACCGGGGCTTCCATCCCCGGTCCGGAAAGACCGATGCGATTCACGCCCGTGGCGGCGTGGTAATGACGACAGCCTGAGCGCCAGTCTCTGAAGCACCCTTGTACGAATGGGGTTCGGAGGAGTCAAAGAAAACGCTGTCCCCTTCGGACAGAACGTGGTCCTCTCCCTGACACTCGATGGTCAGTTCACCCCGGGTAACAAAGATGAATTCAGACCCTTCATGGATGTGGGGTCGGTTTTCTTCGCCGGGGCGAGAGGGGAACTCAGCCAGATACGCCTGCAAGCCTTTTTCCTGAGCAGAGAAAGCGAGACATTCGAAGAAATAGCTGGGAGATCGCGAGTCGGGACGATCGGGGAATTGCAACCTTTCATTCTTTCGGACGATCGTGAAGATCTTGCGGCGGCGCCTGGCGTCGAAGAAGCAGTCCAGACCTACGTCGAAAACCATAGAGATCCGGGCGAGAGTGGGGAGAGTAGGAACCATCTTCCCGGTTTCCAGCTGGGACAGCATAGAGGCGGAGAGACCCGTGTGGCGGCCGAGATCCACAAGGGCAATTTTTTTTCGCAGCCGCAACTGGCGGAGCTTCTGACCGATGTCGTAGGTGGCCAGTACTCGCTGGATCGTCTGCTCGCCTGTTTCCTGCATGTCCAAACTCATGTTAGCAGGAGTAAAATTTTGGCGGGTTCTTGCTTCGCCACTTAATTCATTTTCAATCACAATAAACTTCTTCTCTCCGAAGGGGCTATGCTCAGAACAGGTCCTTACACGATAGGATTTCGGGAATTTTATGGCGATGCAAAAGAGTTACGGTTTCGAGGATCAGCGGGACGAGGATCTGGTTCGGCTCGCGCAGGAAGGCCGACGCGATGCGTTCAGCGAACTGACTCGCCGGAACTATCGCAATTCACTAAAGCTGGCGATATCGATTCTGCACGATCGGGAAGAGGCTGAGGACGAAGTACAGAATGCGTATTGGAAGGCCTGGCAACACATTGACCAGTTTCATATCGATGCGCGTTTCTCCACCTGGATGACGCGCATTGTGGTGAATCAGTGTCTGATGCGGTTGCGGAAGGCACGGCGCGCGAAGTTCCTCTACATCGACGATGTCCTGATCGGTGAGGAACGGGGGACGCTGGAGTTGGTGGATCCGGAGCGGACGCCCGAGTCATTGTTGGGGTCGAGAGAACTGGCGGAAGTGCTGGGGCGTGAGATTCGACGGATTCCGCCATTGCTTCGGCGGGTTTTTATGCTGCGGGACGTGGATCAGTTACCGATGCCGGAAGTAGCCGAGCAATTGGGGATAACGGTGGCAGCGGCGAAGAGCCGCCTGCTGCGGGCGCGGGCGGAGCTGAAGGAGAGGCTGGAGCGACACTGTGGTCAGATGGGAGTGGCGACGCTCACCTCGGCGGGCAAGGCGTCGAATCTGATGGTTTCACGCGCAACGGGAAATCTGGTAAGGTGGTAGACGGCACGGCGCTATCGTCTAATGGTTAGGACAGAGCCCTCTCAAGGCTTAAATACGGGTTCGACTCCCGTTAGCGCTACCATGTTTTCAACACCTTACAGAGCATGCAGTCAGTGGCAGTTTTCCTTGTTTTCTCCCTGGCCGTTCGTTTGACTTCTGAAGTTCTTCCCATTTGATTGCGTGTTCCTGATCTCTACCTGTCAGGCGGTGCGAGTAAACCCAAGTGAGTACCGAGTTCCTGCAGATGCGCAATGTCTGGCAGGTGTGGAAGGGGAGCAGCGCGCATTTCCCCCTGATCCCGATTTCCGCCCGGAGCCGGATGTTCACCGGTTCCAGTATCAGAGAGACGGCATACCGAAGGCCGGGAAGAGATCGGCCGGGCTCCATGATGCGGCGGTGGCGATACTCATCACCTCCGGATAGTTCGGATACCAGCCGGGGGCCGCCACCGGCGGGCTGGCCCAGCACATGACGAAACCCCACTCGCCGTTCAGCTGCACCACGCTGTTACACAGGTTTGTGAGTTCGCCGCCCTTTTGGGCGTAATAGCTGCCGCCGGAAACGCTTGTGTCATCGAAACCGTAGCCGGAACGCGCACCACCATCGTTAGCGAGAGCCTTGCCCGCAGCCAGAAGGGCCATCCCGGCCGGAGTGGAAAGAAACGACAGATACGCAGCGCCTCTGTTGAGCATGTCCGTTACGGTGACCCGCTTCATCGCTGCCGTATCCGGGTCCAGCATCATGGCGATTAGACGGGCGACGTCGGTAACGGCACCGGTAAGGCCGCCGGCGCCGGCGAGAGTGGCGTAGTCTTCGGTTCCGTACCCATAGGGAACGACCGGTTGTGCCGGCGTCATGACGCTGGGGCCCACGCTCAGGTCAGGGCTTTGGTAGCGAGCTTCGTCGTCCGGGGAGTTCGCGATCAGGGTGGAATTCAGGCGCACGCGTTGAATTTTCAGAGGGTCAAACAGGTGCTTCTGATAAGCATCGATGGTGGAAAGCCCGCGCAGCCTGGCGACCACCCTGCCGAGCAGGTAATAGCCGCAATTGTTGTAATAATGCGACGTTCCGGGCGGCGCGAGCAGGCTGAGACCGGCGATGAAAGAGTCCGTCATGGCGGCGCTGACGGGCAGGTTCACCGGATGGCCCGCCTGGGCGAACGCCTGCCTGACGGCGTAGCTGTTACCAAATGCATTCGGCTGCAAGCCGCTCGAATGTTCCAGCAGTTGCTGAATCGTGATATTGCCGAAATTACCGTCCACGGGATTGCCGCCGGAAGGTGTTTTGAGTTGCAGAATCTGCTGCAATTTGTCGGTCAGATGCAGTTTGCCTTCTTCCAACAACTGAAAGACGGCGAGAGAAGTAATCGTCTTCGAATCGCTTGCGAGGCGGAAGTGTGTTACAGGCTGAGCCAGGGGCCAGTCCGGCTCAGCGAAGGTGTAGCCCCGTGCATAGACTAACTGCTTCCTGTGAACGATCGCGAGGGCCGCGTGACGGACCGGCGAATTCACCATACCCCGCTGCACGACTGCGTCGATCGCCGCGTTGGCAACGGGACCGGTGGCATGGAACTGCCTGGCCACGGTTGTCTCGCTCTGAACGAACAGGGCAGCGAAACGGGCCGACGTCTTGTCGGGACCGCCGGCCTGCACGCAAAGGGGGAAGAAGCCCTTTGCGGTCCAGGTGTTGAATTCCTTCTGATAATCGTCGGGGCTGAGATTGTGGCGGGCCACCCAGGGCCCGATCTCGTCAGCGACGAACAGGGACATATAGCGGTTCGAAGAATCCACCGCGACGAAGGCGGGTCGGCACCACGCGGAAGTCTGGGCGTCGAAGCGGGCCTGATAACCGGCCGCCGTGTCCGACAGACCATCGTTATTCCAAAACGTCTTCGCGGAATTGGTCAGCCAGACGGCGGCGAAACGCGGGTCGCCGGGGTCACCGTAAGTGGCCAGGCAATGGAGAATCATGCCGTCTTTCCTGGCCAGCTTATTCATGCCCTGGATGGTGCCGGTGTCGGTATCGGCGCCGGAAGTGAGACCATGGCGCGTCAGAGCGATGGGGCTCTGCGGCTGAAACACGGCGGCGAACAAGGGATTTGAAGAGGAACCCGTGGCCGCGATCATGACCGGCCCGTAACCCTTCTGCGCCTGATCGTTGAACGTTGCCTGAAACTGGTCTGCGGTGAGCGCGGGAAAATCGCGCTGGGCCACGACGGCCGGTCGCCTGATCATCACCGCCGCGTACACGGGCGAATTGGTCGCGCCATAAACGCTCAATGAGAGAAAACGGTATCCCTTGTTAGCGGCGTCGTCGCGCAGTCCGACATGCTCCGCCAGCGTTTTTCCGTGCCAGGCAATTGTATCTGCCATCACTTCCTCTGCTATTTGTGGCGGATGCGCGATATTTGTTGCAAGTGAGAATCCGGAAGGGAGATCCGACTGAAAACAACATATGGCCGTTCATGCTGCCGGGCTCTTTCTTTACTTCGGTTGCCCGTAATAGGCTGTCGAGCCGTGTTTTCTGAGGAAGTGCTTGTCCCGCAGCGAATCCGTGATCGAATTTGCCCTGCTGTCGATCGATATCGTCATAAAGGCCAGATGCGCAATCTCTTCCAGCACGAACGCATTGTGCGAGGCATCAGCGGGGCTCCCGCCCCACGTAAATGGAGCATGCCCGGCGACCAGAACCGCGGGCATCGTCATCGGATCGATTTGCGCAAACCGGCGCGCAATGCACAAACCGGTATTTTTTTCGTAATCCGTCGCGATCTCTTCGTCCTGCATGTCGGCGGTTACGGGAATCGCGCCTCGAAAATAGTCCGCGTGCGTCGTCCCGAAGCACGGAATCTCTCTGCGGGCCTGTGCCCAGGCAGTCGCATGCCTGGAGTGCGTGTGAGCAACTCCTCCGATTCCCGGAAAAGCTTTGTACAAAGCGAGGTGCGTTGCCAGATCGGAAGACGGCCGAAGCTCGCCCTCCACGACCCGCCCGTCGAGGTCCGTGATCACCAGATCGCCAGCCTGCAGCGCGTTGTAATCGACCCCGCTGGGCTTAATTGCAACCAAGCCAAGATCGCGGTCGATTCCGCTCGCATTCCCGAACGTCCCGACTACAAGACCGTGCCGAACCAAAGACAGATTCGCCTCGAGGACCTCCGCCCGCAGTGCCTCCAGAGTCATAACAGTGCCTCCCGTGCGATGCGGCGCAGCGCCGGCATCAGCGCGCCTCGTCCGAACTCGAAGTAAAGCCCGGTGAAATGCGCAAACAACTCATCGTAAGCAGCGCGTGTCTCCTGGCGGGGTTCAAAGATGCGGTAATCCGGGCAGAGCGCCCGCTGCGCTTCCTGAACATTCGCGAAAGCGCCTGCCGCAAGGAACGCGAAGATGGCGGACCCGAGACTGGTCACGTCCGCCGCCGGGACGAGAACCGGTTTATTCAACACATTCGCGTACACCTGATTCAGAACCTGATTGCGCTGGGGGATTCCCCCGCCATTAATCACCCGAACAATCGGCACCGAATGCCGTTCCATGTGCTCCAGAATGACGCGGGTGTGGAACGCGGCGCCCTCTACGGCGGCGAAAAGCTCATCCTGCGCGGTATGCGTCAACTTCCAGCCGAGGGTAACGCCGCTGACTTCAGGATTTACGAGGATCGTCCGGTCGCCGTTATCCCACGGCATCCGAAGCAGCCCCGTCTGGCCCGCCCGGTAGGTCTCGAGACCCGCCGAGAGTGCCGCCGGCGAAGTCCCCGCCCTGCGCGCGATGGCATCGAAGACGTCGCCCGTTGCCGACATGCCCGCTTCAATCCCGGTAAGCCGAGGATCCACGGATCCGCAGACGACGCCACACAGGCCCGGGATCAAATCGGCGCCCTCGCTCATCGCAATGATGCAAGTCGAGGTGCCGACAATATTGACGACGTCGCCCAGCGCGGCGCCCGCGCCCAAAGCGTCCCAGTGGGCGTCGAACGCTCCCACGGGGATCGGAATTCCGGGCTTCAGACCCATGCGGTCAGCCCATTCGGTGGAAAGCGAACCCGCGATCCGGTCGGAGGCCGCATACTCCCCGGCAAGCTTGTCGCGGAAGCCCCTCAGTAACGGATCTACTCCCGTAAGAAAGTCCTCGGGCGGCAGGCCTCCCAGCGCTTCGTTCCACATCCACTTGTGGCCCATCGCGCACACACTGCGTTTCGCCAGAGCAGGGTCTGTGACGCCGCACAGCGTAGCGGCGACCATGTCGCAATGCTCGAAGGCGCTCGCGGCAGCGGCGCGCTTCTCCGGATTGTGGCGCAGCCAGTGCAGGAGTTTGGCCCAGCCCCATTCGCTCGAGTACGTGCCGCCACACCACGCCAGCGCCGGCAAACCGGCCGCGCGCGCGGACTGCGTGATCTGATCCGCCTCCTGCCAGGCGCGATGATCGCACCAGAGGTAATAATCGTCGACGGGCTGCATGCGCGCGTCCACGGGAACCACGCTCGATCCCGTGGTGTCGATAGCGACCGACTCAATCGCGTGGCCGGAGATGCCTGCCTTCGCAACAGCCTCGCGCATGGCAGCCACGAGAGCGCGCATATGGTCGTCGTGGCTCTGCGTCGCGTAATCCGGATCGGTCTTCAAGCGGCGGAGCGGATACTCCGCGACCGCGAAACTCAGGCGTCCAAGGGCACTGTCGAAGAGAGACACGCGCACCGACAGCGTTCCGAAATCTACTCCCGCAACGACACTCATACGCTTACCGATCCTCTTGTCAACAGGCCTCGCCCCGCAACACCCCTCTTACCGGTGGTAGTGAACATCCCAGTTCAGGTATTTCGTAGTCCCTTCATACACCATGCCTGCCGTTGTCGAAAAATTAGCGGCCACATGATGTTCGAAACCGTTCTCGCAGATATATCGCAGCAGTTTCTGCATTTCCGGAATCCGGACTACTCCGGCGCCTCCGAACGTCTGCAGCGAATCGTTGGTAAATTCGCCTTCGCCCACATATCCGCTGATTTTCCCGGCGCGGTCATTGGTCGAAAAACGCGCGAAGCTCATGGGGCCGCTCTTCACCCGGCCCACGCAGGTTCCGAAAGTATTATCCTTGCCCACGGTGCCCGCGATGATCTCCTGAAAATCCATTCTCACTTCGGCAAAGAAATGCTTCGGAAGATTGCTGCAGTGAAAGCAGACGGCCTTATCCGGATCGTCCCCGTAGTTGTTGTTCCAGTCGAGCAGCGCGCTCGGCGTCTCCGAGGCGAGCGCCAGTGCATGCATCCCAATCACGCCCGCGATATCCACCTCGCACGCGCTCGATAGCAGCTTTTCGCTCATCATGCTCATCACGGTGCAGGGAACCACGCCGAAGAACTCTTCCATCGCGGTCCAGCACTGAATCGCGCTGATGGTGACTTCGTTCTGCGCCATCCACTCGTCGATGACGGCGCCGAGCTTCGCCATTTTCAGCAACGCCGCGCCCGGAATCCCGTTCGTCGAAACATAGGATTGGATCGACGCGAGCTTCGCCTGCGCGCCGGGATGATCGTCCTTCATCCTCTGGATGCGGCCCATGATCTCGAACAGATCGACGGTCTCGACCGAGATCCCGCTCGCTTCGAGCAGTTTCTCGCTGTAGCGGACGGTATTGAAGGCGGCAGGGCGCGCTCCGATGGCGCCGATCCGGAGACGCCGCAGCCCTTTCGTCACCCGGCAGACCCCCGCGAACCAGGCGAGGTCTTTACGGAACGTTTCGGAATCGGGAGCTTCCGTATGCAGGGTTGTCAGCGAGTACGGAATGCCGTATTGCGTGAGGTTATTGCAAACCGACATTTTGCCGCAGAAGCTGTCGCGGCGGTCGCGAATGGACATCTTCGATGGGGTATCGGGGGTCGCCTGGATCAGCACGGGCACGTGCAGATCCGCCATGCGAAGGGTTTCCGCCACGGCGCGCTCGTCCCCGAAATTCGGCAGCGAGACTATGACGCCATCGATTGTCCGCGCGTTCTTCAGAAAAAGGTCGGCACATTTCCGCGCCTCGGCACGGGTTTCGACGGCGCCGAATTTCGTTTCACCGGGATCCACGGCCAGGACTGTGTGTCCCGCACTTTCGATGGCGGCGATCATGTCGCTGCGCCCGGTTGCCGCCAGATGATCCGGGAAAAAACCTCTGTTGCCGATAATGAGTCCGAAAACCATGAGCTAACGATTCCTCCCCGGAAAGAAGTGACGCGTATACCCGCCGCCCAGAACAAGCAGAAGGATTCCCCACCAGATGCCGATATGCAGGCTCGCAAGCACCACCGGCTTTGCGGGCGGAGAACTCAGCTCATAGAGTCCCTGGCCGAGAATCACGACGCCGTAAAACAGCAGAAGCACGCCGATGAAGAACCAGATCGAAATCATACCCTTTTGTTCATGCATTTTGTCCTACCATCCGTTCGCCTGCCAAACCCCGTTCGCCTGCCAAATCCCGTCGCCTACCAAACCACAATATTGAGTATGACGAGTCCCATCGCCACCAGCACAGCCCAGAACTGCGGCTTTCGGTAAAGCGCGAGATCGCCGTCCGACGGGATCGGCGTGCACCCGTATACCAGACCAACCAGTTGCGATTCCGGGAGCGGCTTCGTCGCGTAGCTCACGATTACCGTGACCAGGACGCACACGATCCAGGACCAGAGCGCACGGTACATGTCCTCGGCCATCGCTTTCGCGTCCTGCGACATGGCCACGTAGCGGAGCGCGGAAGGATCGAGCTTAACCCAGGCCCACATCCCGATGGAAGCGATGGTGCCGAGCAGCAAGCCCCAGAAGCCGCCCGCGGGCGTCGCACGCTTCCACAACATGCCCAGGACGACCGTGCCGAATAACGGCGCGATGAAGAAACTGAAGAGCGCCTGCACGTAATCCATGATTCCCGCGGACCTCATCACCAGGTACGCGGTCCCGATGCTGATCAGCAGGCCAACGATGGTCGACCACCGGCCCATGCTCACGTAATGCTCATCGGACGCGTTCTTCCGGATCAGGGCGCGGTAGATGTCGTAGGTCCAGACGGTGGAGAACGCGGTCACGTTCCCCGCCATGCCGGACATGAATCCGGCCACCAGCGCGGTGATTCCCAGCCCCAGCAGTCCGGGGCCGCAGTAACGAGCCAGCATCAGCGGCAGCACTTCGTTGTAGCTGTGCATGTGGTTCACCGCCGCCTCGTCCGCCCCCACCAGTTTGAACGGCAACACGGCGAGCGCAAGCAGACCCGGCACGATCACGATCAGGGGTACGGCCATTTTGAAAGCCGCGCCGATGACGGGCGCCATGCGCGCCGACCGGAGATCCTTCGCCGAAAGCACCCGCTGCACGACAAGGAAATCGGTGGTCCAGTAGCCGAATGAAATCACGAACCCAAGGCCCAGCACGATCCCGGTCCAGTGAATTCCCATTGGATTGTCCGAGAAGTGCCCCAGCGTGCTCCAAAGGTGTGTATAATCCGCGCCCGGCGTGTTTTGATGAACCCGCGCCATCATGCCGGACCAGCCGCCGGTCTCAATCAGGCCGACAATCGTGATCACCAGCGCGCCCAGCCAGATGAGCACGAACTGCAAAACCTCGTTGAAGATAGCCGAGAGCAGACCGCCCAGGACCACGTACACGCCCACGGTCAGCGACGAGACCCAGATGCTGAAGGAAAGGTCCCAGCCGAGGATCACCTGCATGATCAGCGCCATGGCGTACATGTTGACGCCGCTCATCAGAATCGTCATCAGCCCGAACGAAATGGCCGACGTGGCCCGGGCCGCCTCACCGAAGCGCAACTTCAGGTAACCGGGCACCGAATGGGTTTTCGAGATGTAATAGAACGGCATCATCACGATGCCGAGAAACAACATGGCCGGGATAGCGCCGATCCAGTACCAGTGCGTGGCGAGGATTCCGTACTGATAAGCGGCGCCGGCCCAGCCCATCAGTTCCAAAGCGCCCAGATTCGCCGATACGAAGCTCAGCCCGGCGATCCAGGCCGTCATGTCCCGCCCGGCAAGGAAGAAGTCGTCGCCGGTCGTCGTGAACCGTTTCAGATAGAAACCGATCCCCAGGACGGTCACAAAGTAAGCTCCGATGACGAGGATGTCAGCCGGAGCCAGAGAGAGCAATTGATTCGAGTTCATCAGGCGCCTCAAGGAGTCTATCACCACATGCAAGCGCGTTCATTCAAATTCGTTTCGAGGCTCGTCAGCAGCGGCCGTTGAGCGGCGTTGGGGCGCCGATTGCGTCGCGAAGCGTGATATATGTGATGCAGGTGAGAAGTTCCGTCTCAAGAGCGGGTTGCGTGCTGATTCTCGCCCTGCCCTGGCCTGGTTTCATTGCGCTGAACGCCCAGGATACACAGCACAGCGTCGACGCCCTCGCGCAGCAGGCGCAGAAGTACCTGCAGGATCAAAAGCCGCAGCTCGCGATTCCTTTGCTGCGCAAAATCATTTCGCTCGACTCGAAGAACCTCAACGCGCAGGCCAATCTTGGTGTGCTGCTGTTTTTTCAGGGCAACTACGCAGAAGCGATTCCCCTCCTGCGCGCCGCTTTGCAACTGCAGCCGGATCTTTGGAAGGTCGGGGCGCTGCTGGGAATCGCGGAAAAGCGCACCGGAGATTCGGCGGCGGCGCAAAACGATCTGGAGCGCGCATTTTCCAATCTCGCCTTATCAAACCCGGAGGAGAAGAAACTCCGCATCGAGGTCGGGCTTGAAATGATCGAGCTGCATTCCGCGGCGTCGCAATTCGAAAAGGCTCTCTCGGTAGTTGTAAAGCTGGAGGAACTGGCGCCGCGGGATCCGCAAATCCTTCTCGCCGCTTACCAGATTTCCCGCCAGACGATGTACCAGAGCCTGTTGAGTCTGGTTACCGTCGCGCCCGATTCCGCGCAGGCGCATATGATCATGGCCGGGGAACTGGCGCGGCAGGGGGATCACGCCGGCGCTATAACGCACTATCGCGAGGCGATCCGGCTGAATCCGGCGATCCCCGGCGCGCATTTCGAGCTGGCCGAACAGTTGAGGACTTCTCCCGACCCCGCGCTGAACGCCCGGGCGGAAGAAGAGTATCAGGCCGCCGTGCGCCTGAACCCGTATGACGAGTTGTCCTGGCGGCAGCTCGGAGAAATCATGGTCGCCAAAAGCAATTTCAAGGCGGCGCAGGAGAACTACGAGAGGGCTCTTGCCCTGCAGCCGAAAGACTCCGATGCAAGAACCGGTCTGGCGATCGTCATGATTTCTTTGAACCGTCCGAACGACGCCATTTCGCTTCTCGAAAGCGCCCTGAAGGACGATCCGACCAACATCGCGGCGCACTTCCGCCTGAGCACGCTGTATCGCCGCGCGGGCCGGACCGTGGATGCCGAACACGAGCTCGAAGCATTCCATCATTACCAGGAAGTGAAAGACAAGCTGTTCAAAGTCTTCAAAGGGTTTTCGGGCCAGTCCGGCCCGAAGTGACATGCCGGTCCACACGACGCGGGCGGCCTTCGCGGGACTCGCCGGCCTGACGATACTCGGACTCTGTCTTTGGGGCCAACAGGGGAAGGGGCCGGTTGCTCCCGATACAACAGCGATTCCCCAACTGACGGATATTACCGCGTCCACGAAAATCCATTTCAACCATCTGGCTTCGCCGGACAAGAAGTACATCGTGGAATCGATGAGCGGCGGCGTGGCTTTGATCGACTACGACCGCGACGGGTGGCCCGACATCTACTTCACGAACGCGCCGGATGTCGATATGCAACTGGCGGGCAGGAAGGCACGCAGCGCGCTATTTCATAACAATCACGACGGCACGTTCAGCGACGTAACGGAAAAAGCGGGTATCGGGTACCCCTGTTGGGCGAACGGCGCGGCAGCGGGGGATTACAACAACGACGGACGGCCGGACCTTCTGGTGACCTGTTTCGGGGGCGTGGTGCTCTATCGCAACAACGGCGACGGCACTTTCACCGACGTCACGAAGGAGGCGGGACTGGGGGCCGACACCCTCTGGGCCACGGGCGCCACCTTCGGAGACTATGACGGCGACGGCTGGCAGGACCTGTTCGTGTCCCACTATGCCGCATTCGATCTGCACGATCTGCCTGCCTTCGGCTCGATGGTGACCTGCGAGTACCACACCATTAAAGTTCAATGCGGGCCCGCCGGACTGAAAGGATCGCCCGACAACCTGTATCGGAATAACGGCGACGGCACATTCAGCGACGTTTCCCAAAAAGCGGGCGTCGCGGGCCCGGCGAATCTGTTGGGCCTGACGGCCGTTTGGTCGGACTTCAACAACGACGGCAGACCCGATCTTTTCGTCGCCAATGACGGCGCGAACAATTATTTGTACCGAAACGACGGAAATGGCCGCTTTACCGAGATGGGTTTCCAGGCGGGCGTAGCTCTGGAGGAAAACGGCAAGGCCCTGGCGAATATGGGAGTGGCTCTCGGAGACTATCTGCACACCGGGCGATTCTCGATTGCGATCTCGCATTTCAGCGAGCAGTATCTGCAACTCTTTCGTAACGACGGGGGGCTGAGCTTTACCGATGTCTCGAATATTTCCGGCGTCGCGCAGCCGACGATTCACCATGTGGGCTGGGGAGATGCCTTTTTCGATGTTGACAACGATGGCTGGCTCGACCTGATCCTGGTCAACGGTCATGTGTACCCGCAGGTCGATCAGGCGAAGATCGGGATTTCTTACCGCGAGCCGAGCCAGTTGTTCCTGAACCGGCGCGACGGCGGGTTCCGCGATGTAAGCGGCCTGGCGGGCGCGGCGCTGCGTGTTCCGCGCGTGGGACGCGGCCTGGCTGTCGGCGACCTGTTCAATGACGGCACGCTGGAGGTAGTGATTGAAAACCTGGAAGGCGAGCCGGTAATCCTTCGTCCTCAGGTTGCCGCGCGTAACCACTGGATCAGCTTCGAACTCGCCGGCGCCTCGGGCAACAAACTGGCGCTGAATGCCCGGATAAAGATCACGGCCGGCGATGTCACACAGACCGACGAAGTGAGAAGCGGGGGGAGTTATCTTTCGCAGAACGACCTCCGGCTCCACTTCGGCCTCGGTAGCCGTCGCCAGGCGGACCGGGTGGAAATCCGGTGGCCTTCCGGGCAATCCGAGGTCCTGACCAGCCTTCCGGCGGACCGTTTTTGCTGCGTGAAGTAAGGGGACGGGGCAGTTCCCTGCTCCGCCGTTCGGCCCGCGGCGGCTTCGCGCAGGTAAACGCTTTCACGCCTGTGGTACACAGAGGGGCGAAGCGTTACAACCCAAAGTTAACAGGCGGTGGCGGGAAGGAGTCCACAGCCGCGCAGGGCAGCGGGATCGGCCGGCAAAGATGGTTGCGGCGAAAAGAGGTGCCTTGACTTCGCGGCCACTCTTGCATAACATAGCTTCGATTCTGTAAGCGCTTTCGGGAGTTAACCATGAAGTTACTGACGAAGTTTCTCAAACGGCCGGTCGCCCTGTTCGGC
>Ga0073936_10007582_pt1 | contig 14000 bp, 5 predicted proteins | sample AliMusrvi5mmetaG_FD_87041 | JGI IMG/M metagenome (GOLD analysis project Ga0073936, IMG submission 87041) | Freshwater lake bacterial and archeal communities from Alinen Mustajarvi, Finland, to study Microbial Dark Matter (Phase II) - Alinen... | ecosystem: Environmental > Aquatic > Freshwater >... | reverse complement strand
CTTCGTCAGCTCTTCCCTGCACCTGCCAGAAAGAGATTGTGGGCTTGCCCAACACATCACGTTCATCGGTATAGCCCCACATCCTGAGAAATGCAGGGTTGACATAGGTGAGCAAACCATCTACATCCCAGAATGCGATTGCATTAATCGCCGTTTCAATCGCCTGGCTTTTAATGCGCAGCGCTTCTTCAGATTCTTTACGCCTGGTGATATCCCTGTTGCTTCCCCTGTATCCCATAAAAACGCCCCTGTCGTCATAAACAGGGTTGCAAACCTGGCCAATCCAACGGATAGAGTTATCAGGCCGGATAATCCGGAATTCAATCTGGCTGGGCTTCCCCATTTCCAAAACGCATTCTTGTCGGCGAACAATCGCTTGATCTCCCGGGTGAATAATCCTTGAAAGCAGCCCGGCGTCTTGCATGAATTCTTTTTGTGTGTGCCCGGTCAGGTTTTCACAGGATGGTGAACAGTAAACAAATCGTTCATCCACATCCAGCCAGTATTCCCAATCATACGTATTTTCGGCCACGATGCGGTACTTGGCTTCATTTTCTTTCAGCGCATCCTCGGCCCGTTTTCTCACGGCGATATCCCATGCGAGATCGGCCAGAGACATCACCGAATGGATATCCTGCTCATTGTAAAGCGTGGGTTTATTCCCCACACCCAACACGGCCACAATCCGATCATCGCGCATCACCGGAATCACAAGCTCGCGTATGACTGGCGCGTGGCCTTCCGGCATGCCCTTGCGGTGCGGTAGAGAAGCATAATCATTATGAATGACGGGCCGGCGTTCGCGGATGCAGTCCACCCAGACACCCGCCTTGTCCACCGGGTTATGCTGGCCCTCCCCTTCAGCCTTGCAGAGGTTCTTTCTGGTATTTGTGGACCACGCCTGTAACCAGAGTGTCTTCTGATCCGCCTCCACAAAATGGTAAAAACCCGATAGGCTGCTGGTGAGAATCTCAGCCTCGTCTAACGTTGCCTCCAGCAGCTCGTGCAGTGAGCAGTTGTTCGCCAGGTGCAAAAGGCGGCTGCGGGATGACATGATTGCCTCCGTCAGCTTTTCCTGGCTTATATCGCGGTAGATGACCAGGATGCCTGCCTGTTCCCCATTACTGAAGATGGGCGATCCTAAAATCGATACAAAGACGAGGCTTCCGTCTTTACGCCGGCGAGCCGACTCAAGCACAATTTTCTCACCCCGGGCAGCCTTCCGGGTTTGCTCAATCGCCTCTTCCAACAGGTGCGGCGGAGCTAGAAGGTCGTTGATCGGCTTGCCGGATGCCTCAACCGCCCCGTATCCGAAAACCCGGGTAAATTCCCTGTTGATGCGCTGCACGCAATCCTGGTTGTCCAATAATACGATTGCTTCAGGGGCGTCATCGATAAGCTGGCTAAAAAAGGCGCTTTCCCTTGCGGCTGCCTCATTCTCCCGCTTGCGTTCGCTGATATCGACTACAGTTGAAAGCAGGCAGGGCACATCATTGATCTTTATTGTTTCTGCAGTCCAGGATAATGCCAGGACTTCGCCGGACTTTGTCCGGATTTCAAATTCCTGGTTATAAAGCCCGCCCTGCTCAGTTATGGACAAAAAAACCTGGGACCGCTGGTCAGGTTGGACCCACAAATTTAATTCAAGGGCAGTAGACCCAATGACTTCTTCCCGTGAATGCCCCGCAATTCGTAAAAATTCGGAATTAGCTTCAATAATCGACCTTCCCTGATTGTAGAAAGCGCCATTGCAATCCGGTTCAGATGGAATATCTTAAAAAACTTTTCCCCGTTCTCTAAAAGCTGCTGGTCAAAATAAGCTCTCTGCCTGAGCGCCACTTCCAACAACCGGCTCCGCATCTGGTCAATATTCAAAGGCTTCTGGATGTACCCGCGTACATTTTCCGGGTTCAGTCCATCGGTGACCACTGCACTTTCATTTATGGCTGACATGATCACCCCTACGACACCGGGTTGTAAATTGGACGCCTCTTTGAGCAGTTCAAAGGCTGTCATACCCGGCATCCGCTCATCCGTCAGAATCAGGTCGATTTTTTGCCGACCCAGGATTTCCATTGCGGCTGGTCCCGATTCAGCCATGTAGATTTCAAACACATCCTGCAGGCTGTAGTTCAGGAAATTCAAAATATTTTCTTCATCATCGACAATCAGCAGGGTGGAAATTTCCATAAGGTTACCTGAACTTCTCAATCTACTGCCTGCCAAATTAATAAACAGGCGCCAGGAACACTCAAATCAAATTTTTCCCGGGTATTAAAAACATTATTCATGACCAGGATCCCCTACGCTGGGATATCGCAGCGGTTCACCGGCTTCGACCAGCACTCTATTCACCTCACCTTTGAGTTCAATGATTCGTTTCTCACGCCCCAGTGTAACGTTGTGCCAGCGTCGAAGTTCCTCGAGCTGTTCATTAAGCCTCGCCTCTGCCTGCTTGCGTTCGGATATGTCGCGGCAGAAGCATATCAACCGGCCTCCATCCTCTGCGATATACGTCACAGATATTTCCACATCATAAATACTGCCATCCTTCCTGCGGTGGCGCGTTTCAAAACGTTCAAACCCTGTCTCAATCAAACGTTTCAAATGGGCTGATGTTTTATCAGGTTCTTCCTGAACCTCCAGGCCGCGAATGTTCATTTGAGTGAGCTCAGCCAGTGAATAACCCGACATTTCGCAGTATGCCTGGTTGGCATCCATTAAATTTCCTTCTTTATTAAAAACCCAGAATCCATCCTTGGCGGTATGCAGAATGGTGTTCAAAAAAAATTCGTTTTTTTTCAATTCAGCTTCCACCTGCTTGCGTTTCGAGATATCCACCTGGGTGCCGATCATTTGTAATGCCTGTCCGTTGGCATCCCGTCGTAAAGCATGCCCGCGGCTCAGAATCCAGCGGTATGTACCGTCCTTGGCCCGCATCCTGAATTCAACTTCGAATGTATCCACCTCGTGACGGATGCAGGCCTGGTTGACAGCCAGAGTAGAATCCCGGTCATCGGGATGGACCAGGTCGAGCCAGGTTTTGTACGTAGCCGGCAGTTCCCCGGCAGCAAAGCCCAACATGCCCAGGTAAGCCGGGCTGTAATAGACTTTTCCACTGGGAATATCCCAATCCCAAAGTCCATCGTTGGTGGCTTCCATGGCATACCGGAAACGCGCTTCACTCTCAATCAACTGGTTTGTGCGCTCTTCTAACAAATCCTGGATGCGCAGCAAGGAGCGTTCCCGGCGCGCCCTTTCGCACTGTGCCAGCAGATATTCAGGATCATAAGGTTTCAACAGGTAAGTCGCCGCCCCCTTTTCCATCCAGCTCAGGGCCAGTTCAGGGTGTCCTTCGGCAATCGTCAACAGGCAGACACAATCTGGCGATTTTTTCTGAATGTCTTTTAATAACCCATCTCCCAGGCCGTCGGGCAGGTGATAATCCAGGACTGCGATATCATAGGATTCATTCCAAACCATGGTGAGACCGTCCTGACAGGTAAAGGCTGCATGTACCTCATACCCATGGTCCAGAAAGGATTTCACCAGCCGGGCGGAAAGTGTGCTGTTGTTTTCCAGCACAAGAACTTTTAATTTTCCTTGCTGCTTCTCGCCGCGCAGCAGAGCCTGGACCAGGTCGAGAAACTGTTTGCCGTCCACCGGCATATTTAAAAAAGCATTTGCCCCCAGCTCTGAAGTGATGCGCGAAGGCTCATCACCGGAGAAAGTTGCAGACACCACCAGGATCGGCGTCTGGTTAAACTGCCTGTATTCAGGGGAACGAAGCAAATGGCAAAAACGCCAGCCGTCAATTCCGGGCATATAAAGGTCGGTTACAAACAAAGCTGGCGGCGTTTCCCGGTGCATGGCATCCAGAGCAGCCTCAACACTTTTAAACGGGAGCGGATTAAAGCCGCCTTTCTTGAGCAAACCTGAAAGCAAATTCAGCTGGGTGACACTGTCATTGACCACCACCACCCGGGCTCCAGGAATGAAAAAAGGATTGTCAGCAGCCATTTCTTTTCCCTTATTTTGTATAAATCACGCGGTTACCGCCTTCTCTTTTTGCGCGGTACATCGCCGCATCGGCGCTGTGCAAAAGCATGTCCTCGCCACTTTCCAGGTCTGCCATGGCGACTCCCATGCTCACTGTAACCGACAATTCCCCGGCAAAGGTTTTAATTCGGTACGAATTGATCGCGGAAGTGATCCTTTCAAAAATATTTTCCGCTTTTATCCCTTCCATGCCAGGCGCTATGATTAAAAACTCGTCTCCTCCCAGGCGTCCAATTGAATCATAAACGCGCATATGATCGCGTATAAGCCTGACCAGGCCGCATAAAACCTCGTCTCCCACACGGTGGCCATATTGGTCATTAACCATTTTAAAATGGTCGACATCAAAAAATCCTATTCCAAGATATTCGTTTTTGGCAGGCTCACGCCTCGCACGTGAGAGTTCTTTTGACAACTGCTCAAGGATCGCGCGCCGATTAAGAATCCCGGTAAGCGGATCATAGGATGCCAGGCGCTCAAGGGTTTGCTGAGTCTCAAACAGGCGGGTCTGCAATTCGACGGTGCGCTGCCCAACCTTGATCCGGGCATTCAATTCCTCATTGTCAAATGGCTTTTTTATATAATCGTTGGCTCCCGCTTCAAGGCCCGAAAGAATATCCCCCTTTTCGGACTTGCTGGTGAGCAAAATGATATACGGCGGCTGGCCGAAATCAGCAGAACGCACACGGCGGATGACCTCCACCCCATCCAGTCCAGGCATCACCCAATCCAGAATCACCAGGTGCGGGCAGTCGGGCTGCTGCAGCGCCTGCCAGGCGGATTGGCCGTCATTAACTGCAAGAACCTTGTATCCCCATTTTTTAAGGATACCGGTCAGGATCGCGCGCGAGGTCAGGTCGTCTTCGGCGACCAGAATGCGCATATCATTCCCCTTCAGGTCAGGGGATGAGGTTATTGGAATGAAGTTCATCAAGTAATTTATCCTTGCGGATGGGTTTTTCCAGGTATCCATTGCAAAGGCCAGAAAATGCTTTTATTTTATTACGCATATCCGACAGGGCTGAGGTCATAATAATTTTTGCGCCATCGGTAAAGATGATACCCCAGGCCTCTTCCAACTCCCTGATCTCCCTGAGGGCCTGATGGCCATCCATATCCGGCATCATAATATCCATGCAGATCAGGTCGTAAGGCTCATGCGTCTCCAGCGAGACGCGCACAGCTGCCACAGCCTCCTGACCATTCACAGCGACATGTGCCAGGCCAAGGCCCTTAAGCAATTCCTGCATCAAGAGGCGGCTGGTAAAATCATCTTCCACAATTAATATCTTCATATTAATTTCTCCTTTTCCACGAACTCCCAATAAACACTTCTTCCCATCTCATTATGACACAAATTGATCATAGTGTTTTATCCAGTGCTTCTCTTAAAAGCTCAAACTGTGCTTCCAATTCACCCAAATTATCTTTGACCAGGTAAAGCTCGCCATTTTTACCATTCTTTTCCATCTCAAACGCCACGGCGCGCAGCGCCTCGGCCCCAATATTTGCAGCTGCTCCCTTGATGGTATGGGCCTGGCGTTCGGAGCCAATCATGTCACCCTTTTCAAGATAATCTTTCAACCCCTGGATTTGAAGGGGAATATCTTCCAGGAAACCGGCAACGATCACGCGCGCAAGGTCTTCATCATCCATCAGGCGGTCCATCAATGCCGGACGGTCGAATACAAGGGGTTTGGCCACTTTATCTCCTGCCTGTCCTCCACCGGGCCTGGGTCCCACAGGCCCGGCAGAGCTTCCGTCATTGGCCGGCGCCGGGTGGGTGCTTCCTTCTGCCATCCAGTATTCCAAAGCCCGCGCCAGGGCTTGTGATTCAATCGGTTTGGATAAATAATCGTTCATTCCTGCCTTGAGACAGCTCTCGCGGTCGCTTTGCATGGCATGAGCTGTCATGGCAATGATGGGTATGTCATGCCTTCGTACGGATGAATTTGGATCACAGATGCGCCGCGTGGCTTCCAGACCATCCATTTCAGGCATCTGCACATCCATCAAAACCAGGTCATAATCCATCATTTCCAGGGTTTTAAGCGCCTCAATCCCGTTAGCGGCCACATCCGCTCTCAGGCCCAGCTTTTTAAGGATCCCGGTAGCCACCTGTTGGTTCGTCAAATTATCCTCCACCAGCAGGATGCGGCGGCTGGAATTGACCTTTGCACCCAGTGTTTCACGCGCCGAATGGCGCGTTACGATCGAACGCGATTCCATCAGCGATTTACCGCCGGCCTGTACTATGGAAAGCACATTAAATAAATCGGCCTGGCGCAGGGGCTTGCTCAGGTATCCTTCGAAACCAAGGGCTTCAAAACGGCCTGCATCGCCTCTTTCTGGAATGGAAGATAACAAAATAATTCGCGTTGCCTTCAAGTGCTCATCGCTTTTAATGATGCGTCCAAGGGTGGCCCCATCCATAGTGAGCATCTGCATATCCAGAAGCGCAATCTGGAATGGGTCACTTTCTTCCCAGGCAGCAGTCAGGGCAAAAAGCGCGGACGGCCCATCAACCGCTTCGGATGTGCGCATCCCCCAGGATTGCAAACGCACACTCAGAATATCCCGGCTGGTGAGATTATCGTCAACCACAAGAATCCGCACCGATTGCAAATTGCCCGGGAGCAGCGTACCTCCTGTATTGCTTTCAGGTTGGCGCTTCATCCGGACCGTGAACCAGAATTCCGATCCTTTTTCTTCCTCGCTTTCCACACCAATCCGGCCTCCCATCAATTCAACCAGTTGTTTCGAGATGGCCAGGCCCAGACCTGTACCGCCGTACTTGCGTGTGGTTGAAGCGTCCACCTGGGTGAACATATTAAAAAGCCTGTCGATCTTATCGGCCGGGATGCCGATGCCAGTGTCGCGCACTGAAAAACGCAGTTCGACATCATCTCCAGACTCGAAGGGGCAGGACACATACACTGCAACCTTGCCCCGGCTCGTAAACTTAACCGCGTTGCCGACAAGGTTGGTCAAAACCTGGCGCAAGCGCCCGGGGTCTCCTCGCAGCAGGGCCGGTACGCTTCGCTCAGCACCGACCTCCAGGGATAGCCCCTTTTCATGCGTGCGCAATTCCATTACAGCGGCAAAATCGTCCAGCAGATTAAGCAGGTCAAAATCCAGGTATTCCAGGTCCAGCTTGCCGGCTTCAACCTTGGAGAAATCAAGGATATCGTTGATCAGGGTCAGAAGCGACTCACTGCTGGATTGAATGATCTCGGCAAACCGCTGCTGGCTTTCGTCCAGGTTGGTGTCGAGCAGCAGTCCGGTCATGCCAATTACGCCGTTCATCGGGGTGCGAATTTCATGGCTCATGTTGGCAAGAAAATCACTTTTAGCCTTGCTTGCCGCTTCCGCTTCCAATGCCATTTGGTTGGCAAAGACGGTTTGCTGTTCCAAGCGGGCATTAATCTCACGCAGTTCCTCTTCGGCATGCTTGCGTTCAGTTACATCGCGGGCAATGGCATATACCTGTTTTCCAAAAGGCCTGGAACGCCATTCCATCCAGCGGTAAGAATTGTCCAGGCAGCGAATGCGGTTCTCATAAGACCAGATGGGTTGTTGTTCATTGCTCATTTTAGAAATGGCATTCAAAGTCAACTCCAGGTCCTCAGGATGCACATAATCGAGCATGGGCATTCCGATAATCTCATCAATCGGATAACCGAGCACATTTTCCCATTCCGGGTTCAGGCGCAGGAAACGCCCATCCGTATCTGTAATGCACAACAGGTCAAGGCTGGACGTGAAATAGCGGTCCAATTCTTCTGTTTTCTGTCTCAGGGTTTCTTCAATGCCTTTACGTTCGGTGATATCCTGGTGGGTTCCGTACATCAACAGCGGCTTGCCGTCGTCTGCCCACGTGGCAACCGACCCGCGGTCCAGCACCCAGACCCACTGCCCATTTTTATGCTTCATCCGGGTTTCGGATTCGTAATAATCCGATTCCCCTCTAAAGTGCTTTTCAGCCAGGGCCAGGCTTCTTTCAACATCATCCGGATGCGTCAATTTTTTCCATACATCGATCGAATCAGCCCTCAATTCATCCAGGGTGTATCCGATAATCTGCGCCCAGCGCTCGTTGAAAATCGTTTCGCCGCTCTGCACATTCCAGATCCATGTGCCGACATTGGTACCCCTGATGATACTGGTCAGGCGCTGGCGCTCCTCCGCCAGGTTTTTCTCAGCTTCCATGCGTTCGCTGATGTCCATCGAAACCGAGAGCATGACCTGCTGGCCCTGCCAGTTAAACAGTTCAACATAAATTTCAGCCGGAAAGATTGTGCCGTCCTTCCTGCGGTGGTAGCGCAGGGGCACATACGAGGAACCTGACTGCAGGGTTCGATCTTTATTTTTAATTGGAGCCTCATAATCAACGTTTAAATCGGGGACGATCATCCCCCCCAGCAGTTCATCCCGGCTGTAACCAAACGTGCGCGAAAAGGCAGCATTGATATCCAGAATGCGCAGGCTGTTCGGGTCGATGATCGCCATGGCGTACATCTGGTTATTGAACACCACCCGGTACTTTTCTTCACTGTCGCGCAGGGCCATTTCAGCCTGGCGAATGTCACTGACATCTTCAAAAGTGGTGGCAAACTGGCCCTTGCGCGGGCTGAAGGCATGCACGCGTAAATGGCGAGCAAAGGCTTTGGAATAATATTCAAATATCAACGGCTCACCGGTCAGGGCCACTTTACCGTAGTTTTCAATCTGGAGGCGGTCCACACCAGGCATCACCTCGCGGACCGTGCGCCCGATGCAGTCTTCGCTCTTCATTCCCGTGTGGCGTTCATAAGCCCGGTTGACGTCCAGGAAACGGAAATCGACTGGAGAACCTGAATCGTCAAGGATAATTTCCTGCAGGGCGAAACCTTCCTCCATGTTTTCGAACAGCAGGCGGAAACGCTCTTCACTCTGGCGCAGGGCAACCTCGGCTTGCCTGCGGTCGGTGATATCGATGCCCATGCCCAGGTAGCGCGTGACTCTTCCCTGTTCATCGAAGAAGGCGCGGTTTCTCCATTCCTGGTAAACCACCTTTCCATCCGCAAAGGTGAAAGTCTCTTCGTGCATCCCCAGGGGGGTCTCCGGTGTGAGCGATTGAAGCCTCCGGTTAAATTCTTCCTTGGAGTCGATTAGATCGATGACCTTGCGGCCGACTAAATCCTGCTGTTGGTTCCCCGTCATGGCAGCCGCAACCTGGTTTAAATAAGTAATAGTGGTATCGGGTAAAAATGCGGTCACTGCGCCGGGCATGTCGTTCGAAAGGCTGCGGAAAACATCCTCGCTCTCACGCAGGGCCGCCTCGACTCGTTTGCGTTCGCTAATATCGCGGCTAAAACTGATAAACCGTCCCCCGTCTGCGGGCAGATAAGCCATGGATATTTCAAGCGCAAAAACGCTGCCGTCTTTTCTGCGGTGGCGGGTCTCAAACAGTTCTGAACCCATTTTAATGATCCGATTCATCCTCGCGGCGCTTTCCTCCGCTTTTCCATCAACGTCCAGATCGAGGATATGCAGTTTTATAAGTTCATCCAGGGGGTAACCGGTCATTTCACAGTAAGCCTGGTTGGCGTCAATCACATTTCCGAACGTATCCAGCACCCAGAATCCATCCCGCGTGGTTTGAAGAATGGCGCGCAGGTAGCTTTCTTTTTCAACCAGAGCTTCTTCTGCAATCCTGCGCTCGGTGACATCGATGCCAATCCCCATGTAAAGGGTGACCTTACCCTGGTCGTCGAAGAGGGCGCTGTTCCTCCATTCATGGTAGCGTACCTTTCCCTGTGGTGTGATCTGGGTATGGTCATGTATTTCTGTGGGCGAAGCCGGCGTGAGCGCTTGGTGTGTCTTCTTTAATTCCTGCGCATCACTCGGGTCAAGCAAAACAAAGATGTTTTTGCCCAATGCCGCTTCCTGCGAATCGAGCCGCATCATTTTAACCGATAGCTGGTTTAAATAAATGAGCGTACCGTCTGGCAATATCGCGATCACCGCAGCAGGCATATTGCTCGAAAGCGAGCGGAAACGTTCTTCGCTTTCGGCCAGGGCTTCTTCTGCCCGCCGGCGCGCGGTGATATCGTGGATGATGGAAAACAGCACGGACTCACCGTCCACCGTAATTGGAGAAGCGTGGTTTTCCACAATGCGCACTTCTCCAGAGGCCAGCCTGTGCGGGAAGGTAAAATAATTCTGCTTGAGCTCAAGCGCTTTGTGCCGTTCTGCAGTAATCTGCTCGGGGCGCATTGTATTGATTTCACTCACCTGCATGGTGATCAATTTCTCAATGGGATAACCATAAAACTGGCTTGCCGCCTGGTTTGCATTGATAATCTTGCCTGATTCAGGCTCTACCAGCATCATGACTGCACTGTGGGTTTCAAACATGCCCCTGAAACGCTGTTCGCTGTCGCGCAAGGATTTTTCAATCTTTATTTGTTCCGTCACATCCTGGATAAACCCGTAAAGGAAGGTCTTCCCGCTTACCGGATCTTCCCTCTGTCCAACCGAAAGGATACCTGTGATAATGCTGCCGTCCTTACATTTGTAACGGTTTTCGAATACATTCCATTTATTTTGGGCATCAGCAATTTCGCGAATAAACGATGGGCGCCGCGTGGGGTCTTGATAAAGCGCCTCAGCGATCGAGGTCCGGTTGGTCGTTTGAAGCAAATCCTCCGGCGAATCATATTTCACCATGGCAGCGAGGGCCGGATTGACATAAATAAATTTGCCTTCCGGTGTGGATTGGAACATGCCGATCGGTACACTTTCAAAAATATTCCGGATACGCGCTTCGCTTTTCCTCAGGTTATCTTCGCTTTCCTTTTGTTCGGTGATATCCGATAGAATGCCCTGGAACTGCTTTCTCCCCGTCTGCGGGTCCACTTTCAAGACCCCCCGGTCGCGCACCCAGCGCGTACCGCGGCTGCGCGTCTCGATGCGGTACTCCATGCTTAACCTTTCATCCACCAGGAGGGAACTGATCTGCGCCTGAATCAGCTCGCGGTCGTCCGCACGGATGATCCTGCTGTATAAGCCCGGGTCCGAAACAAATTCCTCCATCCCATATCCGGTCAACTCATGAATTTGTGGGCTGATATATTGCCAGTCGCCCCCAATTTCATCCGTGTATAATACTTCAGGCATTTGTTCGACCAGGAAGCGGTAATTCTGCTCGCTGCTGCTCAATTTGTGCGCCTGGACCAGCATCTGGTCCTCCAGTTCCTGTCTCCGCTTCAGCACAGAGCGGGTTAAAGTTGTGGCTGTCACTGTGAATAATAAACCCAGGAGGAGAACCATGGGACCGGCGGGAATGGTCTCGGAACTCATAAAGGACGCCGTCGGGCTTGCGGCCAGGGCAAAAGTCCTGCCAAAAACAAATAATGGGCTGATATCATCCAAAACCGCTCCACCGCTAATCGAAGGAGGGAATCCCCAATTTACCCCGGCCGGGTTGAGCACTGTGGAATCAAGCAGTCGGGGAATTTTGTTGTCATCCAGCTGGTAAAGAGAAATATTCACAAACAGGCGCTCTGGAAAATCCATTTTCTGCTGTGAAGTAATGATATTGTCCATTTGAAAAACCACCGCGGCAAAACCCAGCAGTTGTGGCGGCTGGACATTGCGGTTAAATGCCGGGTAAACGATGAGCATAATGTCGTCTGCCCGGCCTGAAAGCCACGCCGTCGTTGGATGCGCAGCCACAGGCATATCTCCAACCGCTGCACTATCCAGCGCCTTCAGAATCAGGGAATCTGTTCCAAAATCATAACCCGTTGCGGGCAAAATGTCGCCGCGCGGGCCGGAATATAATAGCGGATAATACACAGCACGTTTTTCCACCGCGGATGGGGACCCTTTAATGTCCTTTTGAAATAAGCTAAAACCAGTCATGCCTTCCTGGCGGGCCATGGACTCAAAATTGGCTTTTTCATCTGCCGGCACCACCGGAATCCAGGCCCAGGTCTGGTTCAGGCTGGCCCTTGGCAGGGAAGCGGCATATTTATTGAATGCATTGGGTGAAACTTGATCCGAACTTTCAAAATAACGGGCCAGGTCTGCCAGCTGCAAATTGCTGATATCGTTGAAATATTCCTGGATCGTGCCGATCTTTTGCTGGGCCAGGCCGGAAAAAATGCTTTTTCGAGTGGCATTTTCCCAATTATTGGCCATATAAGCCACTCCCAGGGTGATCACGATCGATATCATCATCACCAGGATCGTTTCAGGCTGGAAACTCCAGGTCCTGTTTTTTTCATTCTTCTTCAACACGATATAGATCGACAGAATAGAAATTGAAGCCAGCAGAATGGCTAAAAGGGGAACCAGCCGCGCCTGAGCGATTGATGTGCGGCCTTTTGCAGCATCCAGTTCTATTTCGACCATCACGAGCGTTTTTCCAATTAACGGATCGGTCACGGGAGCCCAGGCACGCATCACATTTCGATCAGGGTTGCTCGCAGCACTTTCTACAAAGGGCTGGCCGTTTTGAAAAACATCCAGGTCATCCGCTGTGAAATTTTTTAAAGGCACGCCAGGGGAAATATATAACGGGTCTCCCTCATCCAGGCTTTGGGGTCCCATGACCAGCTGGTTATTCCGCAGGGCCATGCTGTTTATTTTGAGGTTCCCGATCATGCTGGAATAACTGTTAAAGAAATTATGCAGGAACTGGTATTCAGGCCGGGCCCGGTCTGCTGCATCAAACGTCAAGGCATTCACCTGGCGCGCGGAAATGGTGTGTGAAATGGATACAGCCTGTTCAAGTAAAGCCGTCTGCATGCGTGAATCAGCTGCCTGCCCATTTGAACTGGAACACCACCAGCTTCCAATCAGAAACAGGATGATAATCGCTGGCCCGAATACATGGCTCAGAATTGACACCTGTGTTTGGGCTTTGCCATCCAGTGAAAGGGCCATCCAGAGAAACACGGCGGTCAAAATAAGGGTCGTGGAACGCAGCAATAGGCTGTATCCCCCCAATTCAAGTGAAATGGTAGCCGCCTGCGCCGAAGCATCAGGCGCAAGGTTCAGGGTCAGGGGTGCCGTCAGAACAGAAAGAACAAAAAAAATGCCGGCTAAACCCAGGAAAAGCCTGCGCCTGTCATGGATCAACCGGACTTCAGCCAGGATCACCTGCGCTGAAAGCAAACCAGCCGGAAGCGCCAGGAAAATACTGCCCGCCTCCGCCTCTCCCATGAAGCTTAGAAAACCATCCAGAATGGTCAGCGCCAGGACACAAAAATAAAACCAGCGCAGCGAAACATGTCTGCCCTGTGTCTCCAGCGCCCGCCGGCCAAATTCAATCCCCGCCAGCAGTGATAAAGTATTAAGCACAATTCCCGCCGGATAGAGGATGGCACTTTCCACATTAAAATAAGCCAGCAGAGCCGTCATGCCGGCCAGTCCCGCGAAAATGGCATGGTAAACCAGCCAGATCCAGGGGAGCCGCAGGCTTGAACGCCCCGCCCTGAGTCGCATAACTGTCACGAGGCCGAAGGCTGCCAGGGTAAAGATAAAAAACAGGTAATCCAGATTGGCCTGAAGAGGGTTCAATCTAAGGGTCACCTCCCCTCTTTAAGCTGGTAATAAACCGAACGCAGGTGCCTGTGGGATTCAAATATCGGGCTGTAGCCGGTAAGTGATTCAGTAGAACCGATGACCAGGTATCCGTCGCGGTCCAGCGACCCGGCCAGGCGGTTGAATAGACTGCTTTTATCCTTGTCGGCAAAATAAATGGCCACATTCCGGCAGAAAATAATGTCAAATTTACCCAGGCTGGAAAGATCTTCGAGGAGGTTGGTGGTTTTAAACACTGCCATGGCACGGATTTCGTCGCTGATTTTCCAGCTCGTGTCCTGGCGTGTGAAATAACGCATCAGTTTATCTGCCGGCAGCCCCCTTTCCATTTCCACGCGGTTATATAT
>Ga0073936_10007580_pt1 | contig 14003 bp, 6 predicted proteins | sample AliMusrvi5mmetaG_FD_87041 | JGI IMG/M metagenome (GOLD analysis project Ga0073936, IMG submission 87041) | Freshwater lake bacterial and archeal communities from Alinen Mustajarvi, Finland, to study Microbial Dark Matter (Phase II) - Alinen... | ecosystem: Environmental > Aquatic > Freshwater >... | reverse complement strand
GCAATATTACTTTGCTGTTTCTGATAGCAGAGGCTCCGGCATCATTCCACATGAGGACCTGGAAAATATATAATCCAGATCGTAGTTTTCTTCCGAAATCATTTGTTCCATCCCATTTGACGGGTCCGATTATTCCCTGATCTGATCCGGATGTTGTTTCAAGGACACGTTGTATCCTTCCCTCTGCATCGTATATTCTGATTTCTGCTTTGAGTACTTTTCCTGATTGATTGTGTCGAATCGTAAATGTGGTGCTTGCTTTAAATGGATTTGGCCAAACTGTGAAGTCTTCTGCTTCAATAAGACTCTCTTTTTTTACGTCAAATAAAACATCTGCTGTTGATGAATTGTTCATGACGTCCCAGACTTTTATTCTAAGCTGATGTTGTCCCGACTCCAGATTGCTCAACTGATATGAAAGTAACCCCTTCTGGTAGTTGTCGGTAGCCGATTCAAAATAATTATTTAGGATGATCGTTTGATCTGTTTTGCCATCGATGACTGCCGTGATATCATGTCCGATCCCGGTTCCTAGTGTGTTGATTCCACTTTGGTCACTGATATTTGCCAATAATGTTGGATTCACTCCGGTCAGTCCACCCGATTTAAACAAGGTGTCATTCATATAAAGATGAATGATTGGACCCGATTTGTCTGTGATTGCACCATCAGCAAATCCTCCAATGACTGTACTCTCTTCATTTCCTGCAGCATCATCTGATCCGTTTGTTGCATAATAACTGAAGCGGGCCTTGTCGTAACGCAATGCAATGTCTTTGGGAACGATAAATGTATAGGTAAATTCTCCGTTTTTTATGGTCGACTTTCCTTTGTAAATAAGACTTTTCTGTAGCCAAAAACTGAAAACTGTACTTCCATCATTTCCCAGTGTATTGACCAAAGCCGGTTTATCAAAAACTGAACTATACAATAACCCGTTGAAATTTGTCATTTTAGAATTGCTGTTATCAGCAATATAACCTTTTACAGTCACTTTTGAAAGTGCGTGTAAGGTATCGTTTCCAGGGATCTTATTGTTGATGAAAGAAGTAATCACTTTATAGCGTGGTGCTGCACTTAGCATGGAAGGATCTCCCAATAAGATGATTTTCTCTGTATTAATGGTGTTGCCATTTTCAAGTTTGGCCTGTTTGATGATATCACCCATTCTTAGGTGCAACCCTGAAGGTGACAGCCAGTTCTTGACCAGACTTTTATTGATGGCCAGGTTGGGCGATCCAAAAGTAAGACGAATGGTGGAAAACAATGCAGCTCCGCCACCGTTGGGATTCAACAAAATCTGTTCTCCTGCCGAGGTGAGTTGAGGATCATCAAAACGACTGAACTCACAAGTGGCAGTAATAAATACAGGCAAGTTGTTGTAGGATTGCCAGCCTGCAATGTCGTTCAAAGAAAGGATTTTTTCATCTGCCCAGCCTGCTTCCCCACCATGTCCGGTATAATTAATCAACAAGGCTCCATTGTTCACCCGTTGATTGATGGCCTGGTTGACGGCCGGATAGGTTTGCCCTGAGGCGGATGTTACTTCGGGATAAGCATCAGTATAAATCTTATCAATGGTGAAGTTTGGATTTGCATTGGTTACATCGTTTGCCAGCTCTTCAGCCTGTTCCATGAAGATGTTGTATTCCTTGTCATCGGCCACAAAACAAACTGAATTCCTCCAGTCACCGTTGACGACAGGCGAATTGGTGGAGTAATGGATGATCTTTTCGACCACTGCTGTGGCTTCGGCAGCTGTTTTTACCGGGAGTCTTCCAATTCCAATATCAATGTTGTCATTTTGACTTCCTCCTGAACTATTTTCAAGCATCCCAAGATAGTCATCAGTGGCAAATGAATTGATGGTTGAAACTGAATTGTTAGATTCAAAGACAGGGACAAAATTTGTATTCGGGACAATCCTGTTTTTGTAATCGTATGAGCCATCTCCCATGAGTAACAAATATCGGAGTCTTTTAGATCCGGTACCCCTGTCATAAAACATCTTGCAGAAATATCGAATGGCAGACAAATCCTGTGCCCCCGAAGAAAACTCATTGTAAATCTGATCGGTGGTAGCAATCTGAACTTTAAGTCCGTCGTTGACTGTTCGAAAATCTGCCAGTCGTTTGGCTGCATCCATAAACAAAGGATCAGTGACAATTAACAAGTCAGGAACATCTGCGGCATGTAAATCCTGGTTGGCAACAGTACCTACAATATCGGGAGTCAAAAAAACTGAGTTATCAAAGGCAACAAAGTTTCTTAATGTATCGGCAGAAAGTGAAAAAGAAAGGTCTGTTCCCGTTATAGTGGTATTTATTTTTACAGGATGCAGTGGATCTGTAATTTCCCAAACTGATGCAGTGGAGCCATTTGAAAGAGTATATCGTGCGGTATTATTCTGACCCCAGGAAGCTACATCGCTAAAATTCAGTTGTCCTGATGTGTAGATGAGTTTACGGCGCAGATTCACTTCCAGATAATCAAGCCAGGCAGTGGCAACATCAGAGGTTTTATTATAACTCAGGGTCAGATCAAATTTGGCTTTGGGTTGTGTGAAAGTGTAGGTGCCAATTCCAGTAAATGCATAATCGTTTGTAAAACTGCTCAATGAAATTGGGTCGATATAAAGCTGCCCCAGTTGGGTGCCATATTTTAAATCAATATTGCTTTGATTGGTTGAACGGGCAGCAGCACTCATCCTTACTTTTGCAGACTGTGTATCATCCACATTGTCAAACTGAAAACTGATTGTAGCAGTAGAACTATTGAGCAATTCTTTTCCAAGCCACTGCCGACCCGACTTGATGAGGTTTAATTCATCTTTCTCATAAAAAGCAAAGTCGTTATAAGTTGTCACCTGGTGAGTAGGAGAGGTTGTTGAAGAGTTTTTGGTTTTTAAACGCAGTCCGGCTATATTATCAACGGTCAGGAAATAATAGCTTTGGTCAGAGTAAATATTTTTCTGATGAACAAACTGTTGTTGCTGGCTATCCCAACTCCAGGTATCAGGACCCTTGGCATAGAATAAAATGTAGTCAGTTGCATCAAAGTGTCCATCCGACTGCCCTTCAACATAGATTGCATTCTCTGTTAAATCATCATGAAAAGGTGAACCCATGATTTCGGGAAGCATCCCACCACCATTTCCATATATATGAATGTTTGCAGGATTGATATTTGCAGGTGTTATCCCCATTTTCTGGAGATCATTATAAGTGATTTTAAAAATTCCGCTCGATTTAATGGATAATTTGATCCATTTTCCCGTAGACAATACCGAATGTGGAGTCCAAGTAGGGTTCACTATACCACCAATTGCCACCAGATTGATGAATAATAGCGCTGAAACTAATCCTATGAGCTTTTTAAATTCCATTCTTTACAGTCTTGGATGCAAAAATAGCTATCAGGATGAATGATTTGACGCCGGTATTTATTCATTTTCACAATTATTGAGATTTATCTGTGAAGTATCGAACTTTCCATTGTTCAGAAGTGTTTTTTTTGTAATATTGTACCTGTTAATATTTCGTAGGGCATGATTGTTGCAACATTCTTTTAAAAAAGTAGCAGCATCATACAATAAAAGCGTGTTACGGGAGTTAATAATGAATATTGAAAAGATTTTAATCCATTTTTGAAATGATAAAAAAGTTTAACCTTTTCAAAGGAATGGCTATGATGTCCATTCTTCTTGTGATGGGCTCTTGTCACAAATTTGTAAAGTCTCCTACTACCGGACTGAATTACAACGATCCTAAGAATGGGGGTTTTGAAGTCCCACGTTATATTGAACAAACTACAGGGCCAGGATTGGTCTTGATTGAAGGTGGTTCATTTACAATGGGGCAGACTCAGGATAACCCGGCTGCGGAAAAGGATAATTTTACACGCAGAGTTACAGTTCAATCATTTTATATGGACCGGACTGAGGTAAGAAATATAGATTATGTTGAATACCTTTTCTGGGTACAACATGTTTTTGGTACTGACCATCCTCAGGTATACCGCAAGGCTCTTCCAGATACTGCCGTATGGCGTGAGAAACTGGCTTACAATGAGCCAATGGTTGAAACCTATCTGAGACACCCTTCTTATAAAAATTATCCTGTTGTAGGTGTCAGTTGGACACAAGCCAATGACTACTGTCTATGGCGTACTGACCGTGTTAATGAAGGAATTCTTGTCAGAAAGGGTATCCTCAACTTTGACACCAAGCAACAAAATGATAATAATTTCAATACCGATGCTTATCTGGCCGGACAATATCAAGGTGACGTGAAGAATTCTATGCCTTCATTGAATCCTAACAATGCCAGTAACAGTGGTAAACGACAGGTTCGTTTAGAAGATGGGATTCTCTTACCCAAGTACAGACTCCCGACCGAAGCTGAATGGGAATATGCAGCTATTGGTCTGGTTGGAAATACCAAGAATGCCAATATCTTTCAACGCAGAATTTATCCATGGAATGGTTCTCAGGTGCGTTCAGATACAAAACGTAACTATGGTAAATTCATGACCAATTTCAAAAGAGGTCGTGGTGACTATATGGGTATTGCTGATGGTTTGAACGATGGAGCTGCTATCCCAACAGATGTTGATGCATTCCCACCTAATGACTTTAATCTTTATAACATGGCTGGCAATGTTGCCGAATGGGTTCAGGATGTTTATCGTCCGCTTTCTCATATGGATGTCAGTGATATCAATCCTTTCCGTGGTAATATCTATCAGGATAAAGTTCTGGATGCCGAAGGAAAACTTGCGATTAAAGATAGTCTTGGCCGTATGAGATACAAACCGGTTCCTGATAATGCAAACAGATTAAACTATCGCAGCGCTAATCAGGTGAATTATAAAGATGGTGATTTTTCTTCAACTGTTCAGGCAGATTGGAATGTGAAACCAAGTACACAAAACACTACAAAATTGATGTATGACAGTACTTCATTGATTTCTGACAAGTCACGTGTTTATAAAGGTGGTTCATGGAGAGATCCTGCATACTTCCTGAGTCCCGGAACACGTAGATTCCTTGATCAGGATCAGTCAACTGACTTTATCGGATTCCGTTGTGCAATGGTTCGTACAGGTAGTTCTGCTCCAGGTGCCTCGAAACGAAAATAATTTTTAATTAAAATAAATCGACCCATTCCGTCTTCGGGATGGGTTTATTTTTTAGATAACAATGACAAGAACAGAACAGCTGTATGAATATTATCTCCGGTACCCGGTAATATGTACAGATTCGAGAGCTGTATCCGAAGGTAGTATCTTTTTTGCCCTCAAAGGTGATTCGTTTAATGGCAACACATATGCCATGGGAGCGCTGAATAGCGGCGCCATGCTTGCTGTTGTAGATGAACCGGGCATAGCTACCGATGAAAGGTTTTTTATTGTTGATGATGTTTTGACTGCTCTTCAGGAGCTTGCTCTTATGCATCGTTTGCATTTCAAAGGACCAGTCATTGGCATTACGGGAACCAATGGTAAGACTACAACTAAAGAATTGATCAATAGTGTGTTGAGTACCAGTTTCAGGACGCATGCTACCAGTGGAAATCTCAACAATCATATTGGTGTTCCATTGACTATCCTGTCGGCAGACTTATCTTCAACTGAGATTTTAATTGTAGAAATGGGTGCCAATCATCCCGGTGAGATTGCTTTTCTTTGTAACATTGCCCGTCCTGATTATGGACTGATTACCAATGTTGGAAAGGCACATTTGGAAGGATTCGGTAGTCTGGAGGGTGTGATAAAAACAAAATCAGAGCTGTATGATTTTCTGAAAGCCAATGGTGGCAAAGCATTCGTCTGTTCCGGACAAAAAGTTTTGCTGCAAAAGGCTGCTGAACTAGACCATCTCTCTTATGGTAATGACGTTTCAGATTATTGTTATGGAGAAATGATTTCTTCTGATCCTTTCCTGAAAGTGAAATGGTATGCTGAGGGTAAAGAAAAATGGATCCAAAGCAATCTGGTTGGAGCATATAACGTTGACAATGTTCTGGCAGCTGTTTGTATCGGGAAGTTTTTTAAGGTAAGCGCTGAAAATGTGGTTTCGGCTATTGAAAATTATGTTCCTTCCAATAACAGATCACAGGTTTTGAAAACTGCATCTAATCAACTAATTCTGGATGCCTATAATGCCAATCCAAGCAGTATGAGAGTCGCTTTGGAAAACTTTGCGCTGATGAATGCTTTTCCAAAGATTGTGATTCTAGGTGATATGTTTGAACTGGGAACTGAAAGTCGATTCGAGCATGATGCAATTTTGACGTTGCTGAAAGACTTTAACTTTTCGGAAGTCTTACTGATAGGGCCAAGGTTTTTTGAAGTCGCTGCTATATCAGGGTTCCATTGTTTCTTAACTACTCAAGAAGCTTATGACTGGCTTTTTGAGCATCCCATCCGAAATGCCAATATTCTGATAAAAGGATCACGGGGAATGAAACTGGAAACAATACTTCCTGCATTACAGGATAAATTGTAATGAAGATGAATCCGGATAAAAATAGTTATCGTGTTATTGGACTGATGTCGGGAACTTCTTTGGATGGAGTTGATCTGGCATTTTGCGTTTTTACAAAGCAGGAAGATAAATGGAGTTATCAGATAGAAGTGGCTGAAACTTCTACCTACTCTAATGAATGGTTGAGTTTATTACCCACTTTGATGCAAGCCGATGCTTTTACTTTTTCTAAAGCCAATACCGATCTTGGAGTTTATTTCGGACAATTAATCAGGACTTTTATTGATAAACACCACCTCGAAACAGATTTTATTGCTTCACATGGACATACGGTTTTTCATCAACCCGGTATTGGTTTAACTGTTCAGATTGGCAATGGAGCTGCTATTGCTGCAACTTGTGGTTTACCTGTCGTTTGTGATTTCCGTAGTGGAGATGTAGCACTCGGAGGTCAGGGAGCACCTCTTGTTCCTGTTGGAGATGTACTCTTGTTTTCCGATTTTGATTTTTGTCTTAACCTTGGCGGATTCTCAAACGTATCTTATCAGGTTGAAGGAAGAAGAATTGCATTTGATATTTGTCCTGTAAATACTATACTAAATGCCTTGTCCGAAAGGGTAGGGTTGAAGTTTGACAGAAGTGGTTTGATTGCAAGGACAGGAACAATTGATCCCCAATTACTTTCAGATTTAAATGATCAGGACTTCTATAGTTTAATTCCACCCAAATCCTTGGGCTTCGAATGGAGCAATGAACATATCTGGCCGTTAATCAATGCTTCTTCATTACCGGTTCAGGATATACTCCGGACAGTTGTTGAGCATATTGCCACTCAAATTGCTACATCGTTATCCGGTTTTGAGAAAGGTAGATTGTTATTGACAGGTGGAGGTGCTAAAAATATATTCCTAATCGAAAGAATTGCGACGCTTACCAAACATAAGTTGGTGATCCCTTCTGAATTAATCATCGACTATAAAGAAGCACTCATTTTTGCTTTTCTTGGTGTATTGCGTGTGCGGGAAGAAGTTAATTGTTTGTCTTCTGTCACAGGTGCTTCCAGAGATTCAGTTTGCGGCGCTATATATCTTCCGTAAAGAAATCTTTATTAAAATTAACCAGATATAATTGTGTGGTAGCACGGGTGACGGCTGTATAAAGCCATCGCAGGAATTCAATATTGATAGTTTCGGGTTTCAGATAACCCTGTTCAACAAAGACAGCCTCCCATTGACCACCTTGCGTCTTGTGACAGGTATAGGCATAAGCGAACTTTACTTCCAAGGCACAGAAATAAGGATTCTTTTTCACTTCTTCAATGCGTTTTCTGCGTTGGGGAATATCTGCATAGTCTTCCATCACGGCATTAAAGAGGCGATGATTGTCTTCTGAGGTCAATGATGGTGTCTCAGCCATGATCGTGTCGAGCAACAATTTTACCTCCAGTTCCGGTTCATCAGGATAATCGATCAACCTAATATAGGCTTCAGCAAAATGAAAACCATACATCTCTTCGACTTTTCGGATGCGTTTTATTTCGATGATATCACCATTGGCAATAAAACTTGTTTTTGAATCTGCCGATAACCAGGCATAGTTATTTTTCACCACCATCATCAGGTCACCGGCTTCTATCTCATTTTCCTTATAAAGAATCCGGTTGCGAATTTGTTGGTTAAAAAGATTTGCCCTTTTGTTGGAACGGGTGATGACAGCTACTTCTTCATGGCCATATTTTGAATAACATGTTTCAAGCAAATCAGTCAACTCACCTCCGGGGATACTTTTGATATCTTCAAATCCTGACAGGTTGAAAAAAGGAGTTGCTACATCGTCACCCGAAATTTTAGCCCTCAGCATAGTGGCATTTGCCAGAATTCCTGATTCTAGCGATTGTCGCACAACATCTTTAAGTTCATAGCCTCCGATTTCAAGATCATAACTGCTTCTCAGAAACTTGGGATCCAATGCCGGACTGATGTTCATCCCGACAGGAGGCAACTGTGCTATATCACCTATAAAAAGCAGTGAACAATTAAATCCTGAATAAACATATTCGATAAGGTCATCCAACACATCTCTAGAGCCAAAGAGTGACCCACCGGGTAAATTCAACTGGCTCTTTTGAATCATAGAAGCTTCATCGACAATGAATACCGTGTTTTTTGATCTGTTTAGGTTCAACCTTAGATAAAGTGTTCCATCCTTATTTGTGGATGGCATATAGATCTTCTTGTGGATCGTGAATGCCTGTTGTCCGGTATACGCAGTCAATACTTTTGCCGCCCGACCAGTTGGTGCCAACAATACAGTCTGCTTCCCAATCTGAGGAAGTGACTGAACCAAAGCCGTAACGACAGTCGTTTTTCCTGTTCCTGCATATCCTCTGATGATAAAAAGTCTACGGGCTCCAGGAGTTTTAGGATTGGCAAAAAAGATGGCAAGTCTACTAATCAACTCACTTTGTCCGGGGGTTGGTTCGTAAGGAAAATAGTGCAGTAACAGTTCTTCAATCTTCATAATGACATCGGATAGACTCCGGATATAAAAAAAACTGTAACAAAGCGATTATTGGAAAGGATAACCTATGGCCAATTGCCAGTTTACATTCTTGATGGCAGTTTTTGAAAGCGGTACCCAGTAATGGCTATCTTTCTCATATGGATAGCGGATAGGAAGACCTGCATCAATTCTGAATACAAAGAAACTAAAGTCAAACCGGATCCCTAAACCTACATCGACAGCAATCTGCTTTGCAAACTGTGAGCTGAATTCTCCACCAGGGAAATCTTTATTGGGATTGAGTAACCAAACGTTTCCTGCATCACTGAACAGGGCTCCATTGATAAAGTCATAAATCGGAAACCTGTATTCAATGTTAGCCTCGAGTTGAATGTCACCGGTTTTATCAAAAGTGTTGGCAGGGTTGAAGTATGCACCCGGACCCAAAGACCTGAGGACCCAGCCACGTAAATCGTTTGCTCCACCGCCAAAGAAGGCTTTTTCAAAGGGCAAAGAATTTGAATTACCGTAAGGCAAACCCATCCCTACTGCACTCCTGAAAACCCATAGCCGTTTTGGACTCAGATAATTGTAATACCTGAAGTCGATATCAGATCTGACATATTGTGCATAACGGATATTCAACAAAGTAAAATAGCCATCGGCATTTTTCTTCTGGCTGAACAGCTTATTGTAAAGATTTAAAGTGTTTCCTGATGACTCTGCACTAAACCTGAAATAGGTAAAATTATTGGTGCGGTTGGGTTGCTGAGTATTGTATAAGAAAGCATACTCCAGACCCCAGATAAGGTGATCGGTATATTGATTTCTGAAACGAAGATCTAGATTATTCAGATAAGTAGAAAAGGCAGCCGATGGATTAATGAGCCGGACACTGTTTATCTGAAGCGGAATCAGGCTATGAGTGATATACTGAGATGATTTCCACTCGTAATTCAAAGATACATTCGTGATATATCGTTTGTAGTCAGGTCGTTCCTGCATGTGAAAACCTGTCTGAATCAGAGTCCTGGGTCTGCTGTTATGAGAAATAAATCTATCACTCAATGGCAACAGCAATTTTGGAAACGATAGACCTGATTCAACTCCTGTCTCAAAAGTATTCAGAAACTGAAAAATATTCTGGTTATTTGAGAGAGACTGTTGTGTCTCAGCAGCTCCATTGAGGGTGATATAAAAAGTTTCACCCCCTCTGAAAAAGTTCAGATTCTTATAAACCAGATTGCCTCCCAATCCAAGCCGTCCTCCATTGTTGGTTCCTTCAGATTCAAAGGAAAATGATTGAGCCAGGTTACGCATCAACTGAACATTGCAATCGAGCCATAAACTACTATCAGGGTTAGCCTTTTTTAATACAGGTTTATAATCGATATTTACATATCTGAAAATAGCCATGTCGCTCAGACGGGCATAACTCTGCGTGGTTAAATCCAGATTGTAGAAATCACCCGCATTGAAAAGCAATGAGTTTAAAATCGACTGTGGTTTTATGCGCAAGGGACCTTTCTGCATAAAACTATACAGGTGTTTTGATGCGAATGGAAGGTTGTCTTTGCGCTCAAGTTTTAGAACAGTATCTGTTTTAAAATTAGGATTCGACAGGTTTTCAAAGTCAGGATATATTGTGTAGTTACGGATTCTAAATTGTTTGTTCGTCAACGCTTCATTTGCACTGATGATAACATTTACATCAGCCTGTCGTGAATTGAGGGTGCTGTCAATTTTGAAACGCAATAACTCTTTCGAGAAAAGATAAAACCCATTGTCCTTTAACATCCTGGTTATCCGGTCTCTTTCACTGTTGATCACATAGCTATCCAGGTTGTCTTTCCGGTTTAAAAGAGAATTGGAGGTATCGGCCAGCACCAGTCTTCTGATGAGGGTGTCTTTGATATCATACCTGATTTTTCTGATCTTGTATGGTTTTCCTGCTTTGATGCTGTAGATGACATTTGCCCTTTTTCTGTTCAGGTGTTTGATAGAACTCGTCATCCTGGCTTTGTAATATCCCTTATTGTAAAGATGTTTCAGCATTTGCTGGGCATCACCCAACATCAATGTTGAATCCAACATTACAGGTGGCTCACCCATTCGTGTGCGAAGCCATCTTTTAAACCAGTTGTCTTTTTTCTTTATCTGGTTCGATTCATAAAACCATACCTTAAAACTGACTATTCCTAATACACGTTTATTTGGTTTCTGTCGAAGGAAATCAGAGAGGTCATCTTTATTGATGTTCCTATCGTCTATCCTGATAATATTACGATGTAACATTACCCCATGTTGTTGCCGGTATCTGGCGGTTCCGCAAGAAATCAACAATACAGCAAAAAGTGTACTTGTAAAAAGTAGGTATAGTCTGTTCTTGATCAATGTGATGGATTTATGAAAACAAATATAAGCATAAGTTTAGAAAGAGAAAGAAACACCCGCCATGGCATTGAAACCATAGGAAGGGTATAAATTCCAACGTTCATAATTCTTATTCAGTACGTTGTTAAGATTTAGAAAGACTGTGAATTGACTGACAGGGTGATAGTTCAGACTGAAGTTGAGATCTGTGGCTCCTTTTAACAGAACGGGAACTACCACATTACTCACACCCCAGGTCTTTGCAAAGCTATCACCCCATGTGAAGATTTGTGTGTTTAAGTCCAGATGTTTCGACAATGCAACCCCGGCTTCTACCTGACCTTCTACCTGAGGACAGTTCCAGGCATAGAGTTCTCCATTCGGACTGTATTTGTTACAGTCTCCTATTACACTGATGTGAAATGCATCCTCGTTATAGCGGACAAAAAATGAAACCTTAATCATATTGATGTTATCGGTTATCACATTGAACCGTCGTTGGTAAGATTTCTTTATGGTATCGTTGACAAAGAAAGGCATGTTATCAATAATTTTACTGTCAAAACGTGCTTCAAAATCAACGAGCTGTGCGATATTACCTTTCAGAAGAGCATAAATGTTGAACTTTTCATTAGAAGTCACCACACCAGCTAATGAATTAATAAATGGATTTACCAAACGTAAGGTATTATAATTACTTCGGTTTAATCCACCACTTATACCCCCCTGAAGGATAATTCTGTCAGGCACAAGCTGTACGCGTGCATCGATGACAGGATATATATTGAGGTGCGAAACAGTATCTGTATTGAAATCTGCTTTCAGCCCCAACTTGACTTGATATTCATCAAAAAGGAAACGATAGGAGGGAACCACTTCAACAAGTGAAGCCGATTTACTGCCAAGCGTATTCTTTAACATATTTTGATCCACATCCACATCTATCCCCAAATATTGATGTGTTGCAAAATCAAAGAAACTTGTGCTTGCCTGAATCAATCCAGCGACATGAAAGTTTGACTCTGTGGTCTTATAAAGATCTGTCAGTTGTTGTGCATCAATTTTAAGTCCATAAGTGAAAGCATCCACTTCATCGCTTCTGCTTCTCAGTTCAAAAGAACCCTTGATGAGTCCGAATCTTTGTCTGATCGAGTCTTCTGAAGGTTCATGAAGTTTAGTCCCTTTGAAGAGTTTGGGTGCATAAAAATGATTAACATCTCTGCTATAAGCTCCCGAGAGACTTAAAACAGTGCCACTTGTAAATAACTTTCCAGAAACCTCTGCCAGGTTTTCACTGAACCCCGGAAACCATAAATCGTTGATATATCCAACCGATGAAAGATGTTTCAGATGGATCGCTATCAGGTGATTCTGATTGGCAGCACTTGATCCAAAGTATTCAAAATATGGCGATGAGGTAGTTCCCAGTCCCCCCTTCAGAAAGTTTCTGTACAGTTTTTGGGCGTTCTCTCCTGAAACTGTTGCAGCATCGATAGGTTTGATGCTGACACCTGTCTGCATTGGGAAGGGTTTTATCAAATAATTCTGTTTCTGAAAATGAGTTGAAGTATCTGATATATGAGGTTGGAAACTTATTTTACTGGCATCGGAGACCGAAGGTTCGTAAGGAGAAGTCACCGTAACCTCTTCTGAATAGGACTTCTTTTTTTCCTGAGCGTAAAGACTATTTAAGGCAGTGAAAATTACCAGTCCTGCCAATATGAGTGGTCGTATTTTTTGCATGGCGGTCATCATTTTGTAACGGGTTTGGCAGAATTGATAGTTGAAAGTTTATCTTTTGCAATAGGAAGGACATCATCATCGCCCTTATAATTGTCGATTACACTTTGGAGGGTGTGTTGAGCCTGGAACATATTGCCTGATTGAGCATAAACATCTGCAAGCAGAATAAATCCTTTGACAACCCAATAATCGTAAGATCCATAGTTATTCTGAAGTGTCATTACCAGTTTTTCTGCCTCTTTATATTTTTGTTGCTGAAACTCTATCGTAGCCAGTGCATAATTAGCTTCGGCTCCAACGGCACCCTGATCGGTAACAGCTTTTTCGAGTGATTTCCTGGCTAAAGGAAGATTATTCAACCGCAAAGCCGAAGTGCCAATCACCAGATTTGACTCAGCCAACTGAGCTCCCGTCAGATCTGAACCCGACTGCAGACGTTGAGCTGCCTGTGCTGCTAATCCAAAATTATCCAGTTTATAGTTGCAACGCATTTCTCCGGTTAAAGCTTCTGCTCTAAGTACCCGGTCGGTTGTATTGGTTTCCAGTTTTGAATAGAGGTCGAGCGCTTCTGCATATTGTTTTTGTTGATAGACCATTCCTGAGGCTGCCGAAAGTGCTCTGACAGTATATTCTGAAGGAGGAAGCTCAATGATCCGTTTGAAATCGGCAAGGGCTTCAATGTTTTTACCCGATTTAGTCTCGCAGTCAGCTTTATACCAGGCTGCTTTCATAGAAAAACTACCCGATGGAAATTGTTGTTGATACGATGTAAATCCTTTTATGGCTTCATTGCAATTTCCTTTCATATATTGATTTTCAGCTGCAGTAAATAAAAGTGAATCCTGTTCCGATGAAGTCATATTGCCCTGTTTTGATTTTGAAGAATAGGCAACAAAGT
>Ga0073936_10007579_pt1 | contig 14003 bp, 10 predicted proteins | sample AliMusrvi5mmetaG_FD_87041 | JGI IMG/M metagenome (GOLD analysis project Ga0073936, IMG submission 87041) | Freshwater lake bacterial and archeal communities from Alinen Mustajarvi, Finland, to study Microbial Dark Matter (Phase II) - Alinen... | ecosystem: Environmental > Aquatic > Freshwater >... | reverse complement strand
CTATTAACAATTGACTATTAACCATTATTCATTAACCATCCTTCAAAGTCCGTATTCAGCTAAGGTGAATTTTGTTTCATCCAGAAGTGGAAGCATCATAGCAATGAACTCGCTCTCATTGTCGGGAATACTGTTTAGATCGTCTCGAAGGATTGGCAGGTAACCGGTTTCAAGTTCCGGAAGTTTCATTTTTCCGGATAACAAAGCCTCTTCAATAATGTCAAGCGCTGCAAGGGCGCCGTTTTTTGCATTTGCTACATAAGAGTCCCCTTTTACCAGTTCACCGGAAATACGAATTACATTTTCAGGTGAAAGGATCAGTGCCTGCGGATCTGTATAGATATCGGAGGCTACAAGCAATTGCTGAAGAATATGGGAGTGCACTTTGCCTGCATGGAGCGCTGCATTCATCAGGCGGGCATCGTATTCAAGCTGTTCCAGGTAGGCGGTGGGAGCCATCCCCGATAGCAGTTTGATGTTCTGGACCGATTCGTTGCTCCAAAGGTCGGCGCAGGCGGAGGCTATATTTCCCAACGGACTAAGGTGTGCACAGGCTGCTGTTTTCCCCTCCATCGAAATCGGAATTCCGGTAATTGCCTTTAAAAACGGCCCTTCATAGCCACAATCCTTATCGGGACCAATAGCCCCCTCTTCCATGGCAACAATTGATCTGACAACTGATATAACCCGCACGATGGTTGCAAATATTTTAGGAATATATTTCTTCTCTGCCAAAACCATGGCAGTATTGGCGAAGCCACATGCAGAATCGCCAGCTGCAATTTTGCCGTGTTTATTGGCCAGACCAACAATTTTCTCCCAAAGGAAGTGCATGTCTCTTACTCCTAAAACGGCCAGAGCAAATACCATCCCTTTAACATCGCACATCATTAGCGCCTCGTCTGAGACCTCTTTGCCTCCGGTACTTTCGATCGACAACAGGTCACCGCCGGCAATCATCCCCTGTTCGAAGAGTTCCATCATGGGTTCAAGATGCTGAGAACTCCGCTGACGAGCCGGTCGCTCAAATTCGCGCAAGTCATTGGGAGTTAGCCGTATTTCTGAAGAGAGCCCATGTTTCTGGTAATAATTTTCGCAAACTCCATTCATTATTTTGACAATTTCCACTCCAATTGAAGGTGTCTTTGTCATTTCAAGAAGGGTCTCAAATTCAAGTACTATACCTTTCGAGTTCATGTGAAGGGCATGCTCAAGCGCCCCTTCTGCGATTTCGCGGTAATGGGTATAAACCTGTGCAAGCGTGCTGTTATTAATACTCATAACCGGAAGGGTGAAATTCAATTCTGCATAAACTTGTCCACCACCAATTTCTAATCCGCGTCTCGTTTTTACGGGGTTTGGGGCAATCCCAAACATGAGTTCCTTAGGATCATTAATAACTAAGCTTTTATACTTCATGATATTGAATATTAATAATTTGCATGATATTACAGGACTTTAAAAAAAGCAAATAAACCTACTTTGCGATAATTTTATCGCATTGATATTTCGAAAAATGGATTGATATTGTTGCAATGCAGAGACGCACGGCTGTGCGTCTCTACCTAAGTGAAAAATATTTTTATGATGCCAATAAATTCATATATTCAACCGCCTTTTGCGGATCGGGTGCATAAAAATCGGCGCCGATATTTTGGCAAAATTCAGCTGTTACAGGCGCTCCGCCAATAAGTATTTTTGTTTCTGGAGCATGCACTCTGATTGTTGAGACAATTTCCCCCATATTTACCATCGTGGTGGTCAATAGTGCAGAGAGACCAACAACAGCTCCCGGGTTGTTTTTAAGCGCCTCCACAAACTTGTCGGAACCAACATCAACACCTAAATCCACAATTGACCAGCCGCCGCCTTCAACCATCATCGAGACAAGATTTTTACCAATATCATGTAAATCACCCTTCACCGTTCCAATTATAAAGGTCCCCTTCGTTTTAATTGCACCAGATGCAAAAAAAGGTTTTAACTGAAACATGGAGGCCCCCATAGCTCTGGCTGACATCAGCATCTGTGGGACAAAGATTTTGCACTCGGCAAACTTCTTACCCACTTTAGACATCGCAGGAATCAATGCCTCCTCGAGAATTATTTGTGGTTTTATCCCCGCTTCAATAGCACTAATTGTTAATTCATGGGCTCCATCCATATCCCGAAGTTGGGGAGGATACGGTGACTTCTTATCTACTTTGCCAAATTCAACTGCTTCAAGTAACTTTACGAGTAAATCTTCCATAATTTAGTGGTTTTAGCCTGTACCTGTTAATTGGTACAACAAAAATAAAAATCCTTCTGAATTAAATCAACATCAATTTTTACTATTTTCGATGCGATATTCACATATTGTTTCTTTTTAGTTCAGTTATTACCATTATGGCGGCATCTTATGAAAAAATAGGGATAAAAGATGATGAATCATTTGTGATCGGGATCTTTCAGGATAACATGGAGAAAAGCACCTGGCACTATCATAATAATTTTGAGATTAGTTTTATTTTGGAAGGGTCGGGTAAGCGAATTGTAGCCGATTCGATCGAAGAATTTCAACCCGGTGATCTGGTTTTTATCGGCCGGAATCTTCCCCATGTATGGATTGCGGATAAGGAAACCCGGACTCATTCATCACGGACTCTCGAGATGGTGTTTCTTCAGTTTAATTCAGAGGTTGTCTCTCCTCAGCTTTTAATGTTGCCTGAGTTTAAATTTATCGCAAGGGCGATGGTATTGTCCGAACGCGGAATTCAGATTGTAGGGCAAACCCTCAATGAAGTAAGTGAACTGATGCTTCAACTTCCATACCTGAAAAGTTTTGACAGGATGCTTCATTTTTTTAAACTCATGGACATTATCGGCCGCAGTGAGACTAATATTCAACTCGCCAGTAGGGAGTACCTGAAGATGCGTTTTACAACCGGGAATAAACGGATTGCAGTGATTCACGAGTTTCTGATGAATAATTACCGGGAACAGATTGATTTAAAGCGGTTGGCCGAACTGGTAAATATGGCCGAAGGTTCACTGTGCCGTTTTTTCAGGACGAATATGGGAAAGACAATTTTTGAGTATCTGAATCAGTTGAAAGTTGAATTGGCATGTAAGATGTTGATGGATAAAGATCTGAATATTTTCGAGGTTTGCCTCGACAGCGGATTTAACAACCTGAGCCATTTTAATAAACAATTCAAAAAAATTCACGGATTACCACCTTCTGAATACAGAAACAGATTTAAAGGGTTGAATTGATCCTGAAAGAGGCGTAGCCTCGACCAATATAGTAACAACGGATTTTAATCCGTTGAAATAGAGTATAAAGCAAACAGGAGAACTGTAGGTTCGACCCATTTAATATGAATTATGGGCCGTGCTTAAGGCACTCCTTACTTATTGTCAAGTCTCTGCCACGGATTAAAATCTGTAGTTATAAAATAATTCGAGCCAATGGCTTCTGTGCTTCAACTAATAGATTTATAATGCATTGTATTTGTTTAATTATTTGGTGTTAATAAGTCATTATATTATGCCATTACTTAGTACTACAAATAACAATGGGTATCCATTGAATTATTACTTTTATCCGATCAATACCTACATCAAAATAGTCAGTCAATGATAAAATCAACTGTTTTTCTTCTTTTTATATCCGTTTTATTTGCCCTAAATTCGAATGGACAGAATACCTTTCCTGTGAATGATGTTGCTAACCCACGCGAAGGGTGTTACCTATTTATTCATGCCACTATTGTTAAGGATTCCCGAACTACTCTGCAAGATGGATCAATGATTGTCAGGCTTGGGAAGATTGAGAATATAGGTACAGCCCTACCAACACCTAAGGATGCCGTAATTGTTGACTGCAAGGGGAAATATATCTATCCGTCGTTTATTGACATCTTTTCAGATTATGGAATGCAGGCCGGTAAAAGTGATCCCGGCGGTTCCCGGGTACTTTCAAATTCCAAGGGTGCCTATGGATGGAATCAGGCTATCCGGTCTGAAACGAATGGTTCAGAATTATTCAGGGTTAATGCTGCGAAGGCTAAGGAGTTGCGCGCAATCGGAATCGGAACTGTGCTTACCCACCAGATGGACGGGATATCACGTGGCACAGGAACGGTCGTAACCCTTGGACTGGAGAAGGAGAATAAGGTAATGCTAAAAGAGAAAGCATCGGCAAATTTTTCATTTGACAAGGGGAGCAGTACCCAGGATTATCCGACTTCTTTAATGGGAGCAATTGCTCTTTTACGCCAAAACTATCTCGACGCACAGTGGTACCAGTCCAAACCTGCTGAGGAGGGAATAAATCTTTCGTTGAAGGCTTTCAATGATAACCTGTCGTTGCCCCAGATTTTCGAGAGCAACGACAAATGGAGTGATCTGAGAGCGGCTAAAATTGGTACTGAATTCAGAGTTCAGTATATCATCAAAGGAGCTGGAAACGAATACCAGCGGATCGATGAAATAAAGGGAATAAATACCTCGTTTATCCTCCCGTTGAATTTTCCGCTGGCGATGGATGTCGATGACTCTGCTGATGCACGATTTGTTTCGCTGGCCGATTTAAAACATTGGGAGATGGCGCCGCTGAATCCGGCATCGTTCGAAAAGGCAAATATCAGTTTTGCTCTGACGGCTAATGGGCTTAAAGATCTGAATTCATTTTCGGCAAATCTCCGTAAGGCAATCAGGGCCGGACTAAGTGAAGCCAAAGCATTGGATGCTCTGACAAAAATACCTGCAATGTTATTGAAAATCGACGATCAGGTAGGTAGTCTGGAGAGTGGGAAAATTGCAAATTTCCTGATCACTTCGGGTCCTGTTTTTGAGGATAAAACAGTAATCTTTCAAAACTGGATTCAGGGAAATAAATACCTCGTAAAGGAGGACGGTTGGAAAGACCGAAGAGGTCATTATTCCCTGGTATTTAACAGTGACACCTACCGTTTGGAACTTAAAGGCGATGCTGCCAAACCTTTTTCGCTTTTGATTGGCAAGGATACCTTGAAATCCGAACTTCAAATGAATGATAGGCTGATTAAACTGACAATTACCTCTAAGAAAGATACTACTTTTAAAGTTATGCTAAGTGGTGTGATGAGTGATGAAAATTGGAGTGGAAGTGGTCAGACAGCAAATGGAAAATGGATAAGCTGGATTGCAACAAGGACGGGAGAGACTACACTCAATGCCGATACTACCAAACTTAAAAAAGGAGATTTTAAGATTGAGAGTGAGGTTACGTTTCCGTTCAACGGTTATGGATTTAAGCAATTGCCAGGACAGGAGACCATATTAATTAAAAATACAACGGTCTGGACTTCGGAGAAAGCGGGGAAATTGGACAATACCGATGTGCTGGTCAGGAACGGCAAGATTGCTGAAATAGGGACGAATTTAAGGGAGACCACCGCCAGGATAATTGATGGTACCGGTAAGCATTTGTCAGCTGGCATAATCGACGAACACTCTCATATTGCAGCATCGGGTGATATCAACGAATGTTCTCAGAGTGTTACTGCGGAGACCCGGATTGGTGACGTAATAAATCCTGAGGATATCGATATTTATCGGCAATTAAGTGGTGGAGTAACTAGTACCCATATTCTTCACGGTAGCTGCAATACAATTGGAGGACAGACGCAACTAATAAAACTTCGCTGGGGTTCCGATCCGTCGCAACTTAAATTTGATAATTGGGATCCGTTTATAAAATTTGCTCTTGGCGAAAATGTAAAGCGCTCCTATTATTCGAGTAATCCCAGGTTTCCGGATACCCGGATGGGGGTTGAAGAGGTGTTGACCGATGCTTTCACCCGGGCTGCTGAATATCAGAAGTCCGGTAAAGGAAAGCGAAAGGATCTTGAGCTGGAAGCATTGTCTGAAATCCTAAATAAGAAGAGGTTCATAACCTGTCATTCCTATGTTCAAAGTGAGATTAACTCGCTAATCAAGGTGGCCGATAAATTTAATTTTACGGTCAATACCTTTACCCATATTCTCGAAGGATATAAGGTTGCCGATAAAATGAAAGCCCATGGGGCCAATGCATCCACCTTTAGTGATTGGTGGAGTTATAAAATGGAGGTCATCGATGCTATTCCGCAAAATGCTTATCTCATGCAAAAGGAGGGAAGAAATGTCGCTATCAACAGTTGTGATCCGGAGATGGCCCGAAGGCTTAATCAGGAAGTGGCAAAGAGCGTAAAATATGCCAATATGGAAGAAGAGGATGCTTTGAAGATGGTTACAATTAATCCTGCCACGATGCTCCATGTTGGCGACCGGACCGGAAGCATTAAAGTAGGAAAGGATGCTGACCTGGTATTGTGGAGCGATCATCCGCTGAGCATTTATGCCAAAGCAGAAATAACCCTTGTTGATGGAATAGTTTATTTTGACCGGGTGAAAGATCTGCAGCTTCGAGAAGAAATTCTGAAAGAACGAACCCGGTTAATCCAAAAGATGATCAATGCGAAAAAGGGGGGCGAAAAGACCGTTCCCGCTACCCCTTCATTTGGGGTAAGAAACTATTGTCAGGAGGGTTGTCACGATGGGAATAGTTTGCAGGATCGGTTGGAGCACCGGCAAACATCAACAGAACTCCAGCAATAAATTTAAAATTTTTAATTATACATGCATTAAATAAGCTTTTAAAGCAAACTAATATGAGAAAAATATTTTTTAATCTATTCCTGATTGGAAGCTTCACAGTAAACGCACAGGAGAATATGCACCCATCGCCACCTCAGGACAATCCTGTGATGGTTAAACATGCAACGATCCATTGCGGTACCGGTCAGGTGATCGAAAATGGATATATTCTCTTTGAAAAAGGGAAAATCATTTCAGTGGGCACGGGTGATATTACTCCTTCACCATCAACAAAAATCGTAGATGCAAAGGGAAAACAGATCTATCCCGGCATCATTGCAGCAAGTACTAATTTAGGATTAATTGAGGTTGGTGCAGTGCGATCAACTGCTGATTATGTTGAGGTTGGAAACATGAATCCGAATGTTCATTCACTTGTGGCTTATAATACGGATAGTAAGATTATCAATACGTTAAGGAGTAATGGAATCTTGCTGGCTCATATTGTGCCATCGGGGGGCATTTTAAGCGGCACTTCCTCGGTGGTGCAGCTCGATGCCTGGAACTGGGAAGATGCTGCCTATAAAACGGATAACGGAATTCATTTCAATATGCCGGTATTACTTAATCAGGCTGTTCAGCCCGGCAGAGGCTCCGCAGAACAGGTTGATGCGGTCAAACAGGGACTCGATAAAATCGAGGAGGTTCGGACTTTTTTCAGGGAAGCAAAAGCGTATAATAATGAATCTACTCATTCAAAAATCAACTTAAAATTTGAAGCAGTCAAGGGATTGTTTAGTCAGTCACAATCTTTCTTTGTGCATTGCGACCTGGTTCGTGAAATGATGATAGCCACTGATTTTGCCAGGGAGTTTAGTTTCAGACTGGTTATAGTTGGTGGGAGTGACAGCTGGATTATTCCTGAGATACTTAGGGAAAATAACGTGGCTGTAATATTGGCTCAACCACATAGTTTACCTTCGACTGACGATGATGATGTGGACCAGCCTTATAAAAACGGCGCAGCCCTTCAAAAGGCAGGGGTCGTTTTTACGATTTGTGAGGATCAGGGATTTGGTTACTGGCGTCAGCGCGATATCCCATTTCAGGCAGGAACAATGGCCGCATACGGCTTAACCAAAGAGGAGGCGCTTATATCGATCACCTTAAATGCGGCTAAGATTTTAGGGATCGAGAATCTTACTGGTTCCCTCGAAAAAGGGAAGGATGCCAATATTGTAATCAGTGAAGGGGATCTGCTGGATATGAAAAGCAGCAAGGTAACTGAGGCGTTTATTCAGGGCAGGGCAATCAACCTCGATAATAAGCAAACGCAGTTATTTGAGAAGTATAAGTATAAATATTCAATCAGGTAAAGGGGGGAATCTGATAAAAGTCTTATAACCGCCGAGAAACGCAATGAAGGCGCAAAGTTACACAGATATACCTGCTGGATTTTAATGCTTTACGATTCTGCAAGGGTTTAATCTGAATAACGCTCAGTGTTGTGAAACGAAATCGGAGATAAAGAACCCAGTGAAATCCGGTACCCGAGCAGAAATCAATATTAACAATTTAACTCAAAATTCAGTCCTAAATCTTCCGGAGCTGAAATTGTCTTTTTTCCTTTTCCATAGGTTTCGTTTTTCTATTGAGGGATAGCCACATCGTGGTTTGATTTTTTTTTTCTGCAGACCTTAATTATGAAATTTTATTTACGACCCCAAAAAAGTCAGTGTAGATTACCTCATAAAGTGGAGCCCCATAGCGGTACAACAGGTAAATCGTTAAACAAATTACGCCAAAAGAGAGTAGCACATAGTTCATAAGCGCCGGCTTTAACCCTTTTTTACCAATAAAATAGAAAGCAAAAAAGATCAGCAAACTTGTTAAGATTGAGTAACCCCAAAGGTGAATTTTATCAAGATTCAAATGGGCATAATAATTAATGGTTTCAAGGATCCCCATTCCTGGGGCTAAGCCGATAATTATAACAGTTCCTGCGACAAGGGCTAAGATTACCCAAAGCGGGTTTGGATTATTTTCTTTGCGGGATTTCAAAATCCGGGGTTTATTTTGGATTAATTTTTAGATCAGGGAATGGTTTGTATGATTACTTTCCCGCTTTCAAGATTATCGCTAATGGCTCTAACCGTAAAGTTCCCGTTGGCCCCTTTTTTAGCTTTTACGATCACAAGCGCCATTCCATTGAAAGCCTCCCTCTCGTGACTTTGAAAAGGGACAAAACTTGTCGCATCGCCGTTATCGGTGGTAACGATTTCACCCGGACCTTCAATGGAAAATTTCAACATGTGTTTTGAGCGGGGTACCGTTAGTCCATTTTTGTCTTGAATCTTTGCGGTGATATAAGCCAGATCAGATCCATCGGATGTGATGGAGGTTCGGTTGACCGTAAGATTTAACTTTGAGGCTGCACCGGTAGTTGCAACTTCGTCAGAAGCCCATTGTTTTCCGTTTTTGTAGGCTACCACTTTAACTACACCGGGGGCATATTTTACATTGTCCCATACCAGGCGGAAATCCTCTCCTGTCTTTTTGATTTTCCGGCCAAGGCTCTGCCCATTTAGGAATAATTCAGCTTCGTCCCCTGAGGTATAGACATGGACAGGTGTTATCGAATCCAAACGCTCGCTCCAGTTCCAATGAGGGAGGATGTGGGCCATTGGAAAATTGGGACGCCAATGAGACTGGTAGAGATAAAACCGGTCCTTGGGAAATCCGGCAAGATCTACAATGCCGAAATAACTGCTTCGTGATGGTGCATTGTTTAAACGGAGCTCTTCCATCTTTTTTTCCAGCTCAGCCCTTTTAGACGGATCGTTTCTAAAATTCAGCAGGTTGGTCTCGTCGGAATTGTATGGAGTAGGTTCACCCAGATAGTCAAAACCGGTCCATACATATTCACCCAATAAATGGGGATATTTGGCATTTGTGCGGAACTGCTCATCCGGGGTGCATCCCCAGTCAGGCCTGGCATAGTCATAAGATGAGACCTGCCAGTTTTTATAATCTGTTCCAAAGAAATATTCACCACGTGAAGTTACACAAGAGGATGTTTCGCTACCCAGTGTGGGCTTGTTCAAATAACGCGGATCGGCGTCCCATTTAGGTTGTTGATTGAAAAAATAGTTGACCCCCATGATATCCAATGAAACCGGAGATCCTACCTCACGGCTCCTGTCGGGATCATTGTAACCGTTTGAAACTGGTCGGGTCGGATCTTCGCTGCGTACGATGCCTGCCAGATGTTTAGTCATCTCCACATCACGCTGGTCCAATACTTCATTTCCAATTGACCAGATAAACACTGATGGGTGATTTCTGTCGCGGTGAATCATTGCCTTTAGATCTTTTTCATGCCACTGCTCATAAAGCTTATTGTAATCCAGTTTTTTCTTCCCGTTTTTCCAGCAATCGAACGCTTCATCCCATACCAGGAAACCCATTTGATCGGCCAGTTCGAGCAATTCGGGAGCGGGAGGATTATGAGAGGTTCGCAAGGAATTACAACCCATCTCTTTGAGAATTGTTAGTTGGCGACGCAAGGCGCTTGTATTGATTGCAGCGCCTAAAGAGCCTAAATCATGATGGTTGCAGGTCCCCTGGATTTCGACACGCCGGCCATTCAGCAGGAAGCCGTTACGGGCAGTAAATTCGGTGGTGCGGATTCCAAATGGGGTGTTGTAAGTCTCGATTATTTTACCCCCAACGGCAATTGTGGTTTTAGCAACATAACGGTTTGGTGATTTAATATCCCACCGTTTGGGGTTAATTACTTTGGTTTCGGAATTTATAGTGCTGCTTTTTCCTGCTTCAAGTTTCAGCATCACACTTTTGAAAGTCGCCACTTTAATTCCGGGTTTGTTTTTGCCATCCAGCTCATGGATTACAGTCTGAATGGTTGCCTCAGCAGCCGATTTTCCTTGATTTTCAATGGTTAAATCCATCTTAACTGTTGCTGAAGCATCCGAGATTTGAGGTGTTGTGATAAAGGTGCCCCAATGCCCGACATGTACCGGACTTGTTTTTACGATCCATACGTGGCGGTAAATTCCTGCTCCGGGATACCACCGAGAATCCCATTTCTCCGTATCGAGACGGACAGCTACGATATTTTCTTTCCCGAATTGTACGAAAGGGGTAAGGTCCATCCGGAAAGAGTTGTATCCGTAAGGCCAGGTTCCCACATACTGACCGTTGAGCCAGATTTGGGCATAGGCCATCGCTCCGTCGAAATCTAAAAAGATTTGTTTCCCCGAATCAGTGGCAGGGACTTTGAAATGTTTTCGATACCAGCCGATCCCTTTCCAGGGTAATTTACCAGTTTCTCCTGTAAGTTCCAAACGGAATGGCCCCTCAATAGCCCAGTCATGTGGCAGATCGAGTTTTCGCCATGCGCCATCGGTTATTTTTTCGGATTCCTGATTTTCGGGCTCTGTAACTGAAGATCCATCAGGTTGTAAGCCATATCGTTTAAACAGCCATCCGGCATCGAAGGTCTCAACATTTGTATCTCCCATTCTGGAAATGGCTAGTCCTATGTTTTGGCCATTCAATGCAAAAGTGATAAGAAGAAGCAGGAAAATCAGGTGATATTTTTTCATTTTAATGGAAATTCATGTCCGGTTAAAATTAAGCAAAGTTTTTCAATCCGGATAATAACAGGAAGAATTATGAATTTATCAGTTAGCTGATTATTCATAATTTACTTTGGGAATTTCATGACCCTTGGCTTCCAATTCTTTATCTCCGTCAAAAATTGTGGAAAAAAATGGCTATCGAGAGGTTTGTCATGAATCATTTCGGTAAAGCTTTTTAACGCATCCAAACGGTCATATCCGGCAAGGTTCCCTAATGTCCGTTGATCCTCGTATTGATCACGGTTGATCTCCGGGATCGGTTGGACATATTGGAATACGAACCGTGCATGGTTAATGGAAGGTGGAAGCTGACATACCCTTTTGGCAACTCATTGGCAATCCTGTGTTCAAAAGCCACCAATTGTTCATCATTTAAAAAAGCGCTTTCTCTTCAGAAGTTAATGTTTGAAAACGGGCAAGTTCATTATTCAGAATCTCCACCCGTTCCTCATCGAGGATCCTTATTCCAGTGATAAACCCATTCCTGGTAAACGAAGCGATTTGCTTTTCCGGAAGAAGATAGGGTTCCCACTCTTTGGCACTTGCGGGCGGTATAACCATTTGACTTATCGGATTCCCATGAACGGATAGGTCATTTCCAGAGTAAGAAGGGTTCCCAATTGCAGTAATTTGGTTGTTAGCAGAAGAATTTGTCAGTCCACCTCCTTAATTCCACAAAATTGCAGGGTTGATTTCATCGGCAAGAAATATTCCGTGATAAAAGTTGGGTTATGCGATTTGTAATCGCATTTTATATGGTTATTTCAGCGATTGCAAATCGAAGCACCCTTTTCGTCTAACACAAATCTTTGCCTGAGATGGGTGATGCGATTTTCAATCGCATTTTAGGAAAGGCCACTTGCCAAGGAGTTTTGTCACTTACAAGTGTAATAAGATATCTTGCAGGTGCACCTTTTGAAAACATCAATTTATGAGTGTTTCGCGTTAAAATATTTGGCAACTTTACAAGGACTGTTTTTCAATCTATTTAAAACATTAAAATCCAACATTATGAATCCAAATGCTATCCGGGAATTTGTTGCGTCTTTTCAAAAAAGCAGAATATTATTAAGCGGGTTTGAACTGGATATTTTTACAACCATTGAAGAATCAGGGTCTACCTCCATCCAAATTGCAAACGCCTTGAATTTAAATGACCATGCCTGCGAACGACTGCTCAATGGCTTGGTTTCCTTAGGATTTCTTAAAAAACAAGACCAGTTGTATTTTAACACTGAAGAAAGTTTCACTTTTCTTTCCAGGAAAGGATCAAACTACCTGGGAGGATTAATGCATTCAAACCATTTGTGGAATACCTGGAGTCATCTAACGGAAGTGGTTAGAACCGGAAAATCGGCTCATCCTGCTGAAATTAATGACCGGGGTGATGATTGGCTTTTCTCTTTTATATCAGCCATGCATAACAGGGCCATTAAACAGGCTCCGGAACAATTACGGAATATTGACCTTTCAGGCATCAGGCGGATTTTGGATATTGGTGGGGGTTCCGGTGCCTATTCCATGGCCTTTCTCTCCCTGAATCCGGAAATGGACGCAATGGTTTTTGATTTACCCAATGTGGTACCTATCACCAGGCAATTTATTGAAAAAGAGGGCTTTTCAGATAAAATTAAATTATGCACCGGTGATTACACCATCGATGAGTTACCCTGCGGTTTCGATCTGCTCTTTTTGTCGGCAATTATTCACAGCAATTCTTTGGAGGTAAATAAAGATTTGATCAGGAAATGTTATAAGGCGCTGAATGGCAATGGGAAAATTATCATTCAGGATTGGATTATGAATAATGACAGAACCCAACCTACAGCTGGAGCCATTTTCGCAATAAATATGTTGGTTGGGACAGAAGCAGGAGATTGCTTTACAGAGCAGGAGGTGACAGAGATGCTTAAGGATGCAGGATTTGTGAACATCTCAAGAATTGAATTTGAATCCGGGTTGAGTCAGGTGATTGCACAAAAGATCTAAAACATTACAATTTATAGAAAATTAAGCAGTTATATATGAAAGTAATAGCGATTAACGGAAGCCCCAAAAAGGAGGGTAATACTTTTCAAGCACTAAACATGGTGGGTAATGAACTTGTTGCCAGTGGTATCGATTTTGAGATTCTTCATGTGGGGCATAAATTGATTCATGGGTGTACGGCATGTGGCAAATGTGCTGTAAATAAGGACGAAGAATGTTCAATCAAGTCCGATGATATCAATAAGTGGATCAAGCAGCTAAAAAAAGCTGATGGTATAATCATTGGTTCACCTGTTTATTATTCCGGAATTGCTGGAACCTTGAAAAGTTTTCTGGATCGGGTCTTTTATGTTTCAGGGGCAAACGGTAACTTATTTCGGCACAAAGTTGGAGCTTCGGTTGTGGCATTGCGGCGGACAGGAGGTTCATCAACATTTGATAGTTTAAACCATTACTTTAGTATATCGGAGATGTTAATGGCGACAGCAAATTACTGGAATGTAATTCATGGCAGAGGTGTTGGTGAGGTCACCCAGGATTTGGAAGGTAAACAGACCATGCGGGTTCTGGGAAGAAATATGGCATGGCTATTAAAAATGAAAGAAGCCACAAAGGGTTTGATTGAAGAACCGGCTGCAGAACCGAAGGTGGCAACGAACTTTATCAGGTAGTCCGGAATATCGAATTAGCTTTTAAGATATTAACTAAACATGAAATAAAATAAATTTCTATATTAAATCGTTTTTT
>Ga0073936_10007578_pt1 | contig 14004 bp, 12 predicted proteins | sample AliMusrvi5mmetaG_FD_87041 | JGI IMG/M metagenome (GOLD analysis project Ga0073936, IMG submission 87041) | Freshwater lake bacterial and archeal communities from Alinen Mustajarvi, Finland, to study Microbial Dark Matter (Phase II) - Alinen... | ecosystem: Environmental > Aquatic > Freshwater >... | reverse complement strand
TGGTGCATACGGTGGAGATCGGCGTACTGAGTTTCCATCCGGACGACCCGGCAATCCGGTCGGTGGTGGTGTATCGCGATGAACTGGATCTGGTGATGAGTCCGAAGCATCCTTTGGCCGAGGCGGGCGAGGTGTCGATCCGACAGCTTGGAGCGCAGAACTTTATTGCGCACAACATCTCGTCTCCGCAGCGACAGAAGGTGATCGAGACGTTCCGGCGGCACAAGACGCCGTTGCGCATGGGTGTGGAGCTGCCTTCACTGGAGGCAATCAAGCGCTTTGTGGAGATGGGTAACGGGGTGGCCCTGGTGCCTGGATTGACAGTGCGGACGGAGCTGGCAAGCGGAGCGCTAGTGAGGGTGCGGGTGCGGGAGTTGCAACTGGAACGCAAGTTACGGCTGGTGTACCGGCGTCAGGCGAGCCTGTCGCATGTAGCGGTGGCGTTCCTGAAGGTGGTGGAAGAATATGCGGCGGCCCATGGCGATCCCTATTGCTTTCAGACTGAACGGGCTGGTTGATGGGCGATGGAGGGGTGGCTGCTGGCGACTGTTCAAAAAATATTTCAAAATCTCAAACAAATATGGTGAGTTGCTCGTCTGTAGGGTTAGACTTGTCCGCCGGAGAAATGATGCCGGTATCGACACGGGAGAGCAACTAATGAATATGAAGATGTTACGTAGATATGCCATGCGCGCTGGCGTAGTGGCAATGTGTAGCGCCGCGCTAAGCGCTGTGCCGATGATGGCTCAGGGCGGCGGCGGCGGTGGTCGCGGTGGAATGACGCCGGATGCCCAATTGGCTCAGCTGACGACCGCTCTGACCTTGTCTGCCGACCAGCAGGCCAAGATCAAGCCGATCCTCGATGCCGATGCCGCGAAGATCACTGCTTTGAGGACCGCGCAGGATCCTGACATGCAAACCAAGGTAGCCGCGATCCGCACTGCGCAGCATGCCACGATCAAGGCACTTCTGACCGCTGACCAGGCGACCAAGTACGATGCGATGCCTCAGGGCGGCGGACGGCGTGGCGGCGGCGGCGGAGCACCACCAGCACCCCCACAGTAACTATTGAGCACGGATTTAGCAGTGAGGCCGGGGAGATATATGACTCTCCGGCCTTACTGTTGTCTTATTAGTCTCGGTAATAGTATTCTTGGCGCGTCCCGAAAAGGGGCAAATACGCAAGATTTGATGTGGAGGAAGTGCCAATGAATATGAGTATGTTACGTAGATATGCCATGCGCGCAGGCGTAGTGGCAATGTGTAGCGCCGCGCTGTGCGCGGTGCCGATGATGGCGCAGGGTGGCGGCGGCGGTGGTCGCGGCATGATGGACCCCGATGCCCAACTAGCTCAACTGACCACCACTCTGACCTTATCTGCCGACCAGCAGGCCAAGATCAAGACGATCCTTGTGGCCGATGCTGCGAAGATGCAGGCATTGATGACGGCGCAGGATCCGGACATGCGCACCAAGATGACCACGATACGCACGGACGAGCATGCTGCGATCAAGGCGCTTCTGACCGCTGACCAGGCGACCAAGTACGATGCGATGCCACAGGGCCGTGGCGGCGGACGGCGCGGCGGCGGAGCAGCTGGCGGTGGAGCACCTACTGCACCTCCGCAATAATTACGGATAAAGGTTAGGCAGCGAGGCCGGGGGGTTGCAAGACTCTCCGGCCTTTCTGCGTGGCGCGGCACCCACGGATCGCGGACAATGGGTACAATGATGGGAGTGACCGTGACCGTATTCGTAGCGATGCGAAGTGCATCGCCTTCGAGTTCCAGGGCCAGGTTGCGAAGGAACAAGAAGGGGTTGAACGAAGAATGAAGAAGACGATTTTGTTGGGCGTGCTGATGCTATCGGCCGCTGCAGGGGTTGCCCAGGAGAGCCGGCAAGATGTGAGCTTCAGTGGCACCGGGCTGTTCGGTCCCACGATCCATGGTCCAGCGAGCGTAGTAACGAATTCAACAGCCTCGCTGGGTCTTCTGACCAGCTACCGTTTCATGCTGACCCCGCACAGCGCGTTGGAGCTGAACTACAGCTTTACGCAAAACAATCAGAAGTATTGCATTGGCGGAGGTTGTATTCCCGGTGCTCCTCCCCCCTATGTATCGAACCAGGTGAATTACTACAGTTATCGGATTCACTCGCGGGTGCAGGAGATCACGGGTGCGTACGTCTTCAGCTGGACCATGAAGCGGTATAACCCCTTTATGGAAGCCGGAATCGGCACACTGATCTTTACCCCCGTATTAGACAATGAGACGACCGAGTTGGGTACAAAGAGCACGAAAGGAATAACTGCCTTGTTAGGAGGCGGGCTAGCGTACGAACTGAGCCCTAGCTTTGATATCCGTGCCGAGTATCGTGCATTTCTGGTCAAGACGCCGGCCTTCGGCGAGTCCAACATCGTGACGAATCGCTATGAGTTTCTATCTATGCCGACGATCGGCGTGGCCTATCATTTTTAAGAAGACGTATTGACCATGTTGTGCAACTGCCTCGCATCCTATCCAAGAAGATGCGGGGCAGTTTTGCTGGTATGGCGTGAGCAAGGCGGGATAGCTTCGAGTGTATGGCCGACTATTTGTATTGGTTTTTTCCGGAGAAGTGGTAGGCGACAGCGACCGATAGAATCTGCGGGTTGAGGCCACCGTGGGAGAAGCCAGACCAGCTTTGCAGTTCGTAATCTGCACGCAGGCGGTAGTGGGTACCGATCTTGAAGTCGGTGCCGATGGCTCCGGCGTACAAAGTATAGGACAGGTCGGTGAGGCCGAACGGATAGTTGAAGTCGCCTCGCCCGATCATGGCTTTGAGATAGGGAATAAACGGTCCATAGGAGCGGAAGTATCGTCCTCCGACCTCGTAGGTGCGTTGGAAAGAATTGTCGCTATTGGTGCTGGAGACCGGGTGGAACTGTGCTTCAAAGCCGAAGTGGGCGTGACGATCGAAGTCTACATAGGCGGTGACACCACGAAAGGACTGCTGCCCGTAATCTGGTTTGGCGGTTGAGTATCCGAGGCCGATCTGGAGGTCGCCGGCACGCGAGGCAGTCGAAGTGGCTTGGGCGTGCAGGATGGAAGTCCCACCAAGCAGCAACGCTAGCGCCAATCTTCCGATCAAGAGGGAGCTCCGAATAAACGGTCAGCGGATGGCGCATTCAAAGAAGGCGAATACCTTGATCGATGCGGTCTGGATGGGGGATTTCCGCCCTGGGTGTTCCCCAATAACTGTGCTGAGGGTTCGCACCCGAATGCCGAATCATTCTACAGGCGTGCCAGCACCTAGTGGAAGCGGTAGGCGATGCCGGAGGAGATCACGATGGGATTGATGGTGTGGGGGACGAAGGTAGGCCATCTCTGGACTTCGATATCGAGGAGACGCAACATGATCCTGGGGGATTTAATGAAGTCGATACCACCGCCCGCTACGTAAGCGGAGCCGGTACCACCATTGATACCGACGTTGTCCTGCCATTCCTGGATATCGAGAGTATGGAACCCAATCAGGGCCTTGGCGTATAGATCGAAGCGGCGAATGGGGTAGGTGGCGCGGGGGCCGACGAGATAGGTGAGTTCGCCTCGGTCGAGTGCGGTGATGAGACAGACACAGTGAAAATCGCCTTCCAAGCTGAGGCGATCGTTGATTTGGTAGTCTACGTAGCCCGAGACGCCGAGGATGAACTGTCGTGAATATTTGGGATCTGAGTTGACGAACTGACCCTGCTGATTCTCCACATACCAAAAATCCGGTCTGGCATAGCTAACGGTAAATCCTGCCTGGAGCCTACCTGGACCATATCCAGCTGGAAGCGCCTGAGCACCCGCAATAGAGGCGAGGGAGAGCAGGCAAATCAAGGGGCCGACGATCCTCAAGGTCTTGATCATTCCATCTCCAGGAAAAGTGTTACAAAGGTCTTCCGTAAAGAATAATAGTCCGGAGTGTGCGTGTCTGCGGCTGTATACAACCGTCTGGTACATACACCGGAGAAGATGTGGCTATTGAGTTGGCGTTCTCGCCGGGGCAGATGCGGGCGCTGCTTGCTGGGCAGCGGGCGTAGTCGTCGTGCCGGACGGGGGAGCAGCGTCAGCCGGGGCCTGTGAACTAGACGGTGGGGCGGCGGTGGGAGGAGAACCCGGAGTTGTGGAAGAGGCGAAATATGTCAGCTTCATAAAGACCGGCGTGACCTCGAAAGGCATTTTGTCGCGGTCACTCAGGAGAGGTTCGAAATTGGTGTTCATCTTAATGAGCTGATCGGACCAGGGATCGTGGCGCAGGAAGTTATCCAACGGCATTGCGGCCTGCTGCTTGAGGTCCTTCATATCTAGCTTGATGCCCTTGGGAACCATGGCTTCCATCCAGAACGTGTTGTCGCTGTCGCTCTTGACGAGGCCGTCGCCGATCATGGGTTGATTGAGAGCGGGCAGGGCCTTGACCCTCTGTTGGAGCTGCTGTAGATACAGGCCGAAGTACTTCTGTCCATCGGCGAGATCCTTGACGCTGAGCAACTGCATAGCCTTCTTGGCGGCTTCTACGTTGTCCACAGCAGTATGATGCATTGGGATCCGGTAGAAAACCGAGGCGGAGGGGAAGAGCAAGCGGTCGTTGAAGGCATATTTGGTATCGAGGCGATGACCGAGAATAACATGAGCCACCTGGAATGCGAGGAGAGCATTGAGATTGCCAATTTGCTGGGCGCCGTCTTGAGTGGGAACGCTGGTGGTATCGATGAGGCCCTTTGAGAGAATGATCGTGTTGCCTACGGCCAGAGACTCGAGCGGTTCAGTGAGCAGGGTGCGCACATGTATGGGCCGAGTGGTCTGTATGTTGTTGTAGACGAGAATATTATTGGCGAGCGCTTCGAGGGTTTTGTCGAACTCGCTGGGAGCATCGAGCAGGCCAGCCTGGTAGAGCCGGTCGATGACATTGTTCTCGGCTTGCTGCACCCACTCTCGTTGTGCTGCGAGCGGGCTGAAATCAGCAGCGTCGTTGGAGATATCCTGAGCGTTTGCCACGCTGAGGGAGGTATTTTCCGCGTCCTGATCCGGGACCTTGAGGGCGTATCCCCAGATATAGTTAATGGCCTTGAATTTGAGGGTGCTGCTGGAGCTCTTAGGATCGCTCTCCTCGACATAGAAAGAGGTGGGGAGCCAGAGGTTGGGCTGCACGTTGGTGCGCCAACTATCGAAGTGGTAGAACTCCTTCATGCTGAGGATAGAGCCCGCGAAGTCTCCGTTGAAACGTATGATGTTTCCGTTACCGGTTTCGATCCATATGCGTCCAAAGAACCGTCCGAAGTCATTTCTGGGGCTGGAGGGAGAGACGTCGAAGACAGAGGTGGGGACGTTGCCAAGGAAGTCGTTGCGTACGAAGGTAAATGCATAGTGCTGGCGGTCGAAGTTATTGGAGTCCATGAGAATCATCTGAACGAAGCCAGACTCATGGAAGGTGAGACGAAGGCTGTTCGAGATACCGGTAAGTGCGGTCAAGGAGTTTTTGAAGTTGATAAGGTGGCTTTTTTTAGTGCCGAAGTTTCCCTTGTTGTCCTTGTATTCGTTGCCATTGATGACCCTGCTGAAATCGACGCGCGCGAGGAAGTGCTCGTCTGTCTCCGGTACCTGGTAGAGAACGGGGTCTGGTTTCATATTCTGGATGTAAGTCTCGACCAGGGGAGCGCGATCCCTGACGACTTTGACGATCTCTTTTTCTCTGACGATTGCTTTGTCGATCAGGGCATTCTGAGCGGCGGTCGGCTTAGCGCCGTTGGAGTTGTCGTAGGCAGGCTTCTTCTTTCCGAAGAGGGGGATTCCTTCCGCAGCCAAGGCAGGAAGCGTTGTTGCGAGGAGTAGCATCAACGTCGTACCAGCGATGGATCTTGAACGAAGAATCATAATTGCTGCTCCCTGTGGCGACCTGACGGTCTCCGTCTAAAAAAAGCTCAGCGTACTAGTAAAGCACGTCTGTTGAAGCGACTGATGCAAAAGCAATATGACATAAGAGCACCAAGCAAATTGTTGACGGACCACTCTGCTAACCCGCAAGCTGAAAAGAAACAGTAACAATTCCATCCCAAGTGATTGGCTGACCGGATGCATCGGTTGCCGGCTCAAACTTTGTGGCCAGGACGGCACGTTTTGCGGAGTCGGCGAGACCGTGGCCTAGATCGTTGATGACACTGAGAACCATGACCGAACCATTTGGTAAGACGCGGATTTTGAGGGTCATGGTGCCTTCAATATGAAATTGACGCGCTTCTGCGGTGTACTCGGGCTTGGGTTTGTAGATGACTTTGGGCTCGTTACGCTGGAGGGGCGCGACGACTGCGGAAGCCTTGGGCATGGGTGGCGGGGTGGCCTGTCCGAGGTTGACCTGACTGGCGACTGGACCGGTGCCAGTTCCTCCTGCGACTCCATGAGGGATGCCAGCGACTGCAGCCAGGCCTGTGCCATGGATGGAGCCTCCGGCACTGCCGTTGCCGAGATTGACCTTGGTTGCACTGGGACCATTGCCGCTGCCGGCGGCACCGTTGAGGCCGCGCCCCAGATTGACATCGGCGACTGCTGGGCCATGCAGGTTGGGTGCATTTGCGCTACCCAAGTTGACGGCGGTGGGATGCTGGTCGTTGTTGACCACGGAGGCTGGTTTGGCGGCGAGGTTGACCGCAACCGGGGCAGCCGCTGCGACGACCTTGACCGGGGCCGGAGGAGCGATGATGGGTTTGGGGGTGTCCATCTTAACTTCTGGCGGCTTGGGCAGATCGGGTGGCTTGATAACGACGAGTTTAGGCGCCATTACTTCGATCCTTGGGGGAGGGGGAGGAGGTAATTTGGGCGCTGGGGGTACGATCTTGGGCTTTATGGGCTCAAGCTTTGGAACAGGCTGGAAGGTGAGTTCGGTGAGCAGAATTCGTTTCTGGATCATCTTGGAGTTTGCAGCGCTAATAATGATAAGGACGAACAGAATGACTGCATTAGCGACTACGGAGACAAACATCGACGGCTTGCTCTGGTGGCCGGCATCGAGAACTCCAAAGTGTGCAAATTGCACGCTCTGGGGCTGGTCTCGTGTGTCTCCCTGAGATGGCAATGGCATAGTCGTTCGATCCTTCTATTGTTCACTCCGTGTAGGAGCGTAGGGCTAATCTTAAGTATGACGCAATCCGAGACGCTGAGGATACAAATTGCGCAACCAGTAAACCATCTATAAACAGGGTGTTATCTAAAACAAAGGGACAATTACCCGGTAGCGATCTGTCGTGAAGGTCATTTTAGTATTTCGGTTCACAATTTGGCGCGATGGCCGGGGCCGGGAACGTATCAAGTTAGATGCTGGACATACCTCATGCCATCCTTTCTTAACCCCGGATTTCCCGGAATCACTCTTTTTGACTTTAAGTTCTTATACTTTGGTTGTAGCAGTACAAAGATGCAGGGAGATGCGATGAGGATTCTGGTAACCGGCGGTGCAGGATATATCGGCGGGACGGTGACAAGGCTTCTGCTGGCCGGCGGCGATATGGTGACGATCTACGACAATCTTATTCATAGCAAGCGTATAGCGGTGGCGGCGGGAGCGGAGTTCGTCGAGGGGGATCTGGCAGACCGGGCATTATTGGAGAAGACGCTGCGGGCAGGTCAATTCGATGGAGTGATGCACTTTGCCGCGTTGATTGAAGCGGGCGAGAGCATGCAGAAGCCGGAGATCTACTTCAGAAACAACACGGTAGGGACGCTGACGCTGCTGGAGGCGATGCTTGCAACGGGGCATGACCGGTTGGTGTTCAGCTCGACGGCGGCGTGCTACGGCGAGCCAGTAACTACGCCGATCCTGGAAGACGCGAAGCTGGAGCCTACCAACGCGTATGGCGAGAGCAAGCTGCTGGTGGAGCAGATGCTGAACTGGTTCAACCGGATTCACGGGCTGAGGTACGCGAGCCTTCGCTACTTCAACGTGGCGGGCGCGATGGAGGGGTATGGCGAGGCGCATGAGCCGGAGTCGCACCTGATCCCGCTTGTGCTGGATGTGGCACTGGGGCGGCGCAAGAGCATCAAGATTTTTGGCGAGGACTATCCGACGCGCGATGGGACTTGCATCCGCGACTACATCCATGTGCGGGACCTGGCGGACGCGCATCTTCTGGCGCTGGCGGCGTTAGGGAAGGAGAGTCGCGTGATCTACAACATTGGCAATGGGCAGGGATTTACGGTGCGCGAGGTGATCGAGTCGGTGCGGCGTGTGACTGGGAAGCCGATTGCGGTGGAGGCGTGCGCGCGGCGGGAGGGCGATCCGGCGGTGCTGGTGGCGGGATCGGAGAAGATCAAACAGGAGCTTGGCTGGAGGCCGAAGTTCGCCGACCTGGACACGATTGTAGCCAGTGCGTGGGAGTGGCACCCAAAGCGGTATGCGTGAGGGAAGAGGCAGAGAGTTAGCGAGCTAGCGAGTCAGCGCGTCAGGGAGGTTACGGATGGGAAGGTGGCGTTCGGGCAAAGGGCGCTGGATGGCGGTTGCGGTGCTGGTTGTGCTGGTGGGGTTGTCGCCTGTGCAGTGGGCGCAGCAGGGCACGACTTCAAGGCAGGAGACGAAGGTGCCTACGCTGGTGGAGATTCTGCAGCGGCTACAGAAGAATCTGGACGAGTACGATTCAGGTGTTCCGAGTTTTTTCTGCGATGAGCACACCATATCGCAGGTGGAACCTGGCCTACGCAATCAGAATACCGTCACCGACTCCGTCTTCCGCCTGAAGCGCATCGTTAAACCCGACCATACAACGACTCTAGAGGAGTCGCGCGAGGTGAAGACGGTGAATGGCCAGCCAGCAACAACGAAGATGATCGATGGCCCGTCCATCGTCGACGGAGCGTTTGAGGGTGGACTCGCCGTCGTCTCCCTCAACCAGACAGCATGCATGAACTATACGTTGCAGCGGATCAATCGGAGGCGACCGAGCGAACCTTATATCGTCCGCTTTGCCACCGTGCTCACCCCTCAGAACACGGCCGAGTGTATTCTTCAGGAGAACAGCAAAGGCCGCGTCTACATCGATCCTGCGTCGATGCAGATTACGCGTCTGGAACTCACTACGCCGCATCACACCATCATTCCCGGGGAATCCTATACATCGCCCGTTGTCGGCGAACGGGTGCTCACGGTCGACTATGCGCTAGTCCTGCTCGGCGGCGAGACCTTTTGGATGCCCGCCACGATTACATCGCATTCCACCAGCGATCCCGGAACCTTCCATTCGACCTACTGGTCGTTCCGGGCCACCTATGGCAACTACCATAAGTTGGAGGTCACGTCGCGCATACTGCCGTGGAACGAGGTGCCAGCAAAATGATTCTACGCAAATCATGGCTGCTGATTTTTCTACTTATGTTACTGGCGGCAAGTTCTGTGATGCTGCGGGCTCAACAGGATACGACTCCCGAGCGGAAGACAGGGACGCCTACGCTAGTGGAGATACTACAGCGGCTGCAGGAGAATCTTGACCAGTATCAAGCGCTGGTGCCGAGCTTCTTCTGCGACGAGCATGTTGTGTCCACGATCATTCCCGACCCAAAGGGTGAGAGCACCGTGACGGATTCGACGTTTCGTCTGAAGCGCGTGCCTGATCTCACTGCAGAGGGTAAAACGAAGCTTGAGGAGTCGCACGAGGTGATGAGGGTGAATGGGCGGCCGGCGACAGGGGATACGGTGGGCGGCCCAGCCTATCTTCGTGGCGCATTCTCCAACGGCCTGACGATGGTCTCCGCAAGCAAGCAGGCCTGTATGCGCTATACGCTGAGACCGGCGCGGCAGAACAAGTCGAGCGAACCCATCGCGATTCAGTTTGCCAGCCTGCCGGAACGCAGACGTCCGGATGACTGCCAGATACAGGAAGACGTGAGCGGACGCGTACAGATCGACCCTGTGACCATGCAGGTGTTGCGTTTGGAGTTCACAGTCCCTCATCACCTGGTTGGTTCGACTCTGATCCATACCAGCACCGTTTATTCTGAGCTTGGGCTTGCAATGGAACCGATTATGGGGCGATGGAGTGTCACGGTGGAGTACGCGGCTGTTGCACTTGGCGGCAAGAGCTTCTGGCTGCCGACGAAGATATCCGACAATATCATTGGCAGTTCAATCAGGGAACGATGGACGTACGATGCCACCTACAGCAACTACCACAAGCTGGAAGTGACGTCGCGCATCCTGCCCAGCAGCGAGGCTCCCGCGCCCTGACCGGTTGTCTCTGATTCCTGCATATCGCGGGGATGGGAAGATGAGGGATGATGGAGGGAGCGAGGTGTTCTGCCGATGCTCGATAGCATGTTTCAAATGCCGTTGCCGTGGATGGAGAAGATTCTGCGGCCCGTGATTGTTTATCTCTTTCTTGTGCTGTTTCTGCGACTGTTTGGCAAGCGGGAGCTGGCACAGTTGAACCCATTCGACCTGGTGGTGTTGCTGAGTCTGTCGAACACGGTGCAGAACGCGATCATCGGGAACGACAACTCGGTGACAGGCGGAGTGATTGGCGCGTTCTCGTTGCTGGCTATCAACTGGATGCTGACGCGCGTGCTGTTCAAGATGCCCAAGGTGGACGCAGCACTGGAAGGCACCAAGACTGTGCTGATCCATCACGGCGTGGTGGATGCGGCGGCACTACAGAAGGAGACGATGAGCGAGAGGGAGCTGCTGTCGGTGATCCACAAGCAGGGCCTGAACGATTTTTCGGAGGTTGAGACCTGTGTTCTGGAGCCGAACGGAAGCTTTTATGTAGAGTCGATGAAGCCTACGCCCGAGGAGATGCACCTCGGCGCGCTGAAGGAAGCGGTGGAGGTGCTGACACGGGAGGTGCGGGAGATGCGGGTGCAACTGGCGAGCGGGCCTGCCCAGTAAGCGTCTAGATCGAAGTCCACCCTTTCCGCATAGATCACAGGATAATGGGGCATGCGGATGCGAACGCTCAATGTGCGAAGAGCGGGCAACGGTAACGCCATGAGCCAAGATAGCGGCTTTTTCGGCTTCGCACAGAACAGATACTGAGACTGCCTTTGGCATCAGCCACACGAGGCAAGGCTTCCTTGACATCCCGTGACATGGATGCCTGGGCGGCGTTACTGCTATTGCATTCTGCAATGCTCCGTATAAATAACGACACCTCCGCACATGTTACAAGCGATGTGTTGCTGCGCACTAACTCACACCGCCCTTGGTTCGCGGGTACTGGTGCGAATGCACTATCCGACAGTTACTGCAGTAGCTTCAATATGGCCTGTTCCGCCTGATTGGACTGCGACAGGGCCGCCATACCCGTCTGCTGGAGGACGTTGTACTGCGTCATCTTGGCAACCGTTGTTCCGATGTCAGCGTTCTGCACGCTGTTCTGGGCGCTGGTCAGGTTAGTGACCTCGGTGTTTTGCACGTTGGTATCCGCGGTCAACTGGTTTACGGAAGCGCCGATGGTTCCGCGGGCTGCCGAGACCGTGTTGATTGCGGCGGAGAGCGCGGTGAGCGCGGCGGCAGCAGCGCCGGTGGAGGTAAGGAGCGTTGTATTCAGGGCCAAGGTTGTGGACGAGAGCGCGCCGGTCGTGGTCGATGTTGTTGTGGTGCCACCGACTGTACCATCGCTGGTGAATGTGGTGACGGGAGAGGCGCTGAAGACGGCCGTTCCGTTGAAGTTGGTGGTCGAACCGATCTGAGTGATCTCAGTCAGGATCGACTGGTAGGCGGTGTTCGCAGCCGTGCTCTGCGCCGCCGTGAGCTGACCGTTGGAGGCTTCCGTTGCCAGCGATATTGCCTGGTTGAGCAGGGAGGTAACCTGGGAGAGGGCACCATCGGCGGTCTGCAGCAGGCCGACGCTGTTGGATGCGTTCTGACTGGACTGGGTGAGTGCAGCGATGTTGGCGCCCAAACCGGCAGCTACCGAGAGGCCCGCCGCGTCGTCCGCACCGGAGTTGATCTTCAAGCCGGTGGACAACTCAGTCAGGGTGTTCTGCAGCGATGCCTGTGTGGAAGAAAGTGCATTTTCCGCGTGCAACTGGGAAATACTATTCAGGACACTGATCATTGTTATTGCTCCTTGTATTGAATTCCGCCTGCACTTTAAGTTTTCTCCGTGTTGGGATTGATTCCATACTTGAAGCAGGTGGTTGCTGGTCAATATGAAGCAAGTGGCGTGCCAAACTTAGTCGTCAAAACTTACCTGTTCGTGGGACATAAACGCCAAAAAGATCATAGTTTGATTGGAATTGAATGAGAAAGAACGGTCGACGGTCTGCGAATCAGCAAATTTCTATCAGTTGCTCATGGACAGGCAATGCGCTTCGAGGAAAGCGGCACCAGCACCCAAGACTTCTAAATGGATGGCTACGATAGAAACATCTGTGAAGGACAGGCAAGAGCGAAGTACGGATTCTGGAGAGGTTCCGGCAAAGAAATCCATCGCGCGCGAAGTTTCCGACATCAGAGTTACTGCGAAGCTGTTGCAATGTTACGGTGGTACTACAACTACGGGGATAAGCGTGCAGACATCGGTTGGAACGAACATGGAGTCGCTACTGCGGGAGAATCGGATTTTCCCCCCAGCTGCGGAGTTTTCGGCGAAGGCCCACATCAAGAGCTTCGAAGAGTATGAAGCGATGTACCGGCGCAGCGTAGAGGATCCAGAGACATTCTGGGCTGAGGCGGCGAGCGAGCTGGAGTGGTTTGCGCCATGGAAGAAGGTTGTCGAAGGAGAGATGGGCTCGACAAAGTGGTTCGTTGGCGGCAAGTTGAATCTGAGCCACAACTGTGTGGATCGGCACGCGAAGGGAGCGCGGCGTGAGAAGACCGCGCTGCTGTGGGAGGGTGAGCCTGGCGAGGTTCGGCGTATCAGCTATGGCGAACTGCATGGGCTGGTGCAGCGATTCGCGAACGTGTTGAAGGGGCTTGGAGTGGAGCGCGGCGACCGGGTTGCCATCTACATGGGGATGGGGCCGGAGCTGGCGATTGCGATGCTGGCGTGCGCGCGGATCGGCGCGGTGCATTCGGTGATCTTCGGAGGGTTTGCGGCACAGGCGATTGTGGACCGGGTGAACGATTCGCAGTGCGTTCTGCTGCTGACGCAGGATGTGAGTTACCGGCGCGGCGCGGAGGTGGGGCTGAAGGCTATTGTGGATGAGGCGATTGAACGCTGCCCGACGGTGCGCAATGTGGTGGTGTACCAACGCGCAGCTGGAAATAAGATCAGCGCAGCGATGAAGGAAGGGCGCGACCTTTGGTGGCACGAGTTGATGGCCGAGGCGAGCGACGAGTGTGCGGCGGAGTGGATGGACGCCGAAGACCTGCTCTACATCTTGTATACGTCTGGCACGACTGGTAAGCCGAAGGGGCTGGTGCATACCTCGGGTGGATACGCTGTGCAGAGCTACCTGACCAGTAAGTACGTCTTCGACCTGCGCGACGACGACGTGTATTGGTGCACCGCGGACTGCGGGTGGGTTACCGGGCACTCGTATGTGGTGTATGGGCCTCTGCTATACGGGGCGACTGTACTGATGTACGAGGGCGCGCCAAACTATCCGGCGAACGACCGGTTCTGGAAGATCATCGACGATCATAAGGTGAGTGTGTTCTACACAGCGCCGACGGCGATCCGAGCCTTCATCAAGTGGGGCGATGAGTGGGTGAAAAAGCATTCTCTGGCGTCGCTGCGGCTGCTTGGTACGGTGGGCGAGCCGATCAATCCGGAGGCGTGGATGTGGTACTACCGCGAGATCGGCAAGGAGCGTTGCCCGATTGTGGACACATTCTGGCAGACGGAGACGGGGGCGATTATTATTGCACCGATTCCGGGGGGAGTGGCGACCAAGCCGGGATCGGCGACGCGGCCATTCTTCGGGATTGTGCCTGAGGTGGTAACAAAAGAGGGCGGGCCAGTGGCGGCGGGACAGGGCGGGCTGCTGGTGGTGCGCAAGCCTTGGCCGTCGATGGCGCGGACGATATGGGGGGATGCGGAGCGGTTTCAGGAGACATA
>Ga0073936_10007575_pt1 | contig 14007 bp, 18 predicted proteins | sample AliMusrvi5mmetaG_FD_87041 | JGI IMG/M metagenome (GOLD analysis project Ga0073936, IMG submission 87041) | Freshwater lake bacterial and archeal communities from Alinen Mustajarvi, Finland, to study Microbial Dark Matter (Phase II) - Alinen... | ecosystem: Environmental > Aquatic > Freshwater >... | reverse complement strand
GCCTGGGCGGGCGCACATTTGCTGCAAACCCATGGTGACATCGCGGCCTTGATCGCGGCTATCGCCTGCGCCGGACTTGGCTATGGCGTGGTGCTGCTGATGCTGCGGGGCCGCCTTCCGCTGGCGCGGGCCTGATGCGTCTCTTCGTGGCGTTGCCGATCCCCGATTCTGTGGCGGGCGGGCTGCTGATGATGCAGGGCGGGGTGCCCGGCGCGCGCTGGCAGGCGCGCGAGCAATTGCATCTCACCTTGCGCTTTATCGGTGAAGTGGATGGTCGTGAGGCCCGCGACCTGGACGAGGTTCTGTCGGGAATCGATGTGCCGGCCTTTGACTTGCAGCTGCATGGCGTGGGCCAGTTCGGCAACAGGCAGCCGCACAGCCTGTGGGCGGCGGCGCGGCCCAATGATCTGCTGGATCACCTGCAGCGCAAGGTGGACACCGCTATCCGCCGCATCGGCCAGCCGCAGGACGCGCACAAATTTACCCCGCACGTCACCCTGGGGCGGCTGCGCCATCCCGACCTGGACAAAGTGCGCGAATGGCTGGTGGAACACGCTCTGGCCACCGGTCCGGAATTTGCCGTGACGCGTTTCTGTCTTTATTCCAGCAAGCTGACCAGCGATGGCAGCATCTATCGCGTGGAACAGGAATACCCGCTGAGAGGCTTTGATGGCGCCCACTTCGAATAATAAGCTGACGATTGAAGAGCTGAAGGCTGCGCTGAAGCGGCTGCCCGACTGGGAACTGGCCAGGGACCGCGAGGCGATTGTGCGAAAGTTCCAGTTCGTGGATTTCGACGCCGCCTTCGCCTTCATGACCCGCTGCGCCCTGATGGCGGCCAAGATGGACCACCATCCCGAATGGTCCAATGTCTACAACAAGGTGGAGGTGACCCTGACCACCCATGACGAGGGCGGCGTCACCCAGAAGGATGTCGACCTGGCCGTGGCGATGGACGGGTATGCCATCGTGGGGCAGCGCCGCTAGGGAACCCTTCCGCATGCAACCCGTTGTTGGCAGACGCAACACGGGAGAGACCAATGGCAGTGGAAGTTGATAATTCAGGTGGCGGCGGCAATGTGCTGATCGGCTTCCTGCTGGGCGCCGTGCTGGTCGCGGTGGCGATCGTCGGCTTCTTCATGTGGGACAATTACAAGAGCCATACCGGCGGCGGCGCATCGGCACCCAGCGCCACCATCACCGTCAAGAAGAACTAACGACCGTAACGGTCCATCAGTTTCAGCGCCACGCTGCTGCCCAGCGGCGTGAGCGCGATGGACGCCAGGAACCAAACCCCGGCGCGGCGGCCATCCAGCTTGGCCCAATAGGCCACGCCGATCGCCGCCAGCACATACAGGAATACCAGCATTACTTCTTCGCATTCTTGATCAGGTCGTCCACCACGCCGGGATCGGCCAGGGTCGAGGTGTCGCCCAGGCTTGAGACATCGCCTTCGGCGATCTTGCGCAGGATGCGGCGCATGATCTTGCCCGAGCGGGTCTTGGGCAGGCCGGGCGCGAACTGGATCACGTCCGGCTTGGCGATGGGGCCGATTTCCTTGCCGACGAAGGCTTTCAATTCGGTGTTCAGCGCATCGCTGGCAGTGACGCCGGCCTTCAAAGTGACATAGGCATAGATGCCCTGGCCCTTGATGTCGTGGGGATAACCCACCACCGCGGCTTCGGCCACGTCCTTGTGTCCCACCAGGGCGCTTTCCACTTCCGCGGTGCCCATGCGGTGGCCTGACACGTTGATCACGTCATCGACGCGGCCGGTGATCCAGTAATAGCCATCCTCATCGCGGCGGCAGCCATCGCCAGTGAAATACTTGCCGCGATAGGTCTTGAAGTAAGTGTCCACGAAGCGCTGGTGATCGCCATAAACGCTGCGCATCTGGCCCGGCCAGCTTTCGGCTATGCACAGATTGCCGCTGGCGGCGCCTTCCAGCACCTTGCCGTGGGCATCCACCAGTTCGGGAACGATACCGGGCAGGGGTTTTGTTGCTGAGCCGGGCTTGAGATCGGTGGCGCCGGGCAGGGGCGAAATCATCAGGCCACCAGTCTCGGTCTGCCACCAGGTATCGACGATGGGGCAGCGGCCGTCACCGATGACGCGGTGATACCACAGCCAGGCTTCCGGATTGATCGGCTCGCCCACGCTGCCCAGCAGGCGCAAGGATGCGCGGCTGGTCTTCTTCACGGGGCCGTCGCCGTCACGCATCAGGGCGCGGATGGCGGTCGGCGCGGTGTAGAAGATGTTGACCTTGTGCTTGTCGATCACCTCCCAGAAGCGCGAAGTGGAGGGATAATTGGGCACGCCTTCGAACATCAGGGTGGTGGCGCCGTTGGCCAGCGGGCCATAGACGATATAGCTGTGGCCGGTGACCCAGCCGACATCGGCGGTGCACCAATAGACATCGCCCTCGTGGTAATCGAACACATACTGATGCGTCCAGGACGCCCACAGCAGGTACCCGCCGGAGGTGTGCAGCACGCCTTTGGGCTTGCCGGTCGAGCCGGACGTATAAAGAATGAACAGCGGGTCTTCCGCATTCATCGCCTCGGCGGGGCAATCGGCGGAAACCTTGGCGGATTCCTCATGATACCAGAGGTCGCGGTGCGGCGTCATCGCCACATCGCCGCCGGTGTGCCGGACCACGATCACCCGCTCCACGCCGGGGCACTGGTCCACCGCCAGGTCGGCATTCTTCTTCAGCGGGATCGGTTTGCCGCCGCGCAACCCTTCATCGCTGGTGATCAGAACTTTGGAATCGCAATCGGTGATGCGCCCGGCCAGGCTGTCGGGCGAGAAGCCGCCGAACACCACCGAATGCACCGCCCCGATACGGGCGCAGGCCAGCATGGCATAGGCGGCTTCCGGGATCATCGGCATGTAAAGCGTGACGCGATCGCCCTTCTGGACATTGGCGCGCTTGAGGACATTGGCGAACTTGCAGACTTCGGCATGAAGCTGGCGATAGGTGATGTGCTTGCTGACGGCGGGGTCATCGCCTTCCCAGATGATGGCGGTCTGGTCGCCGCGGCTGGCCAGGTGCCGGTCGACGCAGTTGGCCGAGACGTTCAGCGCCCCATCTTCGAACCACTTGATGGAGAGCTTGTCGGGGTCGTAGCTGACGTTTTTGACCTTGGTGAAAGGCTTGGCCCAGTCCAGCCGCGCCGCTTCCTTGCCCCAGAAGCCGTCCGGGTCTTTCACCGACGCCGCATAGGCAGTGTCATATTGCGCCTTGGTCATCAGGGCGCGTTTTTTCCATTCCTCCGGCACCGGGAACAGGCTGTCGCTCATGGGGATACCTTAATTGTTCTTGTCATGGGGAGGCGGGATTGGGAGATTAAGGCATGGCGCAAAATCGGCAAGAGATGATGACGGATGCCGCGATCGAGGCGAAGACCGGTAGGAATTGGGCCCGTTGGTTTGCGACGCTGGACAAGAAGGGCGCCAAAACCAAAGACCACAAGGCGATCACGGCATTGCTGCGCGACAGTTTTGGCCTGACCAACTGGTATGCCCAGATGGTCACGGTCAGCTATGAGCGCGCCCGTGGCCTTCGGGTCATGAACCAGAAATGCGACGGCCAGTTCTCGGTCAGCGTCACCAAGGTGATGCCGGTGCCGCTGTCCCGGCTTTTTGCCGTGGCGACGGCAAAGCAGGCCGACTGGTTTCCCAAGGGGCCCTTTGCGGAAAGCTCCCGTACCAAGGACAAATACTGGCGGGGCAAATGGAAGAGCGGCCGGCTGGCCGTCGGCTTCATTGCCAAGGGCGCGGGCAAGGCGCAGATCGCCATCGACAGCGAACAGTTGCCAGGCGCAGAAGCGGTGGAAAAGGAACGCGCCGCCTGGAAGAAGGCTGTCGAAAAATTATCCGGCCTGCTGACCGCCTGATGCTATAACGGCAGCCATGCAGCTTCATCTGTCCACCTGGCCCGAGGTCGAGGCCTACCTGGCCAAGTCCAAGGCCATCCTGATTCCCATCGGCTCCACCGAACAGCATGGTCCCAACGGGTTGCTCGGCACCGACGCGCTGTGCCCGGAAATCATCGGCAAGCGGGCAGGCGACGAGGCGGGCATTCTGGTGGGCCCCACCTTCAATGTCGGCCAGGCGCAACACCATATGGGCTTTGCCGGCACCATCACCTTGCGCCCCTCCACCATGATCGCGGCGATGCAGGATTGGGCCCAGTCGCTGGTGCGGCACGGCTTTGAGCGCATCTATTGGCTGAACGGCCATGGCGGCAACATCGCCACCATCACCGCGGCCTTCTCCGAGATCTATCACGGCGTCAGTTTCGACCGCGCCGGCTCCAACCATCCGCCGCTGCGCTGTACCTTGCGCAACTGGTGGGAGCTGAACGGGGTGATGGATGTCTGCCGCCAGCTGTTCCCGGTGGGCGAAGGCAGCCATGCCACGCCGTCGGAAGTGTCGGTCACCTGGGCCGGCTATCCCGAAGCGGTGAAGTCGGTGGCCATGAGCCCGCGCATCGCCCCCAATGGTCCGATCCTGGACGCCGATGATTACAGGCGCCGCTTCCCGGACGGGCGCATAGGTTCCGATCCTTCCCAAGCCAATGTGGAAGCTGGGGAAAAGATCATTGCGGCGGCGGTCAAGGCGGTGATTTCGGAGTTTCGCACCTTCGCGGCGTCCTAGCGCCGCCCGGGCGCAGGGGCTATGATCCCCGCTCCCAGGGGTGCGCTCGCAAGGCGCTGAGACCGCAATGGTGCGGATCCCTTAGAACCTGATCCGGCTCACACCGGCGTAGGGAGAGGTTGCCATGAACAAGCCCATTCTCGACAAGTCGCTTTCCATCACCCGTGGCGCGTTGCCCGGTTCCAACAAGCTGATGCTGGGCGGCGTGCCGTTCCGCGAAGTCAAACTGTCGGGCGGCGAAGCGCCGGTGCGGCTGTACGACACCTCCGGTCCCTACACCGACGATTCCGTCGCCATCGACATCGAAAAGGGCCTGGCCGCCAAGCGCCGGGAATGGATACTGGCCCGCGGCGATGTCGAGGAATATGTGGGGCGTGACCGCAAGCCCGAAGATGATGGCCTCAAGCCCGGCGAAAAGCTGACCGTGCCGCAGTTCCAGCGTGACGGCGTGAAATTGCTGCGCGCCAAGCCCGGCAAGAACGTCACCCAGCTCCATTATGCGCGTCAGGGCATCATCACCAAAGAGATGAAGTATATCGCCGCCCGCGAGAACCTGGGCCGCAGCGCGCTGGCCGACGGCAACAGCTTCGGCGCCAACATCCCGCAAGAGATCACCGCCGAATTCGTGCGCGAAGAGATCGCCCGCGGCCGCGCCATCATCCCCACCAACATCAACCATCCCGAAACCGAGCCGATGATCATCGGCCGCAACTTCCTCACCAAGGTGAACGCCAATATCGGCAACAGCGCCGTGACCAGTGGCGTGGCCGAGGAAGTGGACAAGATGGTCTGGTCCATCCGCTGGGGCGCCGACACGGTGATGGACCTGTCCACCGGCCGCCATATCCACACCATCCGCGAATGGATCGTGCGCAATTCGCCGGTGCCGATCGGCACCGTGCCGATCTACCAGGCGCTGGAAAAGGTCGGCGGCGTGGCCGAGGACCTGACCTGGGACATCTATCGCGACACGCTGATCGAACAGTGCGAGCAGGGGGTGGACTATTTCACCGTCCATGCCGGCGTGCGGCTGGCGCATATCCCGCTGACCGCCGAGCGCGTCACCGGCATCGTGTCGCGCGGCGGCTCGATCCTGGCCAAGTGGTGTCTGGCGCATCACAAGGAAAATTTCCTCTACACCCATTTCGAGGATATCTGCGAGCTTCTGAAGCAGTATGACGTGTCGTTCTCGCTGGGCGACGGCTTGCGTCCCGGCTCGACCGCCGACGCCAATGACGCCGCCCAGTTCGCCGAACTGGAGACGTTGGGCGAGCTGAACAAGATCGCCCAGAAGCACGACGTCCAGGTGATGATCGAAGGCCCCGGCCATGTGCCGATGCACAAGATCAAGGAAAACATGGACCGCCAGCTGGCGGCCTGCGACGAGGCGCCGTTCTATACGCTGGGACCGCTGACCACCGATGTGGCCCCGGGCTATGACCACATTACATCCGCCATCGGCGCGGCGATGATCGGCTGGTTCGGCTGCGCCATGCTTTGCTATGTCACGCCCAAGGAGCATCTGGGCCTGCCGGACCGCGACGACGTGAAGGCCGGCGTGATCGCTTACCGGATTGCCGCCCATGCCGCCGACCTGGCCAAGGGCCATCCGGCGGCGCGCATCTGGGACGACGCGATGTCAAAGGCGCGCTTTGAGTTCCGCTGGCGCGACCAGTTCGCCCTGGCGTTAGACCCCGAGACGGCGCAACTCTATCACGACGAGACCCTGCCGGCGGACGGCGCCAAGGTGGCGCATTTCTGCTCCATGTGCGGGCCGAAATTCTGCTCCATGAAGATCAGCCAGGAAGTGCGTGATGCCGCCAAGGGCACCAATGACACGCTGAGCATCGCCGAAATCCGCGCTGCGATGGCGAAGAAGTCGGACGAGTTCAAGCAGGGCGGCGGCGAGATCTATCTGCAGAAGCCCGCGGCGGGATGAATATTGCCGGATACGAATTCGAATTCGTTTCCGAGCTAAGTCCCGAAAGGGACGAATCTGGACAGATAAGGGAGCTCTCGCCGCAAGATCGATATTCTAAGCGTCATATTGTTGCCTTGAACGCTTATGGAGGCGGTTCTTTTTGCAAATTCAAAATACCGTCAAATTATAAGACCTCCGGTGTCTACATTCTGACAGTTGAAAAAGAGATTCGATACATTGGTGAATGCGAGAACTTCTCGGCGAGATTTAATGCTGGATACGGAAATATATCCCCCAAAAATTGCTTTGTCGGAGGGCAACAAACAAACTGTAGAATAAATGCTCTGGTTTTAACGGAATATCTAGCTGGGAAAGCCGTCGAGCTTTGGTTTCATCAAACATCTCATTTTAAAAAGATAGAATCGGAACTGAGAGTGGCGCACCGCGCGCCTTGGAACAGAATATAGTGGGTGGGCAATAATGCGCGTGTGGAAAATTCTGAGTGCTGTGTCGGTAGGCTTGCTCATGGGTGGAGCCGCCTTCGCAGTGGAGCCCTTTCCGGCTTCGTTTAAGACTCAGACCATCAAGACCAATGGCACCGAACTTTACGTCCGCTCCGGCGGCTCCGGTCCTGTCGTGGTGCTGCTGCATGGCTTTGGCGATACCGGCGACATGTGGGCGCCGATTGCGGCCAGGCTGGTCAAGGATCACACCGTCATCGTGCCCGACCTGCGCGGCATGGGGCTCTCGGCCCATCCCGACACCGGCTACACCAAGGCCAACGAGGCGCGCGACATCGCCGGGGTGATGGACGCGCTGAAGGTGGACAAGGCCCAGCTTGTCACCCACGACATCGGCAACATGGTGGGCTATGCCCTGGCGGCCCAGTACCCGGCGCGCATCACAAAATGGATCGTGATCGACGCGCCGCTTCCCGGTGTGGGCAACTGGGCGGCACAGCTGTCCAATCCCAAGACCTGGCATTTCAATTTCTATGGCCCGGACGAAGAGCGGCTGGTCGCCGGGCGCGAGCGCATCTATCTCGACCGCTTTTATAATGAGTTGTCCGCGCATCCGGAGAAGATCGATGAGGCCACCCGGGTCCATTACGCGGCGCTTTATGCCAGGCCGTACGCGATGCATGACGCGTTCGAGCAGTTCAAAGCGTTTTCGCAAGATGGCGTGGACAACCGCGCCTTCCTGGCCAAGGGCAAGCTGACCGTGCCGGTGCTGGCGCTGGGCGGCGCCAAATCCTATGGCGCCGGGATGGCGGCGGAATTGAAGGCCGTCGCCACCAATGTGCAGGGCGGGGTGATCCCCGAATCCGGCCACTGGATCATGGAAGAAAATCCCGCCGCCACGACACAGATCGTGCTGGACGCGCTGGCCAAATGAAAGTGCTGTGCTTCCTGCTGCTGCTCGCGGTGCCGGCGTCTGCCATGACCCTGCAACAGGATTGCCGTGGGCCGGGCAGCATCGGCACCGCCCTGATGGGCGCCGACGGCACCATCACACTGAACATACGCTCCATACCGGGCGGGCCGCTGGATGGCGTGCTGGCGTCCAGGCCGGGTGACGCCAATTACGCCCGCATCCTGTCGCATGTCGGCGGGATGCAGCCGGGCGAGAAAAAGCCCGTGCCGCCCTGGTGCTAGTGGCGGTTGAACGGGTTGGGCCGGGTCGGCGGCCCCTGTTCGCGGCCCGTCACCACATACCAGCCAAAGCAGCGCGCCAGGGGCGCCGGCATCTTCTTGTCCAGCTTGGTCGCCCAGCTTGCGATGTCCTTTTCGCTTTCGCCCGCCGCAACCCCGCCCCACACATCGACATAGTGGCTACCGTTCAGGAAATAGCCGCCCGGTTCGGCGTCCGCGAATTCCGCCCACACCAGGTTCCAGCCGCCCGCCTGCATCACCTCAAACACCTTCGGCTTGTTGGGCAGGCCCTTGATCTGCGGCGCGGCTTTTTTCAACAGCGCCTGGCCACCGGCCAGCGGCTTTTGCCAGATGCCGTCACAGGGCGTGGCGGCCGTGGCAGGTGACAGGGCGGCCGCCAGAATTGCCGCGGCGAGGACGAAGCGCATGGAAAATCCCTTCGAAAATACGGCCGGCAAAATCAGCGAAGCGGTCGATGCCCGGTCACGGCATTCCAGATCGCCAGCACGATGACGGCGCCGATCACCGCCACCAGGGTCGATACGATGAAGCCGTGCTGGTTATAGTCGAAGTCCCCGTTCAGGGTCTTGAACAGGAAGCCGCCGGCCAGCGCCCCCACCAGTCCCACCGCGATATTGACCAGGCAGCCGCCGCTCTGCTTGCCCATGACCAGGGTCGAGAGCCAACCGACAAAGGCGCTAAAGAAAATCTAGCCCAGAATGATCATCGCGAAGCCTCTCTATTTCACACTCACATATATCATGGTGATTGCCGCCGCCGCCATCACGGCGGTGGATATCCAGCCCAGCCCGCCCAGTACCCAACCGGCGCGGAATTCGCCCATCTTGCGCTTGCTGCCGGCCACGATCATCAGCGCCGCCATCATCGGCACGGCGATGACACCGTTCAGCACCGCGCTCCAATACAGCGCCTTGATGGGATCCAGCGGCGACCAGTCGATCCCCAGCCCCAGCAGAACCGCCGCCCCGATCACGCAATAAAAGCCGCGCGCCTGCCATGGCATGTTGTCCAGTCCCGTTTTCCAGCCCGCGGCTTCCGCCACGGCATAGCCGGTCGAACCCGCCAGCACGGGAATGGCGAGCAGGCCCGTGCCGATGATGCCGATGGCGAACAGGGCGAAGGCGAAATTGCCCGCGATGGGTTTGAGCGCGCTGGCGGCCTGGGCGGCGGTTTGGATGTCGGTGACGCCATGGGCGTGCAAGGTAGCTGCGGTGGCGATCATGATGGCCAGGGCCACCAGGTTGGAGGCCAGCATGCCGGCGATGGTATCCACCCGGATGCGCGCGATGGCGGCGGGTCCTTCGATCGGCCGGTCGATCAACGGGTGTTCTTCGTCATTCTGATCCACTTCCTCGACCTCCTGGGCGCTCTGCCAGAAGAAGAGGTACGGGCTGATGGTGGTGCCGAAGATGGCGACGATGGTGGTCGCGGCAGATTCGGTCAGGTTGGGATGCAACCCGATCATGCCGGCGCCGATTTCCTTCCAGTCCAGCGGCAACAGGAACATCAGCGCGACATAGGCGAACAGGCTGAAAGTCAGAACCATCAGAAAACGGGAATAGCGACGATAGGGAATGAAGAGCTGCAGCCCAAGGGACAGGATTGCAAAAAAGATGGTCGCGGCATGCTGGTTCAGCCCGGTGACCAGATTGGCGGCTTCTCCCATCGCGGCCAGGTCCGCGCCGACATTGATGGTGTTGGCGATGAACAGCAGCGCCAGTAGTCCCAGGACCAGCGGGCGCGGCAGCACCTGTCCCATATTGTACGCAAGGCCCCGGCCCGTGACCCGGCCCACCAGGGCGCTGACCATCTGGATTGCCGCCATCAGCGGGAAGGTCAGCAGCATGGTCCAGAGCAGGTTGAAGCCGAACTGTGCGCCGCCCTGGCTGTAGGTGGCGATGCCGCTGGGATCGTCGTCGGCCGCCCCGGTGATCAGGCCCGGCCCCAGCTGCTTGTACAGGGGGGCGGTGTGCAACCGCGTGCGCAGGTCGGGTTTGGTTATGGACATGCGCGCAACCTTGCAGAAAATAGGGGGCAGGAAAAAATTGGAATCGAAGCGGGGGCGGCCCCGTTATAGAATGCCCGGGGAGGGCAAAGGGAGACTAGCATGACTCGTTATATTTTGGCCGCCCTGCTGACCTGTATGGCGCTGCCCGCGCTCGCCCAGCCGGATGCACCGGCACCCGTCCCGACGGGCAGAGTATGCCTGCGCCAGGGACAGATTTATGACTACCAATATGCACCGGGCGGCCGCGCCCTGATTGTGATCGATCAATCGCGTGTGCGCTATCGGCTGACCTTCATGGCCAAATGCTATGACATCGACAAGGACTTCGGCCTGCGCTTCAAGACCCGCGGTGTGGGCAGCCTGTCCTGCGTCGCCAAGGGCGACTCGGTGCTGCTGCACAATGCCGGCAGCCCGCGCGAATGCTTCATCCGCGAGATCGAATACCAAACGCCGTTCCTGGACCGCTCGGACCTCGCCGCCATGGGCACCGGCCGCCTGCGCTAGTGCCGGCGCGTTGAATCGTATAGGCAGGCGGCATGAAGGGGTATTTTGCCGTCGGCGTGGAAGGCGTGTCCAAGCCCATGAATTTGGGCAATCTGGTGCGGATCGCGCATGCCTTTGACGCCAGCTTCTTCTTCTCCGTCGCGCCGCGGCTGAACCTGGCCAAGGCCAACAGCGACACCAGCAATGCCGAAGGCGTGCTGCCATTCTATTCCTACGATCATCCGTCCGACTTCCGCCTGCCGCTGGGCTGCCGGCTGGTGGGGGTGGAAATCACCGACGACGCGGTGGAATTGCCCCGCTTTCGTCACCCCAACCGTGCCGCTTATGTCTTTGGCGCCGAGCGTTATTCCCTGTCGCCCCAGATGTTGTCGCTGTGCGAATTCGTGGTGAAGATACCCACGCGCTTTTCCATCAATGTCGGCATGGCGGGCGCCATCGTGCTGTATGACCGTCTTGTGAGCCTGGGCGGCTATGGCGGGCGGCCGATCACGCCGGGCGGGGAAAATGTGGACATTCCCCCGGCGCATAGTTGGGGCGCACCAAAGTCGAAGCCACGCGATTATTAAGCTTGGAAATCCGAGGAGTCAGTCCATATAAGAGCCATGGCCACCCCCGCCCTGAAAATCACCAATCTCCGCAAGGTCTATCGCCGCGGCAATGTCGCGGTGGAAGACCTGTCGCTGACGGTGGAGGAGGGCGACTTTTTCGGCTTCCTGGGTCCCAATGGCGCGGGCAAGTCCACCACCATCCACTGCGTCACCGGCATCGCAAATCCTACGTCGGGAACCATCGAGATCTTCGGACTGGACGCGGTGAAGAATTATCGCGAAGCCCGCCGCCTGGTCGGACTATGCCCCCAGGAATTCAATGTCGATCCGTTCGCCAAGCCGGCCGACATTGTGAGCTGGGCGGGCGGCTATTTCGGCATGCGCGCGGCCGAACGCAAATCCCGTGTCAACTACCTGATGGAGCGGTTCGAACTGACACCGCATCTGAAGAAAAGTTTCCGCGAATTGTCGGGCGGCTTGAAGCGCCGTGTGGTGCTGGCGCGCGCGCTGGTGCACGACCCCAAGCTGATCATCCTGGACGAGCCCACCGCCGGCGTGGATGTGGAGCTGCGCCGGGTGCTGTGGAACTACCTGACCGAGATCAACCAGGACGGCCGCACCATCCTGCTGACATCACATTACCTGGAAGAGGTGGAGCGGCTGTGCCGCGACATCGCCATCGTCGCCAGGGGCCGTATCGTGCGCGAAGGCACCAAGGATGAGATGGCGGGCACACCGGGCAGCCTGGAGCATGCCTATCTGGTCGCCACGGGCGCCGAGCCCGATCATGTCGCGGGGCAATAGATGAGCGCGCGAGATCTCAAACCGATGGGCGTCAACTGGGTTGGCCTGGGCACCATCGTGCGCCGTGATGTGCAGCGCATGCTGCGCGTGCCGATCCAGGTCTTCATCGCGCCCTGGAGTTCGGCGCTGCTGTTCATCTTCGTGTTCGGTTATGTGCTGGGCGGCACCATGCGCACCATTGGCGGCCACAAATATATCGAGTTCGTGATGCCGGGCGTGCTGATGATGAACATCATCACCGCCGCCTTCCTGCAATCCTCCTCGGCGATCTATTTTTCCCGCTTCATCCGCTTTGTGGAGGAGATGCTGGTCGCGCCGCTGTCCTACATGGAAATGGTGGTGGGCAGCCTGACCACGGTGGTGGTCAGAGCCACCGTCACCGGCGTCGGCATCCTGATCCTGGGCCTTGGCTTTGGCGCCACGACGATCGAATCCTGGCCGCTGTTCATCTTCTGGATCGTGGCGGTTTCGGTCATCTTCGGGCTGGCGGGGATTCTGATCGGTCTGTGGTCCAAGAGCTTCGAGCAGCTCAACATGCCGGTGGTGTTCTTCCTGACGCCGCTGTCCATGCTGGGCGGCAGCTTCTTCACCATGAAGATGCTGCCGGACTGGTTGCACTGGATGCTTTGGGCCAATCCCTTCTTTTATTTCATCAACGGCATTCGGGGTGCGATGATCGGCGTCGACGAGGCGCCCCAGGGCCTTTCCATCGCGCTGACCTTGCTGATGATCGCGGCTTTGGGCGGGCTGGTTTGGCGCCTGTTCTCGCGCGGCTATGGGCTCCGCGAATAGACATAGCTTGCGGTGGCGGGGCCGGGTCCGGTATCTTCCCGCCCGATCACACAAACGCCCGATTCCGCTGCGATTTTCCGCGCCGGATGATACGTTCGGAGCCGACATGACCAGGATTTTGGGACTTTTGACCGCCGCTGCCCTTTGCGTTGGCGCTTCGGCGCCCGCGATGGCGGAACCGGCCAACCTGCTGGGCGTGTTCGGCAACTGGTCTGCTTTCTCCTCGGGTACCGGTTCCAGCCTGACCTGCTATGCCCTGTCCAAGCCCCGCGCCACCCAGCCCAAGGCCGCCAAGCGCAGTTCCATCTACCTGATGGTGTCGGACTGGCCCAGCCGCAAGGTGAAGGCGGAACCCCAGATCGTATATGGCTATCAGGCCAAGGAAGGCGGCACCGCCTCGCTGGGCGTGGGCCCCGACAAGTTTTCCTTCTTCATCCGCAACAACGGCAAGGACGGCAGCGCCTGGCTGCAGCAGCTGAACGACAATCCGCGCCTGGTCTCGGCCATGGGCGGCGGCGTCTCGGCAGTGGCCATCGGCGTCAGCAGCAAGGGCACCAAGACCAGCGATACCTACAGCCTGTCGGGTTTCAATGACGCGATGGCCAAGGTGCACGCCGCCTGCAATATGTGATGCCAAAAAATGAATAAAGTGCGTGTCTCTCTCATTGGTCTTGATCGGGACGCGCTGAAGACCGCATTGGTGGCCGCCGGCGTGCCGGACAAGGCCGCCAAGATGCGCGTCAACCAGTTGTGGAACTGGATCTACGTTCACGGCGCGCGCGATTTCGAATCGATGACCAACCTGGCGCGGGATTTTCGCGCGCTTCTGGAAGGCGCCTTCACCTTGGCGCGGCCTGAAACACTCACCGAGCAGGTGTCCACCGACGGTACCCGCAAATGGCTGCTGAAGACGGGGCAGGGGATCGAGTTCGAGACCGTCTATATCCCTGAAAAAGATCGCGGCACCCTGTGTGTGTCGTCGCAGGTGGGTTGCACGCTAACCTGCCGCTTCTGCCACACCGGCACCCAGAAGCTGGTACGCAACCTGACGCCGGGCGAAATCCTGGGCCAGATCCTGATTGCGAAGGACGCGCT
>Ga0073936_10007570_pt1 | contig 14012 bp, 6 predicted proteins | sample AliMusrvi5mmetaG_FD_87041 | JGI IMG/M metagenome (GOLD analysis project Ga0073936, IMG submission 87041) | Freshwater lake bacterial and archeal communities from Alinen Mustajarvi, Finland, to study Microbial Dark Matter (Phase II) - Alinen... | ecosystem: Environmental > Aquatic > Freshwater >... | reverse complement strand
GCGGAACCTTGGTGCTCAGCGGCACGAACAGCTATACCGGCGGCACGATCGTGAATGAAGGCACTCTGGCCGTGACCGACAGCCACGCTCTGCCCGACAATCAAAGTTTGACCGTCGGCGCGGGCGGGACGTTGATCTTCGATCCCTCGTTCAGTGGATCCTCGATCATCGCCACCCCCGTCTCCGCGGCTTCGTCCGCGGTCAGTCCCGTGCCGGAGCCGAGTACCCTGGCCTTGTTGGCGGCGGTTGGCGGGGCGTTGCTGCTGGTTTGTCGCGGGCGGCGGAGGAAGTAAGACGGTTGAGTTGCGCGCATTTGTCGCGTAGCGACGTTATGATGGTAGTCCGTGGGTTTTAACCCACGGACTACTTTGTCGCGTAGCGACGTTATGATGGTAGCCGTGGGTTTCAACCCACGGACTACGGCCCTTCCACCCTTCCACCCTTCCCCCGTCGCGTAGCGACGCTATGACGGTAGCCGTGGGTTTCAACCCACGGTTTGCGGCGCGTTGGAGATTTCTCTCGTCGCGTAGCGACGACTGAATATGCGGCGGCTTGACGTTGGCAAGCCATCCGGCAGGCTCAGGCGTCGCTACGCGACGAGAATCGCGAGGGAGATACGCGTTCCGTGGGTTGAAACCCACGGCTACCATCACAGCGTCGCTACGCGACGAAGAAAGAAAGACGGACACCATGAAACAACTTCACAACCTATCCTGTATCCTGGCCTTGGCGACCTTGGCCATTGCGGCTTCCACCGCGCCTGCCACAGAACTGCGGCTGCCCGTGAGCAACGGCACGACAGTCGAGGGCCTCCGTTGTGAATATTTCGTAGATCCGCTGGGAATCGACATTGTGCAGCCACGGCTCGGTTGGATGCTTCAATCCGCGTTGCGCGGACAGAAACAATTCGCCTATCAGGTGCTAGTGGCCACGACGCCGAAAAAACTTGCCAACGATCAGGGCGACTTGTGGGACAGCGGAAAGGTGAATTCGAACCGATCGACCCAAATCGAATACTCCGGAAAACGCCTCGCATCCCATCAACGGGCTTGCTGGAAAGTCAAAGTCTGGGACGCCAAGGGCGGGATGGCCGTGTCCAAAGAACCGGCCATTTGGTCTATGGGCTTTTCAAACCAGAGCGAGTGGAATGCGGAGTGGATCGGACGCGATGACGGCAGGAGTTCGGGGCCCGGAAACGGCAAAGAGAAATATCTGCCCGCAACCTATCTGAGAAAGGAGTTCGCGCTGGACAGGATCCCGCAAAGGGCCCTGCTCTACGTAACGAGTCTGGGCGTGGCGGAGCCGCATCTGAACGGCGGCAAAGTGGGCGACGATTACCTTTCACCCGGTTGGACCGATTTCAATAAGCGGGTCTATTACCGGGCCTACGACGTGACCGCCCGCCTCAAGGTTGGCGGTAACGTGCTTGGCGCGATTTTGGGAGACGGCTGGTATCGAGGGCATCTGAGCATTATCGGACAGAACCTCTACGGCACCCAGACGCGGCTGCTGGCGCAGCTTCACCTTTTCTTCGCGGACGGCAGCAGCCGGGTAATCGCCAGTGACGGGAGTTGGGAAGGAGGCTTTGGACCGCTGCTGGAAGCCGATATCTACGCTGGAGAAACCTACGACGCACAGAAGGAAAGCAAGGGCTGGGACGAACCCGGCTTCCGCAACGCCGACTGGAAGCCGGTGGACTGCGGCGCCAAGGTACACCCCATGATTCAGGCCAATCCGGGCGCGGCCGTGCGGCGGACCGGCGAAATCTGTACGGTCGCGGTAACGCATCCCAAACCCGGACTCGCCGTGTACGATTACGGCCGCAACTTCTCCGGTTGGACCCGTTTGCGAATCACAGCACCGTCCGGAACGAGAATCGTGATGCGCTTCGGAGAGATCTTGAATCCCGATGGAACGGTCTACCGGACAAATCTCCGCGCAGCCCGCGCCACGGACACGTATGTCTGCAAGGGCGGCGGCGAGGAAACCTGGGAGCCGCGTTTCACCTTTCACGGGTTCCAGTACGTCGAAGTGGAGGGGCTGCCACAGACCGCGGGTCCGGAAACACTGACGGGCATCATCGTTGGTTCCGACCTGCCGCTCACCGGCAGCTTCGAGTGTTCCAATGCGATCATGACGCGGACGGCCGCGAACGAGCGCTGTACGATCCGCTCAAACCTCGTGGAACTGCCGACAGACTGCCCGCAGCGCGACGAACGGATGGGCTGGACCGACTATCACGAGGTGGTCGCCAGCACGCTCTATGAACAGGACGCCGCTAGCCTCTTGACGAAATGGATGGGAGACCTGGTCGATGCCCGCCGTGCGGACGGGTCATTCCCGTCGATCGCTCCCGATGTCCACAAATTCCCGTGGTGGCCGGGCTGGGCCGACAGCGGCGTCTTGATTCCTTGGACGATGTATTACGTCTATGGCGACACGCGCCTGGTCGCACGGTATTACCAGGAAATCGCCGGACATCTCAAAACCTATAAGGCGCACTCGAGCGGCTTCCTGGCCCAGCCTGACGGCCTGGGCGATTGGCTGGCCCCGGACGTGTCGACACCCAAGGAGTTGATCGCCACCGCACTCTACGCCCGGTGTGCGGAAGTCATGGCGAAAATGGCGCAGGCTTTGGGCAAGATCCAGGATGCGGCGGCCTTCGACGACTTGCAGCGGTCTATTCGCGGGGCATTCCGGAAGAAGTTCGTCGCCCCGGACGGAACCATCGGCAGCGATTCGCAAGGCGGATACGCGCTGGCGCTGGCCTATGATCTGCTGGAACCGAAACAGGTCCGGCAAGCCGCCGACAAGTTGGTCGCGGCTATCGTAAAGAGAGGCGGCCACATTTCCACTGGGATGGTCACGACGCACCTGCTTCTGCCGGCATTGAGCAAGGCTGGAAGGACGGATGCCGCTTACCGTCTGCTGGCAAAGACCACCTTCCCATCATGGGGTTACTTCCTGAACATGGGCGCGACCAGCATGTGGGAACGCTGGGACGGGAAGACCGAGAAGGGCTTTCACCCGGACCCCATGAACTCGTTCAACCACTCCAACCTCGGCACTTGCACGGAATGGTTCTATCGAACCGTGCTGGGGATCGATGCGGCGGAACCGGGATTCGGCAAGCTGCTCCTCAAGCCCGAACCGGGCGGGAACCTCACCTGGGCCCGGGGGTACTACGATTCCCCGCACGGCCGCATTGGCAGCGATTGGAAGATCGAGAACGGTCAGTTCCTCTGGACAGTCCGGATTCCCGCCAACACCACGGCGACCGTCTACGTTCCAACCAAGGACGCCGCCGGAGTGAGCGAGTCCGGCACGCCGGCGACCCAGGCAGATGGCGTGAAATTTCTGAGGATGGAGGACGGCGCCGCGGTCTATGGAATGGGTTCGGGAACGTACCGGTTCAAGACCGTTCTCCCGGAAACTATAAAATGAGATTATTTCTCTGCACTTTCTTACTCATTCCGTCAATCCTTTTTGGTCAGTCCATTCGGAATAAAGACCTTTCGTTTGAGGCCGACGGCAAATCGAACACACTGGTTATTAGGGACTTTCGCACCAAGCGAACCTGGACCGCCGGTTTGTCGAATGGTATCCATGATGCCGTCATTACGAAGTGGGGGTCGATTGATCAGCCGAAATTCGCCGCTTTCCGCATCACGGATGTCGCGGAAGTTGACCACAAGGTAATAGTTTCCGTGAAGGATGCACAGACAGGCAGGTCCTATTCGATGATCGTCGCCCTCGACGGCCCAAACGTTTCGTTTGAGGTTCTTACGGAGAACATGAACGCACCCTTCACCGCACTCGGACTGCCTCCCATGTTCACGACCGATATGAAGGCGGGCTATCTGACCTTCTGCGATCGTTCGAGCGGCGTCCTCAAGAAGCAGGACGACACGGGCGTCGGCTACAACGAAACGATGTTGACGGTCTATGGGAACACGAACTGCATGAATATACCGCTGGTCGGATTGTTCGATCGGGAAAGAGGCGATGCCATGATGCTGCAAATCGAAAGTCCGCTCGACGCGAACATCCGGCTTTCGCGAAAAGCCGGCTTGATCTGGCCCGAACCCGTTTGGCAGTGCCGTATGGGAAAGTTCTCCTATCCGCGCCGCGCAATCTACCGCTTTATCGAGAAGGGCGGTTACGTGAAAATGGCGGAACTCTATCGCGGGTATCAGAGGAGGCGAGGCATGCTCAAAACGCTCGCGCAAAAAGCCAAGGAGCGGCCGATGGTCGGCCGCATGAAAGGCTCGCCGATCCTGTGGGCTGAAGCCAATGACGGCGAGTTTCTAAAGAAATGGCGCAATTTCGGCGTTACCCGCGTGATTCTTGCCAGTGAATCGTCGAGTGTCGAGAACCAGAAGCGGAATGCCATGGGCTATATAACGCTCGGTTATGACAGCTACGGAGACATCACCGAAGGCCCGCTAGGGTTTCAGTCGGATAGTATTCAGGAAAACGGCCATATGTTGCCCACCGGCGAAATAATGACCGGGTGGACTACGAGAGATCCTGACGGAAATGTGATCAAACAATACTATTTGCGTTCATCCTCGAAGTATCTCAACGCGGCAATGGCCTACAGTCAAAGCCGCATCAGCGATATGAACCGGACCGGTAATTTCATTGATGTGATGATGGCGATGAATCTCATGGAGGACTATCATCCTAAACACACTTTCGACCGCAAATCCGACCTGAAATACAAGCGCGACGTATTCCAATATTACCTGAAAAAGGGCCTGGTCATCGGCACCGAGCACGGAAATGACTGGGGCGTCGATTTGGTGGACTACACCGAGGGCGCCTTGGGCGGATCGAATTGGTGGATTCAGGGAAAGAACACTCGTGGTTGGAATGCAGGGCATTTGCGGGCGCCGGTTTCGCGGGACGACTTCAGTCCTGAATACTTGAAATATGGCTTACCGACCCAGCGCATCCCGTTCTGGCAGCTTGTCTATCATGACTGTGTTGCGACGACTTGGTATTGGGGAGACAGCGCAGGTTGGTTCTGCAAGGTTGCACCCGACATCAAGACGATGAAAGACCGGGTCACACTGCTCTATGGCGACATGCCCCTGCTTTGGAGTGACGGCAAATTTGACTGGAAGAACGACAGCGCAGAACATCTGGAGACCTATTATCTGACCGTGCCATCGATGCGCGACAAATTCGGGGTGCAGATGACATCGCACGAGTTCTTGACGGATGATCTTCAGGTGCAGAAGACCACGTTTGCCAATGGTTCGGAAACGGTCGTCAACTTTGGCGAGAAGACGTTTGAATATAAAGGTGAGCAATTGCCGCACAATGGATTTTATTGCAATGGGCCGAATCTCCAACAGCGCCGCGTGTTACGGGATGGAAAGGTGCGTACTTGGGTCAGAACAGATGAATTCTTCTATTACGATTCTCCATCCCCGATTAAGGAGCTACCACTTTCAATTTCCGGAAAACTCGTCCTGTTCAAGATGGACGACAGCCAGTGGAATCTTGTCCTGACGGGTGCCGCAGGCGAGTCGGTCGAATTGTCGGATGCCGCGCTTTCGAGCTATATCGGCAATGCGAAATACAGGGTTTTTGGATTCGATGAAGCGTGGAATAAGGCGGAGCGCCGCGTCAGGAGGGGAAAGAACGCCATTTTCGGGAAGAACGTCTATGCCCTAGCTGACTAACAACACGCTTCGATCAAGGTCCCCAGCACAGAACACATTCTCTTGACTTCTACGTGACAAGCGACTGCTCTGAAATCAAGCATGCCTACACTGACCCGCCTGATCCTCACCCTCCTGCTGATTGCGTTGCCTTCGACTTTGCTGGCTGCGGACTTTCGCTTCGACGTTCCGGCAGGCCCCGTTTTCTCCGAGCTGCAAAAGAAGGGGCAACGGGAGGCGGGGGCCCGCGTTGCGCCGATGGTACTCGATGTGTTCCGCAAAGGCGCGGATTCCGTCCGCATCCCGGCGGGCGATTACCGATTCGGCAAAGAGCGCTGGGGTCGCGAGGGCGTGATTTACGCGCTGGAGTTTGCCGGCCTGCAGCGCGACGAATCGCATCCTTTCACCATCGATGCTACCGGCGCCACGTTCTGGTTCGACCTGCCCGATGATCAGGCGCCGACCTGCCACTTCTGCGTCGGCTTCAAGGACTGCCGGAACATCATTTTCATGGGCGCGACGATTGACCGCTCCACCCCCGGCCACGTCGAGGGGCGCATCACGCAATTCGACTTCCCCGGCAACCGCATCGAGTTGCGGATCTCGCCGGGCATCACCGTTCCCGCGACGTTCAGCGGAAAGCTGGAGCAACGCGTCATCCCCTTCAAAGCCGACGGCACATTCTGCGCGCCGCTCTACGCGCTTCAGGCCGGCGGTGTTCATCTCAAATACGCGGGCATCTCGCCTGCCTCCGGCGATGGGCGCTGCTGGGTCACGATGGGCGACACGAAGCTGCTCGACACCATCAAGTCGGGCGGCCTGCTCCGCATCGGCGATGGGCTCTCCTGCGTTTATACCGTGACAGCAGCGCTCGAGATCATCCGCAGCAGCCGGATGGTAATGGATGGCATCCGCGTATTCGCCGCGAAAGCGTGGGGCGCCGAGCGCGACGGCGACGGGGCGAATATGTGGCGAGATTGCTACTTCGGCCCGCGACCCGGCACGAGCCAATGGCAGGGCGGCGAGGGCTTCATGTTCAACGCCACGCGCCACGGCACGACGCTCGACCGGGTGACCATCTGCCACACCACCGACGACACCGCGAATTTCCACGGTTACTGGTCGCCCGTCGCGTCCGTCGCAGGCAACCGGGTGCTTCTGGGCGAAAATGCCGAGACCCGGCGCGCTCTGCCGCACGATCTCCGCCTTGGCGACTCCGCCATCTTTCTCGCCCGCGACAGCGGCGAAGAATTGGGCCGCAGCAAGATCACCGCCATCGAGGGCAACCAGGTGACGCTCGACCGGCCCACTGCGCCGTTCAGCAATGCCATTGCCGAGTGGCCCGACCACGCCTGTGCCGGATGGCTCATCCAGAACTGCGACTGGCACGACAACTACCAGCGTCTCCTCGTCCAGTCCGGCCCCGGCACCGTCCGCAACTGCCGGTTCACCCGCTTCGGCGGCGCTCTGGAGCTGAACAGCGTGCTGCCCTTCGTCGAAGGCGGTGTCCCACGCGACATCCGTATCGAGAACAATACCTTCACCGACATCAACCCGCAGTCGGGCGGCGCGGCAATCACGGTCTATTCGCACGCCTACCAGCGCGACAAGATGCCGCTGCTGCGGAACATCACGATCACCGGCAACACGTTCCACCATCCGAATGAGCCCGTGATCGCCCTCGAGGGCGTGGACGGCGTCCGCATCGAGGGTAACCGTTTTCCAGGCTCGGCACATCCCGTCCAGCTCAAGCGTTGTGCCAATGTGGTAGTCCAAGTACCTAAATTACCTCTTCTTTCAGGCTACATCGGCTCTCACCCTCATGCGAATCGCCGAGCCTACGTGCACGAGTTTCTCCGGGAGTTCCCGGTAGTGCGTCTGCCGCCGACAAAGGCGGAATGCCCGGCCGCAAACCAAATCCGGATCGCGACGCCCATGAAACTCCAGGCGTTCAGTCGGGTTGAACTGCCAGTGTTGGTCCGGAAAGCGTTCAAGGGCCAGTTGACGCTCAATGTTGCAGATGCCGTTTACAACGAGACGGAGCCGCCGGCGATTCGCGGCGATTTCTGTCCGTCGATCCCGGTGACGGTAGACCTTGCCCCCGGACCTCACATCGTTGCCTTCGACTTCCCCACTCCGGCCGAAAGCCGCTACAATCGGCGGGCACTGCTTACACTCAGATGCGAACCGGACACGGGGGTCGCAGGGGCCGGTGCGATTGCCCTCACCGCCGACTCGGCTGCCGGCATAATGCTGGCGCTGGATCTCCAGATCCAGCGAGCTCTAAGCCTGTGGGTCATTAAGGGCTCCAAACGCTAACCAAGCCACAAATTGAAAGTTGGATGAAGGGATCGCAGCAGCATGGAGACTAGATATTGTCAGCGACTCTTGGGAACATGGGGCCTGGGGCTCTTCCTAGCGATTGTGGCGACGCAGCCTCTTCTGCTCCTCGCAGTGGATTCCGTTCCAGCGCCGGCTGGGAATGGGCCGATGGCGGCACAGCCCGGCGGCTTCAAGTACTTCGTTGGAATCGTCGGCAATCCGTCGGTTCCCGACATCCGTTGGAGCGACGAGGAACTGGAGCAGATCAAGGCTCTTGGCGTGAACTGCGTGCAACTCAGTATCGCTTGGGGAAACAAACCCGCGCACGAGGTCTTGAATCTGGAGGACCTCGACGCGGGCCAGCGCGAGAAATTTGCCTTCCGCATCAAGCAGGCAAATAAGCACGGACTGCGGACGATCGCCCAGTTCGGCATCCCGAAACTGAACAAGTGCGGCCCGGTCGAACCGGCTTGCATCATGGACCCGGTGGTGCAGGAAAAGTACCGGGGTATGTTGACGGATTTCATGAAGTCGTTTCCGGAAGTGGATGATGTCCTCGTTTACACGTTCGACCAGGGAGCATGGCTGTGCAGCGAGTTCGGGCCTTGTCCGCGTTGCAGCGGTGTGCCGTTGGACGAGCGAGTTCCGGATTTCCTGAACCTGCTCAACGAGACGATGCAGAAATGCCGCCCCAACACGCGCCTGTGGTGGAAACCGTGGGAACTGTCCAAGGGCCAAGTCGTGGCAATCCTCGACAAGGTGAAGCCTGGTCACTTCGGGCTGGTGCTAAATCCCTCCACCAGCAACGAGGTGTATCCCTTCAACGAGCGTTCCTTCAAGTCCGATCTCGGCGTCAAACGTCTGGTGCGAATGGCCTTCGAGCGAAACATCCCGGTGCTGGGAGAGTTCGATCACACGCTTTACAAGCCGCTGTACCAGATGGAGGACTTCTTTCCACGCCTCATTTACGAACAGATGACGGGCTGGAAGGAGATGGAGGGCGTCGTGGGCGTGAAGGAGTATTACGGCTTCGCGCCGTCCACTTTCTCGGTGAACGCGGCGATGCTGAAAGCCTGGATGAAATCGCCCGACGCGCCGCTCGATGTGCTCTTGCGTGAGATTGCGGCACCCTACGGACCCAAGGCTGCGCCGTTCTTGATGCAGGCATGGGAGTACGTCGCGCAGTCCGTGGAGGCGTATCCCTGGGACACGACCTACATGATTGGCCCCTTGGGGCTGGACCGCGGTCAGGATGGCTCGCATGGCTGGGAGCCGGCATCTATTCTGAATGCTACCTGGGACACACCGATCTGGAAGGCTAACCGCCGGGCGAACTTCATGCTTACGCAGGACCAGAAGGCTCACCCGTGGCTGTTTGAGGACACCGGCTTGAGGTTGGAGGACTGCGCGGCGCTCGCTTGCAAGGCGGTTGCCTCCTATGACCAGGCCATCAAGGAGGGGGGCGACAAGATCGACGACATTCGCACGCAACGGGACGTTGTCTGGAAGATGGCCCGCGCGGTCCGGGCGAAGTCCCTGCATTTGCTTGAAACGCTCTCCGCACAGGACGCGCGCACGGTTCAATCTGACCGAAAACAGTTTGGCCTGGTGGCCAAACGCCTGGAATTGCTGCTCAGGAAAGACGTGGAGAATCAGGGCAAGAACGCGGCGGTCGCACAGAAGCTTACGGAGTTTCAGCGCGACCCGATGGCGTGGCTGAATTCCAATCTTAATCCGCGTCTGGGGGAGCACGCACCGAATGGTTATGAAGCATTCTCCAATGCCACGATGGAATGGAATATCTGGACTCCGCCGAAATAGTAAAGCTGTGGCGAAGGCTGCGGCGGTCTCTGGCTTTTATGACAACAAGTAAAGGAAAACAAATGAAACCGATTTCACTTTTAGCTCTCGTTGCTGTGTTCGTCACGCATCTAGCAAAACTCACTGCCGCGCAGTCGGCGTCGGCGCCACAATCGCCAACGGATTTCCAAATCACTTTAGGCGGTGAAGTCGGTGTTGCAGCGGACGCCAACATGGCGCGTTTCCGCTCTTCACCCTTTGACTCCGTGCCTTGGCTGCGCGCCGACCTCACCGGCGAAAACGCCGCGGAATTTGACAAGACCGGTGAGGGCGGCATGCCGTTTCGGCCGTTCAAGAACTACTCGGGCGACATCTCGGGACGCTTCCTTGAAATCATGTCGTTGAACGCACCGAGTTCCCATGCAGTGAATCCCGCCTTTCGGGAACTGCTGAAAGAGGCGCCGAAACATCAGCGGGCCGGCGGTTACTTTTGTGCCTCCGGGGAAATCAACTGGCAACAACCCATTGACCGCACCAAGGATGGCGAGAGCAACCTCATGTTGCCGGCGTTGTGGGGCAACGCGCGCCTACTTTGCGGTTTGATCGAAGCCAGCCGCGCTTTTCCAGAAGACAAGGAGATCTTGGCAACGGCCAAAAGGCTCGGCGATTTCTATGTCGGCGTCGTTCCGCGGTTCACCGACCCGGCGCGCATGACGGAATATATCAGCGGCACCAGCTATGCTTCCGGCTATATTACCTGCTGGTTCCCGGCCATGGAAGGTCTTGTAAAGTTGTCCGCCCTCACCGGTAACACGAAGTACCTTGATGCCGCCAAGACCATCGCCAAGTTCTATAAATCCCTCGATCGCATTCCCCTTGACCATTCCCACGGCATGCTCTGCTGTCAGGTATCGCTGCTGCTTCTGTTTGAAGCAAGCAAAGATGCGTCCTATCTGGAGCGCGTCGAAAAACGCTGGGATGAACTGGTGCAAGGCGGCTACATCAATCCGGCTGGCGGCATTCTGGAGAAATGCCAGGTGGCGGACCCACGAGATGAAGGCTGTGCCGAAGCCGACTGGCTGCGGCTGAATCTGGAACTGGGCCGCGTGACCCACAAATCCCGTTACTGGGATATGGCCGAGCGCGTTTTGAATAATCAATTTCTGCAAAATCAGGCGGTGACTGGTGGCTTCGGACATCATAACATCCTCTGCGACAAGGATGGTGTCCGCGGCTTCGGCGGAAATGTCCTGGAATCAACCTGGTGCTGCGATTATCACGGTCAGATTGGCTTTGTCAATCTGCGCTCGCATTTGCTGGAACGCAACGCCGCCGGTCTGACTTGCAACCTGGCCCTGGAATTTACCGCCAAGGGAGCCGCCGGCACGGTGAAATCCACCTTGAGCGCCGGTGCCTCGGCAGGCGAGGTGTTGCGGCAGCGGATTCAACTCGACGGTATGCCCGCCAGCGTGGTGCGGATACGCCAGCCGCAATGGGCGGATTCAGTGACTGCCATTGCCGCCGATGGCTCGTCGCTGCCATTGATCGTCAAGAACGGTTATTGCTCCACCACAAAGCCGGTCGCGAGCGTGGAATTCGTTTATGTCGGTGGCGTTTATGCGGAAGGCCGGCGTTGTAATCGCCTGCCGAAGGGTCCGGTTGACGGTCAGCCGTTTGCGCTCGGCTTCGGACCAAAATTATTTGCCGCCAAGGATCAATCCGTAACCTTGCCCGCGTGGCCCACCACGGTCGAAGCGCTCAAGGCGCAGGGCGTGGAGCTTTTTTCCTCCGCGTTGCGTGGCAAGGATTATCGATTTGTTTTTGATCGTAAAGGTCCATGAGCTGCCGTCATCAAAGCTGCCGACGGTTCCCGCCCCGGCAGCAGTTGGGGGTACTGGCACACCTTTTCTCAATCCAATCGCATTCAACAAACCATAAAACATGAAAACGACACCTTTGCACCTACTGTTCGCCAGCTTGCTGGCCTGTACTGCTCACGCTGGCTCGCTTGAATCCGCTTTCACTCAGCCACCGGAAACCACCCGACCCCGCTGTTACTGGTATTGGATGGACGGCCAGATTACGAAAGAAGGCATCACTCGCGATCTTGAAGCGATGAAGCGCGTTGGCATCGGCGAGGGCTACATCGGCGTCATTAGTGGGCAGAGTGGCACACCGACGGCCAGCACGACCAAGGCGCTTACGAATGAATGGTGGAGTTATATCGAGCACGCCGTGCGTGAAGGCACGCGGCTGGGGGTGGACGTCGGCTTCTTCAATTCGCCCGGCTGGAGTCAGTCGGGCGGGCCGTGGGTGAAAGCTTCGCAGGCCATGCGTTATGTCACACTGCCGGAATTGCGGCTGCACGGACCGCAACATTTCGCAGGCAAACTGCCAGTGCCGCCGGGTGAATTTAAGGATCTGGCGGTGTTGGCATTTCCAGCACCGGCAGGGGAAGATGAGATTGCGAAGATTACGGCACGCACGCCAACCTCGGTAACTTTTGAGATGCCGGCCGCATTCACGGCCCGGAGTGTGACGGTTCAGCCGCTTAACAAACGCGTGGATGTCAATGCTGAGTTGCAGTCGTCAAATGATGGTCAGCGCTATCAGACGGTGAAGAAATTCAATCAGCATAATCTAGGTGTGGGACTGGGTCCGCTGCCGCTTGCACCGATTGTGGCGACATTTCCGGCCACCACGGCAAGGTTCTTCCGCTTGACATTTTCAGCGGAATGCGAGCTGGGCGAGATCCGGCTTTCGCCGGCGGCGCGTGTGGAAAATTTTGTGGAGAAAGCATTGCAGAAGGTGTGTCCGGATCCGCATCCGCTCTATGATTACTATACTTGGCCCGCTGGAGCCGAAGCGGATTCAGCCGGTCTGACGGTCAAGCCGGACGCAGTGCGTGACATCAGCAAGTCGATGACGGCGGACGGGACATTGAATTGGGAAGTGCCGTCCGGAGAATGGATCGTGTTGCGCACGGCGCTCACGCCGACCGGCGCGAAAAACGCCCCCGCGCCACCGGAAGCGACCGGTTATGAAGTGGACAAGATGAACCGCGTTCCGTTGCGGTCGCACTTTGAAGCGTATGTCGGCAATCTGCTCAACCGAATGCCGGCGGCGGATCGCAAGTCATGGAAACATGTCGTGGCGGACAGTTATGAGCAGGGTTCGCAGAATTGGACTGATGGTCTCGCGGCGGATTTTCAGAGGCGTTACGGTTATGATCCGATGCCGTTTCTTCCGGTGATGACGGGGCGCATTGTGGGCAGCGCGGATCAATCGGATCGTTTTCTCTGGGACTTGCGGCGCTTGGTGGCGGACCGAGTGGCGCGGGATTACGTCGGCGGGCTGAGCGATTTGTGCCATGAGCATGGGTTGAAGATGTGGCTGGAGAATTACGGGCATTGGGGTTTTCCTGCGGAGTTTTTGCAGTATGGCAGTTACTGCGACGAGATCGCCGGTGAGTTTTGGGCCAACGGCGATTTTCTGCACACGAAGGATGTGAGCTATCTGGGGCGGCTGGAATTGCGCTGCGCGTCTTCTGCGGCAAATATTTATAACAAATCCGTGGTATGGGCGGAGGCGTTCACCGGCGGCCCAGCCTTCATCAACTCGCCCCGCGACCTGAAGTCGCGCGGTGACTGGGCTTTCTGCGAAGGCATCAACCAGTTCGTGTTCCACGTCAATATCCATCAGCCGACGGACAAAAAACTTCCCGGTATCAATGCCGGATTCGGCACGGAGTTCAACCGCAACAACACCTGGTTCGAGCAATCGAAGGTGTGGATTGATTATCTGCGGCGTTCCAGTGTGATGTTGCAGGCCGGTAAACACGTGGCCGATGTGGCCTACTTCATCACCGAGGACGCACCCAAGATGACGGGCCGATTCCAGCCGGAACTGCCGCTCGGGTACGACTACGATTGGATGAACGCCGATGTGATCGAGCACCGGCTGGCAGTCAAGGATGGTCGGCTGGTGTTGCCGGACGGCATGAACTACCGGCTGCTGGCATTGCCGGATTCAGAGACGATGCGGCCTGAAGTGCTGAAAAAAATCTGCGAACTGGTGAAAACCGGGGCGACGGTCGTCGGCCTGCCACCCAAGCGTTCGCCGAGTCTGGAGAAATTTCCCAAGTGCGATGCGGAACTGCAATCGCTCACCCGCGAACTCTGGGGTGATGCGGATCTGAAGCAGCCGGGGGAACATCCG
>Ga0073936_10007568_pt1 | contig 14013 bp, 12 predicted proteins | sample AliMusrvi5mmetaG_FD_87041 | JGI IMG/M metagenome (GOLD analysis project Ga0073936, IMG submission 87041) | Freshwater lake bacterial and archeal communities from Alinen Mustajarvi, Finland, to study Microbial Dark Matter (Phase II) - Alinen... | ecosystem: Environmental > Aquatic > Freshwater >... | reverse complement strand
GTAATGCTTCTTCAAAATATTTTTTAGCGAGGGGGATTTTTCCAAGATCCATTTCTATCAACCCAATACTATTTTTAATATTGGCTATCTCGTTCCTTTTATGCAGGGATGCATATACCTGAAGCGTTTGATTGAATAACGCCAAAGCCTCTTCTGTTTTTTTCTGTTCCTGTAAAGAAGCGGCAATCTCTTTACCAGCGCGGGCAATATTGAAAGTGTCCTTTAGGTTTTGGAATAGACGCAATGATTTATAATAAGTAGCCAACGCTCTTTTTTCAAACCCATTTTGTTGAAAAATTCCTGCTTCATAGAGATAGGCAACCGCAAGCCCTTTTTGATAATTGATAGAAGAAGCCAGGTTTTCAGAAGCAAAAAGAATACTCATTGAACCCGCTACATCAAATCTTTTTCGGGTAAATGCAGCTTCATTTAATGAGTCCACCTTGCTAATTGCAGATTGAGAATCATTTTCGGTGCCATAAGCAACTGTACAACAAAATACTAAGCAACACCATACCAGCAGAGAGATATGTTCTTTACAGATTTTGTTCACGTGGTTTCAAGGATAAGAAAAGAAAGTTACTTAATAAACAGTTATTAAATAAGAAAAGCCCTCATAAAGAGGGCCTTCGGTATTCAACAGGCAATCGAAAGAACTTAACCATGCAGAACCTCTCTTGAGATCACCAGTTTCTGTATCTCGGAAGTTCCTTCACCAATAGTACACAATTTTGCGTCACGGTAGTATTTCTCAACAGGAAAATCTTTTGTATACCCATATCCGCCAAATATCTGGACCGCATCGTTGGCTGTTTTGACTGCTATTTCGCTGGCAAAATATTTAGCCATAGCCCCTTGCTTGGTTACTTTTTCGCCACGGTTTTTGAGATCACAACTCTGCCAGACCAAAAGATCCGCGGCCATAATCTCCGTAGCCATATCGGCCAGTTTAAAACTGATTCCCTGAAAATTGGCAATGGGCTGATCAAACTGGTGTCTTTGTTGCGAATACTTCAATGCTGCTTCATATGCTCCTTTTGCTATACCGATAGAAAGTGCCGCAATAGATATCCTTCCGCCGTCTAATATCTTCATTGCCTGGTAAAATCCCTCACCCACTTCTCCTAATCGATTGCTATCCGGTATTCTGCAACCATCAAATATCATTTCTGCGGTTTCGCTGGCCCGCATTCCCAGTTTATTTTCTTTTTTTCCCGCGGCAAAGCCTGGTCTGCCTCTTTCTATCACAAATGCAGTAGAATTATTTTTGGTTCTGGGTTCTCCGGTTCTGCAGATAACCACCGCCAGATCGCTACTGATACCATGTGTGATCCAGCTTTTGGTACCCTCAATGATCCAGTCATTTCCCTCTTTTCTCGCCGTCGTTTTCATATTACCCGCATCACTGCCGGTATTGGGTTCAGTCAAACCCCAGGCACCAATCCATTCCGCATTTGCGAGCTTAGGCAGCCATGTCTGTTTTTGCTGTTCCGTACCAAAACTGAGAATATGATTGGTGCAAAGAGAATTGTGTGCAGCCAAACTCAGACCAATAGAACCACAAACTTTAGCGATCTCCTGTATAATTACATTGTATTCAAAATACCCTAAACCGGCTCCCCCATATTTTTCCGGTACCAATACACCCATCATTCCCAACTTCCCCAACTCCTTGAAAACAGTAATGGGAAATACCTGTTGCTCATCCCATTCCATCACATGTGGTTTAATATACTGGTCGGCAAAATCCCTGGCAGTTTGTGCCACCTGCTCCGTTAATTCAGTTACCTGGAAATGCATAGGTTTGATTTAAAAAGAAATGGAGGTTACCTAAACTCAAGCAATCGTTATCGGCAACCTCCAAAAACAAACTACCATTAGTTAGCTTTCAAAACAAAAATAGGGTAATTTGCTAAATCCACTCAAATTTATTCTGGAGGAGATGAAATGTCGACATGTGGCAAAATCTTACTGAAAAGGGAGTCGTTGATAAAAACAATCTTTCGGAGGTCGGCTACCTGATGATACGCTCCATATTGCTGCCTGAATACTATAATCGCTTTGGCTACATCCTGCGAAATCCCGGTTCTGTCTGCCAATTCATTCGCTGTTACCCTGTTCAAATCCAATTTGGGGAGGGTTGAGGGGTTTATTTGTAAATAGGGAAGAATGCACTGAAACACGGAATCTGTAATCCCAAACACTTTTTTCACCTGTTCCGGCTTACCAAAACCTCCGATTCTTTCCCGATAATGCACAATCCGATTTGCGAGAACATCACCGATTCCCGGAAGGGATTTCCAATTTTCCGGACTGGCTGTATTGATATCAATAAATACGGGTATTTTTTTCTCATAGAAACCGCTTGTTCTCTCCCAAGATCGTTTAGGCAAATTGGCTTCCCGTAGATCATTATTATCAGCAATCCGAACAAACGGGATTAGCCTGTCAGCATCTTTCCCTGAAAGTCCCCATATTTTCCGAAGATCTTCGGGGTGCTTAAATCTTCCTCCCTTATTTCGATAATTTAGAATGGTGGCCGCTGTTCGGGAACTCAGTCCCAAACGTCTCCATTCTTCCCAGGTAATCAGATTAGGATCAAAGGGAAATACATTCTTTCCCATTTCTGCATTATGATCTATGTTGGGTTCGGGTGATTCACTACTATCCTTTTCAGCATAGTTTCTTTTTCTATCCTGAACAAAATCTTGTAATAAAGGATCAATAACTGGCGGCTCTCCTTTATCAGGAATCAGATAGGGCAGCACCATAAAAAGGGTTATCAATAACAACAATACCCATACTGCAATTCTTTCTTTCTTACTAAAACTGAAATACTCTTTCCATATTTTTTTCATAACCGGCATTTGTAATGAGCAATGCCAGGTAATCAGAGGGGTTACAATCGTATCGTTAAACCGTCATATGCCAGGTGCATACCTTGCGGCAGCTCCCTGCTTATTTTTTGGTGTTTGCCTAATTGGTGACTGATATGCGTAAAATATACTTCCGGTACCCGCAATTCCCTTCCCAGGGCAATTGCCTCATCCAGCGTAAAATGGGCCATATGCTCTTCTTTTCGAAGTGCGTTTAAAACCAGCACTTTTGAGCCAAGAATTTTTTCCTTCTCAGAATCGGCAATATGATTGGCATCTGTGATATAGGTAAAATCTCCAAACCTGAAACCCAGTACCGGCATTTTATGATGCATCACTTCAATGGGTTGAACCGGGATATCGCCTACCATAAATGGGTTGTCGGCATCAATGGTAATCATATTCAATTCTGGCACACCCGGATACTTTTTATCTGAAAAAACATAATAAAAATCCCTTCTCACCGCCTGCTCAGTTAAAGAATTCGCATATACATTCATGGGCTTCCCCGAAAAAAAATTAAAGCCCCTGACATCATCCAGCCCGCCTAAATGATCCTTATGGGGATGCGTAAAAATAACGGCATCCAATTTACGTGTATGGGTTCTTAGCATCTGGTAACGAAAATCCGGAGTCGTATCTACTACCAAACTGGTCATTTCGGACTGAACAAGGATGCTGCTGCGTAAGCGCTTGTCGTGACTGTCCAAAGAAGTACAGACTTCGCAATCACAGCAAATCATAGGTACGCCAGAACTGGTACCCGAACCAAGAAAATTGATGTTTAAAACAGGGATGCTCACGTATCAAAACTACGCCAAATAATAAATGCTGCTTAGGGTATTTACCGCAATTACACAAGTGTAGTGGACTTTCTCACGACTTCTTCGTATAATTTTTGTGACTCATGGGTAAGCTTATCGAAGTCGATAGATAATTGGGGGATAATTTCCATCAGGGTATTGATTCTACCCTCCACGCTAAGAAATTTATTCAGCACCACAATTCGTCTTGCTTCCAGCAGGCACCATCCGCTTTGAAAAGTACCTCTTTCATACCTGACCACATATTCTGACTGTCCAAGAATATCTGCTAATTTATCTAAAGTGGTTTGTGTGTATTTCATATTGCCTATGGGCATTCGGGTTGTGGAAAATTTCTAAACGCTATGCAAAAATAGAGCCCTGTAATTTGAAAGGGATTGTCAGTTATCCACAAAAGGTTAAAAGAATTTACGGGTATTCTGATAACGGGTTGTTTACCCGAGATTTTTACTCGCCATCTGAATAATGGGAACAATCATTTCTTCCAGACTGATCCCACCATGCTGAAAACTGTTCTTATAATAATTTACGTAATGATTGTAATTATTGGGATAACAAAGAAACCCGTCTTCTTTGGCAAAAATAAAAGAGGAGTTTACATTGGGTACCGGTAAGCCGGCTTCTTTGGGATCCTTGAATGCGAGTACATCTTTGGGCTCAAAATTCAGGTTACGCCCATGCTTATACCGTAAATTGGTGGTAGTCTGTTTATCACCAATCACTTTATGGGGTGTTTTCACACGAATACTACCATGATCCGTAGCCAGTATGATTCTTAATTTTTTATCTGCTATTTTTTTTAACGCCTGGTGTAAGGGACTATGTTCAAACCAACTGCGGGTAAGGCTGCGATAACTGGCTTCATCACTTGCCAGTTCCTTTAGTACTTCCATTTCAGTACGGGCATGGCTGAGCATATCAACAAAATTATATACAATAATATTCAGGTCATTTTCCAGCAGGTTATGAATATTACTTACGAGTTGCTGTCCATCACTATGGTTAAGAATTTTATGATAACTGAAACGGGTATCTTCTTTTTTCAGCCGTTTTAACTGCGCTTTGAAAAATTCTTCCTCAAACAGGTTTTTTCCTCCTTCATCATCATCATTTTTCCATTGACCCGGAAATTGCTTTTCAATATCAACCGGCAACAGGCCTGAAAAGATAGCATTCCGGCAATATTGGGTAGCCGTTGGCAGTATAGAATAAAAACTATCTTCTTCTGTTACCCGGAAACTCTCTGAAAAAATCGGTTGTATGGCTTTCCACTGGTCGTAGCGAAGATTGTCGATCAAAATAAAAAAAACAGGTATTCCTTTTTCCAGATGGGGTAATACTTTGAACTGAAAAATATGATGACTCATAATCGGAGCAGAAAAACTCTTTGGATTGAGCCAGGAAGTATACTGTTTACTAATAAATTTACAGAACTCGCTATTCGCTTCCTGTTTTTGTGCCTGGAATACTTCTCTCATTTCAGGACTCTCACTTTTCTCCATTTCCAGTTCCCAATACACAATCTTTTTGTATATCTCCATCCATTCATTGTGATCAGGATTATTGTTCAAAGCCATAAACAGGTCGCGGAACTGTTGCTGATAAGCTGTGGTTGTTTTTTCGGCAACCAGTCTTTTATTATCAATGATTTTTTTGATACTCAGCAATACCTGGTTAGGATTTACCGGTTTGATCAGGTAATCGGCTATCTGACTGCCAATTGCATCATCCATCAGATTTTCAGTCTCATTTTTGGTTATCAGCACAATGGGTATCTGCGCATTCACTTCTTTGATACGGCCAAGCGTTTCCAATCCGGTAATACCCGGCATTGACTCATCCATCAAAACCAGATCAACCGGATGTGATTTTACATATTCAATCGCATCAAATCCATTTGTAAGGGTAAACACTTCATACCCCTTGTGTTCAAGAAATAGTTTCTGTGATTGCAGGCTCTCGGTTTCGTCATCTACCCATAAAATTTTTACTGAAGCCATCTTTTTGGTTTGGTGTTTGGTGTTTGGGGTTTGGCCCTGATTATCAGAATAAGGTTCAGTTACCAAAAGGCATTTCAAACCATTACACGCAAACTTTTAAAAGTAAAATAAGTAAATTATCAATGTGTAGAACTCAATGCGATAGAAAGGGGTTTGGCTAACGGATACTGTAAATCTATTTCATTCAGCAGTTAGGCTATCTTATTTGTACTTTTGTTTCTGCTGCAAATAATTGATTTAACAATTCAACAACAGGTATGGCGCTGACGAAAAGAAAAATCATCAATGACCCGGTATATGGTTTTATTACGATTAATCATCCATTGATCTTTTCGATCCTTGCCCATCCCTATTACCAGAGATTACGCCGTATCCAGCAAATGGCCATGGCTTCGATGGTATACCCAGGGGCGGTTCATACACGCTTACATCATTCGCTGGGCGCCTATCACCTGATGAGTAATGCAGTCATTGAATTAAGAAGTAAAGGGGTTGATATAACCGAAGCAGAAGAAACAGCAGTAAAAGCAGCCATCCTTCTCCACGATATTGGTCATGGCCCTTTTTCACATGCCCTGGAAAATATTCTGGTAAAAGGCGTTACCCACGAGCAGCTTTCACTACAGATCATGGAAGTATTGAATGAGGAAATGAATGGGGAGCTTAGTCTTGCCATACGCATCTTCACAGATCAATATCCCAAACCTTTTCTGCATCAGCTGATCAGCGGACAACTGGATGTGGATCGAATGGATTACCTCAGCAGGGATAGTTTTTATTCGGGTGTAAGCGAAGGGGTAATTGGTTATGACCGGATCCTGAAAATGCTCGTAGTTCATGAGGGTCAGTTAATGGTAGAAGAGAAAGGGATCTATAGTGTGGAAAAATTTCTGGTGGCCAGAAGACAGATGTACTGGCAGGTATATTTACATAAAACGGTATTATCGGCCGAAAAAATGATGGTGAAAATACTGGAGCGGGTCAGAGCACTTTATTCAAAAGAGGATCCCATGCTGCAAACACTATCCATGCTTGACTATTTCCTGGGCGAGTTTACCGGGGAAATGGACAGAGAAAGCCTGGAAAAATTTTGTGCCATTGATGACCATGATGTGATGCATGCCATCAAACGATGGAGCCAGCATCCCGATCCAATCCTCGCCCTTCTATGCAGGCGGTTTCTGGATAGAAAGCTGTACAAATCCAGGATACAGGCAGAACCCTTTGAACCCGATTTTATCAGGGAAAAACAAATCGAGGCCATGAACCGGTTTGGTGTTACAGAAGCCGAGATCCCTTATTTCTGCTTTACCGGGGAGGCAACCAACACACTCTACCAAACCCGGGATGAAAGGATCAATATTTTGTTTAAGGATGGCTCGGTTACCGATATTTCGCGGATCGATAATGCATTAATTCATCAAAATCTTTCCGCACCCGTTAAAAAATTTTACATTTGTTCGCTAACCTAGTGCTATGCCAGGCATAGATGTAGCTAATTCGTCAATCGTAAGACGCAGGTTATTTCCATGTTTACGCCTTGCGACTCACGTTTAACATAACCGTAGTTGATGAATCTAAACCTGCTTTATGCAATTTAACGCCGCACAAATAGCCATATTGGTCAATGGAAAGCTCGAGGGTGATACATCTGTTTCAGTATCCAGTTTTGGTAAAATCGAGGAAGCAAAACCCGGCCAGTTGTCTTTTCTGGCCAATCCTAAATACGAAGAATACCTATACCACACAAAAGCTTCTATTATCATCATTAATGAATCATTGGAGTTGAAACAGCCGGTATCTGCCACACTTTTACGGGTTGCAGATGCTTATACAGCCTTCGCAACACTTCTTGCCAAATACCAGGAATTGATTACCCAACAGTTAACCGGTATTCAACAACCTTCTTATATTGCTGATTCGGCAACCCTGGGTGAAAATAATTTTATCGGTGCTTTCGTATATATCGGCGAAAATGTGCGGGTCGGAAATAATGTAAAACTTTTTCCCAGCGTAGTATTAGGTAATAATGTGAGCATTGGCGATAATACCATATTACATGCTGGCGTAAAAGTATATTTTGACTGTGTAATTGGTAAAAATGTTACCGTACATGCAGGAACTGTAATAGGCAGTGATGGTTTTGGCTTTGCCCCCCAAAAAGATGGCAGCTACCAGAAAGTACCCCAGATCGGAAATGTGGTTATAGAAGATTTTGTAGAAATCGGTGCCAATGTTACCATTGACCGGGCAACCATGGGTTCCACAATTATTCACTCAGGCGTTAAACTTGATAACCTGATTCAGATCGCACATAATGTGGAAGTGGGAACCGATACGGTTATTGCAGCCCAAACCGGTATCAGCGGCAGTACCAAAGTGGGTAAAAATGTAATGATTGGCGGTCAGGTGGGTACGGCCGGACATATCCAGATTGCTGATGGAAGCAAAATCAATGGCCAAAGCGGAGTTACCAAAAGCATTAAAGAGCCCAATAAAACCTTTAATGGCACCCCTGCAGTCGATTTTTCCACCTCCATGCGCGTTCATGCCATGAGCCGAAACCTCCCTAATCTTGAAAAAAGGGTTAAAGAATTGGAAAAAATGGTAGAACAGCTCCTCTCCGAACGGGTAAATGCATAGTAATGCCATTTAAACCGTGCTGAAATCATATTTTTGTCGAATATATTTTGATAACCAGCCCTTTTTGTAAAAAAGTGGTCCAGAGCAGGTTAGTATAGTTGTATGTAAGTCATACCAGCCTGCTATTGATAAACAGTAAGAAGAATGGATATAAATTTTAACCCAGACAAGCAACATACTCTTTCCAATCCTATCAGTATCAGTGGTACGGGTTTACATACCGGTATATTGGTTGATATGACCCTGAAGCCTGCTAATCCGGGGTTTGGTATACAATTTCAGCGGGTTGACCTGCCCTCCCAACCCATTATCAAGGCAGACTGCGATCTGGTTACTGATACCAGCCGCGGAACTACACTACAGGTGGGAGATGCCAAAGTGAGTACTGTGGAGCATGTGCTGGCCGCGCTGGTAGGTATGGGTATAGATAATGTGTTGATTGAACTGAACGGACCTGAAATTCCTATTATGGATGGCAGCTCCGCCCCTTTTATTGCCCTGATTGAAGAATCAGGCATCGAAGAACAGGAAGCTTCCAAAGCCTGGTATAGCCTGGATGAAAATATCTATCATTACGACGATAATAAACGGGTTGAAATGGTAGCCCTCCCGGCAATGGATTACCAGATCACTACCCTGATTGATTTTAACAGCCCGGTACTGGGTACCCAGCATGCGGGTTTAAAAACCATCAAGGATTTTAAAGCCGAAATCTCCCCCTGCCGCACTTTTTGCTTTTTACATGAGCTGGAAATGCTGTTGGATAATGATTTGATCAAAGGCGGTGATATCAATAATGCCATTGTTGTGGTTGATAAACCTGTAACAGATGCAGAAATGACCCGCCTGGCTAAAGTATTCAAACGGGATAAAATCGAGGTAAAAAGTGAAGGTTACCTGAATAACCTTGAATTACGTTTTCCCAACGAGCCGGCCCGGCATAAATTACTGGATGTGGTGGGTGATCTTGCTTTAATAGGCTATCCGATAAAAGCCAGGATCATTGCAAACCGCCCCGGTCACAGTACCAATGTTGAGTTTGCCAAAAAGATCAAACAATATATCAAAAAGAATAAACATGTAAAAAATGTACCGGTATACGATCCTGCCATGCCACCGGTGTATAGTCTAGAAAAAATAGAAAAAACATTACCCCATAGACATCCTTTTCTTTTTGTAGATAAGATTATTGAATTAACAGACACCTATATAGTAGGCATCAAAAACGTGACATTCAACGAATGGTTTTTTCCAGGCCATTTTCCAGGAAATCCTGTGATGCCGGGCGTTTTACAAATAGAAGCACTGGCACAAACAGGAGGTATTTTATGTATCAATTCTATGCCGGAAGGACAGTATGATACTTATTTTCTGAAAATCGATAATTGTAAATTCAAACAAATGGTACGCCCCGGTGATACCATGGTTTTGAAAATGGAATTGAATGGCCCTATCCGCCGAGGTATCTGTGAAATGCGCGGAACCGTATATGTAGGCGGTAAGGTAACCACGGAAGCCGATCTGGTTGCACAAGTGGTTAAAAGACCTTAATAAAAATGATAGTAATTGGTTCAGGTTAATACCACAACCAATAGAAGCAATAAAATGATCTATTAATTCAAAAAGAAGCGATGACGCATCCCTATACGTATATTGATCCGAATGCAAGGATTGCCCCCAACGTAAAGATTGATCCATTTACCGTTATTCATGGTGATGTTCAGATAGGTGAAGGTACCTGGATAGGCAGTAATGTTACCATTATGGATGGAACACGAATCGGGAAAAACTGCAGGGTATTTCCAGGGGCAGTTTTAGGAGCTATCCCACAGGACCTGAAATTCAGTGGCGAAAAAACCATTGTAGAAATCGGAGATGAAACCACTATACGCGAATTTGTTACCATTAACCGCGGTACAAACGACAGAGGCAAAACCAAAGTGGGGCATAATTGCCTGATCATGGCTTATAGCCATATTGCACATGATTGCATTATTGGCAATCATTGTATCATGAGTAATAGTGTGCAGGTGGCAGGACATGTAACCATGGGCGACTGGACTGTAGTAGGTGGCGTAAGTGCTGTACACCAGTTCGTAAATATTGGTCAACATACATTTATTGCCGGAGGAAGCCTGGTAAGTAAAGATGTGCCTCCTTATATCAAAGCCGTAAGAAATCCATTGAGTTATGGTGGTGTGAATAGTGTTGGATTAAAACGAAGAGGATTTCCTTTGCAACAAATCAATCATATACTGGATGTGTACAGAACCATTTATAATAAAGGGTTTAATACCTCTCAGGCCTTAGAATATATTGAAGAAGAACTGCCCGCAACAGATGAAAGAGATGAGATCGTAACTTTTATCAGGGAAAGTGGCAGAGGAATCATCAAGCGATTTATTAAAGGTGCATCTGAAGAAGATTAACCAACAGATCAGGCCAGACAAATAGGGGTATTTTATTTCTGACAGCTATATGAACCATTCTTCCACTACAGATCATTCCAGAATTGAATCGGTTGTTTCCATGCCGGGGTTCAAAGCCATCCAATTAACCGATCTGGGTAAACGATATAACCGTGAATGGATTTTCAGACATGTTACTTATTTGTTTGAAGCTGGAAAATCTTACGCAATTACCGGACCCAATGGAAGCGGGAAAAGTACTTTACTTCAGGCCATTGCAGGAAGCATGAACCTTAGTGAAGGGAAACTCGAATACCAGTCAGCGAAATCAGATTCTGTAAACAGCATCATTGATCCGGAAAATTATTATCGCCATCTGTCGATTGCTGCTCCGTATCTGGAATTAGTAGAAGAAATGACAGCGCGTGAATTCCTGCATTTTCATAATCAGTTCAAACCTTTTGTTTCATCTGCAAGTATTGAAAACATTTTGTCGGCCATCAGCCTAGAGAAATCTGCCGATAAACAAATTCGCTATTTCAGCAGTGGAATGAAACAGCGTGTTAAACTGGCACAGGCAATTTTTTCGGATGCCCCTGTTTTATTCTTAGATGAGCCATGCACCAATCTCGATACAACCGGTTATGATTTATACCACCAATTGATAGCAGATCATTGCCGTCAGAAACTCGTAATTGTTAGTAGCAATGATGCGGAAGAAATGGATTTTTGTTCTGAAAGACTGAATATACTGGATTATAAATAAGCGATCCTTGCTAACCTAGTCGGGTGTATGATTTCTTATTTGATCGTTGCTTACGCTATAAATACATTTACATGTTTGCAGATTCTATAGAAAGAGTAGCCGGCTTTACCAGGCCGGTGCATACCATTATCAGAACCTATGGGGGTAAACAAATCGTTCCGGGTTCAGCTACTTTATTTTTTGTGAATGAAAATGGGGTAGCCATTACCTGTAAGCATGTAATCAATCTCCTGGCGAATGCTGAAAAGATCAACCAATTTTATGTTGATTTTGTAAGCGAAAAAAAAAGAATACCTCAGGATGAAAATTTTGCAGCCGGTTTACAGGCACTGGAAATAAAATACAATTATACACCCGATACCATTGTGCAGATCAAAACAACTTTTGTTGATTGTGTGGATACCATGACCGGTTTTACCTGGCACGAACATCCAAAATTCGATCTGGCCATTTTGCAATTTCATGGATTTCAAAAAACATTGTATTCAGGCGCTGCGCATTTTCTAAAAGATCTGTCAAAACTAAGGCAGGGAAATTTCTTATGCCGACTGGGTTTCCCATTCCCGGAATTCACCAACTATATTTATCAGGCAGCTATTGATGATATCCAATGGACAAATTCAGGAAATCCTGCATCGCCCCGATTTCCAACAGAAGGTATGGTAACCCGTTTTTTAGGGGAAGGGAATACTATGTATGGAATTGAATTAAGTACACCGGGGCTAAAGGGTCAAAGTGGCGGGCCCTTATTCAATCAATCGGGTACTATCTATGGCATGCAATTTTCTACCAAACACTTGCACCTGGGGTTTGATCAGGAAAATAAAGAATTGTCAGAAGAAAATAAAATGAATCACCCCTCTTTCCTTCATTTAGGGCAGTGTATTCATGCATCTATTATCAAAGAATTTCTTGCTGAAAAGAAAATTGTTTTTTTTGAGGAGTGATATTTGCACACCAAGGCACAAAGGCACAGTTTGTTTTGAATTCAGTTTTGAGTGTATCCGTTCAGCGTAATTGTATAATTAAGTAAATCTATTGACCATCGTAACCAAAACCGTGCCTTGGTGCCTTTGTGTGAGATTTATCTCCTGCTCGCTATCAAAAGATTCAAATCAGTATATTTTAAATCAAAACGCTGACTGATATAAAAATCAGTAAGGGCTCCTTTAAACATATATACGCCTTCTCTCAGGTTGAATTTGTGCCAAACCATTTCTTCCATTCCACCTTCATCACTGATTTCCAGTATCAGCGGCATCAGCACATTGCTGATAGCCTGACTGGCCGTTCGCGCAAAGCCACTGGGTATATTGGGAACACAGTAATGAATTACATCATGCTTCAGAAAAGTAGGTTCTTCATAACTGGTTAATTCACTGGTTTCAAAACATCCGCCCCGGTCAATAGCCACATCAATAATAATACTACCCGGACGCATAGCAGCCACCATATCCTCGGTAACCACTACCGGTGCTCTTCCATATTCATTGCTTAATGCCCCTACAGCTACTTCGCAGGTCTTAAGTTGCTTCGATAAAATGCGTGGCTCCAGTACACTTGTCCATATTCTTTGCCCCAGGTTATTCTGCAATTGTTTTAAACGATACACATTATTATCAAACACTTTTACTGAGGCGCCCAGTGCAAGTGCATTACGGGTAGCAAATTCACCCACGATACCTGCTCCGATAATCACCACTTTTGTAGGTGGTATCCCGCTGATACCGCCCAGCAATACGCCTTTCCCTTTATTAAAACTACTCAGGTATTGTCCGGCTATCAACATCACCGCACTACCCGCAATTTCACTCATGCTTCTAACAATCGGGTAGGTACCGCTATCATCTTTAAAATTTTCGAAGCTCAAAGCGGTAATCCGTTTCTCCATCATTTTCTCGATATATTCCTTTTTTAAGGCCGATAAATGGATAGGAGAAATGATGGTCTGGTTTTGTTGTAATAAGGGCAAATCCTCCTCAACAGGAGGTGCGCTTTTTACCAGTATCGGACATTTGAATATGGCTTCTCTTTCGTACACAATCCGGGCACCGGCTTCTGCATAATCTTTATCTGAAAAATGACTTCCTTCCCCTGCTTTATGTTCAACATCCACCTGGTTACCATTCATTACCAATACGCCTACTGCATCGGGTGTTAAGGCAATTCGGTTTTCCTGAAAGGCAATTTCTTTGGGAATACCTATATGCAACTTGGTTCCCTGCGGTTTTACATCCAGTACTTCCTCTAATGTCTCATAGGTAAATGAAGTGCTGATTGACGGTTTGGTTGCCATGATGCTTTATGCTGGGTTAAGTGATTGAATGATGGATATAAAATTAATCCATTTATGGCAGAAAGGAAGAAGTTTAGCCTGCCGTGCCAGTCCACTGGTGGATATTGGAAAAATATCAGTTGTTTTCACCAGGTAAAGCACCCGTAAATAAACGCCTGGTTTCGGGGTCCAGCACTTCAATATGAATATGAAAAGTATCG
>Ga0073936_10007567_pt1 | contig 14015 bp, 9 predicted proteins | sample AliMusrvi5mmetaG_FD_87041 | JGI IMG/M metagenome (GOLD analysis project Ga0073936, IMG submission 87041) | Freshwater lake bacterial and archeal communities from Alinen Mustajarvi, Finland, to study Microbial Dark Matter (Phase II) - Alinen... | ecosystem: Environmental > Aquatic > Freshwater >... | reverse complement strand
GCACCGGTGAGCGTACGGGCTGCGAGCACCTTGTGCGGCAGCGCGTCGAATGCCAGGCCGGCCTTGGGCCAATCATAGACGTGCAGGTAAAGCTTGTTGCCGATGTGGCAGGATCCGCCCCAGCTGCCGTTGCGATAGGGGCCGCCACGGGTACCGTAGATGCCGGCGCCATATTTTTTCAACCACTCGCCCATGGCGCGGGCGACCTTGGCCTCGCCGTCGGCAAACGTCCCGTCGGGCCGCGGCCCGAAATTGAGTAACAAATTGCCGCCGCCGGTGGTGCAACTCACCAACATTCTGATGCAATCCTCCGGCCCCTTGAAACCGCTCTCCCCGTGATACGACCAGCCCTGGCCAACGTGGATGCACGATTCCCAGTCCCTGGCAATGTCCATCGCGCCAATACTGCCCTCGGGCGTATAGTAGTCGCCCTGGGTCATCTTGGCGATTGCGGGGCTGGCCGGCCCGCGATCCTCGGGGCTCTTGGGCCCGCAGAACTTGGCGGCCCGATCATTGATGATGAGGTTCGGATGCAGGTGATACATCATGGAGAAGAGTTCATCGAACTTCCACTTGCCCCAGTCCTGGCCGCCGACGTGATCAAACCACATCACGTCAACTTCCCCGTAGTTGGATAACAATTCTTTGACCTGGGTGCGGTAGAACTCGTCGTATTTGACATTGTCGCCCACCAGGTAATCCGGGTTCCACCAGTCGCGGGTGGAATAGTACAAGCCGAGTTTCATGCCCTGCTTGTGGCAGGCGTCGGCGTAGGCGCGCACGATGTCCTTGGCATACGGGCTGGCCATGATGGTGTGGTCGGACACCTTGGAATCAAACTGCGCGAAGCCGTCGTGGTGCTTGGCGATGAGCACCATGTATTTCATGCCCGACTCCTTGGCAAAGCGGACCCATTCCTCGGCATTGTACTTGGTCGGATTGAACTGCTTGTAATAGTTATCATAGACGGGATCGGTCGTGCGCGGTGTCTGGACGCCGTTGATATCCCAGGGCCGGTTGGCCTGGCGGTCCCAGCCGATTTCCTTGGAGCCCACCGAGCAGGGGCCCCAGTGAATGAACATCCCGAACTTGGCATCGCGGAACCATTGCATGCGGGCGTCGCGCTGGGCGGCGGATTCGTGGAGCTGCGGCACCATCGATAGATCGGCCGCTCCCGTCGCGCTGGAAATGAGCAATAGCGAGATCAAGCCGTTGAGTGGGGTCTTGTGCATGGAGTTGTTTGTGGGTGGATTGTGGTGTGGGTGGGTTTTGAGCAGGACCGGGCGAGGGAGATTCCGGACGGCTCAGGGATTGTGAGCGGCTTGCGGCCTGGGACTTTGGACTTTGGCGTTGGGTGCGTAGGAAATGCTGTCCTGAGCTTCAACGCTATAGCCCCACTTGTCGAGATAGTACTGGCGGGGACGGAACGGGTCGCCGGCTTTCTTCAACTCGGTTGCCAACCGCTCATCCAGTTCGCGGCGCAGCCCGGCGCGCGCCGGATCATCCGTTAGATTGTGCATTTGAAAGGGGTCGGCTTGGTTGTCGAACAGCAACCACGGCCCGGCGAGATTGCGCACGTAGGTGTGGCGGGCGGTGCGGATGCCTCGATACTCAACCAACTGCGGGATGAACGGCGACACGCTCATCATCAACACAGCGCGGTCAGGCGCGGGACCGCTGCCGCTCACCAGGGCGGACAGATCGTCCCCTTCGACGCTCTTCGGGATTGCCACCCCGGCCAGGCCGAGCAAGGTCGGCAGAATGTCCGGCGTGCTCAGCGGCGTGGTGACAACCCGCGCCGGGCTGCGCGGATCGCGCAACAGGAATGGGACATTCACCGCTTCGTCGTAGGGCCATTGTTTCATCCGCGGAGAAATGTCATGCGCGCCCATCATTTCGCCGTGATCGGCGGTGAACACGACGAGGGTGTGCTCCGCCAGCCCGGTTTGCCGCAGCGTGTCTAGCAGATCCCCGACACATTGGTCGAGTGCCGAACAATGGGCATAGTAGCCGACGAGTTCGTTGCGCGCCGCCGCGGCGGAGGCTGCGGGGACGTTGGGGGCGAGGAGCAGTTTCTCCGGTTGATAGAGCGCCTGGTAATCGGGCGGTGCCGTGGCGTGGGGAAAATGCGGCGGGCCGAATGCCACGACGAGCAGAAACGGTTTGGCGGAGGAGCTCCGTTCCCGCAGATACCCTTGCGCATCGGCGGTCTGCGCAAAGGCGTCGTAGCCAGCCCAGAATTGCTTCTCAGGTGAGCTGCCGGCATAATAATGCGAGTGATTGTAGTTGTGGTCGCACTCGGCCGCTTTCCAGTAATCGAAGCCCTGGCGGCGTGCGGGCGGAATGTAGGAGTCGCGGCCGTGGCCATCGAGGTGCCACTTGCCGATATAGGCGGTATCGTAGCCAGCGGCCTTGAAGATTTCCCCCATGCACAACTCCGCGTCCGGCAGATAGAGGTCATTCAGGAACATGCCCGTGGAGGTCGGCAAGCGCCCCGTCATCAGCGCGGCGCGGAACGGCGTGCACACCGGGCACACCGACACGGCGTTGGTGAAGCGCGCGCTGTGGGCCGCGAGCCGGTCGAGATGCGGGGTCTTGACGTTGGGGTCGCCGGCATAGCCGAGCGCTGTGGCGCGCCACTGATCGGCGAGCACGAAAATGATGTTAGGTCGGGTTGCTGCCATGCTGCCCGGCGCGGCGCAGGCGAGTGCCATGGCAAGGGCCGAAGCAAGCAGGGGCAGGTTCATCCAGCGGTTACGGCGGGCGATGTCCGGTTGTTTCAGGGTGCCTGCGGCTGGGGGCGGCACGGCCCCAAACCCGCCAGCTTGGGGGCGGACGGCGGGCGGTTTACTTTTGGTGTTGCTCGAACATCCAGCGGATCAATTCGGGATCGTTGTACGCCTTGGTCCACGAGTCGTGCTGCACCCCGGGATAGTAGGTGGCGGCGGGTTTGCCACCGGCCTTTTCCACGGCGCTGATCATATCCTTGGTGGCGCACACCGGCACCACCGGATCGGCTTCGCCATGAAACGCATGGATCGGAACATCCTTGAACTTCGCCGCCAGCGACGGATCCCCGCCGCCGCAGATCGGCACCGCGGCGGCGATCCGCCCGGGCACGCTTCCTAACAAATACCAGGTGCCGTAGCCACCCATCGAAAGACCCGTCACGTAGAACCGCTTCGCGTCAACCGGTTGGTTCTTGGTGGTGTCATCGACCAGGGCCAGCACTGCATCCAACAGCTGGTTGGGTTTTTCCCCTTCGCTCAGGCGCATGGTTTCGTGATTGATCGGGGCCCACCAGCGGTCGGTCGGGCATTGCGGGGCGATGAGAAAGCACGGTTGCTTGAGTTTGTCAGCTCCTTCGAGGATTGGCATCACGCCATGCTTGAGCTGGGCGGCGTTGTCGTCGCCGCGTTCGCCCGCGCCGTGCAGGAACAAGACGAGCGGATAGGTTTTGCCGGCCTCGAGGGTTTGCGGCGCGCTCCAGCGGTATTTGACCACGCAGCCGTTGGGGGCGGTAAATTCGCGGGCCTCCGGTTGGCTGCCCAGCGCCGCACACGATCCCAGGATTGATGCAATTAGAATGTCACGCATGGAGCGGATGGTAGCGCCCGCCGCCGCGATGGGAAGGAAAATGCGCGGGTGCTCCCCACTCACTGGATCGGGGCTAGCAGGCGCGAGGCGCGGCAGGCGGCGCGGAACAGGAACGAGCGGCCGGTAAAGTCTCCCACCGCCACCTCGCGCGCATGACTGAAGTCGAGGGCGAGCATCCGCCCGACGTCAGCGACAAAGCCCGGATCGGGTGAAAACGCCGTGATCTCGAAGTTCAGGCGAAACGAGCGGTTGTCGAGATTGGCGGTACCCACGGCTGCCAGCCGCTCGTCGATCAACATCACCTTCTGATGCAGAAAGCCGCGATGGTAGCGGAACAATTTCACCCCGTAGGGAATGGATTGCTCATAGAAGGCAAAGGCCGACAACCATACTAACAGGTGATCCGCCCGCTCGGGGATGAGGATGCGCACGTCCACGCCGCGGATGGCGGCGGCCTGCAAGGCTGTTAGCACGCCCTCGTCGGGCACGAAATAAGGTGAGGTGATCCACAGGCGCTGGCGCGACGAGTTGGCGGCTTCGGCCACCACCAGTTGCCAGGAATCGGCGGGATCGGCCGGGCCGGTGGGGATGACCGCCGCCACTTGGTCGGCCGGGGCCGGCTGGGTGGTCCAGCGCAAGTCCGGCACGGTCTCGGTGGCCCAGAACCAATCCTCGAGAAACACCAGTTGCACCGCCTGCACGGCCGGCCCTTGCAGTTGCAGATGGGTGTCGCGCCAGGCACCGAATTTCACGTCGCGCCCGAGGTATTCGTCACCCACGTTGAGGCCGCCGAGAAAGGCGGTCTTGCCATCGACCACGACGATTTTGCGATGGTTGCGGAAATTCACTTGCAGGCGCGACCACCAATGGCGGTTGGTACCGAACGAGCGGCACTCGACGCCGGCGTCGCGCAGGGGTTTGAGGTAGCGGCGATGCAGTTTGTGGGAGCCGATTTCATCAAACAAAAACCACACTTTGACGCCGGCGCGGGCGCGCTCGATGAGGGCCTGTTGGAAGCGGATGCCGATCTTGTCGTTTTTGACGATGAAGAAATTCACGCACAGATACTCTTGCGCGGCTTTCATTTCGCGGAACAGCCGCTCGAACATTTCCTCGCCATCAATCAGCAACTCCAGCGCGTTGCCCCGCGTAAACGGCAGGCCGCCGAGAATCATCGCGGCCCGCGCAAAGGCGTCGTCCTCCGCAACGGCGATTTCATATTGGCGCAAGTGCTTGTGCATCGATTCCGCCAGCTTGCGCAAGCGCCGGTCCCCTGCCCGCCGGCCATGCACGTAGCCGGTAAAGCGGCTGCGCCCCACCACCCAGTACAGCGGGATCGCCAGATAGGGAAACGTCAGCAGGGAAATCACCCATGCGATGGTGCCCTGGGCAGTTCGCACATGCATCAGGGCGTGCAGCACATGCAGCAGGCCAATGAGTTCGAATGCCAGCCACGCCAGCAGGCTAAGCCAGGGCAGAATTTCCGGGTCAACGAATGCCATGCCTCACAGGCTAGCCGCCTGACCCGTCACGACAAGCTTTCTCAGCGAAACCGGTGCCGGCCGTCGCCAGGCTGAGCGTGAAGGAAAAGGTGCGAGTCAGTGAGCCGCTTGGCTGCGGACGGGATGCCCGCGCCACCGTGGACCGGGCATTTTGCGCATTTTGCCCGGATTTCAATGCGCGTGGGCCGCGTTGGCAGAGAGAATAGCCCGCCGATCCGCCGACGAATCGACAGGCTGGAAGCCCGTCGGCCATGACAGGCAGGCTACCAGTCCTCCTGCGAGCCGCCTGCCATCAGGCCCGCTGCGGCCTACAAGTATGTGCGGCGCTCTTCCGCGTGGATGAAACGGTCGGCCGCGGGATTGCCGGGCACTTGCAGTTTCGGGCCATCCCAGTCGATGTTCTGCTGCAAGCGCAAGGCGAGGACGCCGGCGAGTCCGATTTCGGTGAGGTGGCCGCCGAAATCGAAATCGGAAAACACCTTGGGGCCGCCGAGGCAGGCGTCCACCCATTCGTCGAGGTGACCTTTGACCCGTGGCAACGACTGGGGCACGGCTTTGGCCGCAGGGTGGTTATCCGCCCCGAAGAAGCGTTTCTCGTCGTTGAGTTTGACGTAGCAATCGGAATTCCACAGCCCGCTTTGGAGCTGGCCCTTGTCGCCGATGAGCAGGCACCCGGTGCCCGGCAGGTTGCCGGAGGCTTGGCGCAGGCTGGCGGTGACGTTGTCGGGCGGCAGATCGCCGCCGGTGTAAAAGTTGAGCAGCACCGGGCCGCGGTTGCCGCGGGCGGGAAAGTGATAGCGCACGGTGCAGGCCTTCGCAAAACTCTCCTTGCCCAGATCGGTGCCGCTGATCTCAATTTTTGTCGGGTAATCGAGCTCAAGCGCGCGCACCGGCAAGTTGAAGGCGTGGCAGCAGAAATCGCCGACCGAGCCGCTGCCAAAATCATACCAGCCGCGCCAATTGACCGGATGGTAGGTGCCGGATTTGAAGGGGCGCACCGGGGCGGTGCCGAGCCAGAAATCCCAGTCCAGCCCGGCCGGGACCGGGTCGCTGCCCGCCGGCCGGTCCACCCCGCTCGGCCAGCCATGCGGCGGATGCCAGGCATGGATTTCGGTGATGGCACCGAAAAAGTTGGCGGCAATCAATTCCATGCTGCGGCGCAAATTGCCCGACGCGCTGCCCTGGTTGCCAGTTTGAGTGATGACCTTGGAAGTCTTCGACAGCTCCCGCAGTTGGCGCGCCTCGCCGAGCGTATGGGTCAGCGGCTTTTCGCAATACACATGCTTGCCCGCCTGAATCGCTGCCCGGCAGATCGGCGCATGCCAGTGGTCGGGAGTGGCAATGACCACCGCATCGAGCGATTTTTCCTTTTCAAACAAAATCCGGTAATCCGCGTACACTGCCGCCTTGGCAAGCCCCTCGCCATGCCGCTTTTGCGAGCCGGCAATTTGGCCGGCATCCACATCGCACAGCGCCGTGACGCTGTGGCCGAGTTGCAGGATCTGTCCCACATGCCCTTGGATCTGGTTGCCCATCCCGATGAACGCCACGTTGAGCTTGTCGCCGGGTTTGCGCGCCTGGCCACGCAACACCCCGCTGGGCAAAATGAGCAACGCACCGGTGGCGGTGCCGGCCGACTTTAGAAACCTGCGGCGGGTGAGGGGCTGACTGGAAGCGGGCTGGCGGGTGTTCACGTTGAGGATGGTAGGTTGGAACTCGGACGTTGTGCGGAGCGGTAGAATCGGTGAACCGGCCCGCCTTGGCAAGCGCGTTTCACCGCCCCCGGCCTGAATGACGAACCAAACGCAGCTGGAAGGGCGATCGCCGGAACTCCCCCAGCGGCCGCAAAATTTTCCAGTGGCGCAACGCGCGGAGCGTGCTTTAGTGGGCTCCGACATGACACGTACCAGCATTGAACTCGCCGTGAAGGTTTTCCTCGTTTGCCTCATCGCGGTTTTCGGATGGGCCTTTTTCGGGCTGCTGAAGGAAATCGGCTGGATGTAGCCGCCAGCACGCCTCGCTACTTCCAGTCCACCGCGACCTCCGCGATGCGTCCGCCGCGGTCGTCGTATTTGAGCAACCCGTGTTGCAACGCGTATTCGTGAACGCATTTGGTGACTTTCACGTCGAAGGCACAGTATTCGGCAATTTTGCGCAACGGCGCAAACTCGCCCGACTTTTTGTGCTGCTGCCACCAGCGCAGCGCATCGAGGCCATCGGCGGTCTTGCCGGTGCCGAGCGTGGCGGAGGCCACCGAATCGAGCTTGAGGCGAAACCCGAGCTTTTTTTCCAAGTCGAGCATCATGTCGAGGTTGAGCGTCTGCTCGGCGAGGGTGTGGAAAATATAGGGCTGCAGCACCGGGTAATCGAATTGCAGGTGATTCCAGCCCACCACCAGGTCGGCGCGCACCAGTTCCTCGCCGAGGCGCTCCATTTCGCTTTCCGGATAGATCTCGTAACTGCCGCGGGCGGTGCTGTAGGTAACGCCCACCGAAATGCCCATTTTGGATTTGTTAGCAAAGCCCCCGACGTCGCCGAAGCTCCGCTGGGTTTCCAGATCGAAATAGACAATATTTTTGGCGGCCACGGCCAAGTTTAGCGGGACCGGGAGGCATCCGGCAAGCCTGCGGTTCGCCGATTCGACGGCGCCGCGGCAGCATCCCCGATGGTTGGATCAAGCCCAGCGTTTGCGGAGTGGTTTTTTTCACTCAAGCTCCGCCCGGTCGAACAAACTTGCGGCGCGCCTGCTCGACCTTGGCGCGCGCGGAGCATCCCTCGAGGTGGTCGTTGACCATGCCCATCGCCTGCATCAAGGCATAACAAGTGGTGGGACCGACAAACGCCCAGCCGCGCTTGCGCAGGTCCTTGCTCAGCGCCAGCGATTCCGGCGTGCTCGACAACGCAGCGAGCGCCGGCTTGTCGAGGTGGCGCGGCCGCGCGCTGGCCGCCGGTTCCCAGCGCCAGACATACGCCGCCAGCGAGCCGCACTCCGCCACCACCTCCAGCGCGCGCCGGGCATTGTTAAGCGTCGCCTCGATTTTGCCGCGATGACGCACGATGCCGGCATCACCTAACAGGCGGGTGACATCGCGCTCGCCCCAGCGGGCGAGCTGATGGAAATCGAACCCGTCAAAGGCGAGGCGGAAGTTCTCGCGCTTCTTGAGGATCGTCAACCAGCTCAGGCCGCTTTGAAATCCCTCCAGGCAGAGTTTTTCGAACAACCGGAAATCATCCGCCACGGGCCGGCCCCATTCGTCGTCGTGATATGCCTGATAGATCGGCGGCTCCGCGCCCCACCAGCAGCGGCGGATGCGGTTGGCACCGGCGACGATACCGTCAGGGAGTTGGGGTGGCGCGCTCATGCGGGCCGGAAACTATAAGTGACCATGGGAATGTCCAGCCGGAAGAAGGGGCGAGCTCCGAATCGCCCGTGACCATGAGCGGCCAATGGGATGGGCGATGCCCCCACCCATTGGCTCTCACCATGGGCCTGCCGGCTCAAGCCGGCGCTCCTTAGCCTTGACCGCCGGTCCCGGGTCTGGCAGATATAGCGCATGCCATGCTTGCCGATTAAACTCTCGCGGCACCGCCGCCCGGCGGGATGTCCTTTAGCGCCGCAGCCGGGGTTTCCGACTAATCCCGAACCGACCGCATGAGACGTTCGCAAAAGCGCTTGCTGGCCCTTCTGGCATCCCTCCTTGCGGTGCTCATCGTCTCCGCCTTGTTGTATATGGTGGGGATGGCCGAGCTTGAGGGCAAACCGCGAGGGTTCTGGCAAGCGCTGGAATGGGCCGCGGAAACGCTGTCCACCACCGGTTACGGCGCCGATTGCTCGTGGAACCATCCCGTAATGATCTGCCTGGTGGTATTGGTGCAGTTCCTAGGGGTCTTTCTGGTGTTTCTGATTTTTCCTATCTATCTGATTCCTTTCCTCGAAGAGCGCTTTGAAACCCGCCTGCCGGGTGACTGCGCGGATGCCCACAACCACGTGTTGATCTACCGCAACGGTCCGGCGGTCGCCTCCCTCATCGAGGAACTGAAACTGGCCGAGGTCACTCCCATCATCATTGAGGAGGATGAGGCCGAGGCGCGCCGGGTGCTGGCAGCCGGCCACCGCTTGGTTTACGGCAGTCTTGAGGGCAATGTTATGACCCGCGTTGGGCTCGCCAAGTGCCGCGCCTTGATCCTCAACAGCAGTGATCATCGCAACGCCGCGATTACCATCACCGCGCGCCAGCTGGGTTTCACCGGCGACATCCTCGGCCTCATCGAAAATCCGCTGCATCGCCAGCCGATGATTCTGGCCGGGGCTACTGCCGCCTATACGCCGCGCCATGTGCTCGGTGCCGCCCTCGCCGCCCGTGCCAGCCGCAAGGTCAGTCCAACGGTGGCCGGCGTGCAGAACCTGGGACACCGCTTGCAAGTCAGCGAGGTGCGCATCACCCCGGGCAGCGCCCTGGCCGGCCGCACGGTGGCCGAGTGCAAGATCGGCCACGACACCGGGGTCACGGTCATCGGACAATGGGTGAAAGGCCGCTTGAATGCTTCACCTCGCTCCGATATGCGGTTGGAACCCGGCGGCATTCTGATCCTGGTGGGGAGCAATCGGAACATCACACGCTTCACCGAGATTTGCTCCGGCACCACCCCGCTCAAACAGCACGGCCCGTTCATCATCGCCGGCTACGGCGAAGTAGGCCGCAAGGTGGAACAATTGCTGCAGGACGCCGGCGAACAGACCCGCGTGATCTCGCAGGAATCCCTCCCCGGCGTCGACGTGGTCGGCAATGTCCTGGATCCGGAGTTGTTGGTTAGAGCCGGAGTCGATGAGGCCCAGGCGGTCATTTTGGCTCTCCAGGAGGATGCCACAACCTTGTTTGCCACGGTCATTCTCAAGGATATGGTGCCGCATGTGCCGGTCATCGCGCGGGTCAACCGCCCGGAAAACGTCGAGCGCATCCACGCCGCCGGGGTCGATTTCGCCTTATCTATCAGTCAGGTCACCGGCCAGATTCTCGCCCGCAAACTCCTCGGCAAGCGCACCGTGTTGCTCGACCAGGCATTGAAGGTTACCCTGGTAAAATCGCCGAAACTCGTCGGCAGCCATCCCGCCGAACTGCGCATTCGCGAGCGCACCGGTTGCTCGGTCGTTGCGGTGGAACGCGGCGAGCACGTGCTGGTGCGCTTTGAGCGCGATTTTGCCTTCGAGCCCCGCGACGCGGTGTATATCTGCGGCAGTGAGGAAGCCACCCGCAAATTCGCCGCCGAATTCCCCGCCGCCAAAGCCTAACGAGCGGCGACCTTACGGTCCCGTCTTCCAATAGGGAACAGGGACCTTATTGTCCCTTCTGCATCTGCCGCGGATCGAAGAAACGACAGTAAGGTCGTTAGTCCTTACAACGACACGAATGTCGTTGCTCCTTACGGACTCACGTCCAGCGCGATGACCGTGGCAATGGGATCGGGGGCCTGGGCCGGCACCGAGATGGTTAGGGCAGCGCCGTCGCTGGTGAGCTTGAGGGCCGCGCCGGGTTGGGCCAGGAGACGGGCGGCGACTGGTTTCTTGGTTAGACCGGTGACCACCAGGTTGCCATCGGCGGGCCAGTTAAACACATGCAGATAGAGGCGGGTATTGCCATCGGGCAGGCTGCGGGTGGTGCAGCGGCCCCACGCTGGGGCCTTGGGGAAGGGACTGGCGGTGGTGCCGTGGATGGCGTCGCCATTGACCTTCATCCAGGCGGCGATGCCTTGCAGCCGCTCGATGCTGGGGCCGGGGAACAACCCCTCACTGGTGGGGCCGACATTGAGCAGGTAGTTGCCGCCCTTGGATGCGATATCGATCAGGTTACGGACTAACACCTCAGTGGATTTCCACGCATTGTCGTGGGCGGAATAACCCCAGGTGTTGTTCATCGTCATGCACGATTCCCAATCGATACCAGGCAGGCCGGAGGCGGGGATTTCCTGTTCGGGAGTGCAATAGTCGCCCTTGAATTGGCTGCCGGTATTGAAGCCGGCCATGCCGCTGCGGCCCTTGTCGATGCGGTTGTTGATAATGAGCGAGGGGGCTTTCGCGCGCAGATAGTTGTAGAGATCGACGCCGCGCTCGTGGGTCCAGGCAGGCTCCCATTCGCCATCAAACCACAGGATGCCGGGCTTGTAGGTTAGAAGCTCGTCCAGCTCGGCCTTCAGATAGGCGCTGAACTTGTCCATGTCCGGCTTGGCGGTGGCGGCGTTGCCGCGCCACGGCTCCTGGGAGCCCCACTCGGGGTGGTGCCAATCCATGATCGAATGATAGAAGCAGAGCCGGATGCCGTGCTTGGCGCAGGCCTCGGCCAGCGGCTTGAGCAGGTCTTTCTTATAGGGCGTGGAGCCGACGTCCCAATCCGTCTGCGCCGAGTCCCACAGGCAGAACCCGTCGTGGTGTTTGGTGGTGATGACGATATATTTCATCCCGGCGTCGGCGGCCAGGCGCACCCAGGCCTCGGCGTCATACTTGACTGGATTGAATTTATCTAACAACTGAGTATATTCCGCGCTGGGGATTTTCGCCAGGCTCTGGATCCACTCGACGCCGCCGCCATATTGTTTGCCGTGCCATTCGCCGGCGGGCACGGCATACAGCCCCCAATGAATGAACATGCCGAAGCGCGCCTCGCGGAACCAGCCCATGCGCGCCTCATTTTCCGCCTTGGTCTCCGGCTTGGTCTCGGCATGGGCGGGGAGCGCACAACTCACGACGGCCGCTAGGGCGGCCACGGCCAGGGATCGGTTGGTTTTCATAAGGCGGGCAATGTGGCAACGGCGCCAGTGCAAGTCAAGCGCGCGGGGCAATTGGCGTATCCAGCATCCATTGGATCGCCATGTCAAACTCGGCTTGGAAGCGTTCGCCCGCGCGGTCCATGTCATGCAGCACGCCGGGGATGCGGATGAGCTTGTGGGGCGTGCGCGGGCCGAGCGCGTCGAGCCAGGTGGCATCATCCAACGGATCGAGCCCGGCCGAGAACTGGACCACGTACACCCCTTGCAGCGCCGGGGCCAGATCCACCAGGGCGAAGGAGCCCGGCCCGGTGGACGGCAGGCCTAGCAGATCCTGGCTGTTGATGCCATAGCGGCTGCGCTCGCCGGGAGCGGCAGGCAGGATGCCCACCAAATGCGGTTCACGGTCAGGGCTGGCAGCGGCGGCCAGCGACCATTCCGCGCCGGTGGACCACCCGGTGTACCATACCGGGCACGCGGCGGGCAGCTTGGCGCGCAGGCGCACGGCGGCCACCGCGGCATTGAAGGCCTCCACCAGTTGGGCCTGGTTGAAGCTGCGGGTGTTGGCGAATTTGCGGCAATCCCAGCCGCCGACGGCATAGCCGGCGCCGGCGGCATGCAGCGCCAAGGGTTCCTCCCATTGTCCGGACCAGCCGCCATCGCCGGTGGCGACGATGAGGACGCCCCTGGGGTTGGCCGCCGGGTAATAGGTGGTCTGGAACGCCCCGGTGGACAGCTGCAACGGCAGGACCTCGGCCTTCTTGCTGGAATAGCCGCGGGGCATGAGCAGGTGATAGATGAACCAGCCAATCGGCAACAGCAGCAATATCTGGATGACGAGGAACGCGCGGCGCAGCAGCGTCCAGTTCGAGGTGGTCATGTTAGGGTCGGGGAGGCGGGATCCGCGGCAGGTTGAATTTCCGGTTCCGGGCCCGCGCGCGGTTTGCGGGAGCGGAACGACGGTTTGCCGATGAGCGTGGTGATATCGAGGATCACCGCGGGCAGGTCCCATGCTTTTGATAGAGCAAGGTAGCGCGGCTGCCAGACCGGCTGGAACTTGCTTTTCCAGGCGCGCAGGCCGTTGAAATTGTAAAATGCCTCGCCGCGATCATAGATCAGCCCGCCGATACGCGACCACAACGGCGCGAACTGGCGGGCGGCCAGGCCCGCCAGCGGCGCCATGCCCAAGTCGAACCATTGATAGCCTTGCTGCTTGCCCCACAACATCAGTTGCACGAACAGACAGTCCATCACGCCATTGGGCGCATCGGGAAAGTGCCGCATCAAATCGGTGGACAGCTCATCCTTGCCATTGCCCGGCCACACGTTGCCGAAGGCCACCACCCGCTCGTGGACAATGAGCACGGCCACCGGCAGGCGGCACAGGTAGGTGTCGTCGAACCGGCCTAACGAAAACCCCTTTTCGCGGGCGTTGTGATGGGCCAGCCAGGCGTCGGAAATCGCCCGCAATTCGCCGATGCGCGCGGCGACCTCGGCGGGCTGCCAGATTTCAAAGCGCCAACCCTCGCGCTCCATGCGGTTGACCACCTTGCGGAATTTCTTCAGTTCGCCCGACGCCAGGTCGAACGTGTCGAGCGGCACCATCGCCTCCTCGCCGAGTTTGTAGACGCGCAGCCCCATTTCGACACAGGTCGGGATGAGGGCCGCGCTGACTTGATAGAATGCGACCCGCATGCCCTCGTCGTGGGCTTGTTCGGTGAAACGCCAATAGAGGCCCTCGAATTTTTCCTCATCGCCCACCGGATCGGCCAGCGCCACGCGGGTGCGGCCCTGTTCGCCAAACATCAGGAACGCGCTTTGATCATAGTTGAAAAGAAACCGTTTGTCGCCCACCAGCGCCAGCGCGCTGCTGCAGCGGGCCGAGTGGGCCACCAGCTCGGCGATCTTGGCAAGGTCGGCAGGCGGCCCGGGCGCGCGCGGCGGGGCGGGGCGCAGCCACTGTGTTAGAGCCACCAACAACACGATGAACGCGCTGCCCGCCATGCTGCGCAGGAGGCGCGCCGCGTCGTCTTCAAACGACGTGCGCCACCACAGGTCGGATTCGTAGCCGACGTGGCGGGTGGTATAGAAGCCGAACCACATGGTCACGCCGACAATGGATAGAATCAGGGCCCACCACTGCGGGGTGAAGCGGCG
>Ga0073936_10007563_pt1 | contig 14017 bp, 9 predicted proteins | sample AliMusrvi5mmetaG_FD_87041 | JGI IMG/M metagenome (GOLD analysis project Ga0073936, IMG submission 87041) | Freshwater lake bacterial and archeal communities from Alinen Mustajarvi, Finland, to study Microbial Dark Matter (Phase II) - Alinen... | ecosystem: Environmental > Aquatic > Freshwater >... | reverse complement strand
TACCGGCATCACGAGCATCAGGAGATCCTCATCCTTATTCTCATTGTTTACCGGCAACAGGATCCCTGCCCGGTTTGGTGCCGACATTTCCAGCTGCACCTCATCATTGTCAATGTTATTGAGCATTTCGATCAGGAATTTCGAATTGAAACCGATCTCCAGATCATCGCCCTCATAGGAGCAGGTGAGCCGTTCTTTCGATTCCTTTGAAAAATCAATGTCTTCAGCAGAAAGAAGCAGTTCCTTCCCGGTCAGTTTGAAACGGACCTGGTGGGTTGACTGGTTTGCAAAGATCGACACACGCCGGATGGTATTCAGCAGCGCAACACGGTCGATTGTAAGTTTGTTGGGGTTATCGGTAGGGATGACCGCCTCGTAGTTCGGGTATTTTCCTTCGATCAGCCTGCAGATCAGGTGAAGGTTCTGGAAGGAAAAGAAGGCGTTTGTCCGGTTGTATTCGATGGTAACCGGCACATCCTGACTGGAAAGGATATTCTTCAGCAGGTTCAGGGGTTTCTTCGGCAGGATGAAGGAGGCGGAATCCTTTGATTTGGCATCCGTTCTCTTATACCTTACCAGTTTATGGGCATCGGTGGCGACAAAGGTGATATCATCCGGGGAGAGTTCGCAGAACACACCGGAGAGCACAAGCCTCAGCTCGTCATTACCTGTTGCAAAAAGTGTTTTTGTTATTGCGTTGGAGATGATCTCCGATTTCAGTTCAAGGGAGGTGGTATCCTCAAGCGTCGGGATCCGTGGGTACTCATCGGCTTTCTGACCGGAAAGCTTGTACTTGCCCTCGCCGGCTGAAAGCTCAACGATCAGGCTCTCTTCATTGATGGTGAAAGAGACAGGAATGTCGGCAAATGTCTTCAGGGTCTCAACCAGGATCTTCGCCGGGATGGCAATGCTGCCTGTTTCGACCGCTTTGTCGGGAGTAAGCGTAACGCTCATCGTCGTTTCAAGATCGGAGGAGGTGATCGTCAGTCCTTCTTCTTTCAGTTCAAAAAGAAAATTATCCAGGATAGGCAACGTATTGCTGGTATTGATAACACCAAGGATCGCCTGCAGGTTTTTCAGCAACAGCGTACTGGAAACTATAAATTTCATAACAGCTTGATTTTCGTGATGGTTATCCAATTCGATCCCGGCAAACCGGAATCATTGAAATTTTTTTCAAATATACAATAATTCTAACTTTCACTAACTATTGAATAATACGATTAAAGCGGGGAAAAGTTACAATCCGGAAAATATAAAGACTCAGGCAGTCCCTTCTTTCTTTTTCCGTTTGAAGTCGAATTTATTCTCCTCCCCTTTCAGCAGCCGTCGTATGTTCTTGCGGTGGGTAACCGGGATAAAAACAGCCACCATCAGGGCCAGGATCATAAGACCCGGATGGAAAGGATGTGTAAAAAACAAAACAAAGAACGGCAGCGAGAGACCCGCCAGCAATGAAGAAAGTGACACATAGCGGGATATTGCGAGCGTGATGATAAAGACACCCAATACACAAAGAAAGGGCAGCGGAAAAACTGCAATTCCTGCGCCGGCAAGAGTTCCTACGCCTTTTCCGCCCTTAAAGCTGGCAAATACAGGGAACACGTGACCGATGACTGCTGCCAGGGCCAGGGCGATCTTAACATAGATGAGATTCTCTTCCGTGGTGACGCCTGCATGAAACATAGTCACCAGCTGAACCGCAAACCAACCCTTGAATACATCGAAAAGAAGAACGGGGATGCCCGCCTTATAGCCGAGTACGCGGATAACATTAGTGGCGCCGGCATTCCCGCTGCCGTGCTTGCGGATATCAACCTTGTAAAACGTATTGCCGATCCATACGGCCGGGTTAACAGAACCGATCAGGTAGGCAAGCACCACTTCAATAACAAGGTATAGATAGTTCATTCCGGTCTGTGTTAGTTGCGGGTTAAAATTAGTCTTTTCATTCTTCCGCAGGCTCAAACTTTTTCAGAAAATCCCTCTTTTTCCGTTCTGTCGAGATGATGCAACGGTATCCCTTTGCCTGATCCTCCATGTGCTTCTGATCTGATTTAGATTTCATTGCATTGGTGATCTGCTCATTAAAATCCATGTTGGAACTCAGCACCTGTAAGATATTATTTCTGAAATTAAAGAAATACCAGTCGTCTTTCGTCAGTTCAAAGTAAAAACTGAACTCATCCCCATTCCGCTTCTTCGACAATTCGATGATCCCTTTCACATAACGGTTTACCTGGTTCTTCATGAGGCTGCCGATTCCGATCTGGCCATAGGAGACCCAGGACTTGGTAACGGAATCCCAGTGCATATGCACATCGGCAAGGAACAGTGAACGGACCAGCTCATCAGGGAATTTCTTGATCTTGCCCACCATATCCATCTCTGTTTTCACTTTATCAAAATCCTTTTTCCCCACGATGGTTTTGATGGCGGTAAAATAGGGTGAGGTTGAAAACACTAGCCCCGGCAGGTTGACGCTGTTAAGCTGTGCGGCGAATTTCTCGTTCGCTGTTTCCGGGAATGGATAGTTGAAGGCCATTGCAACGTCAACCCGAACAGTGTCAGGGATGAGGAAATAATCCATGGTTCCGTACGATTCCATTTTCATAGGACCCGGGGTCATGCCAAGGTTCAGTTTACCATCGGCATGTAAAAGGCATTTGGCAGTACTCAAGGACAGGGCATTTCCGGCTTCGGCAGGATTCTTAAACTTTTCGGGACTCATGACCCGAAACTCCTCACCGGCTACATTATAATCCAACAGCCCTTCGGTGGTGAACATCAGAGAATCGCTGAAACTCTCCTTCTTCATCAGGAAAGAGGGATAGATCCTGCCTTTTGAGTTGGCAAAGAGCATGCCCAGGCCAAGTCGTTCGTTGTGAATATCACGGGGATCGGGTGTAATGGGCAGTTGTACCTGCTTCGGGTCGATGGAAGCGGAAAAATATGTCCAGTATTTTTTACCGGAAAAGCAATCGTTGATCTCGCTGAAGCCACCTTCAAATGCCAGGTTTTTCTCCGCTGACTTCAGCATCACATTCCCCTGGAACCCGAATTCGGGGCTCAGCCTGAAATTAACCGAATCGGCGATCTCCCCTTTTGCATAGGTTTGTCCGTTCGTATCCACGGAAACCTTCGAGAAGTGGATCTGCTGGTGCTCATTCTTCCGGTCGATATAATCATAATTGGCCTGGGCCAGGTATTTTTTCCTCGAGCTGATGCCCACATCGGCATTATAGAAATGGTGAAACTTGGTTTTACCGTTGGCTATAATGGCTGCTCTTTTCAGGGGCCGAATCTGAGCATTTTTCAGGATGCAGACCTTGCCTGAATCGGGGAATATCCCGGCATCTGCCACCTTTATGATCTTTACATCCTCCGCATTGATCACGTTGGTCACCAGGTTATAGATTGCCTTGAAAGCAAAGAAGCGCAGCGAATCCTGGCCGGGCTGAACCGAGATAAATTCGGCCCCCGGATAGGCAAAATCCATCAGCTGGTCATAGGAAAGGGTATCCAGTACAGCCAGTTTGGAGTTCCGTTCATTCGATAGGGTGATCTCCTTGTTATCGATCAGCCAGTCGAAACGGTCCATCGAACAGATGTATTTATTAAAGGGAAACTCAACAGTAGAGATCCCGACATTCGATTTGAACTCGCCTTTCCGTTCCTTGAAATCGAAATGGGTCTGGTAATTCCTGGTCGAGATACTCAGCTCGGAGAGGTCGTAGGACTTAATCCTGAAATTGGCAATGTTGGCATCAAACGACTGGTTTTTGAACTGAAAATTCTTCGAATCCATTTCGGCATCCTTGATTCTCACAGTACCGCTGCCTGTCATGCCGGCAGGCGTGAGTGTCAGCTGGCCGGCGAACCCGGATTGCTGGGCATACATCTGCATGTCTTTTTTCAGGGTCCTCACCATAAGCGAATCCTTGTAAGGCAGCCAGAAAACACCCACAGAGTCACCGTGGACTGAAGGAAATTCCGCGGCAGCAATTACATCCTTCGCATCAAAAGCCTTAACAGTCGACCGCATGGAATCCGGGTAGAAGATAAAGTTCTTCGCCGTAGATACTGAGTTCAGATACTTAAATGTACCATCCCCCATCAGGCCGTTATTGCTCAGGTCGATGCGGTTAACAAAGGTCCCTTTGCCCCCGTATGCGGGCAACCCGGATGAATCGGTGGAGACCTCGATCCCGAACGAATAGTCCGGACGAACCTTTAAAGGTTGCCGTATATCCGGGAAAATACCGGCAGAGACCAGGGCCCCGTTAAATTTCAGGCTGTCTGTCTGAAAGCGGGCAATATTCTTAAAGGTGAAGGGATCAACGCTGTAGAAGAACTTATCCTTATGGTACACGCCGTTTCGTATGTACTTCTTTTCCCAGTTGGCCGTAGCCGCATTCTTGCTGTTGAAGATCGGGTAATCCGGAAAGGACTTCAGTCCCGATTTATTATGCGGCTCATCGATCAGCAGGTCGCCGCTCAGGTCGGTAAGCATGGTCTTGACCTTTACCAGCGGAAACTGCTGGGTCTTCGGATCCTTGGTCCGGCTCAATACATAAAACCCCATGGAGTCGATGATCGGAAGATTCAGCTTGAAGTTGTTGTAATCAAACGATCCGTTGCGGGTATAAATATCAAAAAGCCCGGCTTCCACCTTCCCGGAAAAGAGAAAATCCCGGTCCTTCTTAAGGATGACCTCTTCGTTTTTAGGGAAGATGTGAACCTGTTCGGAGTCACTTAAAAACACAGATCTTACACCCTGGATCTTGAGGTCAAAGCTGAGGAGGTCGAGAACGCCGTTGCTCTTGCCCGAAACCGCTGAGTTGAAAAAGATGACATCATAATCCACCTTGCCGATACGGGCCAGCACATAATCATAGAGTTTCAGCCGGATGGTGGCTTTGCGTGCATCGATGTCATAGATAAGGAAACCCTTGTTGGCCAGCGTCAGCAGCATGCTCTCCACCTGTTCGGGCGGCTTCTGAAAATAACCGCAGATCTCATCCAGGGTAAAATTCATGCTTTTCTTGCGGTCGGCAAACTGCTTGATCGCATTCACCGGGTTGATCTCGTCGATCCCCTGAAGCTTCTCATACCGTTGCTGGGAAAAATAGTTGCTGGATTCGAATACAGCCTTCCCCTCCTGGTTCGGCCCCTTCATCATCTCGAAATTGATCTTCGGGTCGTTCATGTTCCAGGTAAGGCTCTCGCAATAGATCTCGATGTGGTGCCAGGAATCGAACCAGGGGCTCACCATATTCAGGCGTTCATCCCTGTAAAGTGTGAGTTCCTTCTTTTCATCGATGTATTTCATCTGGAGACCCGGATGATAGATTGAATCATCCTCATGCATGATGGTGATCGATGCCAGTCCCGAGTTGATCCTGTCGGGACGGATGATAAAAACCGAGGACTTTACAATGACAAACGCTTTCTGGTCTTTCTTAAAGATGAGCCTGGCCGGGAGGTTGACATCCCCGGAACCGATGATCTTTGCGCCTTCCATTGCGAAACCGCCCATGAAATCAACATTCCTGAAGAGTTCATGGATCCCGATCTTTTTATCATAGGAGGAAAAACGGGGGTAGGAAGATTTTTCTTCCGTGACATCCGCGAGGATCTTGTCGGTATAGCGGCCTGTCATAGGCTCACGGAAAAATTTTGTGTTGGTAAAAGACACTGAGTCGGCGGTCAGCTTCGAGAACCGCATCTGGATCTCGTATGCGTTCAGGTCCACAAACACCTGGGCCGGATCAAGCCCCGCCCTCCGCCAGTCAGTCTTTCCCGAGACACCTTTCCATTTTGTTGCAAGGGGGAGATAATACCCTTTTGTATCACGGATAACGAGACTGTCATCGCTGGAATAGCAAACCAGGTCCGTCTTCCCGAAACTGATCATGGGGACGGAATCCATGGAAAAATGGTAGACAGGCGATTTGACCTTCCATTTTGCAGACTCCGATTTAAAAACATAATCGCCATCAAAGAGGTTTATCGACGATTCGATGAAGGCAAGGAATGAGCGATTGTTTTTTGAGACGATGAGTTTCTTAACAACGGCCGACCATTCAAAAAAGAGATCATCCGGAATGTATTTATCGGCAGTGATGTTTATAGCCTCCAGGTAATTGTAGAAATCCGGGTAAACCCGTAGGCGCTTCTTCATCATCTGGTTACAGACAAAATAGATGAACTGTTTTTTAGCAGGGGCAAACTTTTCAGCATTCCATTTCAGCATCAGGTTCTGCACAAGAGCATCTGACTGCTTGTGCTCCTCTCCTACCGTGTTCTGGAACAGCTGGCCGAGTTCGGCAATGAATTTGGTGGAATCACCGGAAAATTTCTCCAGTTTCTGTGCATGCAGGTTACCGGCTGCAAGCAGCCGAAGCGCAAACACCATGAGGAGCAGATATTTTCCGGCTTTAGATCTCATTATTGGATAAAGGTTGCGGCCACCCAGTTATTCATGGTCCGGTGTTCCGCGTAGGTTAATCCGTTCTTTTCGGCTTCCTGCCGGATCATCGGCAGGTCCGTTTCGTAAAAGCCGCTCATGATAAGTTCCCCGCCGGAAACAAGACAGCGGGCGTAGGTAGCGATCTGTTCCAGGAGAATATTACGGTTTATGTTGGCAAGGATGATCTCAAACTCACCCGTGATGTCGCCCACATCCCCCTGCTTCACGATGATGCTCTCCGCATCATTCCGTTCACAGTTTTCGATTGTATTGGTATAGGCCCAGGTATCGTTATCGATGGCAACGATAAAGGCGGCGCCCATCTTGTGTGCGAGGATGGCCAGTACGCCGGTTCCGCATCCCATGTCAAGGACGTTTTTATTCCGGAAATCTTTACCCAGCATCGTCCCGATCATCATGGCCGTGGTCTCATGGTGAGCCGTGCCGAAGGACATCTTCGGCTCGATGATGATCTCAAACTTTGCAGTTGGATCGGATTCATGAAAAGGAGCCCGGATAAAACAGCCTCCGGGGATCATCACCGGGCTGAAATTCTTCTCCCACTCCTTGTTCCAGTTCTGGTCCGGAAGATCACGAACAATATACCTGAGACCGGTTTCAGAAATGATGCCATCGACTGCCTCTTTATCAAACAGTTCCTGCAGCACATAGGCCCGGAATTCGCTGCCCTCCTCGGCAAAACTGTCGAAGCCGGCCTCTGTCAGCCGGTAAACAAGGAGTTCCGACAGATCCGCCGGAACATCCTTCATGATGAGTTCGAGGTATTCCACTTAAAATGAGCTGACGATCTGGATAAATTCATCGGCTTTCAGGGAAGCGCCCCCAATGAGTCCACCATCCACATCAGGGTTTGCAAAAAGTTCCTTTGCATTTTTCCCGTTGCAGCTGCCGCCGTAAAGGATAGAGGTTTCAGCGGCCATCTCTTTGCCGTATTTTGCGGTGATCAGTTCGCGGATAAAGGCATGCATCTCCTGGGCCTGCTGTGGTGTTGCATTAACGCCCGTTCCGATAGCCCATACCGGCTCGTAAGCAATGACAGCCTGTGAAAAGGCATCCGGGGTGAGGTGAAAAAGAGACTCCTCCAGTTGTTTCTTTACCACATCAAAGTATTTCCCTGCTTCACGCTCCGGCAAAACCTCGCCGCAGCAGAAGATAGGCCGGATCTCGTTCCGGATGGCTGCATCCACTTTATTCTTCAGGAACTCATGACTTTCGTTGTAATATTTCCTTCGTTCCGAATGGCCGATGATGCAGTACTCCACATTCATCCCGCTCAGCATGGGGCCGGAGATCTCACCGGTATAGGCGCCGGAATCATTGTCGTTCATATTCTGAGCCCCAACCGCGAAATAACTCTCTTCCGCAATATCCGTGGCCATCTCAAGGTAAAGGTAAGGCGGGCACACGATCACCTCGGTCCTGTTCAGCTCCATTTCCTCCAGTTTGTCAGCGATCTCCGTGATAAGATCCTCAGCTTCGGAAAATGACTTGTTCATCTTCCAGTTTCCTGCTACAATTTTCGTTCTCATAGGTTTATGTTTTAATTTAGATTAGTCTGCTACAATTTCGTGACGCGTGACACGTGACGGGTAACAAGTGACGAGTGACGCGTATCTGCTGCCCGTTACTTGTCACCTGTTACCTGTCACTGAACTCTTATCCTGGGGTCAATCAGGCCATAAATGATATCGACTACAATGTTTATAATTACGAGGATGATCGAGATCAGCAACACCGCCCCCATGATCACGGGGAGGTCATATTTATCAAGGGCGTTGACGATAACAAGTCCAACGCCTTTCCAGTCGAACACATATTCCACGAATACCGCGCCTGCCAGCAGGGATGCCATCCAGCCGGAGATAGCAGTAACGACGGGGTTCATGGCATTCTTCAGGGCATGCTTTGTAACCACGGTGAATTTGCTCAGTCCCTTGGCATAGGCCGTGCGGATATAATCCTGTGAAAGGACCTCCAGCAGGGAATTCCTTGTGAGTTCCACGATGATGGCAAGGGGTCGGATTCCAAGCGTTATCGCCGGCAGGATAAGGTTCTTCAGGTCAAGGTACTCCCCCCTTCCGAAATCGTCCACCGAGAAGAGGCTGCCGGCCATATTGAGCCCGGTGGTGCCTGCCAGCACGAATGCAAAGATCCAGGCCATAAGTATGGCTGCGAAGAAGGATGGAAGCGACATCCCCAGTACTGAAAAAAGCAGAGCAAGACGATCGATCCAGGTATTTTTATTAACTGCGCAGATAATACCAAAGATAATGCCGAAAATGATGGCAAAGGTCATGGCAACCATTGCCAGGATGAAGGTGTTGACGAACCCGTCCATAAGTATCTCCCCCACCTGTTTCTTCGACTGGTACGAACGCCGGAGGTAGGGCTTTTTCAGAACCATCACATCCGAGTGCCCGAGGGGCAGCAGGGTGACGAAGTGCGTATACTTTGAGTGATCCAGGTACCAGTAACTTTCAGGATCCCTGGCATTATGAAAGGAGAGCGGCGAAAGGTCGTTCAGGTAATTGAAAAACTGCGTCATCACCGGCTTGTCACGCCCAAGGTCTTTGTTGATGGCGGCGACAGAGGCGATGTCGGCCCGTTGCCCGAGCATCATCCGGGCGGGATCACCCGGAAGAATGTTAAACAGGAAAAAGTTGATGCTGATCACCCCGAGCAGTACAAGGAACCCATAAAGCAGCCGCCTGATAATAAACCTTCCCATATTCCGCTACTTTACTGGACTCTGTCCGTTACTTCCCTGCAAACTCTTTCTTCACGGATTCATAATCCGGGAAATCAAAATAAGACCATTTCTTCAGAACAATGCCGTTCTTTATCAGCACCAGGCCGGGGTTCGACCTGACCATGGTCTTGAGTACCACGTCATCTGCAGAATAGTAATCGAACATTGTACCGTTATCCATTCTGAACTTCTTCATCTCAGCGCCGAATGAATTGGTGATGCAGATAAAGGAATAGCCCTCATTGGCAGCCTTTTTGGCAAATGGCAGAATCCTGTGAAAGGCGTCAATATTGGTTTCCGACAGATTGTAAGCCACGAGGATAAACTGCAGGTCGGGGTTATCAAGAATGCTCCGGGTCATGTCGTTCCCGCCTTCGTCCTCAACCCGAAGGGTAAGGGCCTGACCCTTGTTCTGGTCATCAGCACGCTGGCCGACGAATGCCCATTGCGACATCCACACGGAGTCGTTCCAGGGGTAGTTTGGGGTGAGGAATTCCTTCTTTTCGCCGGTCTTCTTGTTCTTGTAAGTGACATAGAACTTAACAGCAGTGGCCGGGGCCTTTTCATTGATCCTGTTGCCAACCTTCCAGTTCATGAAATCGATGATCGGCAGGTGGCGGTAGGAATAAAGTGACATTGCAGTGAAAGCACCTGTAAAGGCCAGGAGAATGAGTGTATTGCCATTCATATGAAACAGTCCCCTATACTTTTTCCGGTTCATGAAAACCGGGATCACAAATACCATCAGGATGATGTTTTTCATGAAAGTCTGGAAATTGGTCATTTTCACGGCATCCCCGAAACAGCCGCATTCAGGCACCAGGTTGTAGATGTAATTGAAAAAGGTGAGGAAGGTGTAAAAGATCATCATCGGCAGCAGCACCCATGCCGAGCCTTTGATCCAGAGGTTAAAGAGCAGGCTGATGCCAATCACAAATTCAAGCGCCGATTGTGAGATGCTGAGGAACAACGCAAAATTGTTGGCCCAGGGAGTTCCGAATGCGACGAAATAATCCTGGATCTGGAAGACGAAACCCATCGGATCCACGCCTTTCACAAATCCGGAAAAGATAAATACCAGTCCGACAATAATCCGGCTGATCGTTCTAAAGGACTTCATGCTCTTCCAGTTTAATCAATGCAAAGACCGCATAGTTGATAATATCGTAATAGTTGGAGTCCACCCCTTCCGAGATGAACGTCTTGCCCTCATTATCCTCGATCTGCTTGGTGCGCATCAGCTTCATGAGAATGATATCATTCAGGGAGCTGAGCCGCATGCTCCGCCAGGCTTCACCGTAATCATGGTTCTTGTCGAGCATCAGGTTGAGGGCGGTGGTGATGTATTTGTCGTAAAGCTTCATGGCATCATCCAGCTTCAGCTGAAGATTCTGGTCCTCTGCCAGTTCAAGCTGGATCAAAGCCATTACGGAATAGTTCACAATGCCAATGAATTCCGGTTTTATGCCTTCGCTTATTTTTTGTGTTCCTTTTGTATCGATGCTGCGGATACGGTTGGCTTTAATAAATATCTGGTCGGTAAGGGAAGATGCCCTGAGCACCCTCCATGAACTACCGTAATCATGCATTTTTTTGTAGTAGATGTCTCTGCACGTGGAAATTGCAGCTTTGAACTGCTCCTGCGTACGCTTCATTTCATCCATAAACATTGATTAAGTCTGAATCAGCGTTTAAAATTAAGACAATTTGCGTTAAGGTTGTAATTTTGCTTTAAAATTAACCGACGACGAAGCGATAATTGATCTAATTGACCTAATTGATCTAATTGACCTAATTCTCCAGCATCCAGCATCCAGCATCCGCCACCATGAAACACTTCACCACCCTCCCCCTCCCCTCCGTGATGGGCATCCTCAACATAACCCCCGACTCCTTCTTCGACGGAGGCGGGCACCCGGTATTGATCGATCAGCTCCGGCATGTGGAGGTGATGATCCGCGACGGGGCTGCGATCATTGATATCGGCGCTGTTTCAACACGTCCAGGGGCGGCCGGGGTCAGTGAAGAGGAAGAAGCTACCCGGCTGATGCCTGTATTGACAGCCGTGAGAAAAGCCTTCCCGCAGCAGTACCTTTCGGTGGATACTTTCCGCCCGGAGATCGCAAAGATGGCTATTGAGGCCGGGGCGCAGATGATCAATGATATTTATGGTGGCCGGTTTGACGGAAAGATGTTTAGTGTCGTTGCCGAAAACAGGGCCGATTATGTGATGATGCACATGCAGGGAACGCCGGACACCATGCAGATCGATCCGCAGTATGAGGATGTTACGGCGGAGGTCATGGATTTCTTCCTGACACAGTTGTTGACATTCCCTGAAACACCTTCGACAATATGCCTGGATCCCGGCTTTGGATTCGGAAAAAATATAGAGCATAATTTCAGGCTGCTCAATGACCTCGATAAAATAAAAGCCCTGGGATACCCCGTTATTGCAGGCCTGTCAAGAAAATCGATGATTAACAAGGTGCTGGGCACCAACCCCGGACAGGCGCTGAACGGCACAACGGTGCTCAACACGATCGCCCTGCTGAAAGGGGCAGATGTCCTTCGGGTGCACGACGTAAAGGAGGCGATGGAGGCAGTTAGGCTTGTTGGGATGTTAGCGAAAGTGGGAATTTGAGTACCTTTGCCGGGTATTGGTTGCAAGTTGCAAATTGCAAGTTGCAAGTTACAACCCTAAAAATTTACAACTTACAACTTACAACTTACAACTTACAACTTACAACTTACAACTCCTTCCGTGACCCCTCTGATCATCAACATCTTCTCCCATTTCCGGATCGTCGACTTTGTCGACATCATCCTTTTTGCCTTGTTGCTTTATGAAGTTTACAATTTGGTGAAGGGCACGGCGGCGATCAGGATCTTTATTGGCATCATTGCGGTATACCTGCTTTGGAAGATCGTGAAGCTCCTGCAGATGCAGCTGCTCAGCGAGATCCTTGGCCAGTTTATCAGCGTGGGGTTCATCGCGCTGATCGTGGTGTTTCAGCCCGAGATCCGGCAGTTTCTTTTGCTGGTAGGCAACACGAAGATGATCCGGTCGCACAGGAAGCGGATCCTCTTCTGGAAGCTGCAGATTGACAACCCGATCCTGCTGCACATCGACAAGATCGTGAAAGCCTGCAAAAAGATGTCGGATACCCGCACCGGCGCACTCATTGTGATCACCCGGGAAAACGAGCTCAAGGCCTGTGTCGAGACCGGGCAACTCGTGGATGCCCGTATCTCCGAATTCATGCTGGAGACCATCTTCTTCAAGAACAGTCCGATGCATGACGGCGCTGTGGTCATCACCGGAGAAACCATCCGGGCTGCCCGCTGTATCCTGCCCGTCAGCAGCAACCTCTCCATCCCCACCTTCCTCGGTCTCCGTCACCGTTCAGCCCTCGGCATCACCGAGAAATCGGATGCCGTTGCCATCATCGTCTCAGAAGAACGCGGTCACCTCAGCTACTGCATCGATGGTGTGCTCACCGACAATGTCACCCCCTCCGAACTATCCAATTTCCTGGAGAAGACATTCGGGAATTCCTGAGCACTTCATTAGAAATTGTGATTTGTGATTTGCGATTTGTGATTTGCGAAATTTCCTGATAACGAACAGAATTTCAACTTCGTCGTTCGTAGCTTGTAGTTCGTAGTTAATAATTTCCCTATTGTGCCTAATGTGGTGAAAAAAAATGCTTTTTGCAATTTTCACAACAACGGACTCAAAGGAATTCGCTACTATTTTCTTAGAATCCGTCTAAATTGTCCATGCTCTGTTCGACAGAACGACTTGTGCTATTGCTTTTCCCTTTCTCATATATTATATTTGCTTGCATTTTTTTGAAAAAAGCAGTAAACCGGCTATCTGATATCATGGCAAGCGTAAGAGAAAACATACTTCTAAAAGACAATAGCAGTACTATCGGGATGCAGTATGGAAGCCTGGTCAAAGTGCATAAAATGACGTATGGCCGGAATAGGGCAAAATGCTTAAAAATAGCCGGCCCAACATCTTCCCCGGATCGCCTGCAGTAAATCTCCTCCCATAAGGCGGTCATAAGACTTTCATAAGGCTTTCATAAGGATAACAGGCTACACTGACTAATGCTTAACAGAAGTTTGACTGATGGAAAAGTGATGAATTCGTGACGCGTAACACGTAACACGTCTTGACGTCCTTAGTCCTTACGTCCCATGTCCCAACATCCCATATCACAATCCTACCAGAACCAGGCAATCAATGCCAGTAAATTTTACCAGGGGTACTGATCTGCGTTACATCCAGGAGCTGCTTGGGCACAGCAGTGTTAAAACCACAGAGATCTACACTCATATCACTGAAAAGGGGTTCAAAAACATTTCAAGTCCTTTCGACACCTTGGATATATAAATTTTTTTATTTAATTTATTTTCAATATAATTTCGTATATTCGTCCTTCAAAGTTGATCTTATGGATACAGCTCCTTGCATAAGACTTCATCAACAAACTTCATCATTCCTGGGAAAACCGCCTCCCTCCCTGGTTGTGTAGCATTAACTGATGACATAATGCTACTACACCCCCGTTGGTCCGACAGCACCAACTTTGACCCAAAACCAAGGTCAAAATAACATCAATAGTTAATACTACACAATCGTTGAACTAAACCGCCGGAGGCGGTGGCTTTCTTTACCTTCCCTCTTTTTCTGATATTTCGTATAAGGCAATATGTTTAACCTTTAAACTTATTGCTATGAGCGCATTACGAATGCAACTGAT
>Ga0073936_10007561_pt1 | contig 14019 bp, 7 predicted proteins | sample AliMusrvi5mmetaG_FD_87041 | JGI IMG/M metagenome (GOLD analysis project Ga0073936, IMG submission 87041) | Freshwater lake bacterial and archeal communities from Alinen Mustajarvi, Finland, to study Microbial Dark Matter (Phase II) - Alinen... | ecosystem: Environmental > Aquatic > Freshwater >... | reverse complement strand
CGGACCAGCCAGATAATCGCCGGCCGCTTCCGGTGTCCAATGCCCCATGAAGATGGCTCCGGCGTTGGTGATTTTCGGCAGGATGGCAAACGGGTCGGCCACTGCCAATTCCAGGTGCTCAGGCGCGATGCGGTTCGAGAAGGCGATGACTTCGTCCAGCGTGTCGGCGATAATGATCGCGCCATATTTGTCCCAGGAAGCGCGGGCGATCGTTTCGCGGGACAGCAATGCCAGCTGCCGTTCAACTTCTGTGGCAACTTTTTCGGCAAAGGGACGGTCAGTGGTGATCAGGATCGATGAAGCCAGTTCGTCGTGCTCCGCCTGGGAAAGCAGGTCGGCGGCAATGTGGGCCGGATTGCCGGTGCCGTCGTTGATCACCAGGATTTCGCTTGGGCCGGCGATCATGTCGATGCCGGCCTGGCCAAACACCAGCTTCTTGGCGGTGGCGACATAAATGTTGCCTGGACCGGTGATCTTGTCCACCTGCGGGATCGTGGCGGTGCCGTACGCGAGGGCCGCGACAGCCTGGGCTCCGCCGATGCGGAACATGCGGTCAACCCCGGAAAGCTTTGCCGCTACGAGCACGTGGGGGCTTATTTCACCACCGGGGGAGGGGGCTACCATAATGATTTCGCCAACCCCCGCGACGCGGGCCGGTACGGCGTTCATGATGACGCTGGAGGGGTAGCTTGCCTTGCCGCCCGGCACGTAGATGCCGACCCGCGACAACGGCGTAACCTTCTGGCCAAGCATGATGTCCGGTTCTTCGGTGGAGATCCAGGTCTGCTGTTTCTGTTTTTCGTGAAAGCGGGCCACCCGTTTGACCGCCAGTTTGAGGGCGGCAATCTCTTCAGCGGATACGGCGGTAAAGGCGGCATCGAATTCTGCAGCAGTGACTTCAAGATCCTGAACCGTTGCCGCTTCCAGACGGTCAAAGCGGCGGGTCAGTTCAAGCAGTGCGTCGTCGCCACGCTGCCGGACGGCGGCTATAATATCAAGTACCACCTGTTCAACTTCACGACCGGTCTCTTCACCGCGCGAAAGAATGGCGTCAAATTTCTGCACGAAACCGGCATCTTTAATGTCGAGAAAAAGCATACTCTTCCTTGCTCAGTGTGACTGGAGCACTCGCTCCAGCCCCTGTATTATTTGTGAAATGCGGGCATTTTTTGTCTTGAGGCTGGCCCGGTTGACGATCAGGCGGGTCGTGATTTCTGCAATGGTTTCAACTTCAACCAGGCCGTTCTGGCGCATTGTTTCACCAGTGGAAACCAGATCGACGATCCGGTCGGACAGGCCGACCAGCGGCGCCAACTCAATCGAACCGTACAGTTTGATGATTTCAACCTGCACCCCTTTGGCGGCGAAATAGTTTTCCGTCACATGCGGGTACTTGGTGGCGATGCGGATATGGGACCAGCAGGAAGGATCGTCAACTTTGGCCAGATTGGCCGGTTCGGCGACCATCATGCGGCAGTAGCCGAATTTCAGGTCGAGCGGCTCATAGACGTCCTTGCACTGCTCCATCAGCGTATCTTTGCCGACGATGCCCAGGTCGGCGCTGCCGTATTCCACGTAGGTCGGCACATCGGTTGCCCGTACGATCATGTAGCGGATCTGCTGCTCCTGGTTCTCGAAGATCAGTTTGCGGGAATCGGACAATAGTTCGCGACAGTCGATGCCGATCTGCCCGAAAAGCTCAACCGACTCTTCCAGAATGCGTCCCTTCGGGATCGCTATGGTTATCCAGTTATTCATTCTTTAACCCTTTGAATATCCGCACCTAAAGCGGCAAATTTTTTCTCGATTGATTCATAGCCCCGGTCCAGATGATAAATACGGGAAACTTCAGTCGTGCCGTCGGCCGCAAGTCCTGCCAGTATCAGCGATGCGGAAGCGCGCAGATCGGTGGCCATGACCGGAGCGCCGGACAGGGATTTAACCCCCTTGGTTGTTGCCGTATTCCCCTCGACGGTGATATCGGCGCCAAAGCGCTGCAGTTCGGATACGTGCATGAAGCGGTTTTCAAAGATGTTTTCCGAGATCACGCTGGCACCTTCCGCCACACACATCATCGCCATAAATTGCGCCTGCATGTCGGTAGGAAAACCGGGGTAGGGGCGGGTTTTGATGTTGACGCTTTTAACCCGCTTCGGTCCTTTTACCCGTACAATGCCGTCCCGGCTGGTGATTTCTACCCCCGCATCCTGCATTTTGAACGCCAGGGCATCAAGATGTTCCAGTTTCATGCGGTGAATACGGATGTCGCCGCCGGTCATTGCCGCAGCGATCATGAACGTCCCGGCTTCGATCCGGTCCGGCATCACTTCGTAATTGGCTGCACAAAGCTCAGTAACACCCTGGATTCTGATGGTGTCGGTGCCGGCACCCTCAATCTTGGCCCCCATGCGGTTCAGGTACAGGGCCAGATCGACAATCTCCGGTTCACGGGCAGCGTTCTCCAGCAGGGTTTCACCCTTCGCGGTTGCGGCGGCCATCATTAGGTGCTCCGTACCACCGACGGTTGAAACGTCAAAATTGATGCGGGCACCCTTAAGGCGCCGGCACTTTGCTTCTACATAGCCGTGTTCGAGGGTGATTTCAGCGCCAAGAGCCTGTAGTCCTTTCAGGTGCAGGTTGATCGGACGTGCGCCGATGGCGCAACCACCCGGCAGGGAAACCCGTGCTTTGCCGAAACGGGCCAGTAGTGGTCCCAAAACCAGGACTGAAGCCCGCATGGTCTTGACCAGATCGTAGGTCGCTTCATGGCTGTTGATGCCCGCCGTGTCAATTTTTACGATGTTGCCGTTGCCCTCGACCCGTGCGCCCAGTGATTCCAAAACCTTGATGGTTGTGTTGATGTCACGCAGAAACGGCACGTTGCTGATCTGGTTGACGCCGGGGGCCAGAATTGTTGCGACAAAGATGGGGAGTGAGGCATTTTTTGAGCCGCTGACGGTAACGTCGCCCTTAAGCTTTTTTCCACCTTTGATGATGAGCTTGTCCAATAGTATTGCTCCTCTTTTATGCTGATTAAATTTGCTATATTACTGTATGGACCGGCTCATGTCCAAAGAAAAGTTAGTGCAAACGGCCGCTTCGTTTTTCATACGCAATTGTCGCTGAATGCCGAATTAAGTGTAACTAACTCGTTGGGATTGTGGTATTCTGGGAGAGAAGCGGATCATTTGCCAGGGCAGACTCCTTAGGTGCACTCATGAAACCGATTACTCTGAAAACCAAGGTCACGGTGTTTTTTCCTCTGTCCGTGACGATAGCGTTGTTCGGCTTGCTGCTTCTGATCCTGAACCTTTTGCAGGGGTATATCAAAGAATCCATATCAAATCAGCAGTTTCAGATGGTTTCCATTCTTGCGGACGAGATCGACCATAAATTTGCTGAAGCGCACAAACCGTTGCAGGCACTTGCCAGCAAGATTACTCCCGGCATAATTTCCGATCCTGAAGAAGCATTTGCCTTTCTGTTGGAGCGAACCGAATCAACCTGGCTATTTGATAACGGGATGTTTTTATTTGATGGCAGCGGTCACATGGTTGCCGAGCTGCCGCTGGGGGTGTCCCGCACCGGCACTGATTTCTCCGGCCGTGAGTACCTGAAGGTGACGATCACGACCAAAAATTCGTTTATTTCCGATCCATACATATCTTCTCAACCGCATCATCATCCCGCCATTATGTTAACTGTTCCGATCCTGGATTCCGATGGCAAGATAATAGCTGTGCTTGGCGGCAGTATTGATCTGCTGAAGGCCAATTTTATCGGCGGCCTTACTCAGCGCAAAATCGGTAAAACCGGCTATCTGTACCTTGTAGACGCAAACAGAACCATGATCGTCCATCCGGATCAGAGCAGAATCCTGAAACAGGACTTCCCTCCCGGCGCCAACCTGCTCATGGACCGCGCCCTGAAAGGGTTCGAGGGGACCGGGGAAACGGTCAATTCGCGCGGCCTGAAAACCCTGACGACCTTTAAGCATCTGAAATCAAAAGAGTGGATCATCGGCGCCAACTTCCCGCTGAATGAAGCGTACCTGCCGGTTAACCGGGTAAGGAATATTTTTATTCTGTCCCTATCGCTGCTCTCGCTGATGATGTTCTGGTTCATGCGGGGGTACTTGAAGCGTTTGACGGCCCCCGTCATCCAGCTTACCAGCCACGTAAAGAACCTGGACAGCAAATTGGGTGATGACCGCTTCTTTCCGGTTGTGGCGGAAGGGGAAATTGCAACTTTGGGCCAGGCTTTTAACGAGCTTGTCCGGGAAACCGACCAGCAAAAATTACGCTTGAAAGAGGATCTCAGACGACATGAACGTGCCGATGCCCAGTTGCAGCGCCAGAACGAATACCTGCATGCCTTGCATGAGACAACGCTCGGCCTGATTAAGCGACTTGATGTGAATAGCGTTCTACAGGCGATTGTTGCCCGGTCAGGCAGGCTGGTCGGTACGGAACACTGCTTTCTGTATCTCGTTAATAGTGCCGGAACCGAGTTGAATATGGTGTACCAAAGCGGAATCTACGATTCGCTGGTTCACCATCCGATCAAACCGGGTGAAGGACTCTCCGGGCGGGTCTGGGCCACCGGAGAACCATTGCGAATTGACGACTATAGCATTTGGCAGGGGCGGCTCCCCGGTTCTGATCGCGATGTACTGCATGCAATGGCCGGCGTGCCGCTCAAAGTCGGTGACGATGTCATCGGTGTGCTTGGTTTGGCCATTGTCGGCAGCAGCACGGTCTTCAGTGATCAGCAGATTGAGGTGTTGGTCCAGTTTGGCGAGCTGGCTTCGCTGGCCCTTGAGAATGCCCGTCTCAATGAAGAATCGCAGCGTGAACTGGCCGAACGAAAACGGGCCGAGGAGCATCTGCGCAAACTCTCCGTGGCCGTGGAGCAGAACCCGTCTTCAATTGTTATTACCGACACCTCCGGCATCATTGAGTATGTTAACCCCCATTTTACGGAGCTGACCGGATACCGTTTAGAGGAGGTTGTCGGCCAGAATTCGGATATTTTAAAATTTGGAGAAGCCGGTGCCGAAGCAAACAGGCTCCAATGGGATACAATTCTTGCTGGTGGCGAATGGCGCGGCGAATTTCACAGCCGCAAGAAAGACGGCGATCTTTATTGGGAGCAGGTGCTGATCGCCCCGATACGGGATGAAAATGGCACTATCAGCCATTTTATTGCCATAAAGGAAGACATTACGGAGCGGAAGCAACTTGAGGTGCAGTTGCGCCATTCCCAGAAGATGGACGCTGTTGGCCAGTTGGCCGGCGGCATCGCTCACGATTTCAACAATATTCTTACCGCCATTGTCGGCTACGCCAGCATTATGCAGATTAATCTCCCGGCTGACAGTTCTCTTAAAAGGACCGCCGAGCAGATTTCCGCAACAGCGGAGCGTGGTGCAAACCTTACCCAGGGGCTGCTTGCCTTCAGCCGCAAACAGCCGGCCAATCTGGTCGTTGTCGATCTGAATGAGGTGATCAATCGCGTTCATCAGCTGCTACAGCGGCTGATCTGTGAGGATATTCACCTTGAGATAAATCTTGACCGGAATGAACTGCCGGTACAGGTAGACTGCGGGCAGATCGAGCAGGTGCTGATGAATCTGGCAACCAATGCCCGAGATGCTCTGCCGCATGGCGGTTCCATAGTCATTAGAAGTGAGGCGGTTACCGTTGATTCGGATTTTGTGCTTGCCAGGGGATTCGGCAGGCCGGGCAGATATGCCCTGCTGACTTTTACCGACAATGGCGAAGGGATGGAAGAGGAAACGGTCAAGCATATTTTTGAGCCGTTCTACAGCACCAAAGAGCTGGGCAAAGGGACCGGTCTGGGTCTGTCGATCGTCTACGGCATCATTAAGGAACATAACGGCTATATCATCTGCCACAGCACCGTCGGCCTCGGTACTATTTTTCAGATATACCTGAATCTGCTGGATTCGGTCCCCGTTTCCCCCGGAGAACGGGCTGCAGAAAAATTGGAAAATGTGCAAGGGAAGGGAAGTATTCTGCTGGCTGAAGATGATGAGGCGATTCGGGAGCTCGGCCGGATTGTGCTGGAAGAGTTCGGATATTCGGTGATTGAGGCGATGAACGGCGAAGAGGCTCTGAACAAATTTCATGAAATGAAAGAGCATATCGATCTGGTTGTTCTTGATGTTTTTATGCCGAAAATGAATGGCCGTGAAGTTTATGATGCGATCCGGGCGGTTGATCCGGACATGCGGGTACTTTTTTGCAGTGGCTATGGTGAGGAAGTGGTTGGTGGTCCGGGATGTTTGGAAGATGGCATGGAGTGTCTGTCCAAACCATTTACTCCCAAGGGGCTGTTGATGAAAATTCATGAGGTACTGAATGATGGACGATAGCATCGGTGGCAGAATATTTGTGATAGATGATGACCGGTTTGTGTTGGAAAGCGTGACGTCGTTGCTGACGGAATTCGGATTTACGGTGCGGGCCTTCTCAAGCGGCCAGGAAGCGGTTCGGCAATTCGTCATGGAACCGGTCGATCTGGTGCTTACCGACATTAACATGCCGATCATGGATGGGCTGGAACTGCTGGAAAAAATCCGTTTTCTCGACAAGGAAACCCCGGTTGTCCTGATGACCGCCTATGCTGATCTGGATGTGGCGGTCAAAGCAATTCAGAAAGGTGCCTTTGACTTTGTCATCAAGCCGTACCGGCCGCCGTCACTGGTTCACACGGTTGAAAAAGGGGTCAATTTCAAACGGCTGACCCTGATCGAAAAAAACTACAAAGCGGAACTGGAGCGTACGGTTGCTGTCAGAACCGCCGAGCTTAACACGGCGTTGAGCGAAATTACCCATATGAGCCAGGAAATTATCGAGCGACTGACGGCTGCCGCCGAGCTTCGCGATGAGGCGACCGGTATTCATATATCGCGGATCGGTATGTATGCCAAACTGCTGGCGCAGCACATGGGAATGGCTGAGGAGTTTGTCAGCGACATTGCGATTGCCAGTGCCATGCATGATGTCGGCAAAATAGGTATCCCCGATTCAGTTCTGCTTAAGCCGGGGCCGTTGACGGCTGAGGAGTTTGCCATCATCAAGCAACATACAACCATCGGTGAACGTATTTTGAAGGGATCTCCGCATCGGATGCTTAAAATGAGTGCCGTAATTGCGGCAACGCATCACGAGCGGTGGGATGGCACCGGGTATCCGGCAGGGTTGAAAGGTGCGGAAATACCTATTGAAGGACGGATTGTCATGCTGGTGGATCAGTATGATGCTTTGCGCAGCAGCCGGGTATACAAACCGGGGTCTGACCATGAGACCGCCTGCAGCGTATTGAATAATGGCGACGGCCGTACCATGCCGGGGCATTTTGAGCCGAGGATCCTTGCGGCATTTTGGGAAATAAACGAAGAATTTGCCCGGATCTACGAGAGAACCCAGGAGTGAAACGATGAAAGCCCCGGCCCGGAGACGTGTCCGGCGCTTTTCCTCAGGATTCCCTTTCTCCCACCAGGTTTACTAAACGTTCAAACTCAAGATTGTCGGCCAGTTCCTTGAGTGTTCCGCCGATTGTGGGGGCTGTCTGTGCTATCTGTGCCACGACTTCGCTCGTGCGTGTCATGTCCAAAGTGACCACGGCGTCGCGCAATTCTCTCAAGAGTTCCGGTGGAAGTTCAGCGCGTAACTGCTGAGGCGTTAGTCTGGTGCCGCTTTCTGGCGACGTTTCGACATCGTTCGTCTGGTACTCGTATTCATACACAAGTCCGAGGTGGTGTGCCAGTTTCTCAAAAATGACATTCTCACGAAACGGCTTGCTGATAAAGTCATCGAAGCCGGCTCCCATAATTGATTTCCGGTCTTCCGTCATGCCGCTGGCGGTCAGGGCGGCGATGATGATGGAGTCCCCCCATTCGCTTTCCTTGATTCTTCGGGTCGCCTCCATTCCATTAACCACCGGCATGCGCACATCCATCCAGATGAAATGCGGATGCCATTTTGCTGCGATATCCAGCGCCTCCTGGCCATTTACCGCCTCACGCACGTAAAAGCCGGTCATGGAAAGAAGGCTCGCGATCAAGGTGCGGCTGTCGGACGTGTCATCAGCCACCAGAATGCGCGGCACCGGTTGCCCTGGAGCCAGGCAGCGCACCCGTTGCCTGGTCGCGCTGCTCTTTATCTGGCTCTCGTCACCTTCCCGAATAGAGATGTCAAGCCGGAAGATGCTACACGTGCCTGTTTCGCTTGTCACGGTGATGTCGCCTCCCAGCATGCGGGCATATTTTCTGCTGATCGGCATCCCGAGACCGCTGCCTCCAGTGGTGATCTTGCCGCTGGTAGTCTGCTCGAATGCCTGGAAGACCTTCTCGTATTCTTCAGGTGCAATGCCCAGCCCGGTATCCTCCACTTCGACTACCAGCCGTTTATTTCCCGACAGATCATCTTTTACCAGAGCGCGTATTGCCACTCCTCCCTCGGTAGTGAATTTAATTGCATTGCTCACCATGTTTGTCAGGATTTGCCGCAGTTTTCCCTCGTCGGTCACTGCACAAACAGGCAACTCCTCGACACCTTCAAGCAGGAGCTGCAGTTTCTTGGCTTCTGCCTTGAGGCGGAACAGGGTCAGTAAATTATTAAACATGTCTCTGAGATTGAACGTTACCGGTTCGATTGTAATCAGCTGGGCTTCGATGCTGGAGATTTCGAGTATATCATTGATTAGTGACAGCAGATGTTCTCCGCTCCGATTTATGGTGCTCAGATGCTCCTTTTGTCCCGGTGCAGTGGCGGGGTCTCTCTGCATCAGTTGTGAATAGCCCAGGATGGCATTAAGAGGGGTGCGCAGCTCATGGCTCATATTGGCGAGAAATTCGGTTTTTGCCCGGTTGGCAGCCTCAGCCACCTGTTTGGCCTTGAGAAGTTCGGCCTCTGCTTTTTTTCGCTCTGTGATATCCACAATCATGCCGAACGCTGTTACAACATTCCCATCGGCATCGCAGATTGCCGTGACTGAAAGGTCAGCCCACACGGTCTCTTTGCTTTTTGTCAGGTAGCGTTTCTCAATGCGGTAGTCTTTGGCGGTGCCGTCGGAAATTGTATGCAAATGTGCCAAAGACAATTGATTGTCGTCCGGATGGGTGAGTTGGTTGATGGACATGCCAAGCAACTCTTCCTTGCTGTAACCTATCATGTTGATAAAACTGTCATTGAATTCCTGTATTTCACCCTGGTTGCCGACAAAGAGAATTCCGATGTTGGTCCGTTCGTAAATGCTGCGAAAGCGGGCTTCCTTATCCATGGCCTCTTTTGTCCGCTCGGCTACGCGTTGCTCCAGTTCCGTATTGGCAGCTTCCAGTTCGGATGTTTTCTGTTTTACCTGTAATGCCATCTGGTTTATGGAACCGGCAAGGAGTCCAATCTCGTCGTCAGACGTGTTCTCCAACACAACATCGTAATGTCCTTCGGCAATGTTCCGTGCATGATCGGAAATTCGTATCACCGGGGTTGATACAAAGCGTGAGATGAAATAATTAATCAATAATGCAATGACCACAAATGAAAGAGAGAAGGCAACGGCAATCTGAATCAGCGCTCCATATACTTTGTCATTGACGACGCTGGTGAGGAAGCCGAGCCGTATCGATCCTCTGTGAACTTTTGCGGAATCAATGATCGGTATGGAAACATCAAAATAATCATGGCCGTCGAATCTGCGATATTGTTGCGTAATCGGAACGGTTGATGCCACGCTCCTTTTCATAACCTCATCGGTAAATAGCCTGCCAACGATTTCCTGATTGTTGTGGTACAGAGCTTTTCCTTCCAAATTGTTGATCGCTACATACGTGATATGTGGGTTGTTGATAATCAATTGCTTGCACTTTTTGTTCATGTCGGCAAGAGATTCGAGGGGAAACCCCTGGTTTAGCAGCTCTTCAACTGTGGATTTCAGGTTGTTTCCGATTCCGTAACTCCCGGTTAGCAGTGCTTCGGTGTACTGTTTCCTGAATGCCATGAGCAGTGCTGTGGAGCTGATCAGCATGGATACGAATAGAATGCTGATAGTTATGAACAGAATTTTTCTGTTAAGTTTCACGTGCGTCCCCTTATGAAGGTTTGACCCGCATTACCATAATTCGTTTTCGAGAGACGTTTTGTTGTTTATGTGCGCTGGTAATATAACACTGTTAAAATTGTAATACAAAGAAAATAAACTGCAAATCAAGGCATTTGTGTGGTTGTGATGAAATGTACGTGGTGTTAAATTTTAGGCGAGGTAAAACCTGTTTATGGTATCGCATGCCGGCAGTAGGGAACAGGCTGGAGGGCAGGAAGTGCGGCTAGCGGTCCAAGTCGGCAAGGACGAAATCGATTGAGCCGAGGATTGCCAGAAAATCGGCGACCAGCCAGCCGCGGCTCATGATCGGCAACGCCTGGATGTGGGGGAAGCTTGGTGTTTTGATACGGAGGCGGTAAGGGATTGCCAGGCCATCCGAGACGGCAAAGTAGCCGTTTTCCCCTTTTGGGGCCTCAATGGCGCTGTAGTTTTCCCCTTGGGGGGGTGACATGCCGCGGGTGCTATTGACGAAATGATGGATGAGTGATTCGATATTCTGTAACGCATCCTGTTTCTGCGGGAGAACATAGCGGTAGTCGTCGGTCATGAATCGTCCCTCCGGCATGTTGTTAAGCGCCTGGGTAACGATGCGGAGCGACTGCCTGATTTCCTCCATTCGCACCAGATAGCGTGCCCAGCAGTCACCGCCTGACGCCGTCGGCACCTCAAAATCAAACCGCTCATACCCGCCATACGGTATCTTTCGTCGCAAATCCCACTCGAACCCGCAGGCACGCAGGTTGGGGCCGGATAATCCCCATTCCTGTGCTTCCGTCAGAGAAATTGCCCCGACGCCGACCAGGCGTTCCCGGAAAATCGGGTTGCCGTTGATCAGCTTTTCGTATTCTTTCAAACGGGGCGGCAGCCATGCGAGCAGTGCCCGGACCGGCTCCTGCCAGCCGTCCGGCAGGTCTTCGGCAACTCCGCCGATACGGAACCAGGCCGGGTGCATCCTGCCGCCGGTAATCATCTCAACGATATCGAAAATCTTTTCCCGGTCGGTGAAGGTGTAGAATACCGGCGTCATGGCGCCGACGTCGGCGGTAAACGTGCCGAGCCAGACCAGATGGCTGGCGATGCGGAACAGCTCTGCCAGCATGACGCGGATATAGATGGCCCGTTCCGGAATGGCAATACCGCACAGCCGCTCGACCGAATTGACGTAGGCCAGGTTATTCTGCACGCCGGACAGATAGTCGATGCGGTCGGTGTAGGGAATGAACTGGTTCCAGTGTTGCCGCTCGGCGATTTTTTCGGCGCCGCGATGGTGGTAGCCGATGTCGAAATCGATGTCGCGGATCTCTTCGCCGTCCAGCTTGAGGATGCAGCGGATGATGCCGTGGGTACCGGGGTGCTGCGGCCCCAGATTGAGGACCATTTCACCCTCGTCGATCCGCTCGAAGAAATCGGAGGCGGGGAGGGGCGCATGGCGGCGGGCATCCTCAAGGGTGTACGGCTTCATTTCGGTGGCACGGAACGGGTGGCTTTTGCGGAGCGGAGACCCTTCCCAGTCGTGGGGCATCAGAATACGGCGCAGGTTCGGATGGCCGGCGAAGCGGATGCCGTACATGTCAAACACCTCGCGCTCGTACCAGTTGGCTGCGGGAAAAATCGGCGTTACCGACGGCATTTCGGGGGTGTCGCCGCTCAGCTCGGCTTTAACGCGGATGTAGCCCGGTTGGTCAAATGACAGCAGATGGTAGTTGACGGTGAAATCCTGATAGCTGTTCCGTTCACGACGGCAGGAGTCATCGACGGCGGCAATATCTTCCAGGCGCTTGAATGAAGTTCCGGAGCGATATTTCAGATGCTTCAGCAGCGCCGGGACCTGGGAGGCCGGAGCCCGCAACGTCAGCATGTCGGTGGCAGCCGGGTCCACGGTGACCTGGCCTTCAAAAAGTCGGGCGATCTCTTCGGGGACTCCAAAATCCTGAAAATCGTGGCGAGGTGCCGGCGGGCGCCACAGCTCGTCTGAGCGGGGCTGGAATGCCTTCGGATGTCCGGCGGCTGCGCCCCGGATGTTGATGGCCTCCATTCCCGGGCCACGGGTATCGTTGGACTTCGTCTCACCCGGCACCAGCACCGGCACTGTCGTTCCCTGCCAGCCCCCCTGCATGTGGAGCACCGGGCGGGCCGGGCGCTCTCCGGTCTTGATCTTCTCCTGAAGCAGCATCAAACCCTGCAGGAACGCTTCCGGGCGCGGCGGACAGCCGGGCACGTAGACATCAACCGGCAGGATCTGGTTAACTCCCTGTACGACGCTGTACACATCGTACATGCCGCCCGAATTGGCGCAGCTCCCCATGGCCATAACCCAGCGCGGTTCGGCCATCTGTTCGTAGAGATGCAGAATCGACGGGGCCATCTTGACGAACGGAGTGCCGGCAATCACCATCAGATCTGCCTCGCGCGGGGTGCCGCGCAGCACCTCCGCTCCGAAGCGTGATACGTCATGGCGCGACGTGAATGAGGTCATCATTTCGACGAAACAGCAGGACAGGCCGAAGAACATCGGCCAGAGCGAGTTGGCCCGACCCCAGTTGATCAGGTCATCCAGGCGGGTGAGGAGTATGTTGTTCGGTGGAGTTTCGCTCAAGGTGTCCTCTGAAATGGTGCTTAAAAAAACAAAGTTTTCGCATTAACCGGACCACCCCCAGCCCCTCCTTGGCACAAGGAGGGGAGCTTAAAGTCCCCCTCCTGTTTCAGGAGGGGGTAGGGGTGGTAATGTTCTGCTTTGATTGCAATGTTGACTTACGCAGAGATTGCGAAAAATCTGCGTTTCTCTCGCGGGAAGGGCCCCAGTTCAAGCCTCCTTTCAACCACAACCAAACAAGGCCGGCGAACAGGATTGTAATAAATACCGTAATTTGTACGAGCCCCGCAATCCCGAGAAGATCCCAGGCGACGGCCCAGGTAAAGATGAAGGCCGCTTCCACATCGAAAACGATAAAAAAAATCGCCACCAGATAAAACGGCACCGGCCAGGCGAGACGGGCAGAACCGCTGGGGGCAACGCCCGATTCGTAGGGCATCCGTTTGGCGTCTGACGTCCGTTTGGCACCGAGCCACCATGCCGCCAGCAGCAGCACGCCGATCAGGGTCACCGAGATAATCGCATAGACCGCTATGTGGTAGAACGCCGGAGCAATCATGCCGCAACTATACCAGATATAACGCGTATGTAAAAGCGACAAGTAAGGAAATGCGAGTAGGCTGAAAAAGCGTTTTCACCGCAGAGGACGCAGAGGGCGCAGAGGAAAGTCGAAGGCAAATCTGATTAGTATTGGTTTCCCGCTATTCCCTTCTCCCTCAGGGAGAGGGGATTGAGTTGATACCATAGCGGAAGATTGATTGTAATCAAGAAGACAAAAAACTTTTAGGGGTAAAACGGAATACAATTCTTTGCTTTTCCCGAGTTTTCCTCTGCGGTCTCTGCGTCCTCTGTGGTGAAATGAATTTCAACCTCTTGACGTGCGGCGAGGCATGTGCTATCAAAAGACATACTATGTCAAATGATATTATTGAAAGAGGCGTTCCATGCAACGGCTGACAGACCGGCAGAAACAGGTACTTGATTTTATTGTCGGCTCGCTCGACCATAATGGCTGTCCGCCGACGCTGCGGGAAATTTCCGATCATATTTCGACCAAGGGGACCGCTACGGCCATTGCCCATCTTGAAGCTCTGGAACGCAAGGGGTTTATCCGGCGGCGTTCCGGTTCTCGTGGCATTACTCTCCCCCAGAGAGCCGGGTTTCCGGTACGTATTCCGGTCGTCGGGGTCGTCCGGGCCGGACAGCCGGAACCGGCCATTGAGGATATTCACGGGTATTGCAACCTTGATCCTGACTGGCTTAAGGGGGATGGCTGCTATCTCCTGAAGGTCAAGGGG
>Ga0073936_10007560_pt1 | contig 14019 bp, 8 predicted proteins | sample AliMusrvi5mmetaG_FD_87041 | JGI IMG/M metagenome (GOLD analysis project Ga0073936, IMG submission 87041) | Freshwater lake bacterial and archeal communities from Alinen Mustajarvi, Finland, to study Microbial Dark Matter (Phase II) - Alinen... | ecosystem: Environmental > Aquatic > Freshwater >... | reverse complement strand
GCCCCGAAGGGGGGGCCCCTTGGGCCAGCAAATGCGCATCGTCGCCCTCATCGACGAAGCGGCCGTCATCCGACGCATCTTGCGCCACAGCGGATTGTGGGAACCCGGCGTGCGAGTCGATGCCGCCCGTGACCCTCCCGAACCCGTCGAGCCGGTCATCCCTCCTTCGCCTGTCGGTTACGGCGGCCAGGCTGAACCCTGGCTCGACGATCCATTCCCCGACTACGACCACGAACCGGTTTTCGCGCACAACTGAGAAAAAACTGAGAAAAACTGACAACCCCGGCAGCGGCAAGGTGCGCCCTGGAGGGCGGAAAGCGATTTCCTATCAACTCAACTGGAACAACACGATCTCTTTGACTTTGGCGGTTCTATCGCAGGGCCTCAATGGCATGCACGAGATCCTCTTCTTTCACGTCCTTCGACACAAATGCCTCGCCGGGATTCCGCAGCAGGACAAAGCGCACGGCCCCCGCGTGGAATTTTTTGTCTTTCCGCAACGCGGCAAGAATCGATTCGGTGCGGATCTCCTCCGGGAGTTGCAACGGAAGGTTGTAATGCGCCAGCACTGCCACGATGCGATTCGCAAAGGCTTCCGGGAGTCCGGATTTTTCCACGGAGAGCCGGCAGGCTGCGATTAATCCGAGGCTGATCGCCTCGCCGTGCAGGTAGCGTCCGTAGCCGGCCGCCGCCTCGATGCCATGCCCGATTGTGTGCCCAAAGTTGAGCAGGGCGCGCATCCCCTTGGTCTCGAATTCATCCTTTGCAACAATTGATGCCTTGAGGGCGACATTCCGGGCGACCAGTGCCGGGAGGTCGTCCAGATGATCCAGCATTTCCGGATCGCGGATTGCGGCATGTTTGATGATCTCCGCGAACCCTTCGTTGAACTCGCGGGGGGGAAGTGTTGCCAGCGTTCCGGTATCGGCAATCACCAGGCACGGTTGATGGAATGCGCCGATCAGGTTCTTGCCTCCCGGGGCGTTGACGCCGGTCTTCCCACCCACCGAACTGTCCACCTGTGCGACAACCGTCGTGGGAATCTGCACAAAGGGAATTCCGCGATAATAAATCGCCGCGACAAATCCTGCCAGATCACCGATCACCCCTCCCCCCAGCGCCACAAGAAAAGAAGAACGATCCAGCCCCGCATGGATCATTGCGTCACAGATTTTTGCCGTCTGCTCCATTGATTTGGAAGCTTCGCCAGCCGGAACAACAACCGTCGTGGTTTCGAAGCCCGCCGCGTTCAAAGACTTCGCCACCCCCCCGGCATAGAGCGGCGCAACATTCGAATCGGTCACCAAGGCACAGTGCCCGCCGGGGATCACGTTTCCAATCATCGCCCCGCATCTCTCAAGAAGAGCGGAGCCCACTTCAACATCATAGGGTGCTCGGGCAAGCGGAACAGAAACAGTCATGGCACAATTTCGCCAACAATCCGAACCAAGGCAATCTTGATTCTTGAAGTAAAAAATCCCGCAAAATCCCATTGATCCCAAAGTGTGCGAACTTTAGGATTTCCAAAATGAACAGACCCTTCGGCCACTATATTCGCGCCCTGCGCAAAGAACGCGGACTCACCCAGCGCGGGCTTTCTCAATTGGTGGGGTTCCGAAGTTTGGCGCATTTGAGTGACATCGAGGGCGGGAAGCGCTATCCGGCAAAGAGCACGCTTGTGAAGTTTGCCGCAGCACTTGGGGTGAGTCTTGCTGATCTGGAATCGCGGGATACGCGTGGTCCCGTGGAAGCGGCGAAAGCTCTTTTTGCAAGACGTCCGGAGATGGTTGGGGCGTTTTTGAAAGTGCTGGCGGCGGCGCAGGACATGAATGCGGAAGAACTGGTTGGGCGGATCACCGGCTCGTTCGCGGTGCCACCGGTGGTTCGGTCAAGCCGGAAGAAGGAGATCGTCTCCGAGCCAACGCAGCCGTTGGAGCCCACTCCTGAAGCTGAGAAAGCCGGTGATCCGGTTGGCCTCCCGGTGAGGGATCCGGTTCTGCCAGTCACGCCATCGGAGGAAGCTGCGGTGCGTTCCCAACGTGCAACCCGCAAATCGGCGGTGGAAAATCCGGATTCTCCGTCCCAGCCGACATTGTTCTGAGACGGAACAAGCAGGGATAAAAAATCCGCTCTTGCGAACAGGCGCCCATTTCTCAACTCAAAAATCCGCGGCGGCCAGCCCGCTTTTCGGTTTATTTTCAACATGAACGGATCCGGAAAGTTTGATACAGTCCGCGCAGCATGATGGAATCAATCTTGGTCGGCTCGCTAAAAACCGCGTTCGCGGCAACGGTTTTCGCCCTGTTCATCGGCCTCCCTTTCGCCTGCTGGAGCAGGAAGCGCCGGGGGGGCATTTCGAACGCCTTCGCCGCTCTTCTCCTTTTTCCTGTCGCCGTGTCGCCGACTGTTCTCGGACTCGTTCTTGTCATGATTTTTGGCCGCAACTCAACCCTTGGTGCGGGTCTCGATTCGCTTTGCAACCTGATATTATGTTCCTGGCCCGCCGCCGTGATCGTTGGGGCGGTTGTGTCCTTCCCCCTCGTTTATCAGGGGGCGAAGCGCGCGCTGGAGCAAATCGATGACACCCTCGTTGACACAATGCGGATGTTCGGATTTTCCGGCATTCCCCTTTTCTGGAAGATCCTGCTTCCGCTGGCATGGCCGGGAATTTTGGCAGGGGTCGTTCTCGGATTCGTCCGCGCGCTTGGCGAATACGGAGCTTTCATCATGCTGGTGGCAGGCTTCACCGAACACCCGGAGAGCACGCAAACAATCTGCACTGGCGAGATCGCTCTCTCCGCCCTCTTCATCGCCCTCGCGCTTTTGGTGAACCGCCTCCCGGCCCACTCCGCAAGTAACCCGCGCTTCTGAAACCAAACACTCACCGGGACAGGTAAAACAAGTCGGGCACCTCGGCTTGCCCGGATCAGCGCGGAGAGTCGGCGGCGGAGGTTTCCGGGCCGCCGGATGCGGGAACTTCTTCGCCGACGGGGGAATTCGGTGAAGGAACGTCGGCCGAGGCCGGTTCGTTCAAAAAGTCCTCCACGTCCATTGCGGTGGTCTCATCCGGTTGCCCGTCGGAATTGGCGGGAACAGCCGGGGATTCGCTTTTCAACCGGCGCGATTTTCCGAACGTGTCGGCGACCGAATGTTCCGGACGGTCGGCGTCGGCTTTGCCGCTGAACTTGACGCTGACGAGTTTGCTGACGCCGTGTTCCTCCATGGTGACGCCGTAGAGCATGTCGGCGCGGCTGATCGTGCGTTTGTTGTGGGTGATGACGACAAACTGGCTTTGGCCGACGAAGCGGTCGAGGATTTTGACGAACCGGCTGATGTTCGACTCGTCGAGCGGGGCGTCCATTTCATCAAGGACGCAGAACGGGCTCGGCTTGACCATGTAGATGGCGAAAAGGAGCGAGACGGCGGTCATCGTGCGTTCGCCGCCGGAGAGGAGGCTGACGCTTTGGAGCTGTTTGCCGGGAGGCTTGGCGATGATCTCGATGCCGCTTTCGAGCGGGTCCGAATCGTCGACGAGCATGAGGTTCGCGCGGCCACCGCCGAAGAGTTCGGTGAACATCTCCTGGAAGTTCACGCGGATCTTTTCAAACGTCTCGGCGAAGAGTTCTTTCGTCGTGCGATTGATCCGGGAGATGACTTCGAGAAGCTCGGCCTTGGAATTGACGAGGTCGGCATTCTGTTTTTCGAGGAAGAGATGGCGCTGTTCGAGCTCCTCAAATTCCTGGATGGCATCGACGTTGACCGGCCCCATCGACTCTACCCGCTCGGTAAGTTCGGCGACAATTTCCTCAATACGATCCCACGGGATGGTTCCGCCCGGATCGGGAGACTCCGTGTCCGCGACGGTCTCCGAAGGGGCTGCCTCGATTGCGGAAGCGCTTTCCGCGTCACCGGAATCGGCGGCCTCCGCTTTCCGCTTGTTGCGATCACGGAAGGCGATCAGCAGCGAGTAGGAATCCGGCTCGAAGGCTTCGAGATCCGACTGGTAGCGGTGCGAGACATGGTTGCGGATATTTTCCATCCGCATCTCGGTCTGGGCAACTTTGACATCGATCCGTCCGCGTTCGTTTTGAAGGTTGACGAGCTGCTGGCGGGCGGAGCGAAGGGTTGACTCGATCACGTCCGCACTTTCATGAACCTCGGCGCGGGCGGCTTGGATGGCCGCGACTTTCGCATCCTCGGCGGCAAGCGACGCGCGCCATTCGGAAATCGAGACTTCGAGCGAGGCATTCTCGGCGGCGAGCGATTCGATGCGGGATGCGTAGGCCGTGATATCCACGCGGCGGGATTCGAGCAGTTCGGAGAGTTCGGCCAGGCGGACGGCCATCGGGCCGCGCTGGTTGTTGAGGTTTTGCTGCTGTTGGCGTTCGGTGGCCACGCGGACGCGGATCTCATTGAGCGCATCGCCGGCGGAGCTTTCGCGCTCGCGGGCAATCTGAACCCGGAGTTCGGCGTCGCTGCGCGCGACGCGGACGGCGTCCACCGCGAAGACAACCCCGGCGATCGTTGCTTCGAGTTCGCCGAGGTGGGCGAGACTGGCGCGGAGGGATTCCTCGATCGATGCGGTTTCGCGGAGGAACGAGGCCCGCTTGGCCTCGACGTCCGAAAGTTGGCGTTCGACATGGCGGCGTTCGTTGTCCAGCGAGGCGGATTCGATCTGTGACGCCTGCACGCCTTCCCGCGCAAACTTGAGCCGATCGGTGGCATTGTCGAGGGCTTCGCCCGAGCGGGCGCGTTCACCGGCAAGTGATTCGAGGCGGACAGAGGCTGCGGCGAGATCGCGGTCGAGCTCCTCGATTTGGGCTTTGCGCTGGAGAGCGGATTGTCCGGTCTTTTCGCCCGAGCGTCCGCCCTGCACGACACCGTTGTGGGAAATGCAATCGCCTTCCAGCGTGGCAAATCCCAGACCGGGATGCTCGGGACGCAGGCGGAATGCGGTTTCGATATTGTCCACGATGACAATGCCGGCCAGGAGCGTGCGGGCGAGTGTGGCGGCAGCGTCCGATCCGGTCACGCAATCCGCCGCCCAGCCGAGGACACCGAAGGGAAGTTCCTGCGTGGGAGCGGATGGCGGAGTGATCCATTCCGCCGGAATGACGGCGGCGCGGCCGAGCTTGTTGCGCGAGAGAGTCAGGATTGCGGACTCGGCGATGCCGGGATCTTTGAAGATGACCGTCTGAAGCGTCGTGCCAAGCGCCGATTCGATTGCGGGAATAAAGCGCGGCTCGACCTCGATATTTTGGGCGAGTGCGCCGCGCGTGGCCGGGTGGAAAAAATCGGGATTGTCGAGGCCGCGGAGGACGGCCTGCGTGCCTTCGTCGAAGCCTTCGCCCTGTTCCTGAAGCTGGCGCAAAATCTCAAGCCGGGATTCGATGCCCGCCGCTTCCTTGCCGGCGAGGTTGAGAACGGCGTCGGCATTCTGTCTGGCCTGCTGCGCGCTTTCATGGGCGGCCGAGGCCTCGGCCATTTCCGCCTGGGCCTGTTCGAGTCCGAGCCGGGACGATTCCGCCCGGCGGGTGAGATCCCCGAGCGCGGTCGAGAGTTCTCCGGCCGCGTGCGTGGCGGTTTCGGATTCCCCTTGGAGCAGACGAAGCCGGGTCTCGCCGGATTCCCGGCGGCCGGCCGCCGTCGAAATTTCTCCGCGCAACGATCCCAGGCGGGCCTCGAGACGCGAAATTTCCGCGCCCCCTTCTTGAATTTCCTTCTCCACCGCAATCCGTTCCTCCCGGGCGAGGCGGACATTTTCCGAGTGCTCGTTGAGAATTCCCTCGTGCGAGCGGAGGGTTTCGATCATCTGGCTCAACAGGGAATCGGTCTGCTCGATCTGTTCCCGCTGGGTGCGGATTTTTTCCTCCGCCTGCGCGATGTCGGCACGGTGGCGGTCAATGAGCGCGGTGGCTTCCGAGGTGCGTTCGCCGTTTGTCTGCATCCGATTCTCTGCGGAATAGATCCGGTTTTTCAGAGTTTGCAGTCCCTCGCGGAGCGACGCGGTCTCGGAATCGAGCCCCTCGATGCGCACCCGAAATGCGGCCAGTTCTTTTTCCTGCTGTTCGATTTCCCGCTCATGAATCCCGCGGACTTCCTCTCCCTGGACGAGCTGGGTGCGGAGGGCGTCGAGTTCGCTGGCGAGCGCGCGGTAGTTCCGGTGCGAGAGGTGGGTGTCGAACGTGCGCAGATCCCGCATGATCGCCTGATAGCGCCGCGCTTTGCCCGCCTGACGCTGGAGCGAACCGATCTGGCGCTTCACTTCCTTGATGATGTCCTGGACGCGAACCAGGTTCGACTCGGCATATTCGAGTTTGCGCAGGGCTTCTTTTTTTTGGGCCTTGTATTTGGTGATCCCCGCCGCCTCTTCAAAGATGGCGCGCCGGTCTTCCGGGCGGCTGCTGAGGATCTGGTCGATTTTCCCCTGCTCCATGATCGAGTAGGCGCTGCGGCCGACGCCGGTATCCATAAAAAGCTGGTGGATGTCCTTGAGCCGGCAGGCGGTCTTGTTGAGAAAATATTCGCTCTTGCCGTCACGATAGACGCGGCGGGTGATGCGCACTTCGTTGTAATCGGTGCCCAGTTCCTTTTCGCATTCGGCAAAAGTCATCGAGACCTCGGCCATTCCCAATGCCGGACGGCTGTCGGTGCCGCTGAAAATGACGTCCGCCATCTCGCCTCCGCGCAGGGCCTTGGCCGACTGTTCGCCCAGAACCCATCGGATCGAGTCCAGCACATTTGACTTGCCGCAGCCGTTCGGACCCACGATCGCCGTCACCCCGCGGTGGAAGTTTAAAATGGTTTTCGGCGCGAACGATTTGAAGCCTATGATTTCCAAAGATTGCAGATACATGGGGATTCCGGTAAAAGTGGCATTAATGGTATCGGCAGGCGGTATGCTGGCAAGATAAAGTGCCATATAAAGCCCGGCAATTTCCGGCAGCCACAACATGTAGCGCTTTTCCAATGAACGATCCACGCATCCAAGAACTTATCGAATTTGTGCGGTTTCCGAGCGTCTCGGCGCAATCCGAGCACGGCCCGGATCTGCGGGCCTGTGCGGATTGGCTGGTTGGCAAGCTGGGCCGCATGGGATTGGAGGTTCGTCTGGTGGCCACGGCGGGGCATCCGGTGGTGCTTGGGAAGACGCCCGGCGATCCCTCGAAGCGGACGGTTCTCATCTACGGCCACTACGACGTGCAGCCGGCCGAGCCCTTGGAAGCCTGGACGAGCGCGCCATTCGATCCGCAAATCCGCGACGGGCGGATCTTCGGGCGTGGATCGACCGACAACAAAGGGCAAATCCTCGCCCACATTCTCGGGGTGGAAGAAGCGTTGCTGGCCGGGACGTTGCCGGTGAATGTGATTTTTTTGATTGAAGGGGAAGAAGAAGTCGGAAGCCGGAACCTCGGGGACTTCCTCAAAACCCATCGCGACGAACTGGCTTGCGACGTGATCGCGATTTCCGACACCGGAATGGCGGCCGACGGATACCCGACGTTGAGCTATGCCTTGCGCGGAATTGCGGCGATGGAGGTGCGGGTTTTTGGGCCGTCGCACGATTTGCATTCCGGCGTCTATGGCGGTGCCGTTGCGAATCCGGCCACCGCAGCCGCGCGGCTGATTGCGAGTTTGCACGATGCCGGCGGCCGTGTCCTCATCGAGGGATTCTACGATGCCGTCCGACCGATGGATACCTGGGAGCGCGAGGCTGCTGCGGCCTCTCCGCTGAAGGATGCCGATATTGCCACGCAGGCGGGCGTGACGGTTCTGGCCGGAGAAAAAGGATACAGCGCGGTCGAGCGGATTGGAGCCCGGCCAACGGCCGAGATCAACGGGATTGGCGGCGGATACCAGGGGGAAGGCAGCAAAACCGTCCTTCCGGCAGAGGCTTTCTTCAAGGTGACGTTCCGCCTCGTTCCCGACCAGAAACCCGACGAGATTCTGGCGCTTGCGGAGAAGCATTTTCTCAAACACTGCCCGCCCGGCATCCGGCTCGAAATCGAACGCGGACATGGCGGCGAGCCGTTCCATTTGGATCCGAACGGCAAATATGGCCTGGCGGCCCGTCGCGCGCTTGAAAAGGTCTTTGGAAAATCGCCCGCACTCACGCGGGAGGGTGGCTCGATTCCGATCCTGGTCGATTTTCAAAAGACCCTTGGGCGCGATTCCCTGCTGCTCGCGCTGGCGTCTCCGGATTGCCGGGCGCACGCACCCGACGAAAATTTCCCCCTGGCCAACTTCTTCGCCGGCATCCGTCTCAACCGCTCGTTGCTCGAAGAACTGGCGGCCTGTTGAGCGCTGTCATCTACAAGTCCCTGTCGAATGCATGGAGCTGGATGGCCATTTTGGCGACGAGGGCGGTCCAGCCGGTTTGGTGGCTTGCCCCGACGCCGGCACCGTTGTCGCCGTTGAAATATTCGTTGAAGAGGAGGAGGTCGCGCCAATGGGGATCGGAATGAAAACGCTCGTCCCCGCCATTGAACGGACGGCGTCCCTCGGCATCCGGCGTGAAGATTCCGACAAGGCGGCGTTCGAGTTCGAGAGAAATGTCCCAGAGGTTCATCTCGTTTCCGCTTCCCGACGGAAACTCGACTTTGAACGTGTCGCCGAAGTAGTAGCCGAATTTCTGGAGGGCTTCGATGAGGAGGTAGTTCATCGGCATCCAGACCGGCCCGCGCCAGTTGGAATTTCCGCCAAACATGGCGACCGGGCTGTCGGCCGGCGAGTAGGAAAGGGTTTCGGTTTTTTCGCCTTCGGTGAACGTGTAGGGATGGTCTTTATAGTGTCGGGAAAGCGAGCGAATCCCGTGCGGTGAGAGAAACTCGTCCTCGTCGAAGAGGCGCTCGCAAATCCGCCGGAGGCGCTCGGGCGGCACGAGAGAGACGAGAAGGCGTCCGTCCACCTCGCGTCCGATGTGGTGGAGCTGGTCGAGGAGATGCGGGCGGTGTTGTGCGAACCACTGGATGCGCCGGCGCAGGAGCGGGAACTCACGGGCCGTCTTCGCGTCAAAACTCTCGACGGCAAAGAGCGGGGTGAGCCCTGCGATCGAGCGGGTTTTCAGATACTCGCTTGAGCCATCGACCCGCTTGAGCACATCGTAGTAGAAGCCGTCCGCGTCGTCCCAGAGAGCGAAACCGCCGGTGCCAACGGCATTGACCGAAGCGGCGAGATAGATGAAGTCGTTGAGAAATTTGTCCGCGATATCCTCGTAAGCCGGTTCGGATTTGGCGAGTTCGATGGCGATATTGAGCATGTTCAAACAGAACATCGCCATCCACGCGGTGCCGTCGCTCTGTTCGATCTTGCTGCCATCGGGGAGCGGATACCTGCGGTCGAAGACCCCGATGTTGTCCAGCCCGAGAAAGCCTCCTTCAAAAACGTTGTCGCCGGTCTGATCAACCCGGTTCGCCCACCACGAGTAGGTGAGCAGGAGTTTGTTGAACGCTTTTTTCAGGTAGGAAAGATCGCCCTTGCCGGTCATCCCGCGATCAATCGAATAAATCCGCCACGACGCCCATCCGCCGATCGGAGGGTTGGCATCCGAGAAAGCCCATTCGTACGCGGGCTGCTGTGCGCTCGGCGAGGTGAAGCGCTCGCCGCGCAGGATCATGCTCTGCTTTTTCGCCGTCGCGGGATCGGCCACCGCAAAGGCGACCGACTGGAACATCAGATCCCAGGCGCAGAAATACGGATACTCCCAGGAATCGGGCATCGAAAGGACATCATGCGCGTGCAGTTCCTTCCAGAAGCTGTTGCGTCCGTGCCAGCGTTCCGGCGGGGGAACGGGCATCGTCGGATCGCCCTGGAGCCATTGCATGACCGGGTAGTAATAGAATTTTTTGCACCAGAGAAGGCCGGCCAATGCCCGGCGCTGAACATGCGCGAGCTCGGGTGGCAGACCCGGTGCCCGGCTCTCGTAGAAGTCCGAGCATTCCTGTTCGCGGGCGGTCACCATGGCGTCGAATGCCGGGCCGAAGGGCTCCGGTTTCGGGGGACGGCAGAGCCGGAGTCTGATCGTCCACTCCTCGCCCGGGGCAAGAGTGTGGCGATAGACAGGTGCGGCTTTCGTGCCGCACTGCGCGGGGTTCACCGCGCCGGTATCAGACGCGATGAGGTAGTCGTGGAAGGCGTCCTTGACATGGGGCGCGGGATTTGTTGCGCCGAAGAGTTTGTGCGCGTTGGTTTCGTTGTCCGTGAAAACGTATTCCTGTGCGTCGTCGCAGTAGAGGTTATATTCCGGAAGCCCCCACGGATTCGCGATGATCGCCTGGCCGTGTGGTGCCAGGTGCATCTCCGGCTTGGTAATGCCGGTCTGGCCCCAGGACCATGTGTTCCGATACCAGAGCGTGGGAAGCACGACGAGAGGCGCGGGATCCGGACCGCGGTTGATTGCGCGGATACGGATGCAGATGTCCTCGGGGCCTTCCTTGGCGTATTCCACGAAGATGTCGAAATACCGCGACGCGTTGAAAACCCCGGTGCCCACGAGTTCGAATTCCGGTTCGATGCGTGAGCGGCGGGCATTTTCCTCCACGAGGTGTTCGTAGGGAAATGCGGCCTGCGGGTATTTGTAGAGCCCGCGCATGAAGCTGTGAGTCGGCGTGTTGTCGATGTGGTAGAAATAGTCTTTGATGTCCTCGCCGTGGTTGCCCTGCGGATTCGAGAGACCGAACGGACGTTCCTTCAACATGCGGTCGGCCCCGTTCCAGAACGCGGGGGCAAAGCAGAGCCGCCCGTCGGAATCGCTGATCCCCAGCAACCCATCCTCTCCCCAGCGATAAACCCTCGAGCGCGCCTGCTCGTGCGGAAAATATTCCCAGGCATCGCCATCGGCGGAATAGTCCTCCCGAACCGTCCCCCATTGCCTGTCGCTGAGATACGATCCCCAAAGCCGCCATGCATCGTTCCCGGCATCACGGGCCGCTATTCGCCGGGATTCCGGATCATCTGGCATGTCGGCAATCGTGTTCGCCCAACCGGTTTTGTCACGAAAGAATTCGCAAGATGGAATGTTTCATTGTGATTTTTCCGGGTTAGTATGCAAGCCATGAGCAGGAAGTTTGTCGGGATCGTTTGCGGTCTTTTCCTCGCGGGTCTGAACTCCTGCCAAACCTACCCGGTCCGGCGGGACAAGAAGGAGGAAATCCGCGCGACCCTCCTGGCCTACAAGCATTCGGTCAATACCCGCTCGTATGACGCGCTGCGCCCGCTCCTCGCAAGGACGGTCAGCCTTGACGGATTGCCGGACGAACTTTCGCGCGCGGCACTGATGTCCGGTGCCCAATGGCCACCGACCGTCGTTGAAGAGCTTCAGACGTTGTCGATTTCGGGGAGCCCGGATGGATTCCAAGCGAAGGTCGGCCTCTACATGCCGACGTCCGTTCTCACGCTCAAAATCGGTTTTGATCCCGAGTGCAAAATCCGCTCGATCAGCGGGGATCCGCTCTGGAAGGCTTCCGAGACCAGGGCTTCCGCGCCCTTCGCAAGCGCGTTCACCGCGGTTGATGGGCTCCCCTTTGTAAAAGCCACACTGGACGGACGAAGCGGATATTTTCTTTTCGATACCGGAAGTTCGTGCCTGCTCCTGAACAGGAAATACTTCAACCCCTCCGTCATGCCGTGCACCCCCGGCTTCTCCGCAACGGTGAACGGTCTCACCCGGCCGGTGGGCGCCCTTCCTGTGCATTCGCTCGAATGGGGTTGCCTCCGGGCAAAAGATCTCACCGGCCAGCTCCATGACTTTTCCCACATGGAACGCCCGGAAATTACTCCTCTCCTCGGCGCGATCAGTCACAAGGAAATCCGGAACTCCTCGGTCGCCTTCGATTGGAAAAAAAGAACCATCCGGATCTTTCCCACGAAAGCGGACGGCACCAGAAAGCCGATCCCCGGCGAGACTCCCCCCACGGTCAGGATTCCCTTTGCTTACTTTCTCCACATGCCCGTCGTAAAAGCCCGCATCGGCGCGAAGGATTACGACCTGCTCTTCGACAGCGGGGCCCAGTTGAACCTGCTGCCGGACACCAACGGATTGGACGGCCATTTTCGGCAGACCGGGTTTCTCGCCGGTTTCAGCAGCGGGGGCGACCCGGGGAGCGCGCACGCCCCGCTCGGCACGTTGGACAGGTTGAAGCTCGGCGCGGCCGAATACTTGAACCTTCCCTTCGCCATCTACCGGATTCCCTACCTGCAGGGCAACGGAATGATCGGCACTCCCCTCCTCCAGCAGGGGCGGGTCGAAATCAATTTCCGCGCCCGTCAGATCTCACTCTGGCGATAATTCGAGCCTTCGCGGAAAAGAGAACGCAAAATGCCCGCTAGAGCATTTAAATTGCAATGGATAAAGTCGAGGACGCCCGCAAGCTTTCTGCTGGAACTGGGTGGTCATTGGCGGCGCGGAACTTTTCTACGAGAAATCCTTCAAGCTATCAGGTGCCTGGCAGATTGGCTGGGCGATGAGCAGCGCGCTGGTTGGCGCCCTCTTTGGGGCGATGTTTGCAGGAGGGCTCAGTGACAAATTCGGGCGCAAGCCGCTGCTGGCCATCAGCGGACTGCTTTTTGTGGTCACCTCCATCGGCACGGCGCTTGCGCAGAGCTTTCCCTTCTTCATCGAAAACCGGTTGCTGGGAGGAGTGGCCATCGGCGTCGCCTCCAACCTCTCGCCGCTCTACATCGCGGAAATCGCACCTGCGAGCATGCGCGGTCGCCTGGTCTCCTTCAACCAGCTTGCCATTGCCCTCGGCGTGGTCGCCGCTCAAATCGCCAACTGGCTGATCGCCCGCCCGACGCCTCCGGGAGTCGTAATCGGCCAGATCGTGTGGGACTCGTGGAATGTGCAAGTTGCCTGGCGTTGGATGTTCGGCGTCACGACAGCGCCCGCCCTGCTTTTTTTCCTTGCGATGTTTTTCGTGCCGGAGAGCTCCCGATGCCTACCCCGTGAAGGCCGCATCGGGCACCGCTTTGCTGGACGACTCGTTATGCCGGATGAACGCGCAGGCACCGAGAAGAAAAAGGTTGCGCACAAGGGCAAATCGCACCCCGGTGCCCCCGCCACCAAAACAGCCGCAATGAATATTGAGATCGCGCCCCCAAGCGGAAACGAGTGCGCCACAAAACATCACCAGCAACACCGAAACGATGAGAAGCGCGCCCTCGCGCATGCGGCGGAAAAGCAGCCCTCCTCCTGCGGCAATCTCCAGCCACGGCAGGTAGAGCGCGGCGGCCATCGTGACGGGCCATGGCGTGAGCCGGTAGTTGGCGATGTCCCCCGCAAACGCCGCCGGATCCCAGGCCTTGCCGGCACCGGAGAGCAAAAACAACACGGCCAGTCCCACGCGAAGCCATGGCGCAAGCCTGCGCAATCCTCCTTCCTTCAACGAACTTTCCGCCATGAGTCAACGCCTCCTTTCAATACATAAATCTCCGTGATCCCGGTTTCCTTGCGGAGCCTGCGGGCGACGGATTCGCTCGTGCCGCAGTCCCCACCTCCACAATAAACAACGACCGCCGTTTGGGGATCCCAGGCGTCAAGAAAGCCGTCGATCAAGTGATCCCATTCGTCTTCGCAAAGCGAAATCGCCCCCGGGATTCCATCGCGCCGAAAGTCCGCGCGCGTCCGAGCGTCCACCCATACAAAAGATTTTTTCCAGGTTTTCAAAGTCGCAGCTTCCACCACAGGAACCCGCGCCGGATCCGGCCGCGAGGGATGAAAAAGCCCCGCAGCCACCGCTGGCAAGACGGCAAGCAACAGGAGAAACACCGCCTGCCGGAGCGAAGAACCCATCAGGCTCACTTGACCCGTGCCCTCACCGTGAATGTCTGCGGCGATCCGGCGGGAGAATCGCCAACGAGAACCACCTCGCCCTTCTTCAGCGGTGCCGAGGTATCGGCAACCCGCACCTGAAGCAAGTATTCCCGACCGGGAGCGATCTCCCGCAAGGTCGCACGAAGCCGGGGATCGGACGAATCCGCCCGAACGATGCGGATCGGCACGGTTTGAAGAACCTTCAGATG
>Ga0073936_10007559_pt1 | contig 14020 bp, 12 predicted proteins | sample AliMusrvi5mmetaG_FD_87041 | JGI IMG/M metagenome (GOLD analysis project Ga0073936, IMG submission 87041) | Freshwater lake bacterial and archeal communities from Alinen Mustajarvi, Finland, to study Microbial Dark Matter (Phase II) - Alinen... | ecosystem: Environmental > Aquatic > Freshwater >... | reverse complement strand
ACGCCGCATCGTTTTCCCCGAAGGCGACGACCCGCGCGTGATAGAACGCCGCGCAGGCGTCGAGGCGGGGGGAACTGGCGGGATCGACGGTATCGAGTCCGAGGGAGGTATTCCGGGCGATCAGGAGCGGTTCCGCGAGGCGCTCGTCTTTGAGCCGGCGCGCGGCGGCCACCACGCGCGGGTCGTCGCCTTCGGGGAAAACGATGCGGCGTCGGGCGGCGCGGGCCCGTTCCTTCAGGCGGTCGAGGAATTCGCTCAGGCTAATCCCCCAGAAACCGGCCGTACTTCCGCAGTCCGGCGACGTTGTCGCAAACGGCTTTCAGACCCGCGGTGAGCGGGATGGCGAGCAGCAGACCGGCGGCGTCCCAGAGAAAGGCCCAGAACATCAGGGAAAACGTCACGATCAGCGGGTTGAGGTGCACGCGCGCGCCCACCAGCACGGGGTAGAGGACATTCATGGCGAGCAGATGCATGGCGACGGCGAAGATCAGCGAGAAGACAAGGACGCTGCTGGGCGCTCCGGTGGCCAGCGCGGCCAGGAACGGCGGCAGCAGGGAAAGCACGATCCCGGCGTACGGAATCAGACTCAGGAAGCCGCTGAGCGGGCCGATCAGGAACGGGTACGGCAGCCGGATCACGGCGAACAGACTGGTGCTGAGCGCGGCGAGCAGCACGCCGATGAGGAAGTTGCCCACCACGAAAGCGCGTGCCATGCCCGCGATTCCCTGGACGCTGCGGGCGGCGGTGAGGCGCGACGGGCCGTCGAAGAAGCGCAGAAAACTGCGGTAGATGTGGTCGCGCCAGCTCAGCATGAAGAAGACCAGCAGCGGCACGAACGAGGCCATCAGAGCGTACTCGTACAGGGTGCCGAGCTGGGCGTAGATCAGCGTGGAGATCGGGTTGTCCTCATGGATGCGTACTTCCGGGATGAGGGTAGGCGGGTCCGGCAGCGGGATCGGGAGCGGCTGGGTCTTCCGGCTCTTTTTGTTGTTGGCGGCGGGCGGGGCCGGGGCAGTCCCCACGTCTTTCCGGCGGGGAGAGAGGACGCGCGCCGCGGTGTCCTCCATTTTCTGGATCCGCTCGGAGACGCTTTCGATGGCCGAAACGAGGTTCTGTTTCAGCGCCGGAACGTCGCCCGCGATGGTGAAGACCTGGTTCCATGTGATCAGCGCGGCGAAATACAGCACCAGCACGGCAATCACGCAAACAATCAGGGACGCCAGAGAGCGGGGAAGGCGGAGGCGGGTCAGCAGGCTGACGAACGGTTCCAGAATCAGCGCGATGATGACGGCCAGAATCGCGGTGATGAAAACGATGCGGGCCCAGTAGAGGATCGCGATGACGACTCCGCCCGCGATGATCGACAGAGCCCAGCCGGAGGAAGGCGCATTGCCGCCGATTCCGGTCCCGGACGCCTGTTGTTCGCGCGTTTGGATCATCACCCGACTTCAACCTAGCACGGGCGCGGCGGGGTAGCTGGTGGCATGTACCGTTATGACCCGGGAGTCGTCGTCGCGGGCTTCGAGACGGATTTCGGTGCGATCGGCGGGCAGCAGGGAGGGGAACCGTTCGGCCCATTCGAGCAGGACGAGCGAGCCGCTGGAGAAGAGGTCGTCGAGGCCGAGGGTTTCGACCTGACGCTGTTCGTCGAGGCGGTAAAGGTCGATGTGGAAGACAGGATTTAAGGCCGGTCCGTACTGGTGGACGAGCGTGAAGGTCGGGCTGGAGACTTCGTCGGCGGTGGTGACGCCGCGGCCTTCCACGATGCCTTTGGTCAGTGTCGTTTTGCCCGCCCCCAGATTGCCGATCAGCAGGACGACGCCGCTCAGTTCCGGGGCGAGGCGGCGGCCAAGGTCGATGGTCTCTTCCTCAGTGTTGGTGTGAAAGGTGCGTGGCGGCACGAATTCCCTCCGCGAGGTGGAGCAGCAGGTCGGTCGCGATCACCGACTGCTCGCTGGTGGCACGGGCGGCCAGTTCGCCGGCTTTGCCGTGCAGCCAGACGGCGCCGGCGATGGCGCGGTCGGTATCGTGCGGGAACTGGCCGAGCAGACCGGCGATCATGCCGGTCAGGATGTCGCCCGTGCCGCCGGTCGCCATGGAGGGCGAACCGGTGGGGTTGATCCAGACGCGGCCATCGGGAAAGCCGAGCAGCGTGCCCTCGCCTTTCAGAACCAGAACGACGTTGCGGTCTTCGGCGAAGCGGCGGGCGGCAGTGACGCGATCGGCCTGAATTTCGGGGATGCCGTGGCCGCTGAGGCGGCTCATCTCGCCGGGGTGAGGCGTGAGGACGCGCAGTGCTTCGCCGCCAGTCCATTTTTTGCCCGGGAGGTTCTTTCCCGCGAGGCAGTTGAGGGCGTCGGCATCGACAACCAGGGGCTTCGTGAGGTGATGGAAAAGATGGCTCACGACGGCGGCGGTTTCGTCATCCGTGCCGATGCCGGGGCCGATGGCGACGACGGAACGTTTGTCCGCCAGTTCCAGAAGGCGGGGAATGGCGGCTTTCGAGATGGCGCCCGAGGCGGTTTCGGGAAGCGGCTCGGTCATCAGTTCGGGGCTGTGGGCGGCGATAGCGGAAAGCGCGGATTCCGGGCAGGCTACGGTGACCAACCCCGCGCCGGCTCGCAGCGCGGCGATTCCGGACATCGCGGCCGCGCCGGATTTGCCGCGGGCGCCGGCTACCACCAGGACGTGTCCATAGCGGCCTTTGTTGCCGTCGCGGAGGCGCGGGGCAAAGAGTGGCGCGACGCTGGCGGGCGTGATTTGCGCGAGGCGAACGGCTGCGTCGTCTTCGTACAGCGTGCAGGGTGAGCCGATGTCCACCACGCGCAGGTCGCCCATCAGATTCGCTGCCGGGGGCAGGGCGTGGCAGATTTTGGGGGCCGTGAAGGTGACCGTGACGTCGGCGCGGACGTAGTCTCCGGGCGGGATGCCACTGCCGCCGGAAAGGCCGGAGGGGAGATCGACGGAAAAGACCTTCGCGAACGGGAAGGCGCGGTTGATCTCGCGAATCGCGGAAGCGGCGGGTCCGGTGGCGGGACCGTTCAGGCCGGTACCGAGAACGGCATCGACCACCAGCGTGGTGGTGCGCATTTCCGGGCCGAAGTCATGGTATTCCTGGAGGCCGCTGCCGTGGAGCATCTGCAGGTTGGCGGCGGCGTCTCCCTTGAGCTCCGCGGGGTCCGCGATGAGCACGACCCGCAGTTCGCGGGGCCGGTAACGGGTGTGCAACTGGCGGGCGATGGCGAGGCCGTCACCTCCGTTATTGCCCTTGCCGCAGACCACCAGGATGCTGTGGCTGTTCAGCGGCGCGAAGGTTTCGGCCAGCACTTCCACGCAGCGGGTGGCGGCCGTTTCCATCAGAATGATGCCGGGGATGCCGAGCTCGATGGTCGCCCTGTCCACCGCGTTCATTTCCGCGGCAGTTAAAACTTTGCGGGGCTGCGCGCTCAATCGAGGCCTCGCGCGATGAGCACGGTCATATCGTCGGGCAGTTCCGGCGCCTGGCTCCACTGTTTCACGGCTTCCATGACTTTGGCCACGATTTCCACCGTCTCACATTTCTGATTTTTGAGCACGGCTTCGGTGAGGCGTTCGATACCAAACTCCTCGCCGTACGCATTTTCCGGTTCGGTGATGCCGTCGGTATAGGCCAGCAGGATGTCGCCGGCGCCGACCGTGATTTGCTGCTCGCCGTAGGGCACGGAGGGGAAGAGACCCACCACCGTGCCGGTGACCTCAAGCTCTTTGACGTTGCCGCCCGAAAGGATCAGCGGAGCCAGGTGGCCGGCGTTCGTGTAAGTGAGAACGCGGGTGAATTCGTCGTAAATGCCGAAGAAGAAGGTCGCGTATTTTTCGGGCGAGGTATTCGCGTAAAGCTGCCGGTTGAGCTGCGCGACCAGGCTGGAGGTGCACAACTGGCCGGACTGGCCCGCCAGCAGTTGCGTCCTCATGATCGACTGGATGGAGGCCATCAGCAGCGCGGCGGAAATGCCTTTACCGGCGACGTCGCCGATGGCGAGCGCGAGATTGCCGTTGGGAAGACAGAGGTAATCGTAGTAATCGCCGGAAGCGGAGCGGGCGGGTTCGCAGAGGCCGAGCAGGGAGATGGTCCGCATGCCGGGCGCGGTGCGCGGAAAAAGCTGCTTCTGCACTTCCGAGGCGATGACGAGTTCAGACTGCAGGCGTTCCTTCTCTTTGGCGACGACCAGCAGGTTTTCCAGCTGCGCGGACATCTGGTTGAAGGAGTTGCCGAGGTCGGCAAGCTGGTCTTTGCCTTTGACGGGGATGCGGTGGGAGAAATCGCCCTTGCCGATGCGGACGGTTCCGTCGTAAAGGTTGTGGACCGCTCCGGTAATGGAGCTAGTCATGGAGAAGCCGATGGCGGCCGCGCCCAGTTCCACCAGAGCAAGCATGACGGTGAGGACGACGAAGATGTTGAGCGTGTCCTGCGCGGCGTCGAGCGAATCGGAAAAGACCACGGACAGCACGGCGGAGGCGCGAGTATAGACGACGAGCGAGGTCGGCTCCAGTGCGTTGGGGCGGGACCAGTTGGCGGCTTCGAGCGGGTTGTACCAGGGGAATTCACGATCGAGGGTGTTGTAGGCCGGGGGTTCGACGCCCGCCACGCTGGCGACCACGCGGCCGCGATCGGCAGCAGCGGCCCGGACGCGTGTGATATCGACAGGGGAAATACTGAGTTGGCCGATGCCCGGAACCAGTTTCGCCAGCACATCGGGGCCGAGCGGGGCGAGGAACAGGGCGCGGGTGCCGGCATGTTCGGCAAGCGACATGGCGTAGTATTTGCCGTCTTTGAAGACCAGCCCTGTCCAGGGCTTCCAGGCGGCCGGGAGTGGTTCAATGCGGCTGCCGGGGGGGCAGCGCAGGGGCGGTTCGCCGGTGCTGCTGGTGACGATGATTTCGACGCCCGGAGCGCGCTCCTGCAGCAAAGGGCTCAGCTGGGTGATCAGGGCGTTGCGCGCCTGCGGCGGGGCTTCGCTGAGGAAGCGCGCGGGGTCCACCAGGAACTGGGAGCGCCGCCGGAGCTCGGTGCGGACGAGGTAGGTGGCGACCTGGCCGACGATGATCCAGGCGCCGCAATAGGAGAGCGCGAGGATCAGCAGGATGGGCACCGCGCCGATGAACATGTAAGTGACGAAGAGCCGGTTGCGCAGACGCCAGATGAGGTGAGTTTGGCGCAGAGCTTTACGCGCAAGTCCGACCAGACCGTACCCGGAGAGGGCGATAGTGAGAACGATGGAAAGGAGCGTCGCCTGGCCTGTGGCGAACAGGAAAATGTCGAGCAGAAGCAGCACCCCCAGGAGGGTGAGCCGGGCGCGCTGTTTGGTGAAGCCGGAGAGTTTCACGGAGGTCCAGCTAACAGGATAGGGCCAGGGGAGGGATTACGGGGAATGCCGGTCGCTACTTCTTAGGGTCGGTGGACGGATCGAATATTACGCTTCACATCTTCCCACTGTAGAACTGAGTTCGGGTTTTTCAGCAGGTTCTCTTTTCTGCGCGCCAGTTCCGCCTTCTGCCAGTCGAACACCGGCAGGGAATCGGGCTCGGTATCTTCGGAAGCTCGGGAGCCGCCGGGCGCGGCGACGTCAGTAAGTGAAACCACCCGTTCAGCCGCGCCCGACGGCTGAACCCCGAGCGGTTTCTCAAAAGCGCACAGGCCGCTTTCGGCGTCACCAGGGGAATGAGGAACTCGGCGGATTTGGCCGCCGGAAGCGAGTCCGTTGTGCGCGAGTTCCTCAAAAGCTCGGGAGCCGTCGGGCGCGGCGCCGTCAGGCCGAGCAACCACCCGTTCAGCCGCGCCCGACGGCTGCAACCCGAGCGGTTCCTCAAAAGCCGCGGGGTCGAAAATCTCCATTGCCTGATTCTCTCAGATTTCGCCCCGCTACGGCCGGGCGCTGTGGGAGATGGCGGGAACCTCCGGTTCCGGCAGTTCGGCGTGCTGCAGCAGGGCTTGCCGCAGGATTTCCATGGCCGCGTCGGGTGAGTCCGCGAAGTGGAAGAGTTCCAGATCGGCGGCCGAGATGGTGCCGTATTTCACCAGTGCGTCGAAGTTGATGACCTCCTTCCAGAAGTCGGAGCCGTAAAGGATGATGGTGATCTTCTTGGCGAGTTTCTTCGTCTGCACCAGGGTCAGGATTTCGAAAAGCTCATCCATGGTGCCGAAGCCGCCGGGAAAGACCACCAGCGCTTTCGCCAGATAGGCGAACCAGAACTTGCGCATGAAGAAGTAGTGGAACTCGAAACTGAGCGCCTCGGTGATGTACGGATTGGGGAACTGCTCGAACGGGAGCCCGATGTTGAGGCCGATGGTTTTGCCTTTCACATCCATGGCGCCCCGGTTTGCGGCTTCCATGATGCCGGGACCGCCGCCGGAGCAGACTACAAACCGATACGTGCGGTCATGGAAGCTCTCGGCCCACATGGTGACCAGAGAGGCGAGCGTGCGGGCTTCCTTGTAATAGCGGCCGAGCGGACTGTCTTCGCGAATCCGCGCGGAGCCGAAGAACACCACGGTGTCGCGAATCCGCTGGCGACGAAAGTGCGAGTGCGGTTCCAGATATTCGGAGAGGATTCGCAGGGCGCGCGAATCCGGACCGTTCAGGAATTCTTCGTTCCTGTAGGCGAGAGGAGGTCGGGACTGTTTTTCGCTCATGCTGGATCGATTGGTTCCGGGGCCTTTTCCGACGAAGCGGCGCCCAGCCTCTTTTTCAGATCGCGGACGGTGCGCAGAAGTTCCGGCAATTTCTGGAAAGCCGTGATGGCGCGCAACCATTCGGAGGCGTCGAACGCGGGCGAGCCGGAGACTCGCGCTTTGGCCGGCACATCGCCGCCGATGCCGCTTTGCGCGTACACGATGGCGCCCTCATGAATGGTGAGGTGTCCGGAGATACCGACCTGTCCCGCGAGGAGCACATTCTTCTCAAGGATGGAACTGCCGGCCAGACCGGTCTGCGCGCAGATGATGTTGTCCTCGCCCACCACGCAGGCGTGGCCGATCTGCACCAGACTGTCGATCTTGGCGCCGCGTTTCACGCGGGTCTCGCCCATGGTGGCGCGGTCCACCGAGGTGAGGCTCTGGATCTCCACGTCGTCCTCGATCACGGTGCGGCCGGACTGCACAATTTTGTGGTGCGAGTTATCGGAACGCTTCGCGAAACCAAAACCGTCGCCGCCGATGACCACGCCGTTCTGGAGGATCACGCGGTCGCCCAACCGGCAGAATTCACGGACCACCGCGTGCGAGTGGAGCGTTACGCTGTCCCCGATTGACGCGCCCTGGTAGATCACGACATGCGGATGCAGCACGGCATCTCGGCCGATGGTGACGTTCTCACCGATGGCCACAAATGCGCCGATGGAGGCGTTTTCGCCGATCTTCGCCGACGCCGCAATTGCGGCCGACGGATGGATGCCCGGCGCGGGGCGCGGCGGCTGGTAGAAGAGTTCCAGAGCGCGGGCGAAATCGTGATAGGGATTCGCCGAGAGCAGAGTCGCGAGGCCCGGCACCGGGTTGGCCGCGAGGACGGCGCTGGCGCGCGTGTTCTTCAGTTTGTGGGCGTAGCGCGGGTTGGCGAGGAACGTGAGATGTCCCTCGCCGGCCTGCTCCATGCCGAGGACGCCGGTGATTTCGAGCGACGGATCGCCCTCCAGCGCGCACCCCAGGGCGGCGGAAAGTTCGTTTAGCTTCATGCCAACCATCAGGGTACGTCATGCTCTGTCCGATACAATTCTTGTTAACAATTCCGATCGAAAAGCAGAGGAGTGCGAATGCCGGTTCAACGACGTTATCTTGCAGGTTTCGTAGTGGGATGTCTGTCCCTCATCAGTCCCGTGCTGCGGGCGCAGCATGCGGACGGGCCGGCCGCCGCGCCTGCCGGGAAGAATCTGACGCAGTTGCAGAACGCCCCGGCGGATCAGATCGGTCCGGCGATGCAGTTTATCTCGGCATCACTGGGGGTGGAGTGCACGTTCTGCCATGTGGCGGGCAAGATGGAGGCGGACGATAAGCCCGCCAAGAAAACGGCGCGCGAGATGATCGCGATGACGGCGGAGATCAACAAGACGCATTTCGGCGGGCGTCCGCAGATGACCTGCTATTCGTGTCACCGGGGCGCTACGCGGCCCGTGGCGATACCGGCGGTGCTCGAGTCGGATGCGGTGGTGAAACCGCCCATGCCCGCGCCTCCGGCGGCCGGCGCCACGGCGCCCACAGCCGCGCAGATCCTCGAAAAGTATGTCGCGGCGCTGGGCGGCGAGGCGGCGGTCCGGAAGGTCACCAGCCGGGTGATGAAGGGCAGCATTCTTGCAGGCGGTTCGGAGACACCGATCGAGGTAATTACGAAGGCGCCGAATAAGCGGGTGACGATTACGCACGCCTCGGGCAGCGACAGTTTCACCGCGTTCGACGGCGCGGCGGGCTGGATGGGCAACACCGGCCGCGCGGCGCGCGCGATGTCGGCATCGGAATCGGGCGCGTCGTCGCTCGATGCCGAGTTTTATCTGGGGCTGCGGCTGGCCGAGCTTTATCCGCAACTCCGCCGGGGGCGTCCGGAAACCATCGCCGGCGTGGACTGCGAGGTTCTGAACGGTGCGAACGCCGCGGTGCCCACGCGTCCCGCGGTGCGCCTGTATTTCGCGAAGGATTCCGGGCTGCTGGTCCGGATGGTGCGGTACGCCGAAACGCCCGTGGGCCGGATGCCGACCCAGATCGACTACGCCGATTATCGCGAGACCGACGGCGTGAAGACGCCGCTGCGCTGGACGCTTTCACGGCCCAACGGACGGTTCACCATTCAGATCGCGGACGTGAAGAACAACGTGCCGGTGGACGATGCGCGATTCGTGAAACCCGCGGGTGAAGTGAAATAGCTTCAGGCCGCCTCCCCTCATGCTGGAAAACCTCAATCTGAAGCGGAAGCTTTCCGGGGAAGAGTACAACCGGGTGCTGCCGGGCCTGCAGTTGCGCCTCTATGACCTGGAGAAGGTCTGCTGGGAACTGAAGATCAAGTCGGTCTTCGTGTTCGAAGGCTGGGACGCGGCGGGCAAAGGCGGGTCCATCGCGACCGTGACGCAGCGCCTCGATCCGCGCGGTTTCAAGCTGCACAACATCGGGCTGCCGAGATCGTTCGAACTGAGCCGGCCCTGGCTGTGGCGTTTCTGGCTGCGCGTGCCGGACCAGGGCGAGATGGCGATTTTCGACCAGAGCTGGTACATGCGCCTGCTGCTGGAGCGCGTGGAGGGACTGGTTCCGGAGAGCCAGTGGCGCGCGGCATTCAACGACATCCTGGACTTCGAGCGCATGCTGGCGGACGACGACACCACCATCGTGAAGTTCTTCCTCCACATCAGCCGGAAGGAGCAGGAGCGGCGGTTCCGAAAGATTGAGGAGGATCCGCTGGAGCGCTGGCGCGTCACCAAAGACGACTGGGCGCGGCACAAGAAGTATCACGAGTATCTGGCGGCGACCGAAGAAATGCTGGAGCGGACGGAGACGGCGGAAGGTCCCTGGACCATCGTGGAGGCCAACTCGCGCCGCTGGACGAAGGTGAAGGTTCTGACCACGATTATCGCGGCTCTGGAGCACAGGCTGGGATCCAAGGCGCCGCCGCGGGAGAGTTCCGAGGAGGCGGCGGCTTCGGATGCGGATCTGCGGAGCGCAATGGAATCGCTGGAGCCTTCGGGAGAGTATCAGGATGCCTGACGCCAATGCTTGAAACTCTCGACTTAAGTCTCTCCCTGCCGCGCGATAAGTACGTCACGGAACTGACGCGGCGGCAGATTCAGCTGCGCGAACTGTCGAATCAGATTTATCAGCAGAAGCGCTCCGTGGTTCTGGCGTTTGAAGGCTGGGACGCCGCGGGGAAGGGCGGCGCGATTAAGCGGATCACGGAGAAGATGGATCCGCGCGGCTACGTGGTGTATCCGATCAGCGTGCCCGAGGGCGAAGACAAGACGCGGCACTATCTGTATCGCTTCTGGCGGCGGCTGCCGGAAGACGGGCAGATCGCGATTTTCGACCGCACGTGGTACGGGCGCGTGCTGGTGGAGCGGGTGGAAGGTTATGCCTCGCTCGACGAGTGGAAACGCGCTTACAAAGAAATCAACTCGTTCGAGCGGCAACTGCAGGATTTCGGCACGATTGTGGTGAAGTTCTGGATCCATATCTCGCGCGACGAGCAACTGCGGCGCTTCGAAGAGCGGCGGCGGATTCATTACAAGGCGTGGAAGTTGACCGAGGCGGACTGGCGCAATCGCGAAAAATGGCCGCTTTACGAAGAGGCCGTGGAAGAGATGCTGCTGAAGACCAGCACGCGCGGCGCGCCCTGGAATCTGGTGGAAGGCAACGACAAATACTGGGCCCGTGTGAAGACGCTGACACGCCTGGTGGAAGTGCTTTCCGAGGCGCTGGAGTATAAGCCCGCGGATCCCCTGAAAAAGAACCGGGCGCCGAAAAAGTAGTACCATGCAAGGCTGAAAGGCTTGTGCGTGAACTGCTTGATGAAATCGGTTGTCTCTGCGTTTTTGCTCTCCGCGGTGTCCTTGCCGGCATTCGCGGCCAGTTGTGAAAGCCTGGCTTCGCTGGCGCTTCCGAATGTAACGGTTTCGCTGGCGGAAGCGCGGCCAGCGGGCGAGTTCACGCCTCCCGGCGGCAAACCGGTGCCGGGTTTACCAGCGTTTTGCCGCGTGGCGGGGACGCTGAAGCCGTCCTCCGATTCCGATATCAAGTTCGAAGTCTGGCTGCCGGCGACGGGCTGGAACGGCAAGTTTCAGGGCGTGGGCAACGGCGGCTACGCCGGCGCGGTTGCCTATCCTTCTTTGATCGACGCGATCCGGAACAATTATGCGACGGCGTCCACGGACACCGGGCATCAGGACGGCGGCACGAGCGCGCGATGGGCTTTGAATCATCCGGAAAAGGTGACGGATTTCGGGTACCGGGCCATCCATGAGACGGCGGTCACGGCGAAGGCGGTAATTGCGGCGTATTTCGGCGAAGGGCCGAAGAAATCGTATTTTAATTCGTGTTCGAACGGCGGGCGGCAGGCGCTGATGGAAGCGCAGCGGTATCCGGCTGACTACGACGGGATCGTCGCCGGCGCTCCGGCGAATAACTGGACGCACCTGCTGTCGAGCGCGGCTTCGGGAACGAAGGCGATGCTGTCGGAACCGGCCAGTTATCTGCCGCCCTCGAAGTTGCCGGCGATTCAGGCCGCGGTGCTGGCGCAATGCGACGGGCTGGATGGCGTGAAGGACGGCGTGATTGAGAATCCGCTGGCCTGCCGGTTCGATCCGGCGGTGCTGCAGTGCAAGGGCGCGGCGGAGACGGATGCCTGTCTTACGGTGCATCAGGTAGCGACGCTGAAGACGATGTACGGCGGGCTGAAGAATTCGAAGGGCGAGCAACTGATGCCGGGACTTTCACCGGGCGGAGAGGCCGATCCCGCGGGCTGGAAACCGTGGGTCACGGGACCCGAGCCGGAGAAATCCCAGATGTTTGCGTATGGTACGCAGTTCTTCAAAAATATTGTTTACAACGATGCGAACTGGGAGTTTAAATCGTTCGATGTGGATAAGGATGTGAAGGTGGCCGATGAGCGCGTCGCGAAATATCTGAATTCAACGGACGCCGATCTGAGCGCGTTTGAGAAGCGCGGCGGGAAGCTGATTCTTTATCACGGTTGGGCGGACGCGGCGATTCCGGCGGTAAACGCGATTCAGTACTACGATTCGGTGAATAAGAAATTAGGCCCGGCGAAGGCGGCGAGTTTCGTGCGGCTTTATATGGTGCCGGGTATGCAGCACTGTTCGGGCGGGGCGGGCACGAGTTCTTTCGGGCAGCTGGGGACGCCGGATGGAGATCGCTTCCATAGTCTGGATGCGGCGCTCGAAGCGTGGGTGGAGCAGGGAAGCGCGCCTGCGGAGATTATCGCGGCGAAGCACAAGACGGGCGATCCGAAGAGTGAGGTGGTGCGAACGCGGCCTTTGTGCCCGTGGCCGATGACGGCGAAGTATAAGGGAACGGGCAGCACGGACGACGCCGCGAATTTTTCATGCGCGAAGTAATTCGTCTAAGACCCGCGCGATCTCATCGGGCGAAATATAGAAGTGCGGGGAGAGCCGCACCCAGCCCTGGCGGGCGGCCACGATCACTCCGGCGTCCTTCAGTTTCCGCACGAGCATAACGCTCTCCACGCCCGGTTTGCGGATCGAGACGATACCGGCCCCGGTTTCGTTCGAACGGCGTCCCAGGCATTCGCAACCGGCTGTCTGGGCACCTTCCCAAAGCTGATCCGCCAGACCCTGCACCACGGGCCGGATATTTTCAATACCGACTTCGAGCAGCAGATCGAGCGCGGCGCGCAGGCCGAAACAGCCGATGGTGTTCAGCGTTCCGGATTCGTAGCGCCCGGCGTCCGACCGCAGCGTCATGTCGCGCGAGGCGTAATCCGCGAAGTGCGCGAAATTCGTCCAGCCGATCTGCACGGGCTCGATAAGGTCCTGTTTTTCCTGGCGGACATAAAGCACCGCGCAGCCTTCCGGGCCAATCATCCACTTATGCGCGTCGGCGGAAAGCGCGTCGATCTTCGCGGCTTCCACATCGATGGGGAAGGCGCCCATGCCCTGGATGGCGTCCACGAAAAAGAAGCAGTTGTGGCGCGCGCAGATTTCGCCGATTTCATTGAGATTGACGCGATAGCCGTTCAGATAATTGACATAGCTGATGGCGAGCATGCGCGCGCCCTTCACAGCTTCTTCGATGCGGGAAGGTTCGTCGAAAATGGACAGCCAGCGGACCTCGACGCCGGCCGCTTCCACCTTTTTCCACGGAAAGAAATTCGCGGGGAACTCTTCTTCGAAAGCGACCATGACATCGCCGCGCTGCCAGCGCATGCCGGTTGCGACCATCGCGATGCCCTCGGAAGTGTTCTTGGTGAGGGCGATTTCGGAGGGTTTGGCGTTGATCAGTCGCGCGGTGGAGTTCCGCACGCCTTCGTAAGTCTCCATCCACGTCAGGTAGTGCAGGCTGCCGAATTCCAGAGCGTCCTGCGCCAGGTGCTGCATGGCTTCGGCGGCGCGGCGGCTCAGGGGCGAAACCGCCGCGTGGTTCAGCCAGATCAGATTTTTCGTGACGGGAAACTGCTCGCGGTATCGTTCCCAAAGCGCCTGCATCAGTTAATTCCTTCGGAAAGTTTTTTCATCGGGCGGATCATGAACAGCAACACCAGGGAGAGTAAGAAACAGAAGCCGGCCACCAGTCCGAACAGAAGCGGCAGCGGAAACGACTCATACAGGGAAGCCAGCCTGCCTCCGATAAAATTCCCCACCGAGGTGGCGAGAAACCAGGTTCCCATAATGAGTCCGATGGCCCGCGCCGGGGCCAGTTTCGTCATGGCGCTCAGACCTACCGGACTCAGGCAGAGTTCACCGATGGTGTGCAGCAGGTAAGTCAGCGTAAGCCACCAGGGGCTGACATTGGTGGAATTCGCGATCGGAATCAGAACCGCGAAACCGAGCCCGGCGAAAAGCAGTCCGATGGAGAACTTCGCCGTGCTGCTGGGATTTTTCCTGCCGAGTTTCACCCAGAGCCACGCGAAGAACGGAGCCAGGCCAAAAACCATGAACATGGAATTGAAACTCTGGTAGTAGCTGGCGAGGAAGTGCCCGTTTTCGCCGAGGGCCTTGACATCCCACGCCCGCAGATTCGTGTTGCGTTCGGCGAAAAGATTCAGCGTGGAGCCGGCCTGCTCGAAGGCCGACCAGAACAGGCTGGCCGCCAGGAACAGAACAAGAATCACCCAGAAGCGGCTTCGTTCCTGCCGCGAATACTCTTTCGATGTCAGCAGCCAGCCGAAGAACACGACGACCACCAGCAGCAGCGCGGTGCCGAAAACGTCGGAAATTCTTTCCGCGGTCACGTTCAGAATGCCGGATACGGAAAGCGCGATGGTCAGCAGGATCAGCGCGGCGGAGCCGATCAGCACCTTCTTAAACAGCAGGCGGT
>Ga0073936_10007555_pt1 | contig 14023 bp, 13 predicted proteins | sample AliMusrvi5mmetaG_FD_87041 | JGI IMG/M metagenome (GOLD analysis project Ga0073936, IMG submission 87041) | Freshwater lake bacterial and archeal communities from Alinen Mustajarvi, Finland, to study Microbial Dark Matter (Phase II) - Alinen... | ecosystem: Environmental > Aquatic > Freshwater >... | reverse complement strand
CGTCATCCGCCGCATCCTCGCGGCCGACCCCCAGCAGCACCACCAGTCCGCTGCCGATTTCGCCCACGATTCTTTCCGCCACTGAAACGGACGCGTTTTTTACGCGCTGCACTACCGCCCGCATAAGGTAGTCTATATGGTAAGCCGTTGACACGTTGTATAAATGAAGCTATAAATTAAAACTCATTGTAGGAAAAACCGGTGGAAAGTAAAGCAAAATGTTTATAAAAATCCTTGCGGCCTCTTGTGTGCTTTGCCTGACCGTATTTCTGGCATTGGGCTGCTCGCAGAAGTTTTTAAAAAGCGATGGGATTACGGTTTTTTTTTCCAATGACATACGCGGTGAATTTGAAAACTGCGGCTGCGCTGACGTACAACTCGGGGGGCTTTCGCGAAAAGCGCGGCTGTTCAGGCAGCAGGCGCACAAGACCCCCGCCATGCTCCGGCTTGATGCGGGCAATCTTTTTTTTTCGCGGCAGCCCGCGCGTGACATCGAGGCCCGGGAGTTTTTGCTCAAGGCGGGCTATATCATCAGTGCGTATAATGCCATGGGCTGCGATGCATTCAATGTTTCCGACAGCGATCTTCTGCTGGGTATGAGCGCGATCAGTGAACTGCGCAGCAAGGCAGCCTTTCCGTTTGTATCATCAAACATCCTGCTGCGGGACAGCGGCGCGCCTGTGTTTGAGCCCGCGGTTATTAAAACAGTCGGCGGGACCCGGGTGGGTATTCTCGGTGTATGCCCGCAGGACGGCGTTTTTATGCCGGAGCTGCGCATCGAAGATCCGGTGGCCGCGATCAGGCATATGGCTGAAACGCTTCGCGGCCGCAGCGATTTTCTGATCGTGCTTTCAGGCCTGGGGATCGAGCGTGACCGTGAGCTTGCGCGGCAGGTTCCCGGCATTGGCCTTATCATTTCAGCCCGTGCCGACCGGCTGCTTGAGCATGCTGTTGTGGAAAATGGAACGACCATCGTGCAGGCGTTTAATCGCGGCCAGTATGTGGGGGAAGTGAATATTGAGCCGGCCGGGGAAAAATTTTCCGTGTCGCACCGGCTTATTGCGCTTGCGCCGGATATTGGTGAAGAAAAAAATATTGTAAATATGGGGAATGCTTATAAAGCGCAGGTCACGGCGATGAACAAGCAGGCTTTTTTTAAAGGCAGGCAGCAGTCCGCCCCGGGCGGATATGCCGGCAGTGACAGCTGCCTGCAATGCCATGTGCCGCCGTATGAGAACTGGCGGTCAACACCGCATGCCCGCGCCTATCAGACTCTGGTTGAAAAAGAAGCGCAGTATCGGGCCGAGTGCCTGGTCTGCCATACAACCGGCTATGGCGAGCCGGGCGGGTATGACCCGGCGCAAAAAGAGCGGTCAGCCATGCTGAATGTTCAGTGTGAAGCTTGCCACGGTCCTGCGGGGCGCCATAAAGAAGCAAAAGACGTGCTTGTGCGAAATGGCGGCAAAGAGGTTTGTCTGGGTTGCCATACGGAGAAAAACAGCCCGAAGTTTGATTATGATGAATACCTGCCGCTGGTCAAGTGCCCGGCCGGTGGAGCAAAGCATTAAGTCAACAACCACCCGCATAGCGGGTGGCTTGGAATCCCCTGAAAGGGGATGACAAGAGGCACGCAGTGCCAAGTTGCCTTGTGCAACCACCGCCAAAGGCGGTGGTTTTATGCACACAATAAAGGAGTGCTATGAAAAAAAAGAAGGTCGCCTGCGTCATTATCGGCGCGATGGGCAGAATGGGCCAGCGGCTCTGTCAGTTGAGCGCTGCCTCGGATGTGGTGTCTCTTGCCGGTGGTACGGAAAGCCCGGAAAGCCCCCATGTCGGCAAGACGCTCAAGGAGCTTATCGGACTGGGGGATGGACGACAGCGGCTGGCCGTGCGCCTTGAAGATATTGCCGAACCTTTTGATGCCGTTATAGATTTTACCTTTCCTGAAATTTCAATGGAAACGGCACGGTTTTGCGCGCGCTCCGGAAAAGCTGCTGTTATCGGCTCTACCGGCTTTACCGCCCGGCAAACCGACGAACTTAAGGACCTGAGCTGTTCATTTCCCTGCGTCTGCGCACCAAATATGAGCATGGGGGTCAATACGCTTTTTAAAATTGTTGCAGATGTTGCCAAAATACTCAATGATGCTTATGATGTGGAAATAGTAGAAATGCATCACCGCAATAAAAAAGATGCGCCCAGCGGTACTGCCATGCGCATTGCGCAGATCCTGGCGGAGTCATACGGCTTAAGTCTCGACCGGGCAGCTGTGTATGAGCGCAAGGGTATTACCGGCTCGCGGCGCAGTGATGAAATCGGCATTCAGACACTGCGCGGCGGTGATGTGGTCGGCGAGCATACGGTACTGTTTGCCGGAACGGGTGAGCGCCTTGAGCTGATCCATCGAGCCCAGAGCCGTGACTGTTTTGTCCAGGGAGCCTTGTATGCTGCGCGGTGGCTGATGGAGCGACCCGCGGGGTTATATGATATGCAGGATGTATTGGGGCTTCGGGAAACGGGCAGATAGAATAGGCTTTTAGGAAAGCGGTATACTTTGTCTAGATTTATACTTATTTTACTGGCTGTATATTTTTTGTTTAAGTTTCTGAGGATGCTGTTTGGCGCGAAAGAGCCTCAGGCTAAAAAAGCCTCAAAACCCTCTTTCACTGAGGCGCCACGTCAGATAAATGAAATGGTTCAGGATCCTGTTTGCAAGGTGTATATTCCAAAAAAAGAGGCTATATATCTTGAACATGAAGGCAACAGGCATTATTTTTGTTGCCGTACCTGTCTCGAAAAATTTCAAAAAAAGGATGACATGCGATAAATCTGAATTAAGCCCCCCTGCGGATAAACCTTTAGCTGATGAGTGCTTATGAAAGAGGGAAAAAATAGCTACGAGAATTTGCCGGTTGCCGAAGCAGAAGAACCTGAACTGTGGCAGGAAGATGCTGAAAGCGCTGAGCGCGAACAGGAAGTTGTCGCCGGAGTCCATGATAATGACCCGCTGCGCATCTACCTGAAGGAAATCCGCAAAATACCTCTGCTGAAACAAAAAGACGAGCAGCAGTGGGCCCGCATTCTCCACAAGGGCAATCTTGACAAAACACGTCTGTTGAAGCGTGTTGTTGAAATTTTACATGTCATCCAGGCTTATAAACCACTAAACCAGCTGCTCATTATAACGCGGGATTCCCTGTGCGACTATTTGTACCTTGAAGAAGCTCTGAGCCTCTACAAGCGTATGGAACGGTGCAAGGCATTGATAGCCAAAGCAGGCAGCACCCGGGAGAAACGCAAATTAACCAAAGAGGCTGTCAGGCTGAATGAGGAATTTGGCGAAAGCCTGGCAAATATCAATCTCCATGAGCTGAAAAACTGGCAGGTGCTTGCCCGGGAAAACGGAAAAAAATGCGCGGATCGCTACCGTCGCCTCTTTCCCGAGCTTGAAGATCTCTGGCAACAGCTGAAGCAGCTTGAACCCCGCATTCGCGAAGCCCGTCAAAAACTTATACAGAGCAATCTGCGCCTGGTGGTGAGCATTTGCAGGCACTATCGCAACCGCTCGGTATCGTTTCGTGATCTTGTGCAGGAAGGCAATCTCGGACTTATAAAGGCTGTAGAAAAATTTGATTACAAGAAAGGCTTTCGGCTCAATACCTATGCCTCCTGGTGGATACGTGAAAGCATCAACCGCGCCATTGAGGAGAAGAGCCGGGTCATCCGGATACCGGTTTATGTCAACGAGAAGTTTTACAAGATAAAAAAAGCGGCTCGCGAGCTTTTGCAGGATGAGGGGCGGGAATCCTCGATGAACGAGCTTGCGGGAAAACTTGAAATGACGCCTATCGAGATAGCAAAGATTATGACTGCTTTTAAGGAGCCCGTATCTCTTGACACGTCTCTGATTGATGATATCGACCCTCTTGAAAATTTCCTTTCCGATGATCGTCCGACGCCCGTTGATGGGATTTGCGATGAAATCATAAAGAACAGCGCCGCCCGTATCATCGAATCCCTGCCGCCGCGGGAAGCCTCCATCCTCAAGCTTCGTTTCGGCCTTGGCGAGGAGGGAGAGAAAACCCTGGAGGAGGTCGGTGAGCAGTTCAAGGTTAGCCGGGAGCGGGTCCGGCAGCTTGAGAATAAGGCCCTGCGCAAGCTCAGGAAGAATAAGGAACTGAAAACCCTGCTGTCGCTGCTGACAAATGAGTAACCTTGATTTTTAATGATGTAAAATTAAAGCCTTAGGGTATTTAACTTTATTCTATAGCCGTTTGCACGGATGAGTTTTTGGTTCATTCGCCCGTGCTATATTCTCGCAAGACATGCCAGCAGGGAAAATACGCCCGTGGCTCAAACCGCACGGGTTGCTTCACCAAAAACTGCTCAATACCCACGTGGCTATAGGATTTCGTGAAATGCTCTAGCTTGCAAAAGGCTTGGCCTATACCTCGTAACTGCTGTAGAATAATCCGGGTTGAAAAAAAAGAAAACTCCCTGGTGAGGGGGGGTACCAGGGAGTTTAAGAGGGGTAAAGAAGGTAATGAATACCTTTGACTACAGTATAACACACGAATTTCATCATGCAAGGGCTGCATAAAAAAAAATTCAGTTTTTTTATTCCTCCGCGTTTTCCATGTCAGACATTGAAATATCCTTGTACATCAGATTGTCTTCAATCGGTTCTTCCGAGTAGACAGCCCTTTTTTCATGCTCCGATTGACAATTTATGCAAAATTTTGCAAATGGAATTATTTTTAATCTTTTTTTATTTATTTCCTCTCCGCATTCTTCGCACAGGCCATAGGTCCCGTCCTCAATTTTTTCAATTGCCGTATTAATGGCATTCAGTTTTGAGCGCTCACGCTCTCCAAGCGTATACACCATCTGCCGGTCTTTTTCGATATCCACGTCATCATAGAAATCACCGACTTCACGATCACCGGGATTGCGTTCGGCTTTCAAATTGGCGCCCATATCTTTTAACAGGGTTTCCTTGAGCTTTGCAAGATCCTTGCGAATTGTTTCATAACCCTTCATTAGCAGCTTTCCCTCATAGGTTTTTTAAAAATGAAGGAGATGTATAATCCCAAATGATATATTTTGTCAATATGATTTCTGGTCTTTTTTTCAAATGCTTGTGTTTATCCAGGCCATTGAGTTATGATAACCTAAATTTTTTTTTTTAAAGTATCCGGCACCATATTTTTTATGATCACAACAGCTCGAACGGATCTCGTTGGTTTATCAATTCAGGAGCTTGGCGCTTTTGCCGCTGAGCTTGGGCTTGAGCCCTTTCGCAGCAGCCAGATATCCCGCTGGATTTTTCAGAAACACGCGAGCGGGATAGGTGAAATGACAAATCTTTCAAGGGAATTGCGCGCTCGTCTTGGAGAGGCTGCCTGCATCAGCTGCCTCACTCCGCAGCGCATCGATGCCTCGCAGGACGGATCTAAAAAATATCTTTTCAAAACCAGCGATGGCTTTGGCCTTGAAAGCGTACTGATACCGGAGCCCGGGCACATCACGCTCTGCCTGTCAACTCAGGTCGGCTGCCCCATGGGCTGCTGCTTTTGTCATACGGGAAGCCGCGGCCTGGTGCGCAATTTAACGGTTGCGGAAATTCTCAATCAGGTTAGGGCCATCATGGCCAGGGAGCCCTTTGGTGAAGCCACGCCCAATCTTGTGTTTATGGGCATGGGTGAGCCGCTTGCCAATTACGGCGCAACGGTTGCGGCGATCCGCATGCTCTTAAGCCCGGAAGGGTTTAACTTTTCCCATCGCCGCATCACGGTTTCAACAGCGGGCCTTGTGCCGCAGATGAAGCGGCTGGGCCATGATGTGCCGGTAAATCTCGCCATATCGCTGAATGCCTCAAATGACGCAACCAGAAGCAGGCTCATGCCGGTTAATAAAAAACATCCCCTTCGTGAACTGCTGGCTGCGGCGCGCGAGTTTCCCCTGGCTAGCCGCAAGCGCATAACATTCGAATATATTCTCATTAAGGATATAAATGATGCCCCGCTCGCTGCCCGTGAACTGGCAGCGCTGCTTAATGGCATACCGTGCAAAATAAACCTCATTCCTTTTAACGAGCACCCGTCAGTTGATTTTAAGAAACCCGATGAGCGCTCGATCATGGCATTTCAAAAAATTTTGCATGATAAGAATTTTACCGCCCCCATCCGCCGCAGTAAGGGCTCCGATATTGCCGCAGCCTGCGGCCAGCTCGGTGACGTGCTGAATCACTCAGAAGCAGATCCCCGCTGATTTTCCTTGAGATTACGAAAAAATTTGCAAGGGGTTGACATAAACGTTTTTTGCGTCTATTAATTTAGTAGATTTTTATATATAACTTATTTGCTTATTTTATAAAAAAAGGTGGTGTGCGTATGAAAAAAATGATTGTAGCTTTTGCGGTTTTTGGATGTGCTGTGCTGCTGTGTCCGCAAATAGGGTATGCTCATAATAATTTGAATGAGGGCTGTCTGACATCATGTCACTCCGCAACCGCATTGCATGCGATAACGAGCCACAGTTCTGACTGCACCGCTTGCCATCCAACATCTGCAGGTGGAGCAGGCACTGTGCTGTCATCGAAATGCATTGTCTGCCACCCGCTGAGTAGTCCTGGCTTCTGCAATTTGGTTAAAACCACCAATCATGCTGCAGCTTCACCCACCTGCGTCAGCTGCCATACCGACTGCAAGAGTACCTGTCCGGCGGCCAAGGTTCTCGGTGATGAGGACCCGCGCCTGGCGCAGCTGCGCGATTTCCGCGATAAGGTTCTGGCAAAGAGCGCCCTCGGCAAGCGGATCATCAATAGTTACTACAATAACGCAGATTCCATCAATGCCGCTCTTGAGAAAAACCCGATATTGAAAGCCTATTCCTATCAGGCATTGCAGTCGTTCATTCCTGTCCTTGAGATTTTCATGTAGCCAATTAAGTTTTTTCATATCATCAAGGCCGTGTGTGACATACCACACGGCCTTGTTTTTATGCCCCATGCTTCGGCGGTGAAACACAAAGATATTTTTTTTCAGTCTCATGCGACCAGTATAATGCCAGGTTGTGGCTGCTCGCAGCACATGGTATAAGTATCAGAGTGAAAAATTCATGATTTTGGGTCCTCGTTCAGGCTCTAAAGCCGATAGTTCATGATATATTTTCTAGAGAGGCTATTCTCAGTAAAATTATGGAAAGATTTCTGGTGTCGATTGGTACAAGGAAAATCAGTGGTGTGCTGCATCGCTGCACGGGCGAAGCCCCCGTAATTATTTGCTGCCATGGCCTTTTTAGCACTATGAACAGCGACAAATTTCTTAAAATCGCTGAAACCTTTGCGCCGGAAGGCTTCGCCGTGGTTCGCTTTGACTTCGGCGGATGCGGGGAAAGCACGGGCGATATAGCCGATACTACCGTTACCAGCCGTCTCGAGGACCTGGAGGCTGTTGTACAGTACCTTTCAGGAGAGGGCGGGCTGACAGGCCGGTATGGCATCCTCGGCAGCTCTTTTGGCGGATATGTGGGGCTGCTGCACGCGGCAAAAAATCCCGTGGCAGCCCTGTCGGTCTGGGCAACGCCTTGTGATATGCTTTCGATAGCCGGCAATATCCCGAAGGCTGATATGCAGAAGCTGAAGCGGGATTTTTTTATTGATGCCCGGCGCTATGATCTGCTGGGAGCTGTGGCCGGTATGCCGTCAGTCCAGGTTCTGCACGGCGCCAGTGATGAGATAGTGCCGGCTGAACAGGCACGCCTCATTTATCAGGCTTTGCATGATCCGAGGGATTTTCTTTTACTGCCGCAGGCCGATCATTCCATATCGCAGCCATCTCCCAGAAAACAGGCGATCACCGCAAGCCTGGCATGGTTTAAAAAGCAGCTGCTTCCGGGGTGCTAAAGGCTGGCTGTCAATCAGTTCTCTCAAGTATTATTTCAAGTATGGCTGCTATCCGTTTTCCAACCAGCCTGACATTTTTTCTCAGCGAGGCAGCCCTCAGGATTTCTTTGGGGTTTTGCATGAAATAGGCATAGGCCCCGAAGCCGCCTGCTTTTTTTTTATACCCGTAGAAGTACTCAATGTTAAATGCGTCCTGTCTTGCGGTATCGGATATGATGCGTATATTAACAAATGCAACACCTGCGGGGTGCAGCCGTTTAATGAGGGAAGCGCTTTCCATGTCAATCACCCGTGCCCCGGTATTTTGAAAAATAAGCTGCTTTTGCCGGGCGGTATGAATAAAAGTTCCCGTAGTGAAACAATCCCCGCAGGATACCGGCATGCCCTGAGCCCGGAGCTGCGCGGCGATTTTTTCCGACCGCCTTTCATCAGCCGGGAACTGTCCGCCAGCGTGATGGAGAATGGTTTTGGCGATGACTATATCGCCGACACACAGCGAAGGATCAGCCGCACCTGCCGCACCAACGGCAATAACCGCGGCTGGCGCATGGGCTTGCAAAATTTTATTTGCCGCAGCCCCCGCCCTTTTCGGACCCACACCGGTTTGCACAATAAGAATATCCCGGCCACCCAGCTGGCCGAAAAAAAATGCATGCCTGCATGGCTTTCATAGTGCTTTATGTCCGCGATTTTTAATGTTTCGCGGAGCTCCTCCGATGTTGCAGCGGTTATGACAAGCACTCAGATCTCCCTTGCTGTTTTTTTTAAACTATGGCATTTTTAAATACCCTTGGGTATGATTACTGCGAATGCCGGAATCAATGAATTTCAGGGGGCTTGCCTGCCATTTTTTGGCTGGATCGCAGGATACGGCTGTCAAAAACAAATACCCCTGATGCCGCGGTCAAGCCGCAGTATGCCAGCTCCGCCAGTTTTTTTGCAGTTGCTGAAACATTGCCATTGTGTTTTCTTTATACAGAACAGTATTGGGCATGTCTGCATGAAATACAACGGCAAAAAGAGTTTTTCTGCAGCGCTAGAGCAGGTAACTTTATTCTGTAGCCGTTTACGTGTACACCGGGGAGCTTCTGGTTCATTCGTCCGGGCTATAGTCTCGCACGATAGGCCAAGAGGGGAAATACGCTTGTGGCTCGAACCGCACGGGCTGCTTCGCCAAAAACTCTCCGGTGAACATATGGCCACAGAATTTTGTTAAATAATCTAATATGTGACAAATATAAATAAAATAACATAAAAACAAACACTGGCAAGGAGCATCTATGAAAGGCATAATACTGGCTGGCGGTTCAGGAACCCGGCTGCATCCTGTTACGCGCGCGGTGAGCAAGCAGTTGCTTCCCGTATATGATAAGCCCCTTATTTATTATCCGCTGTCTTTGTTGATGCTTGCGGGCATTCGCGAAATTCTCATTATTTCAACGCCCCATGATCTTCCTCATTTTCGCAATCTGTTTGGCGACGGCTCACAGCTGGGCCTGTCTTTTTGCTACGCCGAACAGCCACGGCCCGAAGGTATCGCACAGGCCTTTATTATCGGCAAGCAATTTATCGGCAGCGACAAAGTCTGTCTTGTGCTTGGCGATAATCTTTTTTACGGGCATGGTTTCCCCGACACTTTGCGGAAATCAGCGCAACTCGAAGATGGCGGGCTTATTTTTGGCTATCCGGTGAAAGATCCCGAGCGCTATGGCGTGGTGGCATTTGATAAGAATGGCCGGGTTCTCTCTATTGAAGAAAAGCCAAAGGAGCCGAAGTCTCGTTATGCGGTACCGGGGCTCTATTTTTACGACAATACTGTTGTCGGCATAGCGGAAAACATGAAACCATCGGCACGGGGCGAGGTGGAGATTACGGATTTGAATCTGGAATATCTGCGCAGGGGCAAGCTGCGGGTGGAGCTGCTGAGCCGTGGGATTGCCTGGCTTGATACGGGAACGCATGAGTCCCTGCAACAGGCCTCAAGCTATGTGCAGGCCATTGAACAGCGGCAGAGCTTTAAAATCGCCTGCATCGAGGAAATCGCCTATCGCCAGGGTTTTATCGATAAGGCTCAGGCCGGCAAGCTTGCCCGGGAAATGAAAAACAGCACCTACGGCGAGTATCTGCTGGACTTGCTGGCGGACGAGGCGGTTTGACCTGAGGCCCTTAAATATTACCTCAACGGCACTACCTGATGTGCTTAGATTCCCTGGCCGCAGTGCATCCCCCTGACTTCTCATAAGAACAGTCTCGTGCAGCGTGTGTGTTATAGGTTGACATGGTGGCTAAGTTACCGTAAAATTTTATTTTTGATTTAATTTTGATTTTTTTACCTTATTTAATTTTATTGGAGGATTAACATGGAAGAACTGAGACCGGGGCCTTTGAGCGGCATCACAGTCCTTGACTTCACCTGGGTGCTTGCAGGTCCTTTCGCCACAAGAACACTTGCCGATATGGGCGCCTATATTATTAAGGTCGAGCGCTACAAGGACGGCACCAATGAGCGCCATCTGCCCCTTATTGTGGAGCATGATGGCGTTACGCAAAGCTCCTATAATATCAACTGCAACCGGGGCAAAAAAAGCATTTGCGTCAATTTAAAGGACCCGAAAGGCAGGGAAATTATTCATGAATTTATTAAAAAATGTGATGTTTTGATGGAAAACTTCGCGCCTGGCGTCATGGACCGCCTGAAGCTTGATTATGACTCCGTCAAGAAGATCAATCCTAAAATTATTTACTGCTCGGTTTCAAGCTTTGGCCATTGGGGGCCGTATTCCCACAAGCCCGGCTATGATATGATAGCCCAGGGCGCAAGCGGCTGGACCGATCAGAGCGAGATCCCCCAGATCGCCCCGGTCTCCATCGGCGATATGAATGCCGCGGTGCATGCAGCGGTTGCCATTTGCGGAGCTCTTTATTGCCGCGAAAAAACAGGCATTGGCCAGAATATTGATATTTCCATGATGGACTGCCTCTTCTCGTTTCATGAAAACACCCTGCCGTGGTATTTGCTCACCAGCGCCATCGGCAAGCCCGTCGAGCCGCCCAAAATCGGGCGCCTGCATCCGGGCTATGCCCCGTACGGAATTTACAAATGCAAGAACGGCTATATTGTCATCGCGTCGCTCACCCAGCCCCGCTGGGAAGGAATCGTCCATGCCATGGGCGAAAAATACAAGTGGCTGCTTGAAGACCCCCGCGCTGCGACCGTTTCCATCCGCTGCACGCAGGAAAACGCGCCATTTATCCATCAGGTGGTCGAAGAATTTACCATGTCCTGCGATTCGGCTGAAGAAGCCGAGCGTATTCTTGAGAAGTATGAAGTGCCCTGTCTGCGGACCCGCTCAATCAAGGAACTGGCCGACACCGATGAGCATATCAAGGCGCGCGAAATGATGGTCGAGATCGACCAGCCGTTTGTCGGGAAAATGAGAATGTACGGCAGCCCGCTGAAGATGTCCGAGACCCCCTGCTGCGTGCGCGGTCATGGGCCCCTGCTTGGCGAGCACAACGATGAAGTTCTGACCGATGTGCTTGGGTACAGCAAGGAACAGATAGAAGCGCTGTATGCCGGCAATGTCCTGTTTCATGAGCCCGCGGTGGAAAGGCTCCCGAAAAAATAAGCCCGGCTTTCAGAGGAAACAAAAAAGGGATGGCTTTCACGCCATCCCTTTTTTGTTTCCTGCGGCAGGTGCTCTCACGAAGCGCTTTGCTCCTCCTGCTTTTGTATCTGCCTCAGCACGTGCTTGCGCAGCAAGTATGCCTGCCGGGATATTTTGAACAGGTCCTGCTCCAGCATATGCGGATTGTCCGTCTGCATGTTTTGGCTGATGGTTTTAATAGCGCTGACCTCGCTTTCAATCGTTTCATGCCCGGGCTCGACATAATGGCCCTTATAAAAATAATCCAGAAGAGATACCAGCTCAGGGGCATGCTTTTCACCGCAGCTATTACAAACCAGTTGCGGTGTGTCGTTTAAAAAAAGATCAAAGGGGCGCTGGGGCTCGGTCTTTTTTCCGCATAAGGCACATAGTTCTGCGCCAGCGGAACTGCTCGGTTTGATAGCAAGTTTCATGTGCTCCATCGCGGCTCCTCCTTAGCTGGATTGATACACCTTATTCTTAAAATTTAGCATATATCTTTTCGGGCGCTTTTGTTTTTTCGATAGTTGCGCTGTTGCGGCCAGCAGCAGGGGTGGAAAAATTCATCAATAAAGGGGCTTTGCAGTGCCTTGTGCTTTTGCCTTTTCAGCCGGCAGACTGTCCTGCGGGAATTCTGGCGCCCGGAAACTTTCAGGCAGTACCGGTGTTAGAAAAACCAGGAGCACCAGGGTTGTTAAGAAAGGGTTTTAGTCATACGGAAGGAACGGAACAATGAATGAAATATATGCCTGCATTGCTTCAGGGCTGCGAGAGGCGGGGCTGCCGGCAAGCACTTTTATTGTTGAGCAGTACCTTGCACGCAACGATTTTAAAGGTCTGATTAAGCTTTTGCGGAAGGCTCAGGATACCTGCTCTCTTGCGAAGATCATGACCGCGCACTGCTGCCGGGTCGAAGGCTGAATGAAAAGAGGCACGCCACGAGCGTGCCTCCCGGTACTTGCTTTTTGTGCAGTCCGCAGAGCTGTCAGTCCTCTTTAAAACTCCACTGCGTGCCCTGGGACGAATCCTTTAAAATCACCCCTTTTTCGGCAAGCCCGTTGCGTATCTCATCGGCGCGGGCCCAGTTTTTTTCCTTTCGCGCCAGCAGGCGCTGGTCTATCAGCGCTTCGATTTCCTGCGGGCTTATGCCTCGCGATGCGCTGCCGGCTTCTTTCTGCTTTTCAAAATAGGCGGCGGGCTTTTCCTGCAGCAGGCCGAAAACGGCCCCCGCATCGGCAAACACCTTGTGCGCTTCAACAGCAATGTCTTCGGCAAGCAGAAAGCCGGCGTCTTTTTTACACCGGTCAACAACGCTATTGAGTGTGCGGGTGAGGCTGTACAGATGGCCAAGAGCCGCCGCGGTATTAAAATCATCATCCATTGCGTTTTTGAACTTTTCGGGAAATGAGCGGATTTCGCCGACTGCCGTCCGTTCCGCATCGTCCAGCTCCTGCTCGGGCTTTTTCGCTTTTTTTGCGTTCTGAATATCAACGAGCAGAGTATAAAAGCGCTCAAGGCCTGTTTTTGCCTCGGCAAGGTTTTGGTCGGAAAAATCAACGGGGCTGCGGTAATGATTTGAGAGCAGGAACAGCCGCACCACTTCAGGGGTATAGCTTTTCAGCACATCCCGAATGGTGAGAAAATTTTTCAGCGATTTTGACATCTTCTCATGGTTGATATTCACGAATCCGTTATGGATCCAGTACCGGGCGAAGGGCTTGCCGGTCGTGCATTCGGCCTGGGCTATTTCATTTTCATGATGGGGAAACACGAGGTCCATGCCGCCGCCGTGGATGTCAAATGTCTCTCCCAGGTACTTCTGGCTCATGGCCGAGCATTCGATATGCCAGCCCGGCCGGCCTTTGCCCCACGGGCAGTCCCACCATGGTTCGCCTTCCTTGCTTTTTTTCCACAGCGCGAAATCAAGGGGGCTTTTTTTGCGCTCATCGATGTCAACGCGGGCGCCCGACAGCAGATCGTCAAGATTTTTCCCCGAAAGCTTGCCGTATTCAGGGAAACTGCCGACCGAGAAATAGACATCGCCGTCAACCTCGTAGGCCTTCCCTTTATCGATAAGCGTCTGAACCATTTTGATCATTTCGGGTATGTGATGGGTTGCCCGCGGCGTTTGCGTGGGTGTCTCAACGCCGAGGGCCTGCATGTCAGCATCGAACTCTTTGATATAGCGCTCGGATATTACGTCATACGTGACGCCTTCTTCATTGGCGCGATTAATGATTTTGTCGTCGATATCGGTATAATTGCGCACGAAGGTGCTCTCATAGCCGCTTGCCTTGAAATAGCGCTGTATGACATCAAAGACCACCATGGCGCGGGCATGTCCGATATGGGATAAGTCATAGACGGTAACGCCGCAGGCATACATGCCGACTTTGCCTTCCTGCAGCGGCGCAAAAGTTTCTTTTTTGCGGGTCATGGTGTTGTAGATTTTCAGAGCCATGGTGTCAGG
>Ga0073936_10007554_pt1 | contig 14025 bp, 9 predicted proteins | sample AliMusrvi5mmetaG_FD_87041 | JGI IMG/M metagenome (GOLD analysis project Ga0073936, IMG submission 87041) | Freshwater lake bacterial and archeal communities from Alinen Mustajarvi, Finland, to study Microbial Dark Matter (Phase II) - Alinen... | ecosystem: Environmental > Aquatic > Freshwater >... | reverse complement strand
TTGGTGTACCCGACTGGGGTCGAACCAGCGACCTTTGGCTTCGGAGGCCAACGCTCTATCCAGCTGAGCTACGGGTACGAGGTCTACTGCGGTCTTTCATCATGCCTGTGAATGGGGGTTCGATCAAGGTCGGGGCTGGACGAGGGCCATGGGCGCCCTACTCGGGTCCAGCCACCATGCGCCGCCTGACGCTGCCATTGGTTTGAGTGAAGTAGTGGCGGACGCCCTGGGTGATGGCCTCGGCGACCTTGGTGCGAAAGGCGGCCTCCTTGAGCTTGGCCTCTTCTTTGGGGTTGGAGATGAAGGCCACCTCCACCAACACCGCAGGCATGGCGGCGCCCCGCAGCACAATGAAGGGGGCCTGCTTGACGCCGCGCTCCTTGATGCCCGCCAGGCGGTTGAGCTGGGCTTGAACGGCCACCGCCAGCTGCTCGGAGTCCTGCAGGAAGGCCTTCTGCGCCAGGTCGTCCAGGATACTGGCCACCACGCTGTCGGGGCTGCCGGGAGCCCTGCCGGCACCCGCGTTCTCGGCGGCCACCACCTCCTCGTCATCGCCCTTGCCCAGGCTCAGGAAATAGACTTCCGAACCCCGGGCGGCCTTGGCCCGGGCGGCGTTCAGGTGCAGGCTCAGGAAGAGGTCAGCGCCCTGGGTGTTGGCGGCCTTGGAGCGGTCCCAGAGGGGGATGAAGGTGTCGTCGTCCCGGGTAAGCAGGGCCTGGAAGCCCGCAGCCTCCAGCCTCGCCGCCACGGCCTGGGCCAGGTCCAGGGCGGCGGCCTTCTCCTTGAGGCCCTTGGGCCCCCTGGCGCCGCCATCATCGCCCCCGTGCCCCGGGTCCACCATCACCTTGAGGCGGGGCGGCGGGGCGGCGGGCTTGGGAGTCTGGCTCCAAGCCAGTAGGCTGAAGGTGGCGAGCAGCAGGCTCGGGAGTCGGATCATGGCCCAGTCAGTCAAAGGTATGCGGGATCTCTTCGGTGCGGAATTGCGCTGGTTCCAGCATATCGAGGAAACGGCCCGGCGGTGCTTCGAGCGCCACGGCTACCGCGAGATCCGCACCCCGATCCTGGAGGAGCTGGAGGTCTTCAAGCGCTCCGTGGGGGACTCCTCGGACATTGTGAAGAAGGAGATGTACGACTTCACGGACAAGGGGGGGCGCCAAGTGGTCATGCGCCCCGAGAACACCGCCGGCGTCGTGCGGGCCGCCATCCAGCACAAGCTGCTCAATTCCAATGATCCCGTGCTGTTCTACTACATCGGCCAGCAGTTCCGTTACGAGCGCATGCAGACGGGCCGCTACCGCCAGTTCTGGCAGATCGGGGCCGAGAGCTTCGGCGTGGCCAGTCCTGAAAGCGATACCGAAAGCCTGGTGATGCTCTTCGATTTCCTGCGGGAGCTGGGCCTGGAGAAGCTCACCCTCAGCCTCAACTCCGTGGGCACCCCCGAAAGCCGCCCCGCCTTCCAGGAGGCCTTCCGGGCCTTCTTCCAGGAACGGGAAGCGAGCTTCTGCGCCGACTGCCACCGCCGCATCGAGGAGAACCCCCTGCGCGTGCTGGACTGCAAGGTGCCCACCTGCCAGACGGCCCTGGAGGGCCACCCCCGCATCTCGGACTTCCTGGACGCAGCCTCCCTCCAGCACCACGAGCGCCTCAAAGCCCTGCTCACGGAGCTGGGCGTGCCCTTTGTGGAGGATCCCCGCCTGGTGCGCGGCCTGGACTACTACACCAAGACCGCCTTCGAGGTGCTCAGCGGCGATATCGGCGCCCAGAGCGCCATCCTGGGCGGGGGCCGCTACGACCTGCTGGTGAAGCACCTGGGCGGCCCGGATGTACCCGCCTTCGGCTGGGCCATCGGCCTGGACCGCCTGGCCATGGTGCTGCAGCAGGTGCGCGGCGCCGCCCCCCAGGCCGCCCCTGCCCTGCTCATCCCCCTGGGCGAGCGGGCCGCCACGGCCGCCCTCAAGCTGGCCCGGGAGCTCTGGTCCAAAGGGCTCGATGTGCAGCTGGAGACCCGGGGCGGCGCCCTCAAGAAGGCCATGGCCAGCGCCAACCGCATGGGCATCCAGACCGTGCTCATCCTGGGCGATGGCGAGCTGGACGGCGGCACCATCACCGTCAAGCGCATGGCCACCGGCGAGCAGGAGAGCTGGGCCCTGGGCGACGTGGCGGCGCGGCTGGAGGCCCACACCGAGTTGTGATCAACTCGGATGCAACAATCCAGGGCCAAGCTGTTGCTTTAGATGCAAAACGCTATCAGTAGTGATAGCGAAGCTGCACGATGAGCAGGTCACCTCCGGCCACTTTGTAGACCATGCGGTGCTCGTCATTGATGCGGCGGGACCAGTAGCTCGTTAGGGCCCCCTTCAGGGGTTCCGGCTTGCCCAGGCCCTTGAACGGATCGCGCCGGATGTCCTTGATCAGCACGTGGATCTTCTCCACCTTCTGGGGATCCTCCTGCTGCCTGTGAAGGTAGTCCTCCCAGGCCTGGTCCGCGAAGACCAGCCTCATTCAGGTAACTCCCGCACCGTACCCCGTCCTCCCTCCAACTGCTCGATGGCACCCAGGAGGCGCCGGGCGTTCCTGGGAGCCCGGAGCAGGTAAACCGTCTCCTCCAGAGACTGGTAGTCCTCCAGGGAGAGCATGACCACGGAGGGAGCCTGGCCCCGGGTGATGATGAGGGGGTCGTGGTTTTCGCAGACTCGCTCCATCGTGGCGGCGAAATGGGCCCGGGCGTTGGTGTAGCTCATGGCATCCATGGGGCCTCATCGCGTACAGGATACTGTACTCATTCTTCAACGCAAGACCTGACCAGCCCACCCCCCTTGGCCAAATCCTGACCAGTGTGGTAAGGTAAAGCCTTCGTGATCGCAGGCGACCCCCGGTCTCCGCCTCTTCTCAATCCGAAATTCCCATGATCGCCCTGACCGGGCCCCCGGAACACGTTCCCTGGGCGGGCCCATTCAGGAGACACCATGTCCTTTGATACCCTCGGGCTGCTGCCCGAGCTTCTGCGCGCCGTACGCGAGCAGGGCTACGAAAACCCCACCCCCATCCAGGAGCAGGCCATCCCCCTGGTGCTGGCCGGTCGTGACCTCATGGGCCGGGCCCAGACGGGCACCGGCAAGACCGCGGGCTTCACCCTGCCCCTGCTGCAGATGCTGGCCCCCTCGGCCAACACCTCGGCCTCGCCCGCGCGCCACCCCATCCGCGCCCTCATCCTCACGCCCACCCGCGAGCTGGCCCTCCAGGTCGAGGAGAGCGTCCGCACCTACGGCAAGTACATCCCCCTGCGCTCCACCACCATCTTCGGCGGCGTGAACATCAACCCCCAGACCAAGGCGCTGCGCGCGGGCGTCGAGATCGTGGTGGCCACCCCCGGCCGCCTCCTGGACCACCACCAGCAGGGCAACCTCAACTTCAGCCACCTGGACGTGCTCATCCTCGATGAAGCCGACCGCATGCTGGACATGGGCTTCATCCGGGACATCCAGAAGATCCTCAACCTCCTGCCCGCCAAGCGGCAGACCCTGCTCTTCTCTGCCACTTTCACGGACGAGATCAAGCAGCTGGCCTCGAAGTTCCTGAAGGACCCCGCCACGGTCCAGATCACGCCTACGAACACCGCCGCCGAGCTGGTCCGCCAGGTGGTCCACCCCGTGGACCGGGAGCGCAAGCGCGCCCTGCTGGCCCACCTCATCCAGAGCCGCAACCTGAGCCAGGTGCTGGTCTTCACCCGCACCAAGCACGGCGCCAACCGCCTCTCCGAGCAGCTCGACAAGGACGGCATCAACTCCATGGCCATCCACGGCAACAAGAGCCAGCCCCAGCGCATCAAGGCCCTGGAAGACTTCAAGAACGGCAATGTGCGCGTCCTGGTGGCCACCGATATTGCCGCCCGTGGCCTGGACATCGACATGCTCCCCCACGTGGTGAACTTCGAGCTGCCCCAGGTGGCCGAGGACTACATCCACCGCATCGGCCGCACGGGCCGGGCCGGCGCCGAGGGCGAGGCCCTCTCCCTGGTCTGCGTGGACGAGCACAGACTGCTCAAGGACATCGAGAAGCTGCTCCGCAAGGACCTGCCCAAGGATGTCATCCAGGGCTATGCCCCGGACCCCTCCATCCCCGCCGAGCCCATCCAGACGGGCCGCCAGGGTGGTGGTGGGGGTGGCGGCCGCGGTCGCGGCCCCGCTCGCGGCCCCGCTCGCGGCCCCCGGCCCGGCGGCGCCCCTGCCCGCAGCGGCGGCGGTCGCCCCAGCGCCCGGCCCGGCGCCCGTGGGAAGTGATTTTCTAAGGCCCCAGGCCAGCTAAACCGCACGCCACGAAGGACACGAAGGCAGGGAATCTGCCTTCGTGTCCTTCGTGTTTCTCCTGGCGAGCCTGGTGGAGACCCTTTTTATGGGGGTGGCCGCCATACCCCTTGACGCGAGGCTTGCCAGAACCCAGGATTGTTGCTTATGCAAGAACCCATGCCCGACACCCTCACTCATGCTGGCCTTGGCACCCTGGCGGCGGCCGTTCGGCGCCGTCTGAAGCACGTGGTGGCCACCCGCCTCGCCCCCTACGACCTCACCCTCCAGCAGTTCTGGGTGATCCTGGTGCTCCTGGAAAAGGGGCCGACCTCTCTGCATCCCCTGGCGCAGCTGGTCTGGATGGATGATCCGACCGCCAGCCGCGTGGTGAAGGCCATGGTGGCCCGGGGCCTCCTGCAGACCCAGGCAGATCCCAAGCATGGTCGGCGCATCCTCATCAGCCTGCAGCCCAGCACCCGGCCCCTGGCCGAGGAGCTGCAGGACTTGGCCCAGGCCATCCGGGAAGGGCTTGTAGCTGGCCTGGATCCCGTCCAGCAGGAACTTATGCGCCAGGGCCTCAGCCGGGTCATCCTCAACCTCGACAGCATGCTCATCGATAGCCCCGACGCGGCTGACTCCACACCCGAAGCCATCGCACTGTAGCTCCGCCCAACCCGCGGGCCGGGCCCCGGCCACTTTTTCTGCCCCTGACCCCTGCCTGAAGGCCTGAGCCCATGGACACACCCGTCTCCCCTCTCTCCACCCCGGACTCCGACCGTCCCGCCCTGCTGCGAGGCTGGCGCCTCTGGGCCATCGTGGGCGGCGTCGCCCTGGTGGGTCTGGTCCTCTTCGCCCGGGGTGGCAAGAAGGATGTGGCCGCCCCCGGCGGTCGTGCCGTGCCCGTCACCGTGGCCAAGGCCCGCCAGGGCAACATGGCCGTGTACCTCACCGGCCTGGGCACCGTGACCTCGCTCAACAGCGTGCTGGTCCGCAGTCGCGTGGACGGCCAGCTGATCCGCGTGGCCTTCACTGAGGGCCAGATGGTGGCCCAGGGTGAGCTGCTGGCCGAGATCGACCCCCGCCCCTTCCAGGTCCAGCTCATGCAGGCCGAGGGCCAGCTGGCCAAGGACACGGCGAACTACCAGAACACCGTGGCGGACCTCAAACGCCTCCAGGGCCTTGTCCAGCAGGGCATCATCTCCCGCCAGCAGCTGGACACCCAGAGCTCCGCCGTGGACCAGACCGCCGCCACCCTCAAGGCCGACCAGGCCTCGGTGGAGAGCGCCAAGCTGAACCTGGTCTACAGCCGGATCACGGCCCCCATCGCAGGCCGTGTGGGCCTCCGCGTCGTGGACGCGGGCAACATCGTCCACGCCACGGATGCCAACGGCCTGGTGACGATTGCGCCCATCCAGCCCATCAACGTGGTCTTCGCCGTGCCCGCCGACAACATCCAGCAGGTGCTGAGCCAGAACGCCAAGAACAGCAAGCTCCCGGTGGAAGCCTGGGACCGCGACCTCAAGACCCGTATCGCCACGGGCAGCCTGGCCGCCATCGACAACCAAGTGGACCCCGCCACGGGCACCGTGCGGCTGAAGGCCCTCTTCGCCAATGCCGACCGCGCCCTCTTCCCCAACCAGTTCGTGAACGCCCGCCTGCTGGTGGACACCCTGCAAGGCGTCATCATCGTCCCCACCGCCGCCGTCCAGCGCAGCCCCCAGGGCGCCTTCGTCTACGTGGTGAAGGCGACAGCACCGTGGAACTGCGCCCGGTCAAGGTCCGGGGCACTGAGGGGGATGATTCCGCGCTGAACGAGGGCTTGGCCAGTGGTGAGACCGTGGTCACGGACGGCCTCGAGAAGCTGCGCCCCGGCAGCAAGATCGCCCTGCCCAAGCCTGCCGGCCAGAAGGGCTGATCGGCGCACCGGAATGAATCCTTCTAAGCCATTCATCCTCCGCCCCATCGCCACCTCGCTTCTGATGGTGGGCCTTCTGCTGGTGGGCATGCTGGCCTTCCGGCAGCTGCCGGTCTCGGCCCTGCCCCAGGTGGACTACCCCACCATCCAGGTGGTCACCTTCTACCCCGGTGCCAGCCCAGACGTCATGGCCTCGGCCATCACGGCCCCCCTGGAACGCCAGTTCGGCCAGCTGCCCGGTCTGAACCGCATGTCCTCCACCAGCTCCGGTGGCAGCTCCGTCATCACCCTGCAGTTTGTGCTGGACCTGAACATCGACGTGGCCGAGCAGCAGGTGCAGGCCGCCGTGAACGCCGCGGGCACCTACCTGCCCGCGAACCTGCCCAATCCGCCCATCTACAGCAAGATCAACCCCGCCGACTCCCCCATCCTCACCCTGGCCCTCACGTCGAAAACCCTGCCCCTCTCCAAGGTGGAGGACTTCGCGGACACGCGGCTGGCCCAAAAAATCTCCCAGCTGCCCGGTGTGGGCCTCGTGAGCATCAGTGGCGGCCAGAAGCCCGCCGTGCGCATCCAGGCCAACCCCGCGGCCCTGGCGGCCAAGGGTCTGACCCTCGGCGATGTGCGCAGCGCCGTGGCGCTCAGCAACGTGAACCAGGCCAAGGGCAGCTTCGACGGCCTGCGCCAGGCCTACGCCATCGGCGCCAACGACCAGCTGCTCACCAGTGATGACTACAAGCCCCTCATCGTGGCCTACAAGAACGGCGCCCCGGTACTCCTCTCGGAGGTGGCCCTGGTCAGCGATGACGTGGAGAACGCACGCCTCGCCGCCTGGAAGAACACCACGCCCGCCGTCATCCTCAACATCCAGCGCCAGCCCGGCGCCAACATCATCGCCGTGGTGGACCGGGTGAAGGAGCTGCTGCCCCAGCTGCGGGCCTCCCTGCCCGCCGCCGTGGAGCTGACCGTCCTCACGGACCGCACCATCACCATCCGCGCCTCGGTGGAGGATGTGGAGTTCGAGCTGATGCTCACCATCGCCCTGGTGGTCATGGTGATCTTCCTCTTCCTCCGCACCCTGGCCGCCACGGTGATCCCCAGCGTGGCCGTGCCCCTTTCCCTGGTGGGCACCTTCGGCGTCATGTACGTGCTGGGCTACAGCCTCAACAACCTGACCCTCATGGCCCTCACCATCTCCACCGGCTTCGTGGTGGACGATGCCATCGTCATGATCGAGAACATCATGCGGTACATCGAGGAGGGCGAGTCGCCCCTCCAGGCCGCCCTCAAGGGCTCAGCCCAGATCGGCTTCACCATCCTGTCGCTGACCGTCTCGCTCATCGCCGTGCTCATCCCGCTGCTCTTCATGGGCGACATCGTGGGCCGCCTTTTCCGGGAATTCGCCGTCACCCTCAGCGTCACCATCCTGGTCTCGGCCGTCGTGTCCCTGACGCTCACGCCCATGATGTGCGCCAAGCTGCTCAAGCACACGCCCCCAGAGGAGCAGGGTCGCTTCTACCAGTCCTCGGAGCGGGTCTTCCAGCGCATCATCGCCTTCTACGGCCGCACCCTGGCCTGGGTCCTCAAGCACCAGAAGGAGACCCTCCTCGTGGCCGTGGTCACCCTCGCCGCCACGGTGCTGCTCTACGTGGTCATTCCCAAGGGCTTCTTCCCAGTGCAGGACACGGGCGTCATCCTGGGCATCTCCGAAGGGCCCCAGACCGTCTCCTTCCCGGCCATGGCCGAGCGCCAGCAGGCCCTCTCCACAGAGATCCTCAAGGATCCGGCCGTGGAAAGCCTGTCCTCGTTCATCGGCATCGATGGCACCAACACCACCCTCAACAGCGGCCGGATCCAGATCAACCTCAAGCCCCTGGAGGACCGCCACCTCAGCGCCTCCGACGTCATCCGACGCCTCCAGCCGAACCTGGCCAAGGTGGAGGGCATCAAGCTCTACCTGCAGCCCATCCAGGATCTGACCGTGGAAGACCCGGTCAGCCGCACCCAGTACCAGTACACCCTGGAAGATGCCGACGCCAAGGAGCTGGGCGAGTGGGTGCCCCGCTTCGTGGAGCGCCTCTCAACCCTGCCGGAGCTGCGGGACGTGGCCAGCGATCTGCAGAACGCCGGTCTCCAGATCCGCCTCACCCTGGACCGGACCACGGCCTCCCGCCTGGGCATCACGCCCCAGATGCTGGATGACGCCCTCTATGACGCCTTCGGCCAGCGCCAGGTATCGACCATGTTCACCCAGCTGAACCAGTACCGCGTGGTGCTGGAGGCCAAGCCCACCAATTACCAGCGACCCGAAGACCTCCAGAACATCTACGTGCGCGGCAGTTCCGGAGGCGCCGTGCCCCTCAGCGCCTTCACCCGGATCGAGGCCATTCCCGCCCCCCTGGCCGTGAACCACCAGGGCCAGTTCCCCACAGCGACGCTCTCCTTCAACCTGGCCCCGGGCATGTCCCTGGGCGATGCGGTCAAGGCCGTCCAGACCGCCCGCAAGGACATGGATGTGCCCCCCAGCCTCAAGACGGGCTTCCAGGGCACGGCCCAGGCCTTCGGCGCCTCCCTCACCAACACGCCCCTGCTGATCCTGGCGGCGGTGCTCACGGTCTACATCCTGCTGGGCGTGCTCTACGAGAGCTACATCCACCCCATCACGATCCTCTCGACCCTGCCCTCGGCCGGTGTGGGCGCCCTGCTGTCGCTCATGCTCTGCCGCACGGACTTCAGCGTCATCGCGCTCATCGGCATCATCCTCCTCATCGGCATCGTGGAGAAGAACGCCATCATGATGATCGACTTCGCCCTGGAGGCCGAGCGCAAAGACGGGCTGCCCCCCGAGGAGGCCATCTACCAGGCCTCCCTGCTGCGCTTCCGGCCCATCATCATGACCACCATGGCCGCGCTGCTGGGCGGCGTGCCCCTGGCCCTGGGCTCCGGCGTCGGCGCCGAACTCCGCCGTCCCCTGGGCATCGTCATCGTGGGCGGCCTCATCTTCAGCCAGGTGCTGACCCTCTACACGACGCCGGTCATCTACCTTGCCTTCGACCGGCTGGCTCGCCGCGTACGCCGCTGGCGCGGTGTGCGGGAATAAAAAACATGACCCCCCATCAGCCCTCCAGGCTTTCCCGCCGCGAAAGCGGCGGCTACCTCCAGGCGTTCCGCCTGGAGCAGGAACGGCCCTTGTGAGCATCTCCACGCCCTTCATCCGCCGCCCGGTGGCCACCACGCTGCTCACGGTGGCCCTGGCCCTCCTGGGGGCCATCGCCTACCAGTTCCTGCCGGTGGCGCCCCTGCCCCAGGTGGAGTTCCCCACCATCCAGGTCTCGGCGGGCCTCCCGGGCGCCAGCCCGGAGACCATGGCCTCCTCCGTGGCCACGCCCCTGGAGCGGCAGTTCGGGCGCATCGCGGGCATCACGGAGATGACCTCCGCCAGCTCCCTGGGCTCCACCAACATCACCCTCCAGTTCGACCTGAACCGCAACATCGACGCGGCGGGCCGCGACGTGCAGGCGGCCATCAACGCCGCCCGGGGCAACCTGCCCGCCAACCTGCCCAACAATCCCAACTACCGCAAGGTGAACCCCGCCGACTCGCCCATCATGCTGCTGGCGCTGACCTCGAAGCTGATTCCCCGGGAGCGCATGTACGACATCGCCTCCTCGGTGCTGCAGCAGAAGCTGTCGCAGATCCCCGGCGTGGGTCAGGTGTTCGTCTGGGGCGGGGCCCTGCCTGCGGTGCGCATCGATGTGAACCCCGGCCGCCTCAATGCCCAGGGGTTGGGCCTGGTGGACGTGCAGACCGCCATCGCCGGGGCCAACCTCAATTCGCCCAAGGGAGATCTCAGCAACAACCTCAAGACCTGGTCCCTTCAGACCACTGACCAACTCAACGGCGCCGCCGACTACAAGCCCCTCATCATCCGCTACGTCAGCGGCAGGGCCGTGCGCCTGGAGGATGTGGCCGAGGTCACGGACAGCGTGGAGAACGTGCGCAACGGTGGCCTCTCCAATGGTGTGCCTGCCATCATGGTGCCGATCTTCCGCCAGCCGGACGCCAACATCATCGAGACCGTGGACCGGGTACGCGCGATCCTGCCCCAACTGCAGGCCTCGCTGCCCCCCACCATCGAGTTGAAGGTGCTCATCGATGCCACCCGTACCATCCGGGCCTCCGTGAAGGACGTGCAGATGGCCCTGGGCATCTCCATCGCCCTGGTCATCCTGGTGGTCTTCGTCTTCCTGCGCAGTGTACGGTCCACCCTCATCCCCAGCGTGGCGGTGCCCATTTCCCTCATCGGCACCTTTGGTGTGATGTACCTGCTGGGCTACACCATCGACAACCTCTCACTTATGGCCCTCACGGTGGCCACCGGCTTCGTGGTGGACGACGCCATCGTGGTGGTGGAGAACATCACCCGCCACCTCGAGAACGGCATGGAGCCCATGGAGGCGGCCCTGCACGGCGCCAAGGAGATCGGCTTCACGGTGATCTCCATCAGCATCTCCCTCATCGCCGTGTTCATCCCCATCCTCCTCATGGGCGGCATCGTGGGACGGCTCTTCCGGGAGTTCGCCGTCACCCTCTCCGTGGCCATCGTCATCTCCATGGTGGTTTCCCTGACCACCACGCCCATGATGTGCTCCCGCATCCTCCGGCCCCACTCGGAGGAGAAGCACGGCCGCGCATTCCAGTTCAGCGAGCGCATCTTCCAGTGGATCATGCGCCACTACGAGACTTCCCTCGGCTGGGTGCTCCGTCACCAGCGGTTCACCTTGGCCGTGGCTTTGGGCACCATGCTGGCCACCATCGGGCTCTATATCGTCATCCCCAAAGGCTTCTTCCCCCAGCAGGACACGGGGCGCCTACAGGGCTCCATCCAGGCGGCCCAGGATATCTCGTTCATCAGCCTCGAAAAGCTCATGACCCAATACGTGGCCATCGTGCAGGAAGACCCTGCGGTGGAGAGCGTCACAGCCTTCGTGGGTGGTGGCAACACCGGCCGCCTCTTCGCCTCCCTGAAACCCAACAACGAGCGCAAGGACACTGGCGACCAGATCATCGCCCGGCTGCGGGGCAAGACCGCCCACATTCCCGGCGGCACGCTCTTCATGCAGCCAGTGCAGGATCTGCGCCTGGGTGGTCGCCCTTCCAGCTCCCAGTACCAGTACACCCTCCAGGGGGACGATGCCCGGGAGCTCTTCGAGTGGGCTCCCAAGATCCTCCAGAAATTGAAGACCCTGAAGCAGCTGGCGGACGTCAACACGGACCTCCAGAACCAGGGCCTGGAAGCCACCCTGAAGATCGACCGCACCACCGCCTCGCGCCTGGGCATCACTCCGGCGGCCATCGACAACACCCTCTACGCAGCCTTCGGTCAGAGCTTCGTCTCCACCATCTACACGCCCCTGAACCAGTACCACGTGGTCATGGAAGTGGACACACCCTTTATGCAGACGCCGGATGGTCTGCGCTACACCTTCGTGCGCTCCACCAGTGGCAGCCTGGTGCCTCTCAGTGCCTTCTGCACCCTGGAGCGGCGCAACACGCCCCTCTCCGTGAACCACCAGGGCCAGCTGCCTTCGGTGACGCTCAGCTTCAACCTGCCCGTGGGTGTGGCCCTGGGTGACGCGGTGACGGCCATCGACAAGGCCCAGCAGGAGATCCGCATGCCCGGAACCCTGCGGGGCACTTTCATGGGCACGGCCCAGGCCTTCAAGGCCTCCCTGTCCAACCAACCCCTGCTGGTGCTCGCGGCCTTGTTCGCGGTCTACATCGTGCTGGGGATGCTCTACGAGAGCCTCATCCACCCCCTGACCATCCTCTCCACGCTGCCCTCGGCGGGTGTGGGCGCCCTTCTGGCGCTCATGGCCTGCCGCACGGAGCTGACGGTCATCGCCTTCATCGGCATCATCCTGCTCATCGGCATCGTGAAGAAGAACGCCATCCTCATGATCGACTTCGCCATCGAGGTCGAGCGCCGGGAGGGGGTCACCCCCGAAGCGGCCATCTTCCAGGCCTGCATGCTGCGCTTCCGGCCCATCACCATGACCACCATGGCGGCCCTCCTGGGCGGCCTGCCCCTGGCCATCGGCATGGGCACCGGCTCCGAGCTGCGCCAGCCCCTGGGCATCGCCATCGTGGGCGGCCTCCTCCTCAGCCAGCTCCTGACCCTCTACACCACCCCCGTCATCTACCTCTACATGGACCGCTTCCAGCTCTGGTGGGCCCGCGTCCGCGCCGCCCGGCGGGGGGCACCAAACCTGGCGAAGGTCCAAACCGGGGCTGGCACTGAAAACTGATCACCACCAAGACGCCAAGACACCAAGAAAAGCAAAAACGGGGATGCTCGGTGGCCCACACCCCTTCCCTCCTTGGTGCCTTGGTGCCTTAGTGGTGATCTTTTCTGATCTTAACTGCCCGGGTTGCTTACCCAGGCTTGAGCCCAGGGCCTGCGGGTGCGATCCTGTAGGGCTATGAAACTCGACCGGCTCGGCTCCTTCCAACGCACCCATCGCAACGGCGACCTGCGCCTCGACCACGCGGGGCAGACGGTGCGCCTCTTCGGCTGGTGCCGGCGGGTGCGCAACCTCGGCTCCCTGGTCTTCCTGGACCTCCGGGACCGCTGGGGTCTGGTGCAGCTGGTGGTCAACGAGGAGACCGCCGATCCCGAGCTCCTAGCCCGGCTCAAGGCCGTGCGCAGCGAGTTCGTGCTGGCGGCCGAGGGCGTCGTGGCCGAGCGCGAGAGCAAGAACCCCAACATGGCCACCGGCGACATCGAGATCCGCCTCACGGATTTGAAGATCCTCAACACCGCCGCCCCCCTGCCCTTCCCCCTGGAAGATGAGAACGTGGGCGAGGACCTGCGCCTCACATACCGCTTCCTGGATCTGCGCCGGGCCCAACTCCAACGCAACCTGGTGCTCCGCAGCGAGGTGGCCAACCTCACCCGGAACCACTTCCGCGAGCTGGACTTCATCGAGTTCGAGACCCCCATCCTCACTAAGTCCACTCCTGAAGGGGCCCGGGACTACCTGGTGCCCAGCCGCGTCCACGCGGGCCAGTTCTTCGCCCTGCCCCAGAGCCCCCAGCTCTTCAAGCAGCTCCTCCAGGTGAGCGGCTTCGAGCGCTACGTGCAGATCTGCCGCTGTTTCCGGGACGAGGACCTGCGCGCCGACCGCCAGCCGGAGTTCACCCAGATCGACATCGAGATGAGCTTCGTGCGGCAGGAGGATGTCCAGGACATCATCGAGTCGCTCATGGTGAAGGTCTCGAAGCTGGTGGGCCAGGACGTCCAGCCCCCCTTCCCGCGCCTGCCCTATCGCGATGCCATGGCCTGGTACGGCTCCGACAAGCCGGACCTTCGCTGCGGCCTCAAGATCCAGGACGCCACCAGCCTCTTCGCCACCAGCGCCTTCAACCTCTTCCGCGCCGCCGCCGACAGCCAGGGCCAACGCAAGGTCCGCGCCCTCTGCTTCCCCGGCGAGGCCGCCGGCCTCCTCAGCCGCAAGCAGCTGGACGCCTACCAGGAGCAGGCCAAGCAGATGGGCGCCGGCGGCCTCCCTTACGCCAAGTGGGGCAAGGAGGGCTTGTCCAGCAGCTTTAAAAAATTCTTAGACACCGACTCGGAAGCGGCCCTGAAGGCCCACTTCCAACTCAGTGGAGAAGGCCTGCTCATCTTCGCTGTGGGCACCGATGCCCAGACCTCCAAAGTCCTCGGCGACCTCCGCACCAAGATTGCCGCCGACCTCGCCCTGACCGAGCCGGACCCCACCCTGGTCAAGCTCCTCCATGACAAGAACGCGTACGCGTTCTTGT
>Ga0073936_10007552_pt1 | contig 14029 bp, 6 predicted proteins | sample AliMusrvi5mmetaG_FD_87041 | JGI IMG/M metagenome (GOLD analysis project Ga0073936, IMG submission 87041) | Freshwater lake bacterial and archeal communities from Alinen Mustajarvi, Finland, to study Microbial Dark Matter (Phase II) - Alinen... | ecosystem: Environmental > Aquatic > Freshwater >... | reverse complement strand
TGGAAAAGCCAGCAGACGGTATTCCGCCAATGGAAGTGCCGGGGAACTGAGTCGGGCCAAAGTCGTGACAAGAGTTCCGCCGGAAAGCAACCGTGCCCCCCCTAAAAGAGAATCCAAATGAAAAACCGCCCCGCCCGCCGCATAGCGGCATGCCTGATTGCCGCCCTGGCGATGCTCTGCTTCGCCCCGGTCGCGCCCGCGTTGGATCTGACGAAGCTGCGATGCGAATACCGTTCGAATCCGATGGGGATCGACGCCGAGAAGCCGCGGCTGAGTTGGGTAATCACCTCCGACCGGCGAGGCGAACATCAAACCGCCTATCAAGCCCTGGTGGCGACTTCGGAAGAACTGCTCGCCAAAGACCAAGGCGATCTGTGGGATAGTGGCAAGGTGGTCTCGGACCAGAGCATCCAGGTGGAATATGCCGGCAAGCCGCTGGCATCGCGCATGTATTGCCACTGGAAGGTCCGCGCGTGGGACAAGGACGAGAAGCCATCGGACTGGAGCAAACCGGCCCTGTGGTCGATGGGCCTGCTCAAACCCGAGGATTGGCAGGCGAAGTGGATCGGGTTGGATTTGAAAGATGCCGGCGCGGATCCGAAGGATGCGGAGAAACGGCGATTGCCCGCGCGCTTTCTGCGTAGGGATTTTGTCGCCGAAAAGCAAGTCAGGCGCGCGACGGCTTATGTCTGCGGGCTGGGATTCTTCGACCTGCTGATCAACGGCAACAAAGTCGGCGACCATGTGATGGATCCAGTCCTGACGGAATACAACAAGCGAGTGTGTTATGTCGCTCTTGATGTGACGCAGAACGTCACAATCGGCAGGAATGGGGTTGGAGTTATTCTCGGCAACGGCAGGTTCTTTGCGCCGCGGGTCAAGAATCCTGCAAAGTACAAGGATTATGGTGCGCCAAGACTGATCGCGCAGATAGAGGTTGAATACCAAGATGGCACCCGCTCGCACTGGTTGAGTGACGGACACTGGCGAGCGACGGGGGCCGGGCCCATTGTTGCCAATAACGAATACGACGGCGAAGAGTATGACGCGAGGAGAGACATGCCCGGCTGGGATGCCGCTGGATTTGATGATTCCCAATGGCAAGAGGTGAGTCTGCTGGAAGCGCCCAAGGGAAAACTCGTTGCCCAGATGATGGAACCCAACAGAGTGGTCGCAACACTGAAGCCGATCTCGCTCACGGAAACCAAACCCGGCGTCTGGGTCGTGGATTTCGGGCAGGCTTTTTATGGTCAGCCCCGAATCCGGGTGAGTGGTCCCGCCGGAACGACCATCACCATGACTGCGGCCTACAGCCTTAAGGGGGACGGCACGCTGAAAACCGAGGACAATAGGAATGCGCGCTGCACGGATCTCTACATACTCAAGGGCCGAGACGAGGAGATATGGAGTCCACGGTTGAAGGGGCAGGGGTTTAGGCGTCTACAGGTCACTGGCTGGCCGGGAAAGCCGTCGGCGGACCAGTTCGAGGGACTGGTTGTCAGTACGGATCTTGCCAATGTGGGCCAGTTCGAGTGTTCCAATCCACTGATCAACAGGATCCACCGCAACATCTTCTGGGGCGCGCGCATGTACAAGCGGCATGGCGTGCCGCTGGATCCGGACCGGGATGAACGGCAGGGCTGGCTTGGGGATCCGGCCAAGGATGCGGAAAGTGACGCGTTCAATTTCAATGTCGCCGCGTTCTATTCAAAATGGCTGGGCGATATCCGGCTGGATCAACGTGCAAATGGAAGCATCGGCGATATCTCGCCACATTTCTGGGACTGGGGCGACGGCGTCCTCTGGCCCAGCGTGGTGACGATTCTTCCCGAATGGCTTCATGATTTTTATGGTGACCGCCGGGCGCTGCAAGACAACTATGAAGCCATCAAACGGTGGATGGTGTTCCATCAGAAACGCCTTGAGCCCGATTGCACGGTGAGCAAAGACGCCTATGGCGACTGGTGCGACGCGTCGACGATGGACCAGGGCGGTAAGGCAATGGGCAATACCGCCATGCCTCTGCTGTCCACTGCATATTATTACAACAACTGCCGGATAACAGCGAGGCTGTCGAAGTTGCTGGGCCGGCCGGATGACGAGAAAACCTTCCTTGAGCTCGGAGCAAGGGTCAAGGACGGATTCAACAAGAAGTTCCTGGACCCTGCTGCCAATACCTATGCGGGCGACACTCAGTGTGCTTATGTGCTGGCGCTGAAGTTCGGGCTCGTTCCGCCCGAAAAGCGGGATGCCGTGGCTGCGCATCTGGTTGATGACATCATGGTGAAGAACCACGGGCACTTGACCGTCGGACTGATCGGCATGCAGTGGTTGATGCAGGTGCTGACCGAGATCGGCCGACCGGAGGTCGGCTATACACTTGCCACGCAGACAACGCGGCCAAGTTGGGGCTACATGATCGGCAAGGACGCCACCACGATCTGGGAGCGTTGGGATTGCGACACCCAGGGCGCCGGGATGAACAGCGAATCACTGCTCATCCTCTCGGGCAACCTAGATGCCTGGTTCTATCAAACACTGGCGGGGATCAACTACGATCCCGAGGAACCCGGCTTCAAACATATCGTTTTGAAGCCACACCCGGTGGGTGACCTTACTTTTGTCAAAGCTTCTCATGATTCGATGTACGGGACAATTTGCAGCCAGTGGAAGATTGAGAATAAGAAATTCATCTGGGACCTTGCGGTGCCCCCCAACACCAAGGCCACGGTCTATGTCCCAGCCGTAGACGCGGCCAAAGTGACCGAGTCCGGCATGCCCGCTGCGCAAGCGGATAGTATAAAGTTCTTGCGTATGGACAACGGCGCGGCGGTTTACGCAGTGGGTTCCGGATTGTACCGGTTTCAATCTACACTCCCAGAATGTATTAAATGAAATGACGACTTGTATACGAATTGGAGTCTTGGCAGCAAGCCTGCTGGTGGCACTGGTCGCATCGGCTCAAGAGCCCGACTACCCAATCCGGCCGGTTCTGCCTGCCAGCGTCAAGCTGCAGGACGCGTTTTGGACGCCCCGGCTGGAAGCGAACCGGGCCGTGACCATCCCTCACATTCTCCGGCAGCTCGAAACCCAGGGTTCGCTGGGCGGCTTTGCCGTGTTGGCGGGAAACGCAGTCGAGAAGTACCACGGGTACATGTTTGGCGATTCGGACGTCTACAAGACAATGGAAGGCATCGTGTGCAGTCTTCGGGACCATCCTGACCGTGCCGTGGAGAACCGCGTAGAACAGCTCACCCGCACAATCGCTAGCGCTCAGGCCGCGGACGGCTACCTGATGCCGCACCTCCAAATCGCTGAGCCGCATTACCGACATTTCTCGGAGGAGACCACCCGAACCTGCGAATCGTACAGCATGGGCCACATGATCGAGTCGGCCGTGGCTCATTTCGAGGCGACCGGCAGAAAGCCCTACCTCGACGTGGCCGTCAAGTGTGCCGATCTCCTGGCGCGCGTGCATCGCGAGGGAAAGGACGAGCAGATTTCCGGGCATCCCGAGATCGAATTGGCGCTGGTGAGGCTCTACCGGGCAACCGGCGATCGGAAATACTTGAAACTGGCCAGCTCGTATGTCAAGCAAGCCCGATCGCAAGTGAGCGCGGCCTGGTCGGGCGGCAGGCCGTTCCTGGCGGACGAAGTGGTTCGGGGCCATGCCGTGGCCGCTACCTATCTGTACTGCGGCGCCACGGATGTTGCGGTGTTGACCGGCGATGCCCAACTGTTGGCCCTGCTGGAGGGCAAGTGGCGGGATATGGTCTCCAGAAAACTCTACCTGACCGGCGGCACCGGGCTGCCCGCCGGGGAAGCATTCGGCCGCGACTACGACCTGCCCAATGCCAGCGCCTATTGCGAAACCTGCGCGGCGATTGCCAATATCTTCTGGAATCATCGGCTGTTCCTGGCCAGCGGCGAAGCGCGGTATGCGGATGTGCTGGAACGGGCCCTTTACAACGCGGTATTGCCAGCCGTTTCCCTTCAGGGCAACCGCTTCTTCTATGGCAATCCGCTCGAATCCGACGGCAAGCGGCCCTTCAGCCCGGGAGGTCTCCGAGAACGGTTCCCCTGGTGCGAGTGCCCGTGTTGTCCGACGAACATCGTGCGTTTCCTGCCGCAGATTTCGGGATACGCCTATGCCACGCGCAACGAATTACTTTACGTCAACCTGTTTATGGCCGGTACTGCAAAACTGAAGATGGGCGAAACGACCGTGGAATTGCGTCAGGAAACGCGGTATCCGTGGGACGGCCAGATTAAGCTCACGCTGAATCCGGACAAACCGGCGACCTTTGGACTCCGTATGCGCATTCCCGGCTGGGCCAGAAATCAGCCGGTACCCAGCGATCTCTATCGCTACGATGACGTGGAAAAACCCGAAGCAAAACTGGCCGTCAATGGTCAGCCGGCGGATTTGACCGTCGAAAATGGTTTCGCCTCGCTCACTCGCGCATGGAAAGCAGGTGATGTGGTGACACTGGAATTGGCGATGCCGGTGCGGCGAGTTGTGGCCCACGACACCGTATCGGCGAACCGCGATCGCTTTGCAGTTGAGCGCGGGCCGCTTGTCTATTGTGCCGAAGGGGCGGACAATAAGGGTCGCGTGTTGAATAAGGTTCTGGGCCGCCAGGTGAAATTTGCGTCTTGGTGGCAGCCGGACTTGCTAGGGGGGATTGTGACGATCCGGATGACGCCTGCCGCTGCCGACGATGCGATGATACTGATTCCTTACTATGCTTGGTGCCATCGCGGGCCGAACGAGATGGCCGTCTGGCTGCGCGTTGAATAGCCAAATAGCGGTCGCTGCGGACTGTAAACCCAGCCATAACCATTCTGGAATCTTTTGGCGACGAATTGGCGCCGAGTAGATCGCATTTGGTTGGTTGCGGGGAATGGGGCGCTTTATTGACCCGGTACTCGGCGTTCCTATAATGGGGGGCACGGATTCGACCAGATGTCCTGAGCCGAACTGTTGTCCAACTACGTGCCAAGGAAAGTTCTCCTGATGAACAGAGCTAGCAGACGCATTCTCTTCGTTTTCGCCGCCATGATGCTGGCCCGGCATGCCGCAATCCATGCTGCGGATAGCGACCGAGTACTCTCACCCGTCGACAGTGTAGCGGCTTCACAAAGGGTCGAGGCAAATCGGGTTGCCGAAATCTCGCTCGTTTCCGAGAGGATCTACCAGAATCCGTTCATGGAGGTGACGCTCGATGCCATAGTCACGCAGCCAGATGGAAAGCAATTGCACGTTCCCGCCTTTTGGGCCGGCGGTAAGCGGTGGTGTTTCCGTTACGCGTCGCCGAGGCCGGGCCCAGTCACATGGCGAACGGTATGTTCCGACGCGGCAAATACTAGGCTCCACGGCGTCGAAGGGACAATGGAGGTTGTCTCCTACAGTGGCGACAATCCCTTGTACCGCCACGGCCCCATCCGCGTGGCCAAGAACCGAACGTACTTCGAACAAACCGACGGCTCGCCGTTCTTATGGCTAGGCGATACCTGGTGGAAATGCCTCTGCAAACGAATGACCTGGGAAGGCTTCCAGAAGCTGACGGCCGACCGCAAGGCTAAAGGCTTCAGCGTGATCCAAATCGTGTGTGGACCGTATCCCGACGAAGGCGAGTTCGACGTTCGATGGGAGAACGAAGGCGGAAAGCCTTACGAAACGAGGGATTTCAGCGTGCTCAATCCTGCCTACTTCAAGTACGCCGATCGTCGCATTCAGCACCTCGTGGATGCGGGCATGGTCCCGGCGATCGTCGGCGGGTGGCATTCCTATAAGGAAGCCATTAAGGACTTCGACGGGACGGGATGGCCCAATCACAATATCGAGTATATGCACTTGATTGGAGAAGCAGGTTTCAAGAGGCATTGGCGGAACTTGATCGCCCGCTATGGCGCCTATCCTGTTGTCTGGATTATCGGCGGTGAGGCGGGTGGCCCACAGTGGACCGAATTGGCAAGGTATGTCCGCGACACCGACCCGTATCGCCACCCGGCGACGATGCATCCTCCCGGCGGCAGGACTGGCAGGCAGGCAGTCACCGACGCAACCGTACTCAACTTCGACATGCTCCAAACCCCACATGGCGATGGGAGCGCGGGCGGAGCCGTTTCAAGATTGAGGGCCGCCTGCTCCATTACGCCGGGCATGCCCGTCCTGAATGGCGAGTGCGGCTATGAAGGCCACATGCAAACCGCGTTCGGCGACGCTCAGCGTTACATGTTTTGGGGATGCATGCTCAACGGCGCGGCAGGCCACACTTACGGCGCGGCGGGCGTCTGGCACGCGGGCATAGCGGGCGATCCCGGAACATTCCCTGTCTGGGACTGGACAACGTGGGCGGAGGGGATGAACTTCCCGGGTTCGACGCACCTGGGACTGGGCAAGAAACAGCTTGAGAAGTATCCATGGTGGCGATTTGAGCCGCATCCGGAATGGGCCGCAGCGGGTTCCTTTGCGGCAGGGATCCCCGGCGAAGTGCGGTTCATTTACCAGCCCAAACGCGATATATACGATTGGAATAGCCCCCAAGTGAATGGCCTCGAGCCCAACGTGCCTTATCACGCTTTCTATTTCAATCCATGTAACGGCAAGAGACACGAAATAGGGGCAGTTGCCACTGCTGGCACGTACAAGGCACCGGCACTGCCTTCACCCCAGGACTGGGTGCTGGTGCTGGAGCGAGCGAAACCGTAAAACGCCCCCTCTTCACCCTCATCGTCGTGCTGCTGGGTTAGCCGGTCAAGTTGCACGCCGCCGACTAACAGCGTCGAATGACGGAACCAATGGCATCACAAACACACGGAACCAATATGTCTTCATCCCTTCCTACGATAGCCATCGCCACGTGCCTGTCGCTGCTGAACGTGTCACGACTCGATGCGGTTCCGATCACAAGAGACGGCATCCTCATGAACCACGTCGGGTTCGTTCCGTGGGGCGCTAAATTCTTTGTGGTCCTGAATCCGCCGACGAAAGAGTTTTCGGTCTTCAAGGGATGGTGGAGCGACAAGGTCGTATACCGCGGCCAACTCAAACATGTCAACGCGGAACTAGGTGACGGCTGGGTCGGGGACTTCAGCTCTGTGCGCGACGAAGACACCTATAGGATCGAGTGCGGTACGTTGCGGTCGAGGATCGTGCTTGTTTCGCACGACGCCCTCGATCAGCCGCTGCGGGTGCTGTTCAACTACTTTCCCACCCAACGATGTGGCGACAGCCTTACGGGCTGGCACGCGCCCTGCCATACCGACGACGCCCGGCGGGCCGATACGGGCGAACATGTCGATCTGGCCGGCGGCTGGCATCAGTCGTGCGACCTGCGGAAGTGGATGTTCGGAACGCCGTTTGGCCTGGTGGGGCTCTCGCAGTTTGGGATGCTGAAGCATCCGCGATGGGATCGAGGGCAGATCGCCGACGAACTGCACTGGGGCAACCGCTACTTCCATAACATGGTTCGGCCCGACGGCGGGCTAATGGACCACATTGTAGTGCCGGTTCAGTGGGAAAAGAGAGACGTATATCCTAACGATCCGCCGTTTTGTGCAACCTACCTGACGATCGTGGGCGAGGCCCTCGCGGGGCATTACCTGGCCGACAAAGACCCAGACCATTCGCGGAAGTGTTTGGAAATCGCGCAGAAGGTGTGGCGTTATGCGACGGATTCATCCACACCACCCGGACCATATCGGCCCAAGGTCGTACCCAAGCATCATGACTTTTTGGTTGACTACTTCGACAAGTACTATCGCGGGTCGGCGTTGGAACGTGGTGACGCCCTCTATGCGGCCATCAAACTCCACGAGGCGACTCGCAATGCGGCTTTCTTGGATCAGGCGTGCTTGTTAGCAAATGACCTGGTGAAGTTGCAGGTGGGCGGCGACGTGGCGGCAAATCCGGCGGCGGCCTGTTTTCACGTCGGGCTGAATCGCGAGGAGCTGACGGCCGCAAGCTTGTTCGGGGCGATGGGACTGGCTGAGTTAGCTGCTTTGCGTGCGCAACATCCGGATGCCCCGCGTTGGAAGCGCGCGGTCGAATTGATGGCAACACAGAAATGCAATATGGCGGAGCGCAACCCGTGGGGCCTGATTCCTTCGTACTGGTACGCCGATCGTCCGGATGCTGGACGGCCGGGCGGTACGGCCCGGTATCGCTACTTCTTCCGCTGCAGTTGGCTGCGACTCGGTCTGAATCACGATATCGTAGGAAATTCCCTGTTCCTATTGCGGGCCCATCGCCTAACGGGCGAGAAACGCTATTTCGACACAGCCTGCCGGCAGGTCGACTGGGTTCTGGGCTGCAATCCGTTCGACGCCAGCACCGTGGAGGGCGTCGGACGAAACCAGCCGGAGCGTTTCGTCAACGGCGGCGAATTCTTCCCGCCCACGCCGCAAATTCCCGGTGCCGTAATGACAGGCATTCTTGGCGACAATGATGATAACCCCGAACCGTTCGGAAACAATACTTCGGTCGAATACGATATGCCGCCGACGGCAATGTTGATGTGGATCCTCAGCGAATTATCGACTGCCGAGAACCGAAAGTAAGCCAATTGACATAGTTGATGATCGTTTGGTAAATTATCTCAGGCTCGGTTGGGAGCGTCCAGGACCACCATTGCGGTTTCGGTCGCTCGACTGGCGGATGCCGGGATGGTATTCTGTTCTACGCTGCCAGCCAAGAGCGGCAGAACCAAAATCATCGGAACCGTAACGGGGGAGATCGCAATGTTTCACATCCCATCGCTCTGTAATCGTCTTCGCTGGACAACCCTCCTGGCGGCCGTCGCGGTGACTTCGTCCTGGCTTGCTGGCACCTTGCAGGCAGCGGCGCCCAGTCCCGAAAAGCTCAATCTATGGACAAAGCAGGCCCCCGTGGGCGACGGTACGTTCGAGGCAGTCGATACGCCCATTACCGTTCACCTGCCTGACCCCGCGAAGGCCAATGGGGCGGCGGTGGTGCTTTGCGCGGGTGGCGGATATGGCGGCCTGGTGATTGACGCCGAGGGGCACAACGTCGCCAAGTGGCTTAACGAGCATGGTATCGCAGGGATCGTGTTGCAGTACAGACTCCCGAAAGGGAGATTTGCCATACCGCTTCTTGACACGCAACGCGCCCTTCGCGCGGTGCGCGCGAACGCCAAGAAATGGAACATCGATCCCAACCGCGTCGGCGTCATGGGCTTCTCGGCAGGCGGGCACCTGGCCGCCACGGCAGGCACACTCTTCGACGAAGGCGATCCCAAAGCGGCCGACCCCGTTGACCGATTGAGCTGTCGGCCGGATTTCGTGATTCTCGTCTACCCTGTCATCACGATGGGCGACAAGCAGGTCTATGGCGGCGAAACAGGAACGAAGCAAAACCTGATGGGCCGCAATCCCAAGCCGGAACTGATCGAGCGGTATTCCGCCGAGAAACAGGTCACCGACAAAACCCCTCCAATGTTCATTACCCACAGCGTGCGCGACACCTGCGTATCGGTGGAAAACAGCCGGATGATGGTCCAGGCTCTGAAGGCCAAGAAGGTGCCGGTGGATTACATGGAGCTGACCACGGGCGAACACACCCTCAACGCCCTCTGGGGCGCGTTGTGGGATTCCATTCGCACCAGGATGCTGGTATGGCTGGAGGAACAGAAAATGATCCCCCATGCCGACGCCGCTATCCCGGTGCGACCCAGCAGGTGATCAAGGTGAAGCAGCTCGCCCACATGAGCGGCGCATGAGTTCTTTTACGAATTCTCGTTTCAAACTGCGCGTTGCTAGCAATGTTTACCCGTTTAGGCAAGACACCTTACGAACAATGGCATGCGCGCGTCCAAACGAGAACCCGTATTACACAAAACGGCAAGGCCGGTTCCTTCTTGCTTACGGAGACGCCAGCACCTGTATCTCTGCCGCGCCGGCATAAGGTTTGCCGCGCACGCCGCGCAGGCTGACGAGCCGGACAAAGCGGCAACGCACCGGCATGTCAAACTTCACGACGCGCTGGGAGGGATCATTCAGCAGGTTGCCGAACTCTCCCTGGGTCGCCTTGTTCCAGACCTTGCCATCGTCGCTGGTTTCGAACCGCCACGCCTCGATCATCCCGTCGGGCACACGCTTGTCCTGCCGAGGTAGGTAGGTGAATCCGGTCACGCCTGCCTCCCGGCCCAAGTCGATGGCAAGATGATGCGGGTGCCTGGGAACGCCGGCGTCGCCGCCTTCCCTGGCCGTTTGCCAAAACGTAGCGGGATTGCCATCGTAAGCTAGGTTGGCTTCATGGCCGCCTTGGGCACTGGAAACGGACACTACCTTCCATCCCGAAGAGTCTAGGCCGATCACGGACTCTGTCAAAGGTCCCGCCTCCGCGCCGATGAATGCTCGCGCCTTCACGGTGCCACCCCAGGGCAGAGTCACCGGCTCTGCGTAGCGTGCCGAGGCGTCAGAGGGATTGGAACCGTCCGTCGTATAGCGGATTACGGCATCTACCGCGCCCGGCGGAGGGCCTGTACGCCCATCCTCGTTATTCCACACAAAGCGGGTGGGCCAGGCAAGCGACATACTGACGGCAGCGTCGGTGCGGTGGATGGCGACGGCCGGCGGACTTGGAGGCGAGTAGTGCAACGAGACTTCGGCAATTGTGGGCGCCAGGCGCGAATGAAGCACACGAATGCGCAGACGCGGGGTCGTGACGGGTGCAAACCGTAGGATCTTCCTATAGCCCACCGTCGTGTCACGCGCGACCTCATGCCACGTACTGTTGAGCCAGGCGTCCAGCGCATGTTCCTCGATCCGCTGGCCGTGCCGTGCAGTTTCCTCCTGCAAGACTACGCGGTTCACGGTTCGCGCTGCGGGCAGTTGTATTTCGATCTCGCCGGTCTCGCCCACGGGCTGCCAGAAGGTATCCGGTCGACCGTCGAACACCTGCGGGGCGGAAGACGTGACGCCCTCGTTCAAGTTCTTGCCATAGGTCTCGCGGATGCGGCGGCCGACCTCCAGCAAACAAGCCACGTCCCGATCGGAGAATCGCCCGTCACGGTTGGGCGGGATGTTGAGCATGAACACGCCATTGCCGCCGACGGCCCGCTCATAGATGTCGAAAACTTCGTCCGGCGAACGGACGCCCTGTTCTTCGTCACGGTAAAACCAACCTTCGCGGATCGACGTATTGATTTCAGGCGGCAGATAGTAGAAGTACTTTGCACCCTTCCATCGTCCGCGACTACCGAGGTCCGCCTCCGTTTGTTCAAAGTCGCCCTCCCGGTATTGCGCGGGGTTGACAGTGAGGGGGATCACGTTCCATTCTGCCTTTCTGGTATGGCCTCCTTCGTTGCCGCACCACCGGACGTCCGGTCCACCAAAGACCACCGCGTTCGGGGCCAGCGTGCGGATCAGTTGGTACCAGGCATCCATCGCGTATTTCTGATCGCCTTTGCGCTTGGGGTGCTCGCCATCAAACCACACCTCCTCCATGGGGCCGTATTCCGTAAGAAGTTCGAAGAGCTGGTTGAGGAAATACTCGTTATAGTCATCCACCTTGAACTTGAAAGTCCGCTGGTCAGCGAAGGGGTGGCCCGGCACTGGGCGCGGGATCAGCCGTTCCTTGCTGGTGCTCCCGTTTCCATAAAGACCGTCCGCCGCCTCCATTTGATACAGGTCGGCCGGTGAAAGGTAAAAGCCCACCTTCAGCCCGACCTTGCGGCAAGAGGCCACGAGTTCCTTCAGCACGTCGCCCCGTCCCTCGCGCCAGGGCGAGGACATCACGCTGTGCCGGTTATAGCGCGTTGGCCAGAGACAGAAACCATCGTGGTGCTTCACCACCATCACGACGCATTTCATCCCCGCCGCCTTCATGGCATCGCACCATTGGTCGGTGTTTAGGCCCGAAGGTTTGAAGATCGCCGGGGCTTCCTGGCCCGTGCCCCATTCCCGCTTCGTGAAGGCACACGGTCCCCAGTGGATGAAGGCGATGAAATCGCGCTGGAGGTAGGCGAGTTGGCGCGGAGTGGGAACCACGTTGGCCGCCTTCGCCACCACAACCTCTTTCGCATCGCCCGGTTCGATGCCCTGCGAGTTGAACGGCTGGACTTCCCCTCTCAGAACCGCCGCGTCAGCCAGCATTAACAGGGCCAGTATCCAGGGGCGGTATCTCCCTGGCAAATCTCTTCTTTTCCTACCCATAGATTCCGTCGAAGAAATCATTTGTGCCTAATCAAAGTCCTCAGCCTTTGGGGCATGGCCTGACAGCCATACCGCAAGTACGTGTTTAGTATCGCCTTATGGCACAGTCAATAACCGACCGGGTCACCGACTTTTTGCTCAGGTGAACAAAATCTCCAGGCCGGTGTACTTTCTCGGCCGAATCTACAACATTATGGTTGGCGCACAAGAATCGATTGTCCCTCGCGAAGCGACTTCCATTGTTCGCTGTTGAACGGGCCGGGGCCAGCGGCCGGCGCTGATTCTTCCAGCCGAGCTACGGGTACGCAGATCTCGGCGACCTTTCCACTGGAATAGCGGATCCGGCCGTCCGCGGCGCCGAGTGCGGCTTTCATCGGCGCCGCCATTGACCGCCGGTCCTGGCCGAATTTGGCCTGCCATGCGCCGAGCCGCGGCTTGGGATTCGGCGAAGCTTCTTGAATGTCGAACAGGCCGTCCTTGTCGCCGGCGTCGAACAAGTTACCGTCACACAAGTTGCCTTCGGCACGGCCAAGGTAGATCCGCCGGGGAGAGGCACAGAAAATGTTGTTCAGCACTTGATTCCCGCGGCACTCGCCCTTGCGGCCGTCCACGATCCGGTTCGCCTGGAGGTTATTCAGACAAGCTGCGAACCCACGGACGTTTCCGAAGAAATTGTGGGCAACGACGGTGTCGTCCGAGCTATCGGCACAGACCGCCGAGCCGTCCTTTGCGTTGATGGGGGCCGTGCCGGTACTGGGCTGGATGTTCCAAAAAACATTATGGTCCAGGACGTTGGGCGCATGGCTGACTTCGACGAACAACGCGCCGTTGCACGAAGCGATGTCCTGAAACAGGTTCCCCGTGACGCGGCAGTTCGCATTCATGTAGTCCAGCCACACGCCTGCGGCACGATGCATGTCCCGGAACGTATTGCGGCGGATGAGCACACTCTGGGCGAGGTGGAACTTCAGCCCGGCAACTTCCCACATCCGCTCGATTTCCAGTCCGCCGATGCGTTGGACGACGTTATCCTCGACGAGCGTTTGGTCGACGCAGCCGGCGCCCGCAATGCCGCAGACTCCGCAGTCGCTGACCCGGTTGCCGCGGAGAATGTGGCGGCCGAACTCGGTCGGCCGATCCGCCTTCCAGTCCTGGTTTCCCACGTCGATGCCGCAGGCGTTGGCCCAGCGGACCTCGTTCTTTTCCAGGATCCAGTGGTGGCCGCGGTTCGTGCTGACCAAGGCGCGCTGCGGCACTGGAACTCCGTCGGCCGCGCGCTCAAAATGAAAACCGCTGACGCGGATGTAGCCCAGCCCACGTTGACGTGGGGCGAACACCTGTTCTTTCGCGGTGACTTCGATCGCGGCCTGGCGTGGATCGGCATCTCCGGCCAGCCGGAAGTGAATTCTTAGCCCAGGCTCCTCAACCCAAAAGGTGCCGTCCTGGTGCGCCAGATCTGCAAAGCGAAAGACCTGCTGGAGCGGTTTGCCGTTCACGAAGACATGGCCTCGCCGTAGCAGGTATTTGGCAGCGTCCTCATCGTTACGGTAGGCAACGAATTCTTCGTGGATGTTCCTGGCCAAGAACGGATTGTAGCCCGCAAACACGTCCGCCGGGAGGTCGGCCATCCAAGCGGCCTTCACGGGCGGGTTCCAACCGGAACTCGGCTGGCAGCGAGGCGCCCACGGGACTGCTCCCGTGACGACCACCCACTCACCTTTTGCGGCCTCGTAAGCGACCATGGCCAGGGGACTGGTGCCGCCGCGCTGTGGGCTGACGCATTCCCGATAGACGCCCTCGTGAACGATGACCTTCTCACCCGGCTGAAGTATCTCGGCCGCGCGGCCGA
>Ga0073936_10007537_pt1 | contig 14043 bp, 12 predicted proteins | sample AliMusrvi5mmetaG_FD_87041 | JGI IMG/M metagenome (GOLD analysis project Ga0073936, IMG submission 87041) | Freshwater lake bacterial and archeal communities from Alinen Mustajarvi, Finland, to study Microbial Dark Matter (Phase II) - Alinen... | ecosystem: Environmental > Aquatic > Freshwater >... | reverse complement strand
GCGCTGGACAAAGAAAAATCCCAGCACCGCCGCGATCACCGCGAAAGCCGCCACCTGCAAGGCCCGCTTCGCCACGCCGACGAATTTTGTGTAGCGCAGCGCCTCCAGGGCGCTGGAACGGGCCCGTGCCGACCAGTCGTGGCGCGGCAGGTTTGCCGCTTCCCGGTCGAGCAATGGGGTCATCCCAGCCCCGCGCGCAGGCAATCATGGATATGCAAAACGCCGACGGGCTTTTTGGCGCCGCCGCCGGCCTCCAGCACAAAAAGCTGGGTGATCTTGTTGTCCGTCATCTGCGCCAGCGCCTCGACGGCAAGCTGGCCGGGATGGGCGATCTTGGGGCTGCGGCTCATCACCGTGGCGGCGGTGCGGCTTTCCAGGTCGTTGCCGGCGTGACGCCGGACATCGCCATCGGTGACGATGCCGATCAACGCCCCTGCGCCGTCCACCACGCCGACACAGCCCAGCCGGCCCGAGGCCATGGTGAGCAGCACTTCGCGCATGCTGGCGTCTTCGCGGGCCAGCGGAATTTCGCCTTCCCGGTGCATCAAGTCGGCAACACGGATCAAGGCGCGGCCCAGCGAGCCGCCGGGATGAATGTCGCGATACTGGTCGGGCGAAAAACCCTTGCGCTCCATCAAGGCCACCGCCAGGGCATCGCCCAGCGCCAGCATCATGGTGGTGGAGGTGGTGGGCGCCAGCCCATTGGGACAGGCTTCCGGGGCGCGCGGCAACAGCAGCTTTACATCCGCCGCCTGCATCAGGGTGGAGTCGGGATTGCTGGCGATGCCAATCACCGGAATGCGAAAACGCTTGGCATAGGAAATCAGGTCGCCCAGTTCGGCTGTCTCGCCGCCCCAGGACAGCATCAGCAAAACATCCTGTCGCGCGACGGCGCCCAAATCGCCATGGCTGGCTTCAGCGGGATGGACGAAATAGGCGGGCGTGCCGGTGGACGACAAAGTGGCGGCGATCTTGCGGGCGATGTGGCCCGACTTGCCCATGCCGCTGACAATGGCCCGGCCCTTTGCTTCCAGCAGCACATCCACCGCGCGGACGAATTCGCCGTCTAGCGCGGCTGCCAGGGCGCCCAGGGCATCGGCGGCATAGGCCAGCACTCTGTCAGCAGCACCCAGGTCGCCGTCACGGGCGGGCTTGAGGGGCGTAAGAGAGGCTTTGCTTGGCGCCATTGCCTTGATTTTGCTCTCGGAATCTTCCGGACCCAGCCTACCGTACCAAATGCTGCAACGCCACACGCGAAAAACGTGCCATCTGGGGGCGGCTGGCAGGCTAAGGCCTGCCGGCGAGGAGGTCCAGTGAACCCCCGAGAGCCCCAAGATGCTGGGGCTGGCCCGAAAGAAGGGTCCGATTCCAGCGGTTTACGGAAATTTTGGCCGCAGCAGGCGCGAGGGATTTTCGTTCCTGGCTAGGAGCGTCGCGCGGAGCGTGCGTTAGCACGTGAGCACGCGCGACAACGCCAGGGACGAAAAGACCCGCGCCTAATGCGCGAAAATGTCGGTCTCTTCCCAGCCGCCCAGATCCAGTTCCGCGCGGGTGGGAAGGAAGTCGAAACAGGCCTTGGCCAGGTGAGTGCGGTTTTCGCGCGCCAGCATCGTATCCAAGATGGTCTTGAGCTGGTGGAGATGCGCCACATCGCTGGCGGCATAGGCCAGTTGTTTTTCGCTGAGCGTGGCGGCGCCCCAATCCGAGCTTTGCTGTTCCTTGCTGATCTCGATGCCCAGCAATTCGCGCACCAGATCTTTCAGGCCATGCCGGTCAGTATAGGTGCGCACCAGCTTGGAAGCGATCTTGGTGCAATAGACCGGCTTGCAGTCCACGCCCAGATAACGCCGGAACATGGCGATATCGAAGCGGGCGAAATGAAACAGCTTGGTGACTTTGGGATCGGCCAGCAGTTTTTTCAGATTGGGGGCGGCGTATTGGCCCACGGCAAATTGCACCGCATGGCAGACGCCGTCACCGGCGGACAATTGCGCCAGGCAAAGCCGGTCGCGATTGGGATTGAGCCCCAGGGTTTCGGTATCAATGGCCACCAGCGGTCCCAGATCGAGCCCGTCCGGCAAATCGCCCTTGTGGAGATGAATCTTCATGCGGCCAGTCCTAACCTCCTGCCCTTCGCATCGCAAGACGGATGGGTCTGGCGGATCCCGCCCCCATTGAGCGGATTCTCGATCATTCCTGACGGAAAGTTCAGGCCATGCCGCGCATCCTGCTGTAAAATGGCGCCATGCGGACCCTAGCGGCATGGCGGGAGAACAGGGCTGGCGTCACCGGCTCGGTGCTGCTGCATATGGCAGCCTTGGCGCTGTGGCTGTCCTGGTCGCTGCAACATCCGGTGCAAAAAGCTGAGCCGCTCAAGGCGATGCTGGTCGATCTGGTGAATTTGCCGGTTGTTGCTCCGGGGATCGCGGGCGGCGCGCCGCAGATCGCCCCGCCGCACGCGGCGAACGCGCCCAAAGTCATCGGCGTCAAGCCGCAAGGTGCCGTGCCGCCGCCCGACATGCTGGAAGCGCGCATCGCATCCCTGGCCAATCTCACGGCCCCCGCCAGCACCCTGCCCGCGCCGGATAATGACGGCACATCGGGGGGCGCCGGTAGTGGCGGCGGTTATGCCTTGGCCGATTTTGTCCGCGCGCAAATTCTGCGCCGCTGGTGGCCGGAACTGGACAACAGCGCGGCGCGCGGCACGCCGGTAGCGCTGCAATTGAAAATGACCCGCGCCGGCGTGATTTCAGATGTCCGCATTGTGGACCAGCAGCGTTTCAACACCGATAAGCTGTTTCACAGCATGGCGCTCAGCGCCCGCAATGCCGCGACCCTGGCGTCACCGATCACTTTGCCACCGGGAAGATATGACGCGGTGATGGACATCGCCATCACTTTAGACCCGCAGGCGGTTCTTCACTAAGGCAGATCGCGCGCGACGCGAAATCCCGCCAGACTGGAATAATCATAGTCGCCGTCGCCGCCATTGCGCGAAGCGGCACGAACAAAGATCGGCACATTGTTCCAGGCGCCGCCGCGCAACACATGCTTGGCGCAATTCTGGTCCAGCCATGCGCTGCCGTCCTGCGGCGCACCGGCATAGCTGGGATGCCAGCAATCCTGTGTCCATTGCCAGGCATTGCCCAGCATGCCGTAAAAGCCGAACGGATTGGGCGCAAAGGCATCCACCGGCGAGAGCACGCGATTGTCCCATTCGCTGCCGCAGCCATTGCAGTTGGCATTGGCGGCGCCGATCTCTTCGCCCCACCAGCGCGCCGTGTTGCTTCCGGCGCGGGCGGCATATTCCCATTCTGCTTCACTGGGCAACCGGTAAGGTCCAGCATGGTTCGCCAATATCGGATGCGCGGCTTTCACCTGCGCGTTCAGCCAGCCGATATAAGCTTGAGCATCTTTCCAGGACAGGCACACCGCCGGCCAACGCGGCGGCTCGTCCTGCGATGGCGGATAGGCCAGATCGCGACCGGCAAGCTTCCAACCGAACCCCAGAAGCGGATTGCAAGGCGCCGGCTGGTAGCGGCTGGCGCGCAGGAAGGCGAGAAATTCTTCGCTGGTGACATCGAATTGTCCCAGCGCGAAGGCCTTGACCGTCACGACATGTTGCGGCCCTTCGGAATCGAACCGCCCGGCCTCATGCGCCGGACTGCCCATCAGGAATTTCCCCGACGGCACGCTGACCATCTGCGGGCAGCCGGGACATTCGCGAAATGTTTCGGCTTTGGCATTGCCCGCCGCCAGCACCAGCACGACAAGCGCAAAGCACAACATCAGGGCATGGCGCATGCTAGGGCGCGTCCGCGATCAGCTTGCGGCAAACCGACAGCAGGACTTCCACCTCGACGGGCTTGGAGAGCATCGCACCACCTGTTACGCGCCGGCTTTCCACCACCGGATTGGCGGAAACATATATCACGGGCAAGCCGGGCCACGCCTTGCGGCAAGCCTCGGCGACATCCCAGCCATCCACTGCGCCGCCCAGCCGGATATCGGTGACGAGGAAATCAATCTTGTCAGATGCCGCTTGTGCCGTGGCGATCAGCTTCAGGGCGTCCTCGCCATTGCCGGCTTCGCGCAGCGTCCAGCCGGCAGCGGTCAGCTCTTCCACCAGCTCCAGCCGGATCAGCCACTCATCCTCAACCACCAATCCCGTGCGCTGCATCATCCCCGGCCATAAGCTATGCAAAGTCCGAACATGTCCCGCATCATTTTGTTCCGGTCTGAACGCCATTTCCCGCTTGCGGGAACCTTTATGAAAATCAGGCATTTAGGCAGTGGGGTGAGTTAGAGAATACTATGGGGCTTGGCGGCCAAAATTCCCGTAAGTCATTGTCAACGCAGCATTCCCGGCAGTTTGCCGACGAGCGTTGTTGCTGGCAAGACCTATCTATGGCTTCGACCAAAAGCCGGAGGCGCTGCCTGTGTCCTTGCATTTGACGAAGGCGCCAGACCTGCTCGATTTCTCCGGTGCGGCGGAGATGATCCATGCCCTGCCCTTTGCCGCCTACACCACCGACCCAAGCGGGCGCCTCACCGCGTTCAATGAAGCGGCAGCCACCCTATGGGGACGCCGGCCACATCTGGGCGACGACTATTGGAGCGGCTCGCACAAACTTTATTGGTCCGACGGACGGACCATGACCCATGACGAATGCCCGATGGCCAAAACACTCAAGACCGGCCACGCGGTGCGCGGCATCGAAGCGATCCTGGAGCGGCCCGATGGCAGCCTGATTCATTTCACGCCCTATCCCACCGCCTTCAAGGACGCGCGGGGACGTATCACCGGCGGCATCAATGTCCTGGTCGATATCACCGACCGCATCAATGCCAACCGCACCAACGGTCATCTCGGCGCCATTGTGGAATCGTCGGACGATGCGATCATTTCCAAGAACCTGTCGGGCATCATTCAAACTTGGAACAAGGGCGCCGAACGCCTGTTCGGCTATACCGCCGAGGAAGCCGTGGGCCAGCATGTCTCGCTCCTGATCCCGCAGGATCGCCAGAATGAAGAGCCCGGCATTATTGAACGCATCCGCCGCGGCGAGCGTATTGACCATTATGAAACCCTGCGCCAACGCAAGGACGGCACCCAGGTGGAAATTTCCCTCACCGTTTCGCCCGTCAGAAATTCCAAGGGTCTGGTGATCGGCGCCTCCAAGATCGCCCGCGACAATTCCGAGCGAAAGCGGGCCGATGAGGCCAAGGATCTGCTGCTGCACGAAATCAAGCACCGGGTGAAGAACACCCTGGGCACGGTGCAGGCCATCGCCGCCCAGACCTTCCGCGAAGGTCCCAGGCAGGAACGCGACGCCTTCACCGGACGGCTGCGCGCTTTGTCCAACGCCCATGACCTGCTGACCCAGCAGGACTGGAACCAGGTTTCGATGCGCGGCATGATTGAACGCGCTTTGGCGCCCTTTCAGGAAAATCGCACCGCGCGCTTTTCGCTGTCCGGCCAGGACGCCATCCTGAGCGCCAACCCGGCGCTGCTGCTGGCCATGGCGCTGCACGAACTGGCGACCAACGCCGTGAAATATGGCGCGTTATCCAACGAGACCGGCACCGTAGCCGTGATCTGGACCATCGAAGGCACGGGCGATGTCCGCAAGCTGGCGCTGGAGTGGCGCGAAAATGGCGGCCCGCCTGTGGGGATGCCCACACATAAGGGATTCGGCTCGACCCTGATCGAGCGGGCCCTGCAGCAGGAACAAGGCAATTCCTGCTTTGAATTCCGCCCCGAAGGCGTGATCTGCCGCCTGGAAATGAAACTTTAAAAGTCGGGAAAAATGCCCGCTTCGTCTGCGCAAGACTTTTGCCGTTTTTGGCGATAGCCTGCTGCCATGTCGCTCAAGCTTCGCCTGTTGGCTTCTGTCGCTGCCCTGCTGGTGTTCGCGCTCCTGCTGGGCGGCACGGCGCTGTGCTGGCAGGCCCGCGCCTCGGTGCGCGATGAAATCCGCACCACCTTCACCGGCGCCGGCAAGGAAGTGGACGCCACCCTGGCCGGCGACGTCCAGCATACCCTGACCATGCGCCAGGTCATCGCCGCCCTGAATGGTGACCGCAATGTTCGCGGCTTCCTGCTGAACGAAGAGAATAATGTCGTCGCCTCCTCCGGCACTGCGGCCCCGAATGAACCGGCGCCCGCCTGGTTTGCCAGCCTGATTGCCCCGCCCCAATTGACGGCGCGTGTCGCAATTCCGATACGAGGCTTTCCCTGCATCCTGGTGTTGAAAAGCGACGCGCAGAATGAGATCGCGGAAATCTGGCAGCTGGTGCGCGCCGCTTTTGCCGCCATGACGTTGTTCTCGGCTGTCACCTTGCTGTTCGTCTGGTTGATCGTGGATCGGGCGATGAGTTTCTTCCGCCGTTTCCAGGGCGGGCTGGGCACAATTTCGGAGGGCGATTACGGCGCCCGCCTCACCGCCAGCGGACCGCCGGAATTCGCCGCCCTGGCGAACGGCTTCAATCACATGGCGGCGAGGCTGTCCGGTTACCGCAGCAGCAACCAGCGCCTGCAGAAACAGATTCTGGGCCTGCAGGAAGAAGAGCGCGCCGAAATCGCCCGCGACCTGCATGATGAAGTCGGGCCTTACCTCTTCGCCATCCAGGTGGATGCCGATGCCGTGGCCAAGGCCGGCAATGTCCAGGCCCGCGAACGTGCCGGCGCCATCCGCGAAGCGGCGCTGCATATCCAGCAGCATGTAAAGTATCTTTTGCGCCAACTGCGCCCCGTGGCGGGGTTGGATTTTGGATTGGAGACCGCGATTGACGACATGATCGCCTTCTGGAAAAAGCGCCATCCCGACATTGCATTCGAGCGCAGCATCGCAACCGGCATTCGCCTGGACCGGCGCGGCGAGGAAACCGTCTATCGCATCGTACAGGAAAGCGTCAGCAACGCCGTGCGCCATGGCCATCCGCACCATATCGCCATTGCGCTGGCGCAGGCCCCGGGCGGTGTTCGCCTGACAGTCGAGGATGACGGCGAAGGCTTTGACACGGCCAGGGAACAAAGCGGCATGGGCCTGAAAGCCATGGCCGAACGGGTACAGGCATTGAACGGACAATTCACCATCGAGAACAAGGACCGCGGCGTGCGCATTTGCGCCACACTGCCGCGCGCCGATGCACGGGAAATGGAAGACGTATGACGGCCATATTACTGATTGACGATCACGCCATCGTGCGGTCGGGCATTCGCAAATTGCTGGCGGGCTTGCCGGAGATTGATCTGAAAGAAGTCGCCACCGGCGAAGCAGCACTGCTGGAACTGCGCGGCGCGCAATTCGATCTGGTGATCCTGGACCTCAATCTGCCCGGCCTGGGCGGACTAGAATTGCTGCGCCGGATTCTGGCGGCCCATCCTGGTGTCAAAGTGCTGGTCTTCTCGCTGCACACCGAGGCGGTCTATGCCGCCCGCGCCATGGAGGCCGGGGCGCGCGGCTATATCAGCAAGAATGCCGCACCGGAAGAATTGCTGGAAGCCATTGAAAGCGTGCTGGCCGGCGGCACCGCCATCGAGCGCGACATCGCCCAGGAATTGGGCACGCGCGGCGCCGAAGAAGAAGCTTATTTGCGCCCGCTGACCCAGCGCGACATGGAAATATTGCGCCTCCTGGCCGATGGCAAAAGCCTGGCCCAAATCGCCGACGCGCTGGGCGTGGCCTACAAGACCGTGGCCAACACGCTCAGCCGCATCAAGGACAAGTTAGGCGTGTCGCACACCGCCGATCTGATCCGCATCACCATCGGCCAGGGCCTCACCTGAACAATGCGCGTTTTGATCGCGTGCGATTCCTTCAAGGATGCCCTGCCGGCGCTGCAGGTTTGCCGCGCCATCGCCAAAGGTTTTCGCAAGCGCCATCCCGGCGCGCAGATTACCGAAATGCCGCTGTCCGATGGCGGCGAAGGCGTGCTGGATATTCTGCGCCAGACCTTGCGCCTGCAACCGGTGTCACGGGAGGTTTGCGATCCGCTGGGCCGCCCCATCAACGCCAGCTATGGCATTTCCGCCGACGGCAACACCGCGCTGGTGGAAATGGCAGAGGCCTCCGGCCTGCAGCGCCTCACCCTGGCGGAGCGCAATCCGCTTCTGACCTCTACCTTCGGCACCGGCCAGCTTCTGGCCGATGCCGAAGCGCGCGGCGTAAAGCATATGCTGCTGGCGATCGGCGGCAGCGCTACCAATGATGCCGGTATCGGCGCCGCCGCGGCGCTGGGCTGGCAATTCCTCAACAAAACAGGCTTGGCGGTGAAACCGGATGGCGGAAACCTCAAGGACATCGCGCGTCTCATCCCGCCGGCGCAGATGCCGTTCGCCTCGATGGACGTGCTGTGCGACGTCACCAATCCGCTCTATGGCCCCACAGGCGCGTCCTGGATTTACGGCCGCCAGAAAGGCGGCGATGACCAGAGCCTGACGCAACTGGATGACGGCGCCCGCCACATCGCGGCGTTGGTGGAACAACAGACGGGGCGCAAAGGTCTGGCGCAAACGCAAGGAGCCGGTTCCGCTGGCGGGCTGGGCTTCGGCGCCATGGCTTTCATGAATGCCACCCTCAAGCGCGGCATTGATGTGGTGCTGGACATGGTGGGCTTTGACGCCGCGGCGGCCCGGGCCGACCTCATCATCACCGGCGAAGGCCGCATTGACGGACAAAGCGGCCAGGGGAAACTGATCCAGGGCGTCTGCGCCCGTGCCGGCCAGGTGCCGGTGATCGCGCTTTGCGGAAAATTATCCGCAGATCCGGATCAGCTCAGGGCCATCGGCCTCAAAGCCGCTTATTCGATCAACGCCACAGAAAAACCGCTGGCCGAAATGCTGGCGGCAACGGCGGCCAATCTGGAAAAGACGTCAGCCCGGCTGATGCCCTGACGCGATTGGCATTAGCCCGTATGGACTTTCCCGAACCGCAAAGTGGCGTCCAGCAAGGCGTCAATGTCCCGCTTTTGGGTGCGATGATTGAAAAGAGCAGCGCGGATCGCAAGCTCTCCGTTAATGCTGGTGGTTGAGGGCGCGGCAATTCCCGATTCCTGAAGATCCGCAACAATCGCCGCATTTACGCGGTCAGAATCGGAAGCGCGATAGCGGAAACAGACAATGTTGAGCTGTGCACCAGCAAGCAATTCCAGCGCCGGTTCGGCTTCCACCCTCGCCTGCAGATATTTCGCCAGCGCGCAACTGCGGGAAATTGCGGCGCCGATGGCCTGTCCACCCAGGACTTTAAGTGTGAACCAGGTCTTGAGGGCGCGAAAGCCGCGCGAAAGGTCGGGCCCGAAATCACAGGGCCAGGGGCTGCCGGCGGAAAGTCCGCGCACTTCGCGGCGCAGATAAGCGGCCGGTGAAGCAAATGTCTCATAATGCTGACGGCTATCGCGCACCAGCAGGAAACCGGCATCGTACGGCACCTGGCCCCATTTGTGAAAATCAAAGGCAATGGAATCAGCGTGGGCAATACCTGTGAGGCGCGGCGCCACCTCGGGAGACAGCATCCCCAAAGCCCCATAGGCGCCATCCACATGGAACCACAATTTTTCTTCGCGGCAGAGCGCGGCGATGGCATCCAGATCGTCCACAGCGCCCGCATCGACGGTGCCCGCCGAAGCCACCACCAGAAATGGCGCATGCCCTTCTTGCCGGTCACGGGCGATCGCCGCCCGCAATGCGGGAATATTCATCCGGAAATCTGCGTCCACATCCGTCAGGCGCAGGCTGTCAATACCAAATCCTGCCAGGTCCATTGCCTGTGGAACACAGCCATGTGCGGCGCGGGAGGCATAGGCGCGCAACTGGCTGCCCGCGGGACCGATACCGGAATGCCGCGCATCAGGGCCCAGCTTTGCGTGACGCGCCACCAGAACCGCCATGAGATTGGCCATGGATGTGCCGGTGACAAAGAGACCGCTGGCCTCCTCGGGGAAATCAAAAAGTTGACGCGCCCAGGCCACGATCTGGCGTTCGACCTCGATGGGAGCCTGGTCGCGCCCACCAAGATTGGCGTTCAATCCTCCCGCCAGCATCTCCGCCAGCATTCCGACGGGCGTGCCGCCGCCCTGCACCCAGCCCATGAAGCCGGGATGCACATTGCCGCCGTTATAAGGAAGGATATATTCCAGAAACTCGCCATGGACCTGTTCCAGCGTGGCCGGCGACCAGGGAAAAGCGTCACGGAAATGATTGCGAACGGTTGCCGGAATCGGTTGCCACACCGGTCGCTCGCGGATCCCGGCGACATGATCGATCATGTCGTCCAGCATGCGGTGCGCCTGGCGGCGGAAAGCAGGCCAGTCCTGAGGATCCAAGGTTGGATCCGGCGGAGATGAATCCGTCACGCGGCGCTCGCACGGTTCTGGTGGGCGCGGCGATGGAACATGGCCTGCACCGCGCGGAAGATGATCTGCATCTGGCCGGACTTGTAGGGATAGACGTTTGGCGGATCCATGTCGTGCACGATGGCGCTATTGTCGGCTTCAAACAGCAAAAGTTCGCCGGTGCGGGCTTCCGCACAGTCAATGATGAAATAATCCAGGCCAATCCTGGCGCTCAATGCGCCCAGGGCGGCGTGATGACGAACCGCAAAATTCCGGTCAAAGCCCTGCATGAAACCCGCTTCCTCCAGGCGATACGGCACGCTGATCGCCATGTCGGCATTGAGGTACCAGACTTTCCATTCATCCGCGATCGCCATGTGGCAGGCATAGGGCTTTGCGTCCACAAACACGATGCGATATTTGCGGAACATGCCGTCGGGACTGGCGTAATCCACAAAACGCGAAATAAAGAAGGCCTCTTCCGGCCGCCCCGCGAGATACACCTGCAATGCAGCGGCATCGGCAATTTGGGAAAGCCCAAATCCGGCATGCGATCCGGTGGGCCGCGCGATCAGCGGAAAAACGCCGTCACTGAGGACCTCCCGCAACGACAAGCGCCCCGCGGCGAGCTGCGTCATCTGGCTTCGCTCCAGCCGCGCGGTGCGCGGAATTTCCAGACCGGCGATGCCGTCCAGAAGACCGCACAGGCGGTCGCGGTCCAGCATGCCGATCCGGCGCGGCAGATTGAGCACGGGACGCGGCCATTCTGCCACCAGCCTGTCGAGCATGGTCAGTACATCGCTCGTTGCATCCGCGTCGGGCGCAATGACGATGGCGATGTCATGGTCCGGCATGGGATCGGGCAAAGGCAATCCCGGCATCACATAATAGGTCGCCAGCTCGATGTCCGAGCCTTCGAGCAGGAACTCCAGCGGCGTGTTGCCGCCAATATCCGTCACCGCGGCAAAGGCCAGCACGCGCAAGCCCGGCTTATCCGTGCCGCAAGGCAAGCGATAAAGACGGCGATGCGAAAGCGATTCAAGCTGCAGCGCCAGCCCCGTGGGCTGGTCGCCGAGCAATTGGGAAATCACCGACAGGTCCATACCCATGCCGGCCCCCGCTGCGTCTTCCGTGACCTTGTCCATCAACTGATGCCAGAGCGGCCGCAGATCGCCCCCGGCGAAGGCGGTGCGCGTCAAGCGCGCCAGTCCAATGCGCGGCGTACAAACTGCGTCCCAGTTCGCTGTGAGTTTAACGGTATCGCTCATGGCCGGAAATTTTCCAGAATTTCGGGGCGCTCGATCAGCCAATCCAGCTTTTCAATCGCGGCGGCCAGATCGTCCAGTTCGGGCGCCAGGGCCTCTTCAGCGCTGGCTGCGCCGCGCGACCAGCAGCGCACAGCCAGCCGCGCGGAAGCGCACAGGCGCAGAACGGCGCCGGGACGATGATGCAGTGTCACGGGCTGCCCGATCTGGCAGAGCCGCATGGCGATATGCCGATCACCGTCGTCTGCGGCCGGCGGCAAGAAGCGGCTGACATCCTCGGCCATGGCGCGGTAAAGCCGTCCGCATTCTTCCATGCTGAGCGCGGTGCCGTGGCGAAGCGGCAGGAAGGGAAAAATCGTCTGACGGCCAAATTCGCCGTCGTGCCGGCCATTCCCGCCAAAATCTTCTATTAGTTCCAGATGGCGCGATGCCGCGATCAGCTGGCGGGCGATTTCCTCGAAACGCGCGAACAGCGATTGCCGGAAAGCCGCCGGAATGTCGAAATAGGTATCCATTTCCGCCAGCGCCGCGATCCAGCGCAGCCACTGGCCATAATTCGGCTCGGGCGCAAACGCGTCACGCAGTTCAGGCCAACAGCGCGGCCAGTCGAACCGCGAACTGTAATCGCGCAAGCCCGACGGAACCGCGCGGACCGCGCGGGCCGCTTGCGCCAGCGCGGTCGGCACCAGCAAGGCGCCGCTGAAGGCCGGACCCGTGAAGAATTTCGATCCCGTGATCATCACAAGATAGCCGCGCGCGAGATATTGCGCCAACCGGCCCCGGCTGAGCCGCATCTGGCAGGCGTCAACCACAATGCAGATATCATCCGGCCAGGCCTGCGCCAGCGCGCAGACACAATTTTCACTGGGCGCAGTCCAGCCCAGCTTGGAGGAATCCATGATTTGCAGCAGGACTTTTTCACCCCTGCCCACCGCTGCCGCCACCACCCGGCGCACCTGCGCGTCCATCTCTTCGCGGGACCGCAAATGTCCTTGGCTATCGCAAAACCCGACCACCTCGGTGCGCACATCCGTGGCAAGTTCCGCCACCGGCATGCCCTTGCCCACCGCCACGCCGCACGCCGTGCGGTCGCTGAAATGCTCGCCCCGCGCGGTATGGACGGTGCCGCTGCCGGTCTGGTCCGCGCCCACGACAATCGTCGTCAAGGGCGTGCCCAACAGGGCCTTCACCAGGAACAAGGTTTGAAGCTGGGCATCCGTGCCCGAGGGCGAAAACACGATCTCGACGTCGGGCAGCCCCAGCTGGCGGCGAAGATCGCTGCGCGACATCTCGACCGCTTCTTCAAATCCCTGCAAGTCCGTTTGAACCGCGAGGGCGGACCACAGGCGCATGCGGGCATCATTCGCCCGGGCATAGGCATGCTCGGAAATGGAACTCGCCGTAGAGGACGCAAAGTCGATCACGTCCGGACGGGGAAAAGGCGTACAGCCATAGCTGTTGCGGCCGGCGGATCGGGACAGGTTCAGCCGGGCATCGCCGCCGCTGATGAGCAGGACTTCCAGCCTTTGCCGGACCAGCGCCAGGCAAAAGGGTTCGCGGCCGCGCCTTGGCGCAGCATCAGAGAGAGTGGCCTCTTTGCGAAGTCCCATTTGGCCGTTGCTGCGCAGTGGCGATGATGCGTGCAGCCCTTCAGGACAAAGCTGGGCTGCTATGGTTAATTTAGACTTTCCCGGGCGCGGCGGCGCTGTCGCACCATGCCAAAACCAAAAAATCCGAAGCCCTGTCAGCGCCTTATGGAACTATACAAATTGGAAATATTGCCGGCGCAAAGACGCGGCAGCCGTTATCTCGAATGATATTGCGAGCTGCAGCCACAGCAGCGCCTCGCGCCGGCCGGCTGGGTGATGATGGAAACAGAAGGGTGCGGCGCGACCTCAATATAAAGCAGGAGTGGAAATCCAAACGGCGCTGGAACCCTGCCCGGCATTGCTATTCGCCCGCGTGGGCGGGCGAATAGCAATGGTGCCCAGAAGAGGACTCGAACCTCCACGCCTTGCAGCGCTAGTACCTGAAACTAGTGCGTCTACCAATTCCGCCATCTGGGCAGATGCCGAAGGGCCGGATGTTTAGGGGCGGCGGCTGGCCTCGTCAACTGCCCTGTTCAGGCGGCAATTTGGGGTCTTTCCGGGGCCCTGCGCATTGGCTAAACAGAACCGTCTCTCAAGGGTTTTACGGCATGGACACCAAGCTGGTCACGGTCTTCGGGGGCTCGGGCTTTGTCGGTCGCCATACGGTGCGGGCCTTGGCCAAGGCCGGCTGGCGCATCCGGGTCTGCGTGCGCGAACCCAACCAGGCCTTTTTCCTGAGGCCCTTTGGCACGGTCGGCCAGATCGCCCCGTTCAAATGCGACGTCACGGATGCCGACCAGGTCGCCGCCGCCAGCGCCGGCGCCGATGCGGTGATCAATCTCACCGGCATCCTG
>Ga0073936_10007533_pt1 | contig 14047 bp, 12 predicted proteins | sample AliMusrvi5mmetaG_FD_87041 | JGI IMG/M metagenome (GOLD analysis project Ga0073936, IMG submission 87041) | Freshwater lake bacterial and archeal communities from Alinen Mustajarvi, Finland, to study Microbial Dark Matter (Phase II) - Alinen... | ecosystem: Environmental > Aquatic > Freshwater >... | reverse complement strand
TTGCGAACCCTGTCGGAACTGACTGGCGGCAGCGCGTTTATGCCGGGTTCCGTGCGTCGTCTGGACACAAGCCTTGCGGATCTTCAGCAGGTCATACGCGGCCGCTATCTGGTCTCGTACAAGCCTGCTACATTCCGACGCGACGGACGGTACCGGACCATTAATATCGAGGCACAAAAGGACGGCAGAAAACTCAAGGTATTTGCACGCAAAGGTTACTATGCGTCAGCCGCGCAAGCGAGCCCAATAGATCGTTAATGCGTGGGACGTTCGGCTGACAACCTTCCTAAGATAAGTGCGAGTTACCTGGGACAAACGGATACGGAGATTCTGGCCTACGACTTTGCTCAGGCAAGAATGATGAACAGAAACAGGCCTCGCAAGCACAAGACAACTCACATCATTTTTTCACGCGTGCGGTGGGATAGTTTTGCCACAGATACTCAAGTGCTTCCGGCAGGATCTGCGCCCGCACCGCCCTGTCCGTATGCCCTGCATTGCGGGCAAACACCAACTGATAGTGGTAGCCCTTGGCGGTCAGGACCTTGGCCATGTTCTCGTTGGCCGCGACCCAATCGTGCATATTGGGGCCGGAGGGCGGTAGCGGCCCATAGTTGTCCCGATCGCCCACCTCCATCCAGATGCGCAACGGTTTTACCGGGCTCTGTGTAATCAGGTGTTCGTGCAGCTCCCATCCGCCATGCGGCACGGCATCGTTGTGCGGCCATTGCTGATTCACAAATGTGCCGGAGCGTGTGAGCACTCGGTGGTACCACTCCGGATGAAACCAGGCCATCGCCATGGCGGCCGCCCCACCCGAGCTGGACCCCATCGTCGCGCGCGCATCCGGATCGTCGGTCAACTTCACATTCGCGATCTTCTCCGCCAGCGGCAGCACTTCTGTCTGCACATACTCCGCATACTTACCGGACATGGTGTCGTACTCGAGGCCACGCTCGCTGCCCGGCCCGTCTCCTCCACCGCTACCAATGGCGATGGCAACTATTACAGGAATCCTCTTCTGCGCGATCAGGATATCCAACGTAGAGAAGCATTTTTCTCCGTCCGCGCTGACCAGGAACGGCGCGGCCGTGCCCGGCACATACTGCTTTGGCACATAGACCGACACATGCCGTGTATACGGCGCAGGATGGCTGGCGGAGACTGGGCCATTTTCCCCTGTGGACCCGGCCGGCACCGCCGCCGTGTCGCGCTCCACGCCGGGATAGAACTTGCTGTCCTTCGATTCCATGGTGAACTCGAACACTGTACCCTGCGACACGCCAAGGTCCACCGCCATCTCGACCGCAGGCTTATGCGTCGGCCCAATAATGAAGTTGCCATCCTTGTTCGGCGTTGGAATCTGTCCATCCGGAAGCTCCGTCGATTTGACCATCTCCGGCCCCAACGGGTCGCGGAGCGGGGCCGGTGGCCGCGGTGGACGTGCTGCAGCAGGTGTCGCGGCGGTCGCGGGAGACATGGTACCCGCCGCTGGCGAAGGCGAGGCCTGGGCCAATGCCGGAGCCGTACCCGCCATCAGGCCGACCAATAAAGTAATGCTCAGAAGACGAAGCATTGGATCCTCCTAAAATCTGACACTTCAATTTTGGCCCGATTCGGATGAATTGTACCTTTTCTGAGGGTTTGCATGCGGGATGCTGGATTCGAGATTGATGACAGAGCGAATCTTGCTAGCGGCGGATCAGGGGTTTACAGCGGTGGGTGCGTGGCTGTCGGGGCGGTGGGTGAGGGTGGTGAGGTTGTCCAGGGTGAAGACGGCAGGACCGGGGGTACCATCGTCGTTCCAGAGGTCGCGCTCCGGTGCCCAGTACATGACGCCGAGGCCGTGGGGGGCCTTGTGCACGGTGTTGACGAGATCAACCATGAACTGCAGGCGGCCCTGCGGCGTGACCGGCCAGAACATGTCACTCTGGTTGGCAACGCGGACGGGGAGATAGCCGGTTTCCATGACGATGAAGTCCTTGTGATAGCGCTGGGCAGACTGGTTCATGTTGTTCCAGAGGTCGTCGAGGGTGCCGTGTCCCCAGGGCGGATAGAAGCTTTGCGCGATGATGTCGTAGGGAACGTGGGCGGCGTTGAGGTGGTCGAAGAACCACTGGGTGGTGTCCCAGTGACCACCCTTGTCGATGTGGATGGCGATGCGCGGCGGGGTGCGGCCTGCTCCCTGCTTGACACCCTTGATTCCGGACTTGAGGAGCAGGGTGAGGTTCTTCCATTGCTGGACGTCGTTGTAGGGCTGCGGCGGGTTGGATGGCTTTGTGCCAGGAGGCTGGAGCTTGGCCAGGGGCCAGTCTGCGCCGACGGTAATCTCGTTGCCAACCTGAACGATGTCGGGCATGCCTCCTGCGTCCTTGAGGGCCTTGACGGTGTCGCGGGCGTAGGATTGCCACTGCCTGGCGAGGGTCTTGATGTCCATGCCGCGCCATGCGACAGGAGTCTCCTGGTGTCCCGGATCGGCCCATGTGTCGGAAAAGTGGATATCCAGAATGAGGGTTGCGCCGGAGGCTTTGATTTGTTTCGCCAGAGGAAGGGCGGCTTCCAGCGTGTTGTTAGGGGCGTTCCTAATCGGCGATACGAAGACGCGGACCCGGTATGCGTTCCAGCCGTGATGGCGCAGGATGGTGAGCTCGTCGCTGGGCTTGCCATCTTCCTGATATGCGGGCAAACGGCCACGGCCGGGTGCGTCGAGCGCGGAGATGTCTGCGCCGAGAAGGAAGGGAGGATGAGGCGCGGTCTGGGTGAGAGCGAAGTGTGGAGCGAAGCTGAGTAGTACAAGGGGTAAAGCGAGATAGAAGCGAGTTTGTTGCTGAGAGAAACGCATCCGAGCAGCATAAAGAAATGCCCGTGGCAGAAGCCAGACTATTATTCAAGCTGCATTCAGGGGCGTGAAGGCCCCTACTCCCTTTGTCGTCGTGGTAGTATCTCCGAAAGATTGTCACCCGTTGCCCGTTCGGCCCAGTTTGACGATTTCAGATGAGGAGAGCCCTGTGAGCCCAGTATCCCGCCGCGAATTTCTGAAGACATCGCTTGCCGTTGGCGCCATGAGCACGGTTGGTACGTTGCCGATGTACGGTGCCACACGCACAGCCACCGACCTGGTGACGCTGGGCAAATCTGGCACGAAGGTGACGCGACTGGCGTTTGGTACAGGCAGCAACAATGGCCACATCCAGGCCGCGCTGGGGCAGGAGGAGTTTACCCGCCTAATCCACTACGCGTACGACAAAGGCATCCGCTTCTTCGAGACCTCCGACTCCTACGTGACACCAGCGATGCTGGGGGTGGCGCTGAAAGGGCTGCCGCGGGAGAGCTATCAAGTGATGAACAAAGTGACGACGGAGCTGAACGTCGATCCGCAGAAGCACTTCGACGAGATGCGGAGCACCATGCAGACCGAGTACTTCGACATTATGCTGCTGCACTGGCAACATACCGCCGAGTGGCCGGCTACAAGCAAGCGCTGGGCGGATGGCATTCAGCAGGCGCAGGAGAAGAAGACGATTTTGTCGCGTGGCGCGTCGGTGCATGGACTGCCGGCGCTACGCCAGATGCCGGGCAACCAGTGGCTGCAGGTGGCGATGATCCGCATGAACCACAACGGCACACGGATGGATGGGCCGGTGGGCGACGGTCCCAGCAATCCGGACAGCGTAAACGAGGTGGTGGACCACGTGAGGCAGGTGAAGAAGAACGGGACGGGCGTGATCAGCATGAAGCTGATTGGTGAAGGCACGTTTACCCAACGCACAGACCGCCAGACCGCGATGCGCTTCGCGTTCAATAACGCCGGTGTGGACTGTGTGACGGTGGGCTTCAAGAACACGCAGGAGATCGACGAAGCGATCGAGAACCTGAACCTGGCGCTGGCGTAGGAAGATCGTTATGGAGCGAATTTGAAGGTGACGGGCGCGGAGAACTCGTATCCGTCGCGTTTCAGTTGCCGCTCGCTGCTAACGACGACTCCATTGATTTTGACGTTCTTGAAGAGGATGGGGGCTACCTTCGCACCCATGATCTGCGCGGGCCGCGTGGGATGGCCAAAGGTACAGTTCTGGAAGACGAAGTTGGTGACGGGATCGGAACCGCCGTCGATGTAGATGTGTCCGCCGTCATTCTCGAAGGATGTATTGACGAACTTGAAGTCGTCCATCACGATTCCGTCGCTGGACTTCTGGCCGGAGCTGTATCCCTTGCCGGTAAAGTATGCGGGCGAGAGCTGAATCCAGACGGCGTACTTGTTCTGGTTGGTGACAAACTGCACTCCGTCGAAGAGCAGGTGACGGATGTTGGGCGCGCCGCCGTAGCCGATGGCGATGGATGCGGTGTAGGTGTAGTTGACGAAGTTGCGGACGGTTACGTCTTCCACGGTGGAGCTTTTGCCGCCATAGAAGGCGAAGGTGTCGTCCATGGTCATGGCGAAACTGTCGGCGATGAGGACGTGCTTCGTGTTGCCAGTGAAGTCGAAGGCGTCGTCGTGGTATTGCTGCTTGCGGTTGACGATTTTAATGTTGATGGCGGAAAAGTTCTCCGTGTCGCTGACGGTAGTGGTCCAATAGGCGGAGCGCAGCAGAAGCAGGCCCTGGAAGGTGATGTTCTTGCAGTGGTTGACGATGTATCCCTTCACCCCCATGCCATGCGGATCGTTGACGAGGCCCTCGTCGGAGCGTGCCTTGCCATCACCGGTATCTGGCTGGATATCGTGCCATAGCCAGGGGTAGCCTTCCATATCGATGGTGCCGCGGCCTGTGATGCCGGCATTCTCCACGTTATTAAAGACCACCATGGCGCGCAGGCCGCGACCACCGTTGGGCATGGGTGGCGAGACGTAATCGGCATTCTTGCGCGAACCGCGAATGACGGCTCCGGCGTCGATGTAGAGCTTAACGTTGCTCTGCATCACGATCTCGCCAGAGAGGTAGATTCCCGCAGGAAAGAAGAGCACGCCGCCACCGGATCGAGCGGAGACGTCGCTGATGGCCTTGTTGATGGTCGAGGTCTCCAGAGTTTTGCCGGTGTTGTCGACTTTATAGTCCATGATGTTGACGACGTTGGCGTCGCCAAGTTTGGGCGGATTCTTCTCAGCGGGCTCGGCAAAGAGAAGGAGGCCGGGACTCTGGAAGGTGGGCTCTTCGTTGAAGAAGATGACAAGATAGCGCGGCTGATCGAGGTCGAAGCTGATGGATTTGCCGCTGATCTGGGGATGAATGCCGTAGGCGGCGGGACGGATGTAGCAGGTGACGACATTGCGCTCGTTGACGAGCGATGTAACGGTGACGTGAACCTTGCCGGAGGCGGGCATGGCGAAGCTGGCGTGATCCATCCACTGGAACTGGTTGTAGGTGGGCAGGCGATGCACGAAGACAGGCTGGCCGTCGACGGTAACCCTGTAGGCCAGGCTCTCTGGCGCACCTGCATAGGCAGGATAGGGCGTGACCGAGGCATATGCCGCAGGCAGAAGCATGGAGAAGGACAAGAGTATTGCCAAACGAAGCGCCGGGTCTGCCAACCATCTGGATTTCATTGCGTTCCTCTTTCGTTCATTGAGACGCACCGAGGGCCGGTGGCCGATCGGCATATTTTGATACGATTTCCGTCAGAAAGCCCGGGGCTAAAGCCCTTTGATTATATGAGGCTAAATCAGGGGACTGAAGCCCCCTGCTAATCCGGAAAGACAAAACGTGAGTTTTTTATCACCTGTAAAGCTCTTCCCTTTTAAAACGCTGCCAATGGAGATGCACCATACAACGCAGAATCGTATACGAAACGCGGCACGACTGCGCATCCGGAAGAGGCCGATCAACGCAGAATGGTTGGTTTTCCGTTAAAAGTCGCCACCAATTTAAAGGCCCGTATCATTGCTATACTGCCCGGTTTGACAGCCATTCGCTCGGCTGACTAGACTTCCGGCCATGAAGACAAGAGCTCTTTTTCCCCTCGTAGCCATCGCCCTGCTTGTGTCCACTCTTCCGCTTTGGTCGGCAGATGCCAAGTACACCCCGCCCACGACACCGCGCGTGACCTACAACTTTAACTCGGAGTGGAAGTTTATCCGGCAGGATGTTCCGGGAGCCGAGGTGGTGAACTTCGACGACGAGCAATGGGAGACGGTGAGCACGCCGCACACTTTTAATGATGTTGACTCGTTCCGCATGATCATCGACCACAGCGGCGGCGATCGGGGCAAGTATCAGGGCGTGGTGTGGTACCGCAAGCACTTCAAGCTACCCGCCAATATGTCTGCGTCCAAGGTCTTCATCGAGTTCGAGGGCATGCGCCAGGCCGGGGATATTTATTTGAATGGCGTTCCGTTCGGGCTGTATGAGAACGGGATCACGGGATACGGCATCGACCTGACACCCGGCTTGCACTTTGGCGACCAGGAAAACGTGATTGCGGTACGAGTGGACAATCGTGGCGGCTACCGGGAACGAGCCACCGACACCGGCTATCGGTGGAACGCCAACGACTTCAACCCGCAGTTCGGCGGCATCAACCGCCGGGTATGGCTGCATGTAGCGGGCACGATCTACCAGACCTTACCGATCTATTACGGGCTGGGCACTACGGGCACCTATATCTACTGCAATAACTTCAATATTGCAGGGCATAGCTGTACGGTGAATATCGAATCGCAGGTGCATAATGCCACAACGGGTCGCGCGCGCAGCAGTGCCAACGTCGCGCTGTCGGCCGTAGTGGTGGACAAGGAAGGTGCGGTGCGCGCCACGCTGAATGGCAGCAACGCCGACATCACCGCGGGAGACAAGACCATTCTGAAGGCTAACGGTGCGTTGGCCGGCGCGCGATTCTGGAGCCCGGATGACCCGTATCTATACGACGTGTACACGATGCTGACCGTCGCCGGAAAGGTGGTGGACGTCACTAAGATTACCACCGGCTTCCGCAAGGTGGAGTTCAAGGGCGGAGCGGGTACAGGCGGCGTTTATATCAACGACAAGTTCGTATACCTGAAGGGATTCTCGGAACGATCGGCGGATGAATGGGCCGGGGTAGGGGTGGGGTATCCGGAGTGGATGCACGACTTCACCGCACAGATGATTCGCGACGACCACGCCAACTATATGCGCTGGATGCATGTAACTCCGCAGAAGGAGGACGTGGAATCGTACGACCGTTTCGGCATCGTTGAGGTTGCGCCGGCGGGCGACAAGGAAGAGGACTCCTGGGGCACGCAGTGGGACCAGCGCGTGCAGGTAATGCGCGACAGCATCATCTACCTGCGCAACAATCCCAGCATTCTGATGTGGGAGGCGGGGAACACCGGCGTGACGGGGCCGCAAATGCAGGAGATGGTGGCGCTGCGAAAGGAGTACGACCCCAACGGCGGCCGGTATATGGGCTGCCGCTCGCTGGCGCAACCGGATGCTGTGGCCGCAGCGGAGTGGTCTGGCACCATGCTGGGCGGACCGTATAACGACAAGGTCCGCGACAGGGAGCCTCTGATTGAAACTGAGGACTTCCGCGATGAGGGCGCGCGCCGCTTCTGGGACGATTATTCGCCGCCGTACTACGGCTTCAAGAAGGGGCCGAACGACACCTGGAACTATAACTCGGAGACCTTTGCCGTGGCCCAGGTGAAGCGCTATTGGAACTTCTACTCCAACCGCATCTCCAATACCGACCCGCTGCACGCGAAGTACTCCGCCTACGCCTCGATCTACTTTACGGATGAGGCTGCGGACGGGCGGCAGGATTCCAGCGAAGTATCGCGCGTGAGCGGTAAGACGGACGCAGTGCGCCTGCCCAAGGAAGCCTACTATGTGGAGCAGGTGATGCAGAACGAGAAGCCCGATATCCACATCATCGGGCACTGGACGTATCCGGCCAAACAGCCCAACGGGAACCCCACAGTGAAGCCGATCTATGTGGTGGCCAACAATGTGGACAGCGTGGAACTGTTCGTAAACGGCGCATCCAAGGGCAAGATGACAACTGCGGAGAATGGCTATCTGTACACCTTCCCGAATATCGCGTTTGAGCCGGGCACGATCAAGGCCGTGGGCTACAAGGGTACGGCTGCGGCAGCCAATTACGAACTGACGACGGCAGGAGCACCGGCGGCGATCAAACTCACACTGCACACGGCTCCGGGGGGCATGCGTGCCGATGGCGAGGACATGGTGTTGATTGACGTGGAAGTGGTGGACGCCAAGGGCCAGCGTTGCCCGACCGACGACGCACGCGTCGATTTCACATGGAGTTCGACGGGTAGGGCTGTCTCTGCCACCGGCCCTGCGATATGGCGCGGAGGCTATAACTCCGGCAAGATCAACAGCACCAATAATCTGTATCTGAACACCGAAGATGGGATCAACCGGGTGGCCATGCGATCGACCCTACAGGCGGGATCGGTGACACTGACAGCGACTCGCGAAGGTCTGAAGCCCGCGACGGTCTCCTTTGACACCACACCGGTGCAGATTACGGACGGCCTGTCGATGGAGGTGCCGGTAACTCTGTCACCGGTGGCGGCGAAGTAAATCAGCAAGACTCAATACGACGCATCACGAGGGGCAGGTCTTCGGCTCTGCCCTTCGCTGCGATTGAATTCAGACTAGTCGCGACAGAGGTTATACTTGAGCCAGCCTGACTTGTACCTGTACACCCCCATATCAAGGAGCCTTCCTGTGAAATTGAATTTGAGCCGTATTGCGATCCTTTGTCTTGCTGCCTCGGTTGTCCCAACTGCATTCGCGCAAGGCTCTGGAGCGGACACTTACAAGGCGCAGTGTGCCCTGTGCCATGGCGAGGACGGCCTGGCCGCCACTCCAGTGGGAAAGGCGTTTAAGGCAGCGTCGTTCAAGGATCCGGCAGTGGTGAAGACACCAGACGCTGCACTGATGGCGATCGTGAAGAGCGGCAAGAACAAGATGCCCAGCTTTTCGGCCAAGCTGAGCGATGCGCAGATCAAGGCCGTGGTGGGTTACATCCGCACTCTGGAGAAGTAGCCGCAGCTACTGTTGCGCTGCTTTCGTCTTGCTGAAGAGTCCATAGCGCTTCAACATGACGAACCAGAAGGCAACCCCGGCAACGAAGAGAACCAGGAAGATCAGAAACGGCGACCACTGCGTCTGGACTGCGAACTGCTGCGGATTGTAGTACGGCTTGAGATAAGCCATGCGCAGGAGCTCGCGCATGGTGGACATGGTGAGGACGTCCAGTGCCGTAACGCTGGTGACGCCCAGCGCGGCGAGACGGATGTTGTCCTTCTTCAGGGCCGCGGACATCATAAAGATAGAGACCAGCGCTGCCACTAATCCGAAGCAGAGGAGTGACGTGGCCAGCGAATCGGCACCAAGGAAGATCATGCGCAGGGCCTTGGGCAGGCTGAACAGGAACCAGAAACCAATCACAAACTGCGACATGGTGGCATAGAGGAAGGCCTTGCCGCCAAGCTGGAAGATGGCGCGCGCATACTGCTGATCCTGCTTCCATTTGGACCATGCGATGAGGACCAGATAGAGGCCGCCAACGGCCACCGCTGCTGTCATGAAGTGCAGATAGCGTGGAACCAGGGTGGGCTCGGCGAGATTGAGGCCCCAGCCTGAGGTGGAGGAGAAGTACTTTTGTGCCCAGTTGGCGGGAACCTGGCTGAGGGTTAGGTTGTTGGTGTAGATAAAGCCAATGATGAGGACCAGCGTGGTGCTGAACAGCATGACTCGCCCAACGGCCTGGTGACGCCGCTGGCCCTGATACGAGACAAAATAGAACCCATAATAGGCACAGACCACCAGCACAAGCACCAGGAACCATGGCCAAGCCACCAGGATGGACGAGGTGTAGAAGAACTGTCCGTAAAGGACCTGCACGAAGAGAAGCGGGGCGATGCCGAGGCTGATGGTTGCAGCCATCATGACGGGAACTTTTTTGGCCACGTCATAGAAGATGCGGGTGCCGAACTGACTGCCTTTCTGCCGCCAGCGCGCCAGCAATGCCAATAGCGCTCCGCCTAGCATGAAGTTCATAGCCAGGATGTGCAGGGCAAAGGTGACAACCAAGAGCAGTTTGAAGACCCAATAGGGTGCGGGGAGCGGATTGGGATCGGGCGTGGGAACCATGCTGGGATCGAACATCTCAGTTACCTCCTGTGGCTGCTTGCGCGGAGCGTTGCGTATCGACCCACTGAACCAGGGCGCGTCGCTCGTCCTCCGACAACTTCAGGTCGGGCATGATGGGGAACATGGCAGGCAGACTACTGAGGGCTGTTACTGCCGTTTGCGGGTCCTTCGGCATATTGGTGAAGAGATGATCGTCTGGCCGCGCCTGATGACACATGCTGCAGTTCTGTTCGAAGACCGTTTTGCCGACCGGGTGAAGATCTGTGGGCGGGTTCATGGATTGCAGCGAGCCGAGATATGCGCTCAAGGCATTCAGCTCCGCATCGGTGCCGGCAAACTGAGGCATTACATTGTTGTGCATCATAAACAGGACGCCCAACATGGCGTGCAGCTTGTCTTGGTCCCAGTGGCGCAACACGATGTATTGGTGAATGCCCCGATAACTGTTGGCGGTATGGCAACTCTGGCACTCGACGCGGAATATCTCGCGACCTGCAGCAACCTGATTATCTTGAGTCAGATTGCGGTTTTGCACCCACTTTGCAGTTTGCAGCACACCTGCACTGCTGATGTTGTCCACAGTGAATCCACCGTCTCCTGGCATGGGGGTGAAGTAGAGCGAATTGGCATAGAGATAATTGACGATGACGAAGGGCTTGCGAATGGATTCTCGGACGAACTCAAACGAATCCATGGCCCCAAAGGCGACCACCGCCAGAAGCAGACTTAAGGAGAGATGCAGGCGCGAGGGCCGGACGAGGGAGACCAGGACAAGCAGGAGCGTTCCGCCAAGCAGAAGGCAAGCGAGCAGAGCAAAGTGGGTTCCGGTGGGCATGGCACCGCGAGCACTGACCCAAAGGAGTTGGGGGATGGAGCGGATGTACCACCATGCAAAGACGGGCAGCAGCAGCAGAGAGGGCACAGTCCAGATCGCGCCCCATCGCACTATGCGCGCTTTCAGTTCGGCGTCCTTCTGCAGGCTGGCAGTAATGAGCGAATATATGCCGGCCAGGGCCAGGGAAATACAGAAGCGGAAGAGCAGCGACGGGGCGTAGGTAGGATTGAAAAATCCAGACCAGAACTGGTGGTTCGCAATCCAGTTCCCGGGGGTGAGCATGAAGGTGATGATGCCGTTGATGACCACCATGCTGGCAAAGGCAGTAACAAAGTAGACCCACCCGAACCATTCATGGACTTTGGGCTCCAGCTTGTCCCATCCGTAGAGGTAGAGCAAGGCAGCGGTAATTTCGAGGAAGAAGAAGACCCACTCGATGGCCCAGCCCCAGACATAGATATGGATGAGGTTGCTGGTAGCGGTGGGACTGATGAGTCCGATTGTGAACCAGATTCCAACGCCGCTGACGGCTCCGAAGACGACCGTGAGCAACACAAAAAAGCGAGTATGGTACTTCAACCAGGTGAGGAGTTGCGCATCATTGTTGCGACGGGCCTTGCGCTCCGTAAGAATCAGAAACAACCCACCGCCGACGGCGAAGTGAGAGACGAAAACGTGTAGGCCAGCCACCAGCGCCATGAGCAACCCAGCGCCAAAGGCCACATCCCAAACCGGATAATTCATACTTGTTCCCTCTGCCGATACATGCGCACCAATTCCCTCTCCTTTTTGTACTCCAAACCACAGAAATTGTATCCGCATAAACGATTGCTTATGGCCATGCTGTCCGATATTCGGTCAGGCGTGCTGCGGTCGCATAGCGGGTGCAGGAAGGAGGACCAGGGAGGGACGAAGATACTCTACACGCAGCGGTTGGGCGACGAGTTGCACGACGTTCGAGGGCCTGAAATCATTGAGTGACAAGATGGCAGACAGGGCACAGATTGGGAATGAACCGGCGGGGGCAGGCATTGTGTGTGCACCCAAGCCGCGCAGCGCAGTGCTGTGGCTACAGGGTGTGACGCTGGTTTGGATGCTGGTGGAGTTGGGCGTCTCTGTATACGCGGCGGAAACGGCGCACAGCCCCGCGATGTTGGCCTTCGGCTCCGATAGCCTGGTCGAACTGCTGTCCGCGACGGTTGTGCTGCTGCAGTGGGTTCCGGGCATGCGGCTCTCGGAACGAAGGGCCGGTCGCGCAGCTGGAGTTCTGCTGTTTGTACTGGCCTTTGTGGTTGCGGCGATTGCTGTATCTTCGTTCGCGCTGCAATGGCGCCCTGAGACGAGTCGCGCAGGGATTGCCATCACACTGGCGGCCCTGATTGCCATGCCTGTTCTGGCTTGGCTGAAGCGCCGCGAGGCACTCCATAGCAGGAATGCAGCTCTGGCCGCAGATGCAGTGCAGTCAGCAACTTGCGCGACAATTGCACTGATCGCGCTGGTAGGGCTTGCTGTGAATGCGGCCTTCCATATTGCATGGTTCGATAGCCTGGCGGCGCTGGCAATCCTTCCTCTCCTTATTAAGGAAGGCCGATCTGCGTGGCAAAGCCATGGGTGCGGATGCTGCTGAGTACCCAGGCTGCAACTACTTAATCCCCACAATTGGTGTACATGAAGGCGCTGTGATAGCGGTCACGGTTTGAAATTCTGTGCGGCATTAGAGTCGATATGTGGTTATCGGTATGAATATATCGAATACGTTACAGGTCAACCGCCCCGCCGTGCAGCCGATCCCGCAGCCCAGCCTTAAGCGACTGCCGCAGTACCACCATTATTTAGTGGACATGGAGACTAAGGGGATCACCCGAATCTCGTGCAGCGCGATTGGCCGCGACCTGGGATTAGTCCCGGTGCAAGTGCGCAAGGACCTACAGTACACAGGGATCATCGGCAAGCCAAAGACTGGCTACTCGGTGAGCGAACTGATCCAGGCGATCGAAAAATTTCTTGGCTGGAACAACGTGAATGAGGCGTTTCTGGTTGGTGTGGGGAACCTGGGAACGGCGCTTCTGGGCCATGAACGGTTCTCCAAGTTCGGATTACGGATTGTAGCAGCGTTCGATACAGACCCTGCCAAGATAGGGCAATGGATTCACCAAAAGGCGGTATTGCCGCTGGATAAACTGGCCGACCTGGCACCGCGGATGAACATCCTTCTGGGGATTATCACGACCCCTGCTGAAGCGGCACAGGCGGTGGCCGATGAGATGGTGAAGGGGTGCATTCAGGCAATCTGGAACTTTGCGCCGGTAAAACTGAAGGTTCCCGAACACATCATTGTGCACAACGAAGATCTTTACTCGACGCTTGCCTCGCTTTCCTGGAAGCTGGCGCGGCGATTGGGAGTGACCGTGCAAGAGAAGCAAGAGAAGGAGGCTGTTTGATGGCGACCATGCCTGTAGTGGTTGATCGTGCGCAGAAGTTTGAAAAGGTGTGCAACATATTGGACCGCTATGCACGCCGCGCGTCGGGGCTGATCCCGATACTGCAAGCGATTCAACATGAATATCAGTACCTACCGGAAGAAGTGCTGACGTATGTAGCTACATCGCTGGATATTCCCGCGGCGCGGGTGTTTGGCGTGGCTACGTTCTATGCGCATTTTGCACTGGTGCCGAAGGGGAAGCACGTGATCCGGGTATGCGACGGTACAGCCTGCCATGTGAAACAGTCGATTCCCGTGCTGAATGCGTTACGCGAGAAGCTGGGCACCACGGAAACCTGCAAGACCACGCCCGACATGCTGTTCACGCTTGAGACGGTGGCCTGCCTGGGCGCCTGTGGGCTGGCGCCTGTGATCGTGATCGATGAGCAGGTACACGGACAGATAACGCCGGAACACGCTCTGGCCCTGGTGGATGAGATCACGGCCCAGGAAGTATCGCTTGCGAGCGCGTCCGCTGTTGCTGAGCAACTCTCAGCCGAGGAATCCCATGTCTAACGCAGAAATTCTTACAGTATCGGCGGAGGGTGAGGCGGGCAGCCCCGTGACCTCCCAGCTTCGCCGGGTGGTGATCTGTGCCGGCACCGGGTGCATGGCCAACGGCGCCATGAA
>Ga0073936_10007532_pt1 | contig 14049 bp, 15 predicted proteins | sample AliMusrvi5mmetaG_FD_87041 | JGI IMG/M metagenome (GOLD analysis project Ga0073936, IMG submission 87041) | Freshwater lake bacterial and archeal communities from Alinen Mustajarvi, Finland, to study Microbial Dark Matter (Phase II) - Alinen... | ecosystem: Environmental > Aquatic > Freshwater >... | reverse complement strand
CCTAACACCTGGTCGATGTGGCAGCCGCGGTTGGTGTTGATATGGTCATGGTTAGGTGGCAGGTGGATGAAGTACTCGCCGTTGAAGAGTTGCTCGACGATGGCCTTGCCGCCGCGCTCGGCGAGTTCGCCGCAGAGTTTGGCGAATGCCGCGTCGCCCATTTCAGCCGCCATCTGTTCGCCGGCCCGCAACGCCGCGCCATACAGCGAGGAGATCCAACCCATCGGACCTAACCAGGTCGCGTCCAGCGTGTTGCTCTGGGCGCCTTCCAGCAGACCCTTGCGCGCCGGGTCCTGCGCGATGAGCCACTCGATCGCCCGCTTGGTCTGCGGCCAGATGCGGCGCAGGAACCCATCGTCAGCCGACATCGTGTGCTCGCGCCAGGTGCGCACGATCGTGCCGGCCTGGCCGTCGGTGGCGGCTTGGGTTTCGAATTCCGCGCGATTGCCAATCTCGCCGTCCTCACCCAACGCAAGGCCATAATCGGTGGTTTCGCGCAGCGTGCGTTCGAGTTCGGGAAACAGGCGCGCCATCGCCTGGGCGTAGTTCCAGACGTGAGTGCAAGTGCCCTCACAGCACTCGACGCCTTCCCACGCCCACACGCGACCGCTGTCAAACCAATGCAACGTCTGCGTCGCCAGGCAGTCCACCGGAATAAGCGCCCGGTCTAACAGCCAGTGCGGCAGCGTCGAGTCGTACCAGGTGCGGTTCCACAGGCGGGTGGTTCCGGCTAGATGGGCGAACCGCATCGCCACGCTCTGCGCGCCCCCCGCGGCACTGTCAAACCACGGCGCATAGTGCCGGCGCAGCTTGGCGAAATCCTTGATTTGGTTCATCCCGCCCGCCTGGTCGGCGGTTTGCTGGTGCCGCGGGAAATACCATGTTAGAATAAAATTCACCTGATGGCTGGCACCCGGCGCCAGCATGAAATTTTCTCCTAACGAACCCTGCAGCGGGCTGCCATCCAGGGCACGCGTGAGGGTCGCGCCCGGGATGAAAGGCGCATCCATGGGAATGGCGGTGGCGTCCACACTCCCGCGCACGCTGGCAGGCTTGGCCCCTGCCAGGCTCAGGGCCATCGAGCCGAAGCCGTGGCGGGTTTCCAGGCCTTTGCCGGGACTGGCCTCGACGCTGCATTCGAGCGTGGCGCATCCGTCCAGCTGGATCAGGGTGTTGCGCCGCTGGCCGAGTTCGGGGGCATTTTCGTACGGGCAGGTGGCGTTTTGCAGCATACCTATCAAGTCGATGGCAAGCGGCTCCGGGCCTTCATTGGTGACGGTGAATGCGAATACACTGGCCGGCAGTGCCGAGTCTTTGGCGCTGAGCGGAACAAACGGCGAGAAGGCCTCCAACGCGACGCGCACCGGCAACTGCGAATCGGCGTAGGTGACCCGCCCGATGGGATACTCGCCGCGAAAGGCCACCTCCGGAAAACCGTCGGAGTCGAGCGTGCGCATCTTGAAGTAGCCGGGTTTTCTAACGCAAACCACGAACCCCTGTGCCACCGCCGCGCCATTGCGCGTGCTATAGACGCCGCTATGGGAGTCCACCGGCTTGGTGTAATGACCGTTCATGGTCATCAGGTCGAACTTCAACCCGGCCACCGACTCGCGGGTGTAGTTGCTCTTGAAGATATCCCACAGCCACAGCCGGCCGTCGCCTGCCAGATAGAGCTGGCCGCAGCCGATGCCACCCACCGGCATGCCGATGAAGGCAAGGTCCTGCCCATGCCAAAGGGCCGGCACGTCGCGGTGAACCAGCGAGCGCAGCCAGTCGGGCGACAGGCCCTTGTCAGCGGGAATGAGCCACGGGGCTGCGGCTGGATGAGTGGATGGCCCCGCCCACGCGGCCTGCGGCAGGCCAAGGCCGGCCACCCCGAGGGTCATGAGCCTGATGACCTCGCGGCGCTCGATGGCGCAGCCACAGCGCGCCGGGCCACAGATGTTAGATTCGGATGTTGCTGGATTCACGGGGACTGCGACGGGTGCTATGGGTGACTGGTTCGGTCCTCACGGACGGCGGATGGCGGCTCGTCAGCGGTGACGATGCGATACTTTTCCGGTTGGCCGGCGGCGTGCAACAACGCGTTGATTTCTTTTTTGAGTTCGATCATGCGCAATTCCCGGCCCAGCGTCACGCGGTTGAAGCGCTCAAGTTCAGCGTACTCGTGTTGCAGCGCCTCCTCGGCGCGTTTGCGTTCGGTGATATCGCGTGCCGTCGAGATCACGCGCGTCACCCGTCCCTGCTCATCGGTCAACTCGCTGCTCCACCAAGCCAGCAAGCGGATCTCGCCGTCTTGGCGGCGCTGCCAGGTTTCGACATAGCGGGCCTTGTTCGCGCCGGCGGCGGGAGGCTGGAAAAGCGCCGGGCCGTTGGCCGCGTCGACGGCGTAGGCGGCGGCGGGCCGTCCAACCATTGCCTCGCCGAAGAAATCCAGGCCGGCGCGGTTCGACCAAGTGAAAACGTGCTCCGTGTCGACCTCGACGATGATGTCGGGCACAGCGGTTAGAATTGCATTCTGGTGGGCCGTGAGGATGCGCAAATCGCGCGTCCGGTCCTGCAACTGGTGTTCGAGGTCCTGATGGGACCGCTGGATGGTCTCGACCATGCCATTGAACACCGCGGCAAAACGGCCAATTTCAGACGCCTCGGGCACGCTCACCCGGCCGGTTAGATCACCCGCTTCGATTCGCCGTGCCACCTCCACCAATTCGTTGATCGGCCGGGAGATCTGCTTTGATAGGAATCGGCACAACCCGATGCCGGCAATGAACAAGGTCAACCAAAGGATACACCGATGCCACAGCTCGAGGGTGGCGGGTTGCATCGCATGTGCGCGGTCGGTCTTGAGCACCAGCGCCAAGGCGACGTCCGGGTCGAAGCGGATCTGGCGATAGAACGCCAGCACCGCGACGCCATGTTGATCCGGGCCGTCGTAGGGACCCTCGAGTCCCGAAATAGCCAGGCGACCGGGGGCGAAGCTGCTGAGATCCAGCAGCCGATCGCACGTTTGTGCGTCGCCCACGCTGGAGCCGCAGAATTGAGTCACCGTTCCGCCGGTTTTGCCGGCGATCACACATTGCCAGTCTTTGGAAAGGAAGTTGCTCACCGACCAGATGCGCATGTGCACGGCGCGCTCAATATCACTCTCCGCCACCAGCACGCCGACGGTGCGGGCCGGGGCGGCCCCGACAAGCATCTGATGCATGATGCGCAGCCGCGGGGCCGTGTCGGCAGCATGGTGGATATCCACCGTTTCCCGATAGCCCGGATGGACGAGCTTGGCAAATTGCGCGGGGCCGATGGCGATGTCCGTGGCGGTGGTGGCCGCGGCAAAACCACCGGCGGCTGCCAGGATCGAGGCATCGCCCGGATCTAACAATGCTATCGACTCGATATCCGGATGGCTGGTCCGGAACGCTTCGAGTTCAGCCGCCAGGGTGCGCGGAGCAGCGTGGTCGGCAACGGTCTGGCAGAACAAGGGCGAGCAAGCCAGCCCGTCGACATCGGCGCGGCGACCGCTTTGCCAGCTGGCGATCCGTTGGCTGAGCAGACCGGATACGAGTTCCATGTCGCTGAGGGTGCGGGTGCGAAAGCGCTCGAGGTTGCCCCGGTTGGCGGTGCCGGGGATGCCCACCAATTCGACGAGGATCATGACGCCGAGGAACAACAGAACCAGGAGGCTGAAGCCCAGCAGGATCCGCTGTCGGAAGCGCACCGGAATGAGGCAGGGTTTCATGACGGCAGCATCGGAAAGGATAGCTCGTCGCTGGTGTCGTCGCGCAGCCGGGCCACTCCATTGGTGTTGGCACGGACGCAATTTCCGGTCAGCACGACAAACCGCACGGCGAGCAGGAATTTGGTTTTCATCAGAGTCACCCGGCCGCCTGGGCCGCTCGTTGCCCTCGAGTGGGCCGGAACTCAAAACCGCGGTCCTGCAGGGGTGAACTGAGCTAGGGGGCTGGCGAGCATGTGAAGACTATGGCAGTGGGGGGGGGCAAGCAAGGAGAATTTCCAGGGTTGCCGTCGGGCGCCGCGACTGGGCTGCGGCGTTAACCGATGCGCCAATCCGCGCTGCCGCTGAAAAGCGTTTGCCATGCTGGCGGATCGCGGTAGGTTGTCGCGCGATGACCAAACAATCCGTGACCAAAGCCGTGACCGCCGCGCTGGTGAGCGCGCTCAGCTCGTGCACGCCGGCAGTGACCCCCGAGTTGCCGGTATCCAACCCGAGCCAGTCCGAGGCGACGGTGGCTGCGGAGGTATATCAGCAAATCAACGCCTACCGCCGCGCCCATGGCGCGAGCCCGCTGCAACGCAATCCCGAACTGGATCAGGTGGCCCGGCAGAACTCGGAATTCCTGCGCGCCAAGCATGCGAAACTTTCCAGCCAGGGTGGCAGTACGAGCCATCTGAGTTTCGAGGGCAGCACACCTTCGGCCCACAAGCTTCACAACATCAACCAAGTCGGCGAGAATGCCGCCACCACCACCACCAGCGGCGGTAACACCGCGGCCGCCAGACTGGTGTCGCTGTGGACCCATGCGCCCAAACAAGAAAACAACCTGCGCTTTGGGTGGACTGACACGGGAGTTGGGGTGGTGGAAGATCACGATGGGATGGTGTTTGCCACCCAGATGTTCGGTGCCTACAAGGCACCCATGCAACGCGACATGCTCAACAGCCTGCGCGCCCACTGAGCTCGCCGCGATGCCCGACTTCTCCCTCGAAGAGGACCTGCACGGTCGCGGCTTGACCACCGTCGCCGGGGTCGATGAGGCCGGGCGCGGACCGCTGGCGGGGCCGGTGGCTGCCGCCGCGGTGATTTTACCAATGGGTTTCCGCGACCCCGGGCTGGATGACTCGAAAAAACTCAGTCCAAAGAAACGCGCGGCATTGTATCAGGCTCTAACCGAGGAACCGGACGTCCGGTGGGCCGTCGCACTGGCGTCCGCGGCGGAAGTCGACATGTTCAACATTTTGCGGGCCACCCATTTGGCGATGCGGCGCGCGGTGGAGGGGTTGGGCGTGGTGCCGGACCATTGTCTCATCGACGGCTTGCCGGTTAGCGGGTTTCCGTGGCCGCACGATGGCATCGTGAAAGGCGACGGGCGCTCGTGCTCGATCGCGGCGGCCAGCATCATCGCCAAGGTCACCCGCGACCGGTTGTTGCGCGACATCGACGCGGAATTTCCACTTTACGGCTTTGCCCGCCACCAGGGATATGGCACAAAGCAGCATCTTGAAGCGCTTCGGATTCACGGCCCTTGTCGCCACCATCGTCGCTCGTTTGAGCCCGTGGCTCAACTCACCTTGCCGCTTGCACGGGCCTGATGGCAGCCCGCGCGACCCGCAGTGGTTGGGCCGCTATGGCGAACGGGTGGCCGCCGCCTGGTTGCGCGCCCATCAATGCACCATTCTAGCCAGAAACTATCGCAACAAGCGCCGCGGCCGGCACACCGGTGAAGTGGATATCATTGCCCGTGAGCAACGCCAGCTGTTGTTTGTCGAGGTGAAAACCCGCCACGAAAATGGCAAGGTGCGCCCGCTGGCGGCGGTGGACAAGGCCAAGCAGCGGCTCATCGAGCGCGGCGCCAACGATTGGCTGCGGCGCCTGGGCACGCGTCAACTCGCTTGGCGCTTTGACGTCATCGAGGTGTACGTCGCCGAGGGTAAGCGGCCGCGGGTCAACCGCGTGCGCGATGCGTTCTGAGGCCAGATGAAGATGGATGACCCCACAGGTTGAGTCGAACCACGACACTCGCTCTCAACCGATTTCTGCCCCCTAATTGCCAATCACGCGCTTCACACCCTCGTCCCTTAACTTGTTCGCGCCGTTGCGCTCATCCGTCGTCATCTTTGCCCACGTCCCGCCATTTTTGATTTCGTGATGACCTCGCAATCCGACTTGCCTGGGTGGCTTCTCTATCGCACGGTCGGCCGCGAACCTCATGGCAAATCCTAACGAATCGATGGCTTGGCTGACGCGGCACGACGGCAGTGTTGTCATCGGCCACGGCCCGTTTGAAGCGACGGCGCAGATGCCAACCGCCGGCAGCGCCTTTTACGTGCGGGATTTCGCCTTGCGCGATGCGCGACCATGGAAAATACCGGCGCGGGTCCACCTCACCGACGCGCGCGACTTCGCGGCGCGCTATGCGGCGGTGGCACCTCCGCTGTGCCAGTGGCAAGCGCTGGATGCCGCGCCGTTTGCCGCGGTGTTCCAAGAAGTGATGGCGGCCATTCACAGCGGACTGTTTGAAAAAACCGTGCCGGTGATGACCGAGTCCGGGATTTGCGACCATGCCCCGGGTGCCGCGATCCTGGCCGCCATGGCACGCCAGACCGCGCCGCTATACTCGTTTGGCTGGGTACAGGGGGCCGCTGGTTTCGCCGGAGCCACCCCGGAACTGCTCATTTCGTTAGACGGACTGCGCCTGGAAACCATGGCGTTGGCCGGCACCGCACGCCGTGATGATCGCGATGTGTTCGCGGTGGATGAAAAGGAAATCCGTGAACACGAATACGTCGCCCAAACCCTGGTGGCAAAACTCACGGATTTGGGACGGCTCGAGCGGCAGCCGCGCGATATCCTCGATCTCGGCAGCATCGTCCACTTCCTCACCTTGCTGCGGCTCGACCTGCTCGAGGCTCAATGCCCCGATGCCCTCGTCAAACGCCTCCACCCGACCCCCGCGCTCGGCCCGCTGCCGCGCACCGACGAAACCCTCGCCATGTTGTTGGATTGGCGCGCCCGGCTCGGCTGCCCGGCGCAATTCGGCGCACCGTTCGGCGTCTGGCATGACCACCGCTTCGATGCCGTTGTGGCCATCCGCGGCATTTGGTGGGACCAGCACAAGCTCATCCTGCCGGCCGGGTGCGGTATCATCGAGGCCAGCCGTCTGGTCAACGAATGGCGCGAGCTGCGCCTCAAGCGCGAGGCGGTCAAACGCTGTCTCGGATAGGGCTGGGAAAATGGGGTAAGTGTGCATTTCTTGACAAATGCGCCTGCATGGGTAGGCTTCGGCCATGCCTCAGCAGTCTGCGCTGACAGTTTTCCGGTGCCTATGGCCCCGTGATGGATAGTGGCAATTGGGACGATGCATTTCCCATGGCAACGACCCCTGATTTCTTCTCGCCACCCTGGCCGAGACTTGCGCGAGAACAACCGGCAGTGGAGGATATTGTCAAAATTTGCACACAGACCTCATTTCGCACCTTGGGCGCCGCCTCCGTGGATGTGAGGCAGCCGTCAGACGAAGAAGCACCAATCGATGCCACCGGGGTCGATTGAATGAAAGCATGGCGTGCGGCTGGAAGCCGCAGCTACGCCCCTTGCCACGGCGGGCGAACCGGGATGCCGCGCGCGGCGAAATGGTGTTTGGCATCGGCGACGGTGAACATGCCAAAATGGAAGATGCTGGCGGCGAGCACGGCGTCGGCCTTGCCGGCTTGGAGGACATCCACCATGTGGTCGAGGCTGCCGGCACCACCGCTGGCGATGACGGGGATGCCGATGGCCGAGGAAATGGCCGCGGTCAGTTCGATGTCGTAGCCGGCTTGGGTGCCATCGGCGTCCATGCTGGTGAGCAGGATTTCGCCGGCGCCGCGGCGCCACACTTGGGTCGCCCACGCGACCGCGTCGAGGCCGGTGGGGGTGCGCCCACCATGCGTGTACACGCCCCACTTGCCGGGGCCCTCGCGCTTGGCATCGATGGCCACCACGATGCATTGGCTGCCAAACGCCTTGGCGCCGGCATCCACCAGAGCGGGTTGATGGACCGCCGCGGTGTTGATGCCAACCTTGTCGGCACCGGCCAGCAGCATCTCGCGCATGTCGTCGACGCTGCGGATGCCGCCACCGACGGTCAGCGGAATGAAGCAATGCTCGGCGGTGCGCCGGACCACGTCGACCATCGTGCGGCGGCGGTCGGACGTGGCCGTGATGTCCAGAAAGACGAGTTCATCGGCTTGCTGGGCATTGTAGGCCAAGGCACATTCGACCGGGTCGCCGGCATCGATCAGATCGACGAAATTGATTCCTTTGACGACGCGTCCAGCGGTGACGTCGAGGCAGGGGATGATGCGTTTGGCCAGCACGCGGTCGGCTCAGGTGAGCTTGGGCTTGCCGATGCGGCGCACGGTGCCGAAGCGCTTCTGGAATTTGTCGATGCGGCCTTCGGTGTCCACGAACTGGTTTTGGCCGGTGTAGAACGGATGCGAGGCAGAGGTGACGCCGATGGAGATGAGGCTGTGCTCGACGCCGTCAATGACTTCCTTGCGGTCGGAGGTCTTGGTCGAGCGCGAGATGAAGCGATGGCCGGTGCTCATGTCCACGAACACGACCGGATTGTATTTGGGATGAAGGTCCTTTTTCATTGGGATGGGGGCTCTTGCCACGTTTCCGACGCGGCGGGCGGGCAAGGATGGCCGGGAAATCCGGGCTGTCAAGACAGCATCCGTACAAATCGGTGAAAATTATGGCCTCAAAAAGGCCGTGAACACCTTGGATTCGGTAGCTTGTGCAGGGAATCGAATTATTTGAGTCGCTTTTCTTGGAAGCGGTGCTACGCTTACCTCGTTATGGCAACCTCCCCAAAACGCACACGGTTCTCCCGGCGCCTTCCTGATCACGTCACCGATGAATTGGTGAACGTTATGGCTGAAAAAAAGATCTTTGGTTTCAACGATTTGTTTGAGCGGGTTTTTGGAAATTTGAAGCTGCGCAATGCGGTGAGCGGTGGTGAAGAGATGCTGCGGCTGCGGGCGTATGAGAAGCTGCAGAATCTGGTGACCCGCGGGTTGGTGGAGAAAATCGGCAAGGAATACAAGGGTACCTCGCGGGTGCATGAGGCGTCGAGCACGTATATGGCCGCGCAAGTGGAGGTGGATTGAGATTTGGTAGGATTTCGCCAAAAGACCGCGCCTGCAAGGGTTGCGGTTTTTTTGTTGGTCAAGGGTGGCGTGGCAAGCTAAGACAGCGGCAGCCCGATTCAAGCCATGCTCACTGATTACCTACCCGTGTTGTTGCAAATCCTCGTTGTCATCGGCTTTGCGGCGCTGGTGCTGATTCTGAGCGTGGTGTGCGGGCGCTCTGCCAAGCGCAATGCAACCAAGGACAGCGCGTATGAATGCGGGATGCTGCCGGTGGGCGAAGGCGCGCCGCGGTTTTCGGTGAAATTCTATCTGGTGGCGATGCTGTTTGTGATTTTCGACATCGAGGTGGTTTTCATGTATCCATGGGCGCTGCAATTCCGCGATTTGGCGATGCAAAGCCCGGTGGTGCTGGTGAGCATGGCCGGGTTCGCCGGCACGCTGGCCGTTGCCTACATTTACGCCTTGAAGAAAGGCGCCTTGAATTGGAAATACTGAGGTGAGCCACGCAAGCCTTAGGCGGTGGGCACCCGGCGGGCTTGTTCTTCGATGAAGATTTCGGCGAGGCGGAAGCAGCGACGGGCCAGTTCGCGGGCGTCTTGATCGCCGATGAGAGCGACACCTTCTTCGCTGACCTCGGCGAGGTAAATTTTCCAGGCTTTGCGTGCCAGGGTTTCCGGATCGACTTTGGTGCGGGCTGCGGGTTGGCGCGGCGGCGCTTGCGGTTGTGATTGCGGGGCGAGGCTAGGTCTGGGCGCAGCCGGCGTTACGGTGGCCGTGGCGAGTGACTCGGCGGCATCATCGCGCGGCGGGCTGTCGTCGGAGGCGACGGGATTGGCGTGGGCCTGGGGGCCCTGGCCCTTGCCCTTGCGGCGGCGGCGTTTGCGTTTGTTGTCGGGAACTGCCGAACCGCCGCTGGTGGCAGCGTCGGGCTCCGGCCATTCACTGGAGGCGGTTTCGGGTGCCTCGGATGCGACAGAATTGGCTTCCGGCGTGAATTCGGTGGCGGCGGGCCGACTGGTGGTGCCAGGCGAAGAAGCTGCACGGGCATCTTGGGCGGAAGCTGGGGCGGCTGGCGGAATGTCCATGCCATGGGGAACCGAGGGCCGGGCGTCTGGCCCGGATTCGGGGGCTGCGATCACGACTGGAGGCGCTGGATCGACTTTGGCGGGGATTTTTTTCAGGCGGGGCTGGGAGATGCGGCGCACGTTTGGAATCGGGGAATCGCTTGCTGGGGTGTCGGAGGCTGGCTTCTTATCGGTCATGTGAGGAGGCTGCGGCAAGTCGCGAGGACACGTGCCGACTGGCTAGGGTGGAGGCTGTGACGTCCGCGCGGAACGGCTCAGAAATTGCGGATATCGTCGCGGTTGACTTTATCCTTGGGATTATCGGGATTGGATTTGCCGTCCTTGCCGACCGACCAGAGGTCGAAGTCGGGGCTTTGGGCGTTGTTGCCTTTGCGGTAGCGATATTCGTTTTTCCAGGGGTCGAGAATGCGGGCGGCCTGGCCTTTGCCGTCGATCCAGCCTTGTTTGTTATGATCCGGATCGAGTTCGGCGAGATAGATGCGCTGGGTGGTATCGTTCAAGGGGCCGGAGCCATCGCGGTTGGAATCCCAATACAGGTCGGAGAACAACTCGTTGGTCATGTTCTTGCCGTCGCTGTTGGTGTTGTCGGCCCGCCCGGGATAGAAGCCGTTGTCGAGTTTGAACTCCTCACAGGCATTGGCCAGCAGCTTGATCTGCAACTCGGCGGTGGCCCGCTTCTGCTTTTCCTTCACATAGTCCATGCCCGCCACCACCAGGCCCGCGAGAACCACGATGATGGTGATGGTGGCAAGCATCTCGATGAGAGTGAAGCCACGGCGGCGGCGAGGTGTCGGCGGATTCATGAGGCGTGGGGGGGTGGAATCGCGAACGGCGCGGGCAGCATCGCTTAGGATGCTTGGCCCATCGTCGTGATGACTTTGATCAAGGGCAGGAACAAGGCGAAGACCACCGAGCCGACCACCAGCGCCAGCACCACGATCATGATCGGCTCGAGGATGGAGGTCAGCGCGGTCACCGCGTTATCCACTTCGTCGTCATAGACGTCGGCCACTTTGAGCAACATTTCGGGCAGCTGGCCGGTTTCCTCGCCGACATCGACCATGGAGATGACCATGTTGGGAAAGACGCCGGAGGCTTGCAGAGGAGTGACGATGGATTCGCCTTCCTTGACGGCTTCGTGGACTTTTTCGATGGCGCCGGAGATGACGACGTTGCCGGCGGTATCGCGGGTGATGTTGAGGGCCTGCAGGATGGGCACGCCGGAGGTCACGAGGGTGCCGAGGGTGCGCGAGAAGCGCGAGACAGCGCTTTTGCGTTGGATGTCGCCGAAGATCGGCAACTTGAGTTTGAGGGTGTCGATGGCGAGGCGGCCGCCCTTGGTGCGGCCCCACAGATTGAAGAGGAACACGCCGACGCCGAAGAGAATGAGCACGAACACGGCATTGGGCACGCCGAAGGGAGTGTCGATGAAGAACTTGGAGATGCCAAAGACGACTCGCGAGATGCCTGGCAATTCGGCATTGCCCATTTCCTGGAACATGGCCTCAAACTTGGGCACGATGAAAATCATCAGGAACACCAGAATGGCGACCGCGATGAACATCACGATGACCGGATAGACCATTGCCGAAACAATCTTGTTCTTGAGCTTTTGGGCCTTTTCCTGGTATTCAGCGAGGCGGTTGAGGACCACTTCCAAAACCCCGCCGAGTTCGCCGGCCTTGACCATGTTGACGTAGAGTTTGTTATAAATTTTCGGGTGCTGGGCGAGCGACTCGGAGAACGTGGCGCCGCTTTGCACGGAATCCGCGAGGGCGGCGAGGGTGGATCGCAGCACCGGGTTGGGCTCCTGTTTGCCGAGCACCGTGAGACTGCGCAGCAAGGGCAGACCGGAATCGATGAGGGTGGCGAGCTGGCGGGTAAAGATCATCAGGCTCTTGGGCTTGATGCGCCCGCCGGTGCCGCCCTTGCCGGCCCCCGCCGACTTGCTCTTGGACTTGCCCTGCACCTTGACTTTGGCAACACCTTTGCCTTTGCCTTCCTCCACGATCTGAGTCGGATAGAGACCTTGGACACGAAGCTTCTGAATGGCTTCCGCTTCGTTGGTGGCGGAAACGACGCCGGTGGTTTGTTCGCCTTTGGAGTCAAGAGCGGAGTATTGGAAATTGGCCATGGCTGAGGGGATGGTTGCGGGGCTGGGGGTCTACTGACGGGATTAAAGCAGGGGACGACGGGGATTGCGAATGGAAAATACGAATTGAGCGGGAAAATCAGGTGTATTTGAGAACTTCTTCGATAGTGGTGGTGCCGAGATAGATATTGCGCAGACCATCTTCGCGCAGCGTGTTCATGCCGAGTTCCATGGCCTTCTGTTTGATGACGACCGTGGGGGCACGGCCGGTGATGAGGTCGCGCACGGGGTCGGTGATATTGAGCAACTCATAGAGGCCGCGGCGGCCGCGGTAGCCGGACTGGCCGCAGATATCGCAGCCCGAGCCGGTGAAAAATTGTTTGTCGCCGAGCTCATGCGGCGAGATGCCAAGTTGGCTGAGGATGGCCTCGTTGGGCTCGTAGGGGGTGCGGCATTCTTTGCAAATCGTGCGCACCAGGCGCTGGGCCAGCACGCCCTCCAGCGACGCCGACACCAGGAACGGCTCGCAGCCCATATCGATGAGGCGGGTGATGGCGCCCGCAGAATCGTTGGTATGGAGGGTGGAGAGCACCAAGTGGCCGGTCAAGGCCGCCTGGATGGCAATGGTGGCAGTTTCCTTGTCGCGCATTTCCCCGATCATGATGCGGTCGGGGTCCTGGCGCAGGAAGGCGCGCAGAATGCGCGGGAAATCCAGGCCGATGCCTTCGTTGATGGGGATTTGGATGATGCCATCGATGTCGTACTCGACGGGGTCCTCGGCGGTGAGGAGTTTGGAATCGATGGTATTGATGCGGCGCAGCGCGGCGTAGAGCGTGGTGGTCTTGCCGGCGCCGGTGGGGCCGGTGACAATGAAGATGCCGTTGGGTTTCTCGATGGTCTCGGTGACGTAGTTGTAGATGGCGTCGGGCAGGCCCAGATTCTCCAGGGTGAGATTGACCGAGGAGCGGTCCAACACGCGCAGCACCACCGATTCGCCATGGTGGGTGGGCAGGGTGGACACGCGCATGTCGACCATTTTTTCGCCGACCTGTTTGACGATGCGACCGTCCTGGGGGAGGCGGCGCTCGGCGATGTTCATGTTAGACATGACCTTGACGCGGGAAATGATCGGCAACGCCAGGTGGACCGGCGGCGGGGCCATCTCGTAGAGCGCGCCGTCGACCCGGTAGCGGATTTTGAAATCCTTCTCAAACGGCTCGAAATGGATGTCGGAGGCCTTTTCCTTGATCGCCTGATAGAGCACCAGATCGACGTAGCGGATGATCGGCGCCGAGTTGGCCTCCGCTTCGAGGTCGGCGGCGCTAACCGAATCGCCACCGAGCTGGAGCTGGCTGAGGATATCCTCCATCGCCTTGCCCTCGCCGCCATAACAATCGTTGATTTTTTGTTCGACGAGGTAGTCGGGGGCGACCAGCAGATGGATTTCGCGGCCGAGGGCGAAGCGCAGGTCCTCGAGGGTCTGCGGGTTGAGCGGATCGACCAGCACCACATAGAGGCCGGTTTCATCGAACTTGATAGGCAGCGCGCCATGCAGGCGGGCGGTGCCTGCGGGCACCAGCGCGAGCAAGGCTTCGGGCGGGGTCCAATTGCGGATATCGACCACTTCGGTGCCCAGTTCGGACGCGACGATAGGCCAGACGTCGTCGCGGGAGTGGACGATTTGGAAATCGGCGAGAATTTCGGCGACTTCCTTGCCGCTGTGTTCGATTTCGGAGAGGACGTCCTGAGCCAGTGAGCGGTCGATGAGGCCGCGGGATTGGAAAAGTTCGATGAGCTGATAGTGGTCCATGAGACAGGGAGAGAAAGCGCTAAGTCCTACGGATGAAATTCTAAACGAAGAGACGAGGCCGAGGAGCGGAAAAATAGCGGATGAATTTCACTTGTTTAGAATTTGAGATTTGAGATTATTAGTCAGCGTCGGACATGGTGGCGTGGACCACTTCGCTGGCGGAGGTGACGCCGGCGAGCACTTTGCGG
>Ga0073936_10007530_pt1 | contig 14052 bp, 16 predicted proteins | sample AliMusrvi5mmetaG_FD_87041 | JGI IMG/M metagenome (GOLD analysis project Ga0073936, IMG submission 87041) | Freshwater lake bacterial and archeal communities from Alinen Mustajarvi, Finland, to study Microbial Dark Matter (Phase II) - Alinen... | ecosystem: Environmental > Aquatic > Freshwater >... | reverse complement strand
GGTAGGAGGAGGCCTATTTGCCGACTTAGCTACAACTTTCGATGCTCCGAAACTCCAAATGGTAGATGGAGTTTTGCATGCCCCAGCTACTAAAACCTTCAATGCTCCAAAATTAGAAAAAGTAAATGGATACTTGAACGCCAAACCTGCCACCACCTTCCATGCGCCTGTACTGCAAGCGGTAGGTGGAGATATGTACGCCGAATCAGCCACCACATTTTGTTCACGAAAACTGCAAACGGTAGCAGGCGACCTGAACGCCGAATCAGCCACCACATTTTGTTCACGAAAACTGCAAACGGTAGGTGGAGATCTGAACGCCGAATCAGCCACCACCTTCCGAGCGCCAAAGCTTGTGAAGGTCGATGGGAAACTAATCCTACCTAGTGCCACGAGGCGAAAGATCATGGCAAAGTGCCCGGTCGCGCCCAGAAAGGCCGCTGAAACGATATAGCTATTGATGATGCGGAGTCCGTTAGTGACCCGGTGATAATGCTACCTCCAGCGTCGTCGCTCCAGCGGCATCCCGCTGACTTGCAGGGTGCTCATGTTGCGCGCTAGAATCGTCGACTCACGGACAAATTAAGGGGAATTCGCACCCGATGCATGCCCAGGACGCATCAGCTAACACGCTTTTAGGACGTGCCTATTCCATTCAACAAATAAAGAAACAGTGCTTGCGTATTTTTCGGAGATGGCTAATACTTTCCGCCGCATGCTTTTTTTTCTGACATCACCTGAATGCCTGCCAACTGGTATCTGCTCGAGTTTCGTGTGTTCCACGGAAATCAACACGGCGACCGGCGGGCCATCCGTGTTGTGGGTAATCGACGGAGCGTGCCGTGCTCGGAAATGGACAACCGCTATCGCTGGGCTACGAAAAAAGGTCATATCGGGATGGTCAACAGTATCACGCCTTCAGGGGGTTGCGCCCTTGAGTCCAGGCACCCGGGTACCAGCAATGGTGAAAATCTTCAAATCTCGTGTTCGCGCCCGAGACAGATCGAAGGTGTTCACTGCTGGGGCGCGCCCGAGGCAAGATGATTCCCGATAACGATCATAATCGTCCAAGGCTCCACACTGCAAAACAAGCTGCAATATTCATCGGATGTTCCGAACGGAAATTGCGCAGTAAAATCAAAGTCGGAACCATCACCTACTGGCGACCGCCGGAAGGCCGCCGGTTTGCCGAGGAAGGTTTTTTGGACCGGCTTCGGCCCAAAAGTGGAACTGGTGCCCAAAAAGGATTCAAGGACCCGCTGCAGGAGCGTCTTTTTTGGCAATCCTCCGCGCCCACATCTCACACCGGAAACATCGTTAATGACGTAACCGGATCAACGCCCGCGTGCGCTCTGTCAATGATCATAGTCGGTGGTTTTCGAAAACCAAAATCCCCGATTCCAGGTCAACGAGGCGCAAAGTCATCAACGGACGATGTGGCGCATTTCGGAATGCCGAAATGCTCTGCTGCTATTCAGAATTATTTCAAGAATGTAGCCTATCAAACACTAAACCAGGCACATGAACACACAAATCACCATTCCTAGCGAATACAGCATCGATATCACCGGAGACGCCTGTATCGGCGACGAGGTCGCATTCGAGCGGGCAATTTTCACCGGGTCGTTTCGACGGCCCAGGTTTGCAGGCACAAAGCTGGTAATTGGCAAAGTCATCTCGGACAGCTATGGGAGATCGAAGCAACAGCACACTTTCACGTTAGAACTGCCAAGCGGCGATAAAATGCTAATCAAAGGCAGAAACTTATACAGGAACGGCCTGTATCGGAAGCCCTGGGGAGACGAGGCTTTGCGAGTGGATAATCTGGAAGAAAAACACAATCGCGGAGCATTCGCTCGCGAAACCCGTCAAAGGAGAATGGAGGCATACCTGTAAGCAATACCGTCACTCATCGCTGGGAGCCGGAAAACCCGGTGGTCGAATACATCTTCTTCCAGTAGTCAACGGCTTCCATCCATATAGGGGGCGGCGAACGCAGGTCCAGAGCTGCCTGTCCGTCATTTTGGCGGCGGCGGAGCGGATCAATTCACCGGGGTAATCTTCGGGTGAGGAAAGCGCTTTGAGACGGGGATCCCCCTGAAAGCCTTCGCAAGGCCTCCCAAAACTAATTGTTTTGGGAGGACGCGGCGGGGGGCCGGGGGGATCGGGACCCATCTCCAAGCGATCCCGCAACCATAGTGTCGCCGCCGTGCTTAGCAGGCGGCTCCGGAGGCCGTCTCAAACGGTCGGAGCTAAGCCGGAGTGGGAGGGGGATCACCCGGTTTGCAGCGCAGTGAAAACCGGGGAAACCCCGAACGGCTGGGCGCAGCCCTGACAAACCGGTTCGTCAAAAGGCGGAATCCCCCGTCCGGTCCCGGCGAATCCGCATGGATTGGCCGGGGCCGGGCGGCATGAATTCGTGGGGGCCTGAGGCGGTTCAGGGCTGGAGTTCGTGAGGCACGAATGAAGCTCGCAGCCTTGATCCGCCGGGCGCGGTGGGTAGGGGTTCGGGGACAGTCATCCCCGGTAGGATGGGGAAGGACGCACGAGGAAGTGCAACGGACGAGCAGGACGCGGGGAAGGGCGCTTCCCCGGCCGGGAGTGAATCCAGCCAGAACGGGAAACGTCCACGCCACAAATGCGCCCCATGTCACAGCAGGACAGCCGATCCATCCGTAAGGAATTGTCATTTCCAGATACTTTAGACGAAGCGCCTCCCCCCTTTGGAACAGGCTCGGATCCACGAGTCAATGCAAGTCGCGAGACCATGTTGATAGATCCACAGCATGCGGTTTCGTCGGTCAGAGCAGGCCTGCGATGTGGTCCATGATTGATTGATGATATTCTTCTGGCGCTTCCTTCATGATTCCCCGCAGTTCCGAGGCAGTCAACTTCAGGCCAAGACGATTTCGGAGGCAGCGAAAAAGTTTGCTATACGAGTAATCGTGGAAGGACAACCATTTCGCAGGGTGCATTGTGATGGATTGGATGAATTCCGAACGCAGCACGGGATGGCTGTTATAATAAATGACGGCACAGGATGGATAGGAAATCGCCAGCATTGCGGCCTGTCTTGCCGCCGGCATTCCTGACCGGCTGTCGAATGCCGCATACGGGGCCAACTGTGCGCATCGTTCGAGCTGCGAGTCGGTCAATCGATGTGCCGCATAGCGGATCATTTCATGCGGATGATCCGACACGGCTTTCTCAACAAGGGACGGTGAAAGTTCCTCGAATGCATGTATCACCGCGCCACGTAAACTTCGTCTAACACACGACTTGATCTGCCTCCTTGTGAGGAGGTGTTTGTAATGGGCCAACGCGTGCGCTGGAAAGGATTTGATGCAAATGCGGATCTCAGCATAGGTGGCCCTTGATGGCGCCAGGCTGAAAAAACGCTCCAGCTTATTGAGATGCCAGTGTTCGATTTGCCTGGAAAGAATATCGTGGAGCCACGCCGGATGGGTTTCCGTGAGGAAATCCATCAGAATCCAGTCACACGAATCAACCTGACGGTCTGGAGCAATGTCACACAGCTCTATCAGGTCCACGACCTGCTGATGACTGTAGTGAGAGCAAGTCAGATCGAGCCGCCGGGGCTTCCAATCACGTCCGATGCGGAAGTACTGGCAGATGAAGTTGCCATCCTTTTGGTCCTTTGCGCGGATTACGACCAGATCGCGCTGATGGACGTCGAGGATCATCGCGCTGGGCTTGCCCGCATCACGGCCGAGGACAGCTCCCTGGCTGACAACCGGGCTTCCGGAGCCATAGAAGGAAATTCGATAAACTGATAATTTCCGCCAGGTGCAGTAGCCTTCCTTGTATTCGAAGACGATTCGTGCCGTGGTGGAATCCAACTGCTTGCAGGTGTGTTTCATCATTGTTGATTTGTGGTTAACTCAGCCTCATGATGCATCAGATCAACGATGCGATATGATCGGCCAGTGGTTGGCCGCGCTCGGGGCCCATCTCTTCGAGCATCGCCGCGAGCGTCGCGTGATCGAAGTGCATTCCGACATGCTGTTCGAGTCCGTTCAGAATGCTACCCAATCCATTGGGATCGCAGCCGAGCCATTGTTCCACGGATTCAATCAATGAGGTGCGGATCTCATTTTGCAAATCGGCCATCGACCCGCCATAGTTGTCGATAAACGCATAGCGATATGAATTGGCGAGCATGATCGCCCGCCGATTGGGTGGCATTTTCCCACGGCAGCGGAATGCGGCAAACGAATTCACGAACGCACAGAGCTTCAGCTCATCGTCGGTCAGTTTGCTGGCGGCGAACTCGATGGCCTCCTGCGCATGATCAATGAGAAACACCTCCCGCAATAATGGCGGGATCTCATCGGTTGCATACTTGACGGCCCCCTTCGGACTCCGAAGAATGCACAAAGCAAGCTGGGTCTTGTTGAGCCGGTTTTTGAAGCGGGCGAGTGCAGCGAAAGGCGCGACTTCGACGCAGCGTGGAATCTCGCGTTCAACCAATGCCTGTGGCGCTAACAGGAAAAAGCTGTCGGGTTTGTTGCCTTGCCATTGAAGTATTTGTCGGTCTGCAATCACCCGCAGCCATTCCGGGTGTTGCTGGGCGAAGAACGATCTCAAGCTGTGGTCCCCCAAATCGAACCGGTCCAAGGTGCTCGTATCGTGGCAGTGGAGAATTTCCGCGCACTCGTGGCTGTACAGCCGACGGTTGGGAAGGGCGAGGGCAATAGGGTGAAACGTTTGATCGATCCGATAGTAGCTCCATGAGAATCCCTCAACGCCTGAGTGTTGAGTCTTGATGCCAATGAGGTCATTCGCACGGACGTGGACAATCAGCGCGCAGGCTTTTCCCTCTTCGTGACCGAGAACGACGCCAACGCGCATCGAGGTGCGTCGCCAGTTGGACGGAAAGAAACGCCAGATTTCCGGTGACCTGGTCGTGTTAAGCGGAGCGTTTGTTTCAAAGGCGATTCTAGCGGTGTGCGGGCTGTTTTTTCTGATGGCGTAGTTCATGGGTTGCTGGGTATGGGTCTGTGATTTGTGGTTGATTGATTGCAGGATACTCCGTTCCGCCCGGGCCACAGGGAAGCTGGCGCGAAAGTGCCGCTTCCCCAGCGCCCGTTGCCAGATTCGTGCTTTGGCCGCGCACCCCGTTCTGGGATGGGCGTCTTATTCACCTGGGGGCATATCAAGGGCCTCTCCCAGTATGAATATCACCGTGTATGGCCGGTCTTTCTCGGTCATGAGACAGATTGTTTCACTGATCCCATCTGGGGTTGTGAGATGGAATTTGGATAGAATAGCGTCGTTAGATGTGACGGCTAGGCGATTGTCCTCCAGATCCTCAGAAGAAAGGTCGCCCCAATCGCCGGTTTGGTGCCGCCATATATAGGACGTTAAGTCGATGCCGAGGGCTGTAACTCCGAATGAGCACAAGAGATCGCCGAGTGGAAACAGTGGTTGAAGTATGAAGTATCCCATAAGTTGGAGAGGGTGTTGTTGGCCGATTTTCGGCCAGATGATGGCGGTTGCCGGTTCAAGACAGGGCGCCAGAATTGCTGGGTAGGGAGGTAGGATTGCGGAATTCCGCCTTGACCCCGTGGGCGGCACTCTCATGCTGTGCGCGTCACAATGGAAAAACTGACCTTGGGTGAGAGGATTCGGAGACTCCGTGTTGAGAAGGAATTCTCGCTTCGGGGGCTCGCCGAACGTGCATGCATGTCCCATTCATTCCTGAGGGATATCGAGTCCGGGAACCGGAATCCAAGCGAGTCAGCCCTCAAGCGCATCGCTAAGGAACTCGGCGTGAAGGTCACAGATTTGCGGGAGTTCGACGCCCGCCTCCTGTTGTCAGAGGTTAAAGACCTCATTGAAAAGGATCCCGCATGGGCCGCCGCGATCAAGAGACTCACTGACGCGGCCCGTGACGGCTCCCTTGCTCCGGACCGCTTGCTGAAAAAGCCCGGAAGCAGGAAATAAGTGTGAGGGAAAGCAAATCGGTGTTTTTTTCTTGACTGTGCGCTATGAACGCGCACAATGCGTCCGCCAAGCAGCGCTAGCCTCCCACCGGGAATCCGGGTTGAGGCCACCAGCCTGGGAAAAGGGCGAATGTCCCCAAATCAACAACCAAGCCAAACCACCCATGAAGAAATCCAACAATGACGCCGGAAGGCGCATCCGGTCCAAGTCCACTGGCCTCCTGCCCAACGAAAGCCCGAATTGTTTCAACTACGTCATCCAACTCAAAGAATCAGTGACTTTGGATCCTGCATTCATGCGCAAGAACCCCGGCTATGTGCCGGGCCGTCCCTGCTTTTACGTCGGCATGACGAGTGAGGACGTGGAGGAGCGCTTCCTACAGCATTTCCAAGGCACCAAGAATGTATCGAGAGTCGCCCACGAGTATGGTCTCCGGCTTCGGATGGATCTTGTTACCCACCGGAAACCCGTCCGCCGGACCTGGGCTCTTGAGCGGGAAGAACGCATTGCCAAACAACTGAGGGCGCAAGGTTTTGGGGCCTGGAAAGGATAATGCCGGAAGCAAGCGGTTTTCTGGTTCCTGATCGGCACTGCGGTGTCCTTTGGGAGCCGGAATACCGAATGACGGCTGGTTTCTCCGTCCGCATTTCAAGCGGCATTGGTGTCGATGATTTGCCTGAAATCATTTGACGGTGAATCCAGCCACACGTCGCAACATTCACCAACTCGCTGCATCGCAAAATTGCGGCAGAATGATCGCTCCGGGTCAATCGAGGTCCGGTAGGTAATCCAGACATAGTTCCCGAGATCGGTGCGATGTGGGCGGATCTTCCTGATCTCGATGGCCCCGGCATGCAGGGATTGGAGGATGATGGAGACCTGGAATTCGATGCTGCGGAGCGTTTTACTGCCTAAGGATAGTTTGATTTTCTTCATATCAAAACCGAACGGCCGCCAACCTCCCCGGCGCGGCAACGCGCCGGGGAGGGCCGATCATCGTCATTCCAGATTCAGAGTTGCGGGTGCGGGGTTTATGGATTCCCTGGGTTGAGGTGTTTGTAACATGGCCGTCAGCATCAGTTCCTCAAAGACCCGCATCCCCAAGCCATCTGCCACAGCCTGATCGATGGCGGCGTCTGCCAGGGCACACCAGACACGACGAGCCTCCGGGTGCGGAATGCTCTTCACGATGCTGTCAGACACGGTTTGATAGTCAGAGCGACACATGGGTGGCAACCAGCAGATCTTGCTCCGGAAGCGTTGACGGAGTTCCGGCTCCATAGAGTGAAGGAGTTGTTCGCGGCTCGGCGGTTCGACGGAGGATTTCCCCATGGGGAAGCCGATCTGTCGCGAGTTGCTCCGCCACGCCTGCTGCCACGCGCCACACCCCACAATAAAAACACGTTCACGCAATCGCTTTTCCAAGACATCGCGCTCAACCAATATGGGTGAATTGGGTAGAGGAATCTCCCACGATGACATATCGTCCATATCGATTGGAAGCTTTGTTGCCAGAGGGATAACTCCATCAAGCAAGCCTAGCAGCTCGCAGAAGATTGTTGTACTCCAATCGCTTGAACCATTGCTTCCCTTGTCGACCTCATCGAGAACGATGACCGAACCATTTGGAGCTTTATAGATAAACTCGCAGATGAGCGATAGCGTCCACGGCTCATTTCTTGCTGATAGAACCACCCACGACGGAACGTTAATAACCATCGTCGGAAGCCCGATCCGGGTTCCAATCGAGGACGCGAGAAAGCTCTTGCCGCCGCCGCTTGTACCGGCAATTAGGGAGTGTGTTCTGGGGGGGAACGGCATGCCGGAACGAATACCACTTGTGGCGATTTTGGCGATTGGAATAAGTTCGTTGATTACAGACTGCTGTTGTGGAGAAAGGATCATAGGTGTGAATTGGGGTTTGTTCATGGCGCATCCCGGGCAGGAAAAAATCGGTCGGGCAACCGAACGATCTTTTGCCCGGAAGCATGGGGGGCTGCTAAGTTCCCCACCAATGCCTGAAGATCTGGCTAATCTGGAGGCGTCCAAACCTTCAAGGTGTCACCAGGTTTCGGGGTATAGGCGATCCATCGACCGGAATGATGCCAACGCATGAGCTTTCCAGCGATCATTGTGACAATGATCGCGTAACCTGGGTTGTTTTCCGGTTGAGCCATTGCCTCTACTTTCTGTAGAACTGTTTTCGCCAACATTTGTAAATTGGACGATGCGTTTTTTGGTATAAGATCTGGCATACGTGTCGGAATAGGTCCTGGATACGATCTTGTGATCGGTGCAATGATTGCATCGTAGATAGCCGACTCTGCTATGTCGAAGTGTGCGATCAATATGTGGAGAGTACTTCGGTCCAGTTTCGGACATTGAAATATCAGTTGGATCTTGGCTAACCTTGCGTTCCAATACCCGCGATTGATCATGACTCGTGCGTGTGGCGGCAACTGCGCCACCGACCAGATCGGGAACTTCGGAAGTTCGGATATATCGGGCCTTGTAGCATTTCCTGGGAGTGTCCACATCCGGATGATGCCACGATCCACCTTGATTCCCATATCTTGCATTGTTTTCAAGGCGATGGCTGCACCGCAGACGCCATACTCGCCGGAGATTACAGGTAAAAGCGCCGCTACGGAGGAAGACTCGAAGGCCCCGCTAATCCGCAATGTGTCCAACATTCGGTGGGCCGACGCATAGCCTGACTTGATGTCGACAATCAGGAGTTTGTTGTGGGATCTGGCTTCGGCGACAAGTTGTTTGATGTCGCCGAGATGATGCATTTCGTCCTGGCCATGATCTCCTGTAATCACCGGCATTCGGCGCAAATCGGAGCCCATGTTCTCATAAACGTGGCTGCGGTCGTTTGTTGCCAGGAGTGCTGCGATTCCACAACTTTTGCAAGCTGCGTATGCTTCGAGTGCCAGCATGGATCCCCCGCATCCGCCGGAGAAGTTGGCGACTATGGCGAGATGCAGGCCTGGAATGAGTTGATTTTTGATATGTTTCATGCGGTTTGTGTGGTTTGAGTGGTTTGAGTGGTGATGGGAGCCAGAATTGCTTGATAGATTGCTTCCTTTGCGGCTTCCATGTGGTCGACGGCCTCCTCGACCGTTCTTCTGACAAAAGCCGATAGGCTTGGGCGAAATTGCGGTGTTAGAAGGTCCGGGAGGTGATGGATGGTTGGTTGTCCGGGACGTCGCAGACCATGATGGATCAGCGTCACGGCCCCATCTGAGATCCAGGACGCATTCCATAACGGGAAATTCGAATTTTTTGGAATGCGAGGCGCGATTGGATGCCGAGTGAATTCCCAGTAACGGAAAAGCCCGCGGTCAAGGTATATTCCTGATTCTAAAAATGCTCCCACAGCAATTGCCGAAGCACCAGGATATCCTGGTTGGATCGCAATGAGGCCCGCCTTTGAGGTTGCGTCGCGGATGGCACTCCTCTTCAGCACGTCAAGCACAGAGGGGTCCGAGGTAAAGCCGGCCTTGAAATCAATGATCAGAAACTGGTTTTTCGAGCGGACTTCGTTGCAAACATTCTCAAGATCTTCGAGGCGGGGCGGTGTGTCGTGGTATTGGGGCGATGTCTCCGGCACCGAGAGTCGTCTCAGCGGCGGTCCGATTTCCGGATAGATGTGCCAGTGGTCGAATGTGGCCAGAATTGCCGGAATCCCCATGGACACGCAGGTCGAATATGTTTCCCATGCAAACATGGAGCCTCCGCATCCTCCTGAGGGATTGGTGATCATGGCAAGGTGGAGTCCGGGAATCAGTTTGCGTTTCATTGGGTTGCAGGTGTTGTTGTTTTGAATTGTTTTCATTCCCAATCTTCCCGCCTGCAGCGGGCCGGACGCACAAGCGCACGGCCCGGGCCTATTGCCTTTGGAAAGATCAATGGAGACTCCCAAACTTATCCGGGTCTACTCAGAGGTGATGAATCCGAAAGTGATGACACGGCCTAATGAGGAACAACCTCGGCGCTGAACCCACGGCGCAGCCAAATAGGTGGGCGCGTGTGGATTTACTCAGATGTTGGCAGCGCAATTCGGCAATCTGGTAAACTGCCTATGAAACAGGCTTTGATATTGGCGCGAGGATGGTTTTGAAGATGGCATTTCTGGCTCCTTCGAGGTGCGTGATGGCTTCCTCCAGTGGGCCTTGGTCCAAACTCTGCGAATTGCTGTTAGCTTTAAGTTCTATCAGGCGAGGCAGGTGATTGAGGGCTGGATTGCCAACTCGCTGCGCCTCTTGGGTAACCAGGTCAATTGCACGCCGCGACAGGCAGTTGGCCCGCCAGACCGGGTAATTCGGCAGTCTCGAGATATTCGCAGGTGAGGAAGACGCGTGAAGCGCCCAGCGGCGGAAAAGCCCCCGGTTAAAACGAATCCCGGAATTTGTGAACGTCCGCATGGCCATTTCAGCTCCGCAGGTCCCATAGTCCTCAGCCATGATTGGGACAAGTGCGGCAATTGATGTTGCATCCAGGAAGCCGCTATTCCTGAGGACGCCGAACATAGGGTGGTTTGCGCAAAACCCGGCGGGGACGTCGATGATGACGAATTTGTGGTTGGCGCGGGCTTCGTCAAATACTTGCGATAGATCTTCGAAGTGATAGGGTTCGTCCTGAGGCAGGCGCTTCACTCCAGGCATTTTTAGTTGGCGCAGATCGCCTCCAATATTTGGATAAGTCTGCCGAAGATCGAAGCTAGCAAGAATTGCGGGAATGCCAGCTTTCTTGCAGATTGCGTAAGATTCGAGTGAGAACATGGAACCTCCGTATCCGCCGGAGATGTTGGTTACGATTGCGATATGAAGACCAGGGAATAGGTGATAATTCATGGATTATGTTTGTTGGGTTGGGTTGTTTGGTTCGTGTAGGAAATTCGAATAGCTTCCATACTTTCATCTTCCAACAAGCCAGCAGGCCGGGGGCGCAAGCACACGGACCGGGGTGTTGATCTTCGGTGGAATTACTGGGATGCTTCCCACTTTTCACCAGATCATCGGCAATTGGCCTTCCTCACGGCCACGGTAGCAACGTTTGCCTTTTTTGATCTAACATTACGCAGAATCAGAGCAGGTGCCTAAGACTACCTCGTTACTAAGGTACAAGTCATGCGTCACCTGCGCCGGCACCGGTAAGCAACCGGCGCCACCCTTAACTCGCTCACTTGCCGAGGAGTGAATCGATGTCGGTGAGAAGGGATTGGACGAGGTCTGCGCCGCGGAAGTCGCGGGTGGTCTGGAGTTCGTGAGCGATGCCGGCACGGACGAGGGCGGGCATGGCTTCATCGAGCGCCTCGCGAAGTTTGATGGCCTGGAAGTGTTCGGATTTTTCGTCGATGCCGGGCAAGGCGAGAGCTTCGGCGAAGCGGGTGATGGCCGCGAATAAGGGCATCCAATCGACCCAGCGGGGAAACGGTTTCGAGTTTCCGCCGCTTGCTGTGGCGGGAGCGAGGAAGCGCCAGTCCTGGGCACGGACGCGAAACACTTTCTCGCGGCCTTGGCGGACGGAGACGACTTGGCCGGATTCCTCCATTTCATTGAGCGTTTGCTGAATGGACTTGGAAAAATAGCCGGTGGAACGGGCAATGGCGGCGGGATGACCGGCATCGTGAGTGAAGAGCCAGGCCATGATATCCGCCCGGGCGTTCACGCCGAACAGGGCGCGCAGGGTGAAGAGCAGATTCCCCCGCGCACGCGGATCGGGCGGTCGGCTCATGCCGCGGTGCTCCAACGCCCCACGCAGCAGTCCGTATTTCCCGAAGAATGGTTCGATGGGACCGAAGTGGCCGGAAGGGTTTCCATCGCGGGAAAGGAAAAGGGATTCCGAAGCGGACGGGGTGCCTTGCGGCGCGAGATCGGCGATGACGCGCCATTTCCGCAGCGCGGCCTGCTGGCCGAGGATGTCGGAGATGGCGGCAAGGACCCGCGGGTCAGCCACGCCGGTCCATTCACGGTGCAGGTTCTGTAGGCGCTGGAGATTGATGCGACGGCCGAATTTCACCAGCCAATCGATGGACTCGTCCATTAAGCGGGCGTCGTAGCGTCCGAAGCGAGTGGTGGCGAGCAACAGTGCCTCGGGATCGATGACCCAATCCTCTGGGGTCCGTGCATATGCTCGGAGACAATTCGATTGCCTTAGGGTGGACAGTGGGAGGATCCGGCAGGTCTCTTGCTCGCAATAAAGAAAAAATCGATTTTTCGAAAATAATATTTGACGGAGAGGTGCAAATGCGTTCTTTTGCTTCCGTGGTTAGCCCCGTGGCCGATTTTTTGGTCGGCTCGGAGGCTGACCTGCTAGTACGAGCTGCGCCTTACCAACGCTGCTCCCTACGAAACGGCCTAAGTGTCTAAAATCCGCGCCGGGATCACCCGATGATTGGCGGATCGGTTACCAGACCAGGCACTATGGACCCTAAAACCAACTCCGAACCGGCGAGAGGCGCACTTGATCAAAGTGCCCCTCCGAGGGCGATTAAACAAAAAATCACTCCCCTGCAAAAGGCTCCCCTGCTGGAAGCTCCCCCGCAAGCGACTTCCTTTCAAGGCACTCCCTTGGAGGGTCCTATTGAAGACGCTCCTATTAAGGATGATGCTACTCAGGAGGCTGCTACTCAGGTGGCTGCGACTCAGGTGGCTGCCACTCAGCAAGCCGGGGCTCAGGACTCTACCCTTGAGGTGCCCATTGAAGACGCTCCTATTGAGGAGGCTCCCCCACAGGACATTCCCCCTCAAGTGACTACCTGTGAGTTAAGTCCCTTGGATATCCTCAAAGAAGATGCGCTTACTCAGGGCACGATTGCTCATGCCGTGCTTACTCAGGCTGCGCCTGATCACGATGTGTTTGCTCAGGAATTGCTTGATCAGGATGCGCTTACTCAGGTTACGCCTGCCCAGGTTACGCCTGCCCAGGATGCGCCTGCCCAGGTTGCGCCTGCCCAGGTTGCGCCTACACAAGATGCGCTTACTCTGGAAGTGCTTGTTCTGGTTGCGCCTGCTGAGAGTAGCGCAACTCTGGATAAGAACCCTCTGGAGGATACATCGAGCGGCACCCTAACAGAGGAGAAATCCACGAAGGACGACCCGAAGAAAGGCCCACTCCCACAGGTCGAGCCCCAAGAGGCTGATCCCGGTCAAGCAACAAATCAAAAAGGCACTCTCGACCAAATGGCGACTACCTCCCCCCTGGGTGACATTGCCAGCGAGCTCGGTCTGCTTGTGGATGAAATCCATCAGAATCACCTGGAAATCACATGGGAGGCCGCACGTAGTCTTCGCGGGTTCAACCCCTCCGAAGAAGACTTGCAACGGACTGTGGAGGACGAGGCATTGGCTCTTACGAAATCCCTTATTCAGAATTTTAAGAACTATGCGATGGGTCGTTCCAAAAGCGCCAAGGTTTCTCCAAAGAGCATCATGTTGCGGATTATGGGCTATGCCAAGGACCCGTCCACTCAGGTCAAACCCAAGACGCAAAAGAAGAAAAAGGTAAAGTGACCTAACTGTATGAGCACTCCGTATCGTAATATTTTCGGCCACGACGACAACTCGGTGACCTTTCGTGCCCAATCAGGGCCGAGTACGGGAAGCCGGGGGATGTGGAATGGGGGGAGTCGGGCTGACCTCCCCCCATGCGAATTTCCGGTCGCTGTCAAAGCAAGGGAGAGCATCGCAACGGATCTCCACGTGGGTGACTCCAAACAAGTGAGGTCGGTTACGCCGAGAGAGTTTACGAAGTTCACCATTGCAGCAGCCACGGTGCATCAGCGTGGCTTGCATGCAAAGGGACTCGTCAGACAGATACAGGTCACGCAGCACACGCCGCAGCTCGTTGAGAGCAGGCGCTTACAGGTTCTCAGTTGCACTGAGTCGCCGAAGGCCGAGATAGTGACCCCGATTAGGGGGCACGGGCGTTGTTGGAGAAATGTCAGCGCAGCGGCAAAAACGCAGTTTTTGGATATTTCTGCAACAACGCATCTCGTCCCCCAAAGTAACATGTCCAAAAACTTGACGCCACATTGGGCGTCTAAGCACACACACCATGAAAACAGGTTAAAGAAGG
>Ga0073936_10007524_pt1 | contig 14057 bp, 10 predicted proteins | sample AliMusrvi5mmetaG_FD_87041 | JGI IMG/M metagenome (GOLD analysis project Ga0073936, IMG submission 87041) | Freshwater lake bacterial and archeal communities from Alinen Mustajarvi, Finland, to study Microbial Dark Matter (Phase II) - Alinen... | ecosystem: Environmental > Aquatic > Freshwater >... | reverse complement strand
ATGCGATAGAGCGTCGGCTCGTCGGTGGTGAAGTTGAGCGTGAGTGCATCATAATTTGGGCTCAAGGCGGCCGCACCGAAGGTAATCACCGGCGCGCTGGTGTCATTGGTCCACCCCAGTTTGGCCTCGGCCAGGCGGAAATGCGGCAGCAACACGCCGCCATTGAACAGCAGAAACTGGTGGAATCGCACGATGCTGGGGTGGATTTGCGCCAGGTCCACCGTCACATGGAACCAATGGCCGTAGCGTTGCTCGGTCGACATGGCGTTCCAGCCGGGAATCAAATCCACCAGTTTGGGTTCGTCCGCGCAGTTTGTGTCTTCAAGGATGAAGCTGAGTTGCTCAGTGCCGGTGGAATCGGTCTCGAAGTAAATGTCGAACTCGATGGTCCGGAATTCATTGAGATATTTGAATTGGCGGTCCCAGCCGGGTTTGCGGTCGGCGATGCCGAACGCATTCCAAGCATTGTCCGCGCCGAAGCGCACCTCGATGGCATTGCCAGTGCGCCCCGGAGCGGCTGCGGCGAAATCGGTGGCCAGGCCATTGGCCCCGGTTTCCCAGCAGGAACGGACCCAATTCCCCTGTAAGGCCGAGTTGTAGGCCCACAGATAATTCACCTCGCCGTCGGCTGACGCCCTTGGTGCCGCCAACGCCAGGATGGAGACCAGCCACGACAGCCAGCACTTAGCCGGGATTGTTATTTTGAATAATGCCATGGCGTTTGAGCGGATTCGGTTGCTTCAGTATAGCCTTGAATTGAAGGATTGCCTCAATCAAGGGTGGCATGTCGACCTAACGCTTGGGCGGAGACGGCTCCACGGCCTCAGGGCGTGGTGATGAGGAGGTGGAAAAACGCGTTGGTGGCGGCCTTCAGCGGCTGGGTTGCCACCCAGGTATCCAAGCCATTGGCGGAGGATTGTGGGGTGACGGTCAGGCCGGTGGAGGCCCAATGCACGAGATCCGGTGAGGTTTCCACGGCCACGTTCACATCCGGCAGTCCGCTGGCCAGCTTATAGGTGTAGATCCAGTTGGTTAGGTCACTGGAAATGACCGGGATGCCGGTGGTACAGGCGATCTTAGGCTCGAGACCGAGGGCATACTTGGTTAGGTTGGTTAGACCGTCATGACTGTAGATCGCTGAGTCGCCGCTGATGCCGGGATCGAGCAGTTCGGACGCGCCAAACTTGCTGTTTCGCCAGGAGTTGAAATTGGCCGTGACACTGAACGAGCGGTCGGTGGTGGCCGCCGCATTAAAATTTCTGTCACCGGGCTGGCTCGCGCGGACGGTGATGCTGCCGGTGCCGGTCAGGGTCAGGGCGCTGTTGTTAGCCGTGGCTTGGCCGGAGACCACATCGAACGAAACGGGCAGGTTGGAGCTGGAGCTGGCGACCAGGGCAATCGGGCTGAAACTGAAGCCCTGCGCGGGGATCGCGGCAAAGCTGATGGTCTGGTCGGCCTTGGCGACGGTGAACGTCTGGTCCACATCGGCGGCGGCTTGATAGGTGGCGTTGCCGGGCTGGCTGGCGCGCACGACGACGTCGCCGGCACCGGTGATGGTGAGCGTGCTGTTGAGGATGGTGGCCGGACCGCTCACGATGGCGAAGGCCACCGGCAGCCCCGAGGTCGCGGTGGCGGTTAGAGCAAAGGAATCCGGACTATAGACCCGGTTGGCGAGCGCTCCGAAGCTGATGCTCTGCGCGGGCAGGGCGGCCAGGACCACCGTGACGTTGTCGAGGTACTGGTACCAACCCTTGCCCCCGAAGGTGATCGTCGAGGTTGTGCCGGTGGCGACCAGCCCCGCAATGGTCTCCAGGCGCATCGTCGCTGCGAGGTCGCCCGGCTGGCTTTTGGTCGAGGTCGCCGCGCCCGTTAGGTAAAATGGGGTGTTGGCTTGAGGTGCCGTCAGATAGGCATTGGGGGCTCCGGTCAGGGGTATGTTGACATAATTGCCGCCCCATTTGACATAGAAGTAACCCATGTCGCCCAGTCCGCTGTAGTCAAACGCCAGGGTGTAGGTGGCTCCAGGAATGGTGGCAAAAGTCTGCGAAACGGTGGATTCATTCGGGCTTCCCATCTGCAGGATATAGGTTCCGAATCCCGGGTGGTAGGAGTTTATCAGGGTTGCGTGGAACATGCCGTCCGGAGTGGTCCAACCAGGAGGCGTGCCTCCCCCTCCAGCCTCGAAATCGCCGTTCACAATCAGGTTCTGAGCGCGCGCTGAAACAACGAGCCCGGCCGCGAGCACAAAAGATAACAACCGTTTATTCATGGATAGATGCGGGGGTTCAATGGGGGAAGTCAGAATGGAGCCGATGCCGGCAACGTCAGCGCGCGCCAAGGGGCGGCGGCGGGATTGCCGGCCCGAAGCGTGGAGCAAGCGGGCAGATAGCGCGCGAAACCCGCAGGACCGGTGCCTGTCCGGGCCTGGGTCCGGCTGGATCACGCGGTGCAAGGGGGGGATTTGTCAGAATCATGGCGACGCTCCGAGGTGCGCGGAAAATAGTTGGGGAAACTGCGAGGTCAAGAATTCGTTAAAAAAATCTTTGGTGGCGCGGGTTGTTGTGCCGAGGGGTAGCCTATGCCGGCGCAGGCGGGAGGCACATCCCGCTGAGTCGCCCGCGGGTTTGCCGCGCTGCCGCAGCGATGGCCAAGTTACTCCAAGGATGATAGCAGACCCGCCAGACGCCACATCATCGGGGATATTCAACGGCCTCAGCTGGAAAGCAATTTCCGAGCGGCAAGTACGGTGCAATCACGGCTTGGCGGTGCCGCCCAAGCCGAGTTGAGCGCGCACGAGTTCGGGCAGGAACTTGAGCGGGATGGAGCCGTTGGCCAGCACGGCCGCGTGGTAACGGCCGAGGTCGAATTGGTCGCCGAGTTCGCGCGCGATTTGTTGGCGCAGCCGATAGTGCCCCATGCGACCGGTGAAGTAGGTTGAGAGTTGCACGGAAGATTGTTTGGCACGAATCACTTTCAAGCGCGCCTCGCCCTCCGACTGAAACGATTGGTTGACGAGCAGATCCATGGCCTGGGCATCGGTCATGGCTTCGCATTGCATGCGGTGGTCCAGGATTGCATTGACCACGGCACGCAGATAGAACTTGAGTTGTGTCAGGCGCAATGCGAGGTCACCGTCGCCGTAGCCTTGGTCGAGCATCATCTGCTCGGTATAGACGGCCCAGCCTTCGATGAAAGCGCCCGACCCGAGCACCTTGCGGATGAGCGAGGGATTGCGATTGGCGTATTCCAGTTGCACATAGTGGCCCGGATAGGCTTCGTGGATGGTGAGGATCTGGAGCATGGAGCGGTTATACTCGGCGAAGTAGCTGTGCACGCGGGGAGCGTCCCAATCCTGCGGCGGCGGGCTCACCGCATAGAAGCCCACGGCGCTGGCATCCAGCGGTGGCGGGGATTTCATGAAGGCGGTTGAGTTGCCGCGTTGGAACTCAGGCATCTCGATGACGCGGCAAAGATCCGGCTGTGGCAGACGGATGATGTCCCGCGCGGTGATGAACTGCTTGACGCGTTCCACCGCGTCGCGCACGTCGCCCACCAGCGTGGCGCTGGTGCTGCAATCTTGCGCGATGTGTTGCAACACCGCTTCAACCGTGGCCCGGCGGCCGTCGGCATCGTCGGCTGGCAACGCCGCGCGCGCAAAACATCCGCTCCACAGCTGGCGCGCGATGACATACATGTCGTTGCGGACGCGCTGGAATTCCGTCTGTGCGTCGGCATAGACCTGGTCGGCGGTGAGTCCCGCATCGAGTTCCAATTCGAGTTTGCGCGAGAACTTGTCATTGCCGATGCGCCATTCGCCGTTGGACCGAGGCAGCAAATCCGTTTCGAGAAACGTCTGGTAATCCTTCAGCACCGGCAGACCTGCGGCAGCGGCGGCTTTGAGCTCGGCGAGTTGTTGGGTGTCGCCCGCAATGGTAAAGATATCGTGTTCATAGAAACGGATGGCACCCTGGTTTTGTTTGATGGCCGTCTCGACGCAAACGCTTGGCGGGTTCTGGAGGTTGACCCGTGCGGCGGCGCAGACCGTGGGCAGCTGCCGGATGCGGGCGATGGCATTGGACACATTCACCTCATGCGGCAGGGACGATTGCGCGAGCAAGTCGTACACCGCGCCACTGATGTATTGGCTGTATACGCGCGGATCCGTGACATAAGGATCGAAGTTCTCGGTTAGCCAGATTCGTTTCTGGAGGTCGTGCTCGAAGATGTCATAATCGATCTGACCCGCGTGGGTCAACCCGGCGCGATCCACCCGTTGGGGCAGTGCGGCGAGTGCCGCCCGGGTCTGCTCAAGCCAGCGGGCGCGGGCGGTGGGCGTCAGGTCGTCGAGCCGGTCGTCGTAGCGGTGCTCGCCGAGTGAGGTGGCGGCGGCCGGGCGGAGCTGGAATGAGGCGTCGAGTTGATCGCGGAAAAACGAGGCGAGCATGGCATCGGCAGTTTGCGCGGGCAATCGTCCGGCGGTCAAACAGATCAAGGTGAAGGCAAAAGGAAGTTTCATGGGTATCCGCCCGCGTGGGTCGCCTCAGACTACGCTCGCACCAAGCGGAACTTGCAGCGCACCGCGGAGGCGGGCAAGAAAGCATGCAGGCCGGGCGCGGAATGAGTCTGGCACACCGGGGCCGGAGTTTCTTTGTTGGGGCGCAGGCTTTAGCCGGCGTATCTGTCCTTTGTCGCTCAAGACACGCCGGCTGAAGCCGGCGCTCCGTGTGTTGCCCGGAGTCGGGCAGCGCGGCTGGCAGGCGGGGCCTCGGCCACCTGGCAGCGGCGGGCTGATCCGAGCCGGATTGGGTGAAAGATCCTCGCCGGCCACGGCGTTGTGTCGGGCCTCACATACCCGCGCCCATGAAAACAAGAAAAACCTTTCGACAATTCGCACTCCGTGCGCCCGGACGCATCGCCCTGGTCATCCTGGCGCTTGGCGTGCCACCCTTGCGCGGCGCGGAGAAGCCGGCGGTGGCGCTACCGGCACCGTTGGCGGCGGGCACCTGGAAGACGGCGGAGCAGCCGGTCTATCGGGATCCTGACGACGACTGGGCCAAGGATCCTTCGGTGGTCAAGGTGGGGGACGCTTACTACATGTATTACACCAGCGCCAATCCGTGGCAGGACGGCGGAGCGGGCGGCAAAGGCGAGCCGCGCATCGATTACGCAACCTCGCCGGATGGGCTGAACTGGACCTATCAGGGTTTGTCGATCGCGAAGGGCAAGGCGGGCGAATGGGATGAGGAGCGGCCGCAAGCGCCGGCCAAGCCGATTCTCAAAGACGGTGTTTACTATATGTATTACGCCGGGAAAAATCCCAAGCGGGCGGTTGAAATCGGCTACGCCACCTCCACGGATCTGCGCCATTGGACCAAAAATCCCGCCAATCCGGTGTTGCACAAAGGCAAGTGCAACGATCCCTATATCTATCTGGAAAACGGCATTTATTATCTTTTCTACACCTCCGGCGGTGACAGCATCTTTTACGTCACGTCGACCAATCTGGTCGATTGGTCGGCCACGCCGGTTGCCACCGGAGCGGTCGGTGAAGGCAGTGTGGTGCTCAAGGACGGGCCGACCTACACGTTGTTTGGCTGCGTCGGGTTTTCCGGCAACGGCGAATACTACAAGGCCTACACGACCCAGGACCTGAAGAAGCCGTTCACGGATTGCGGCAGAATCAAGATCAACAACCCGGATTTTGCCAAGGGCACCTTGAGCCACGGCGACATCATCCGCGAGGGCGATGATTACTGGTTCTACATGCAGGGCACGCGTGACGGAGGCAAGCGGTTCCAGATCGGTCTGGCCAAACAAGCCGTGCCCGTCTTCACCGTGCCGGGCAAGTGAGCACTTTTTCTTGGAAACATCCATTATGTATGCTAACTAGAAACCTGGCATCTCGTATGGTATTGCCTATCGTCACCCTGCTGCTGATAGGTGGCTTGGCATGGAGTCGCGCGGCCGACGCGGCGCCGGTGGGCGTGCGCCAGACGCTGGGGTTTGACCAGGCCTGGCGCTTCCATCTGGGTGAAGTGGCCGGCGGCGAGACGCCGGCCTTGGCCGACGCCGACTGGCGCACGCTCGATGTGCCGCACGATTTCAGCATCGAAGGGCCGGTTGGGGCCGACCCGGCGACGATGGAGGGTCCGTTCGACAAGAAGAGTCCGGGTGGCACCAGTGCCGGCGCCCTCAACGGCGGCATCGGTTGGTATCGCAAGGCGTTCAGCTTGCCCGAAGGCAGCCAGGGTAAACACGTGGAAATCCGCTTCGACGGCGTGTATATGGACAGCGAGGTCTGGCTCAATGGCGTGTCGGTGGGCACACAGCCCTACGGCTATAGCAGTTTCCAGCTGGATCTAACGAAAAACCTAAAACCCGGCAACAACCTGTTGGCGCTGCGCGTCAACGTCCAACAACCTTGTTCGCGGTGGTATTCGGGTGCCGGCATCTACCGCCACGTGTGGCTCGTTGTAACCGATCCGGTGCATGTGGCGCCGTGGGGAACCTATGTCACGACTGGGGAAATCGCGGCAGCCGCGGCCCAGGTCAGCGTGCGCACCCAGGTGCGCAACGACGGGGCGCAGGCGGTCACGGCGAATCTCACGAGCGAGATTTTCGCTGGCGACGGGACCAAGGTTGCCGAGCTGCAGACCGAAGAGACGCTTGCGGCCGGTGCCAGCCATGAGTTCGGCCAAGCGCTCACGGTTGGCGGCCCGCGACGTTGGTCAACCGAGGATCCGTATATCTATCAAGTTGTGTCCGCGCTGAGCGTTGGCGGGCGCGTGGTGGATCGCACGACCACGCCGCTGGGGATGCGCACGATCCAGTTCACCGCTGATAACGGTTTTTTGCTCAATGGCAAGCGGGTGCAACTCAAGGGCGTGTGCCTGCATCACGACTTGGGCTGTCTTGGTGCGGCGGTGCACCGCCGCGGCATCGAGCGTCAGCTCGAGATTCTCAAGGCGATGGGTTGCAACGCGATCCGCACCAGCCACAATCCGCCGGCGCCGGAGTTGCTAGACCTGTGTGACCGCATGGGCTTGCTGGTGATGGACGAGATTTTCGACGAATGGGTCATTCCAAAGAGCGGGATGAAGTACGGCTACAAGCGGTTTTTTGAGGCATGGAGTGAGCGGGACTTGGTTGGCATGTTGCATCGCGATCGCAACCACCCGAGCGTGATCCTGTGGAGCATCGGCAACGAGATCAAGGAACAGGCTGCGCCCCAGGGCGGCGCGATGGCGCAACGTTTGGCCGCCATTTGCCACCGCGAGGACCCGACGCGGATGGTCACTTCCGGCATCAACAAGATGGGCCAGGCCATCACCAACGGTTTCACCAAGGCGCTGGACGTGGTGGGCATGAACTACTTTACCAACCAATACGACGAGCAGAAGGGCAAGCTGTTGGTTGCGACCGAGACCTCCTCGGCGCTGAGCACGCGCGGCGAATACGGCTTGGAGCTCAAGCCCGACGGCAAGGTGAGGATCAGCCCGCGACCTAACAATGAGTGTGTGTCCTACGATCTGGACCGTCCCGACTGGGGATGCACGGCGGAGGCAAGCCTGTTATTCATCAGCAACGCGCCATGGGTGGCGGGGGAGTTCGTGTGGACCGGGTTTGATTACATCGGCGAGCCCACGCCCTATGGCTGGCCGTCGCGCAGTTCGTATTTCGGGATCGTCGACCTGGCGGGCTTGCCCAAGGATCGCTATTATCTCTATCAGAGCCAGTGGAGTGACCAACCGGTGGTCCACCTGTTGCCGCATTGGAACTGGCAGGGTTTTGAAGGCAAGGAGATTCCGGTGTGGTGTTTCACCAACGCGGACTCGGTGGAATTGTTTCTCAACGGCCACTCGCTGGGCAGCAAGGATTGCAAGGTTGGCAAGAGCCTGCATCTGGAATGGCAGGTGCCATACGCGGCAGGGCTGCTCAAAGCCGTCGCCACCAAGGGCGGACAAACCTTCACCGAAGAAGTGCGCACCGCAGGTGAGCCGGCCAAGCTGGTCGTCAGCCCGGACCGCAGTCAACTCGCAGCGGATGGCACCGATCTATCCTACGTGACGGTGCGCGTCGTCGACAAGGACGGCACGCTGTGCCCGAACGCCGACAATCCAATCTGCTTCGGGCTTGCAGGCCCAGGCACGCTCGCGGGAGTTGACAACGGCGATCCAGTCAGCCACGAGCCGTTTCAGGCCAGCCAGCACAAGGCGTTTCACGGCCTGTGTGTGGCCGTGATCCAGGCCGGCCGCGTGCCCGGCGAGATTCGCTTGCAGGCCACCGTGCAGGGGTTGCCAGCCGAGGCCGTGGTCATCAGCAGCGTCAGCCGTTAGGGGCGGCCTGCCGCGGTGCCTGCGTCGAGCCATGAGATGGGGCCTACGGCGGATCGGAGTCCCCGCTCCTTGGAGGGGAGCATGGCAAACCAATTGCCGGGCCTGGGTCGATTCGCCTACAAGGTCTCTAAGTTTTCTTGACAATCGGCTGTTTTTTTGTTTTTTGAAGTGCAGGGCAGATGGCACGACGCACGTTGGCGATAGAGAAAGTGAGACGATTGGAGGTCCGGACGCGGGTGATCCAACGGGCTGGGCGTATGGTTTTTGTGGTGCTGTGCATGGCGGTGGGATTTGTGGTGGTGGCCACGGCGGTACCGCAAAAGCGCAAGCTGGTGGAGCTGGAGGACAAGCTGGCGAAAGTGAAGGCGCGGGAGCGCGAAGTGCTGGCCGAGCGTGAATCTTGTGAGATTGAGCATCGCGCGTTGCGCGAGGATCCGGCGTTTTTGGAGATCCACGCGCGGGATCGGTTGAACTATTACCGCGAGGGCGAGCGGGTGCTGAAGTTTCGCAAGGCGGAGTGACGCGCGGTGGGCCGGGGCATGGATTGGGGCTTGGCGGCGGTGCTGGGATATACCAGGGTGGGGCCATGCGCAATGATATTGAACGCGTGCTGATTGATGAGGCGGTCATTGAGAAGCGCTTGGATGCGATGGCCGCCGCGATTGAGCGGGACTTTCCGGAGGGCACGCTGGTGGTGATGATTTTGCTGAAAGGCGCGCTGGTGTTCGCGGCGGACTTGTTGCGGCGGGTGGCGCGCCCGCTCGAGATCGAGTGCCTCAATATCGCGAGTTATCATGGCGGCACCGCAAGCTCCGGCAAGGTCGATTTTCTCGACCGCCATTTCCCCGAAGTGCGGGGCCGTCACGTGCTGTTGCTAGATGATATCCTCGATACCGGCAGGACCCTGCATGCGGTCACCGCGCGGCTGCGTGACGAGGGTGCCGCCGCGGTGCATACCTGCGTGCTGTTGGCCAAGGACAAGGAGCGGGCGGTGGCGGTCGAGGCGGACTATGTGGGTTTTGCCATCGGCGACGAGTTTGTGGTTGGCTACGGGTTGGACTACCTGGGGAAGTACCGAAGTTTGCCCTATATCGGTGTGCTCAAGGCAGCGGTGGTGCAAGAAATGAGCTGAAGAAAAGAGTTGCGCGTCGGGGCGTGGACGGTGCATCTTCAAGCACAATGAATCCACAGTCCATGTCTCGTCGTCAATTTGTTGCCAGCTCTGTCCTAGGTGCCGCTGCGGTGGTTGCGGGGCGGACTCTGGCCGCGCCGGTTGCGCTGCGCAAAGTTCCGATTTCGGTCCAATTGTATTCGGTGCGCGACGCCTGCGCCAAGGATTTTGATGGGGCACTGGCGCAACTGGCGAAGATGGGCTTTGTGGGGGTTGAGTTTGCCGGCTACCACAGCTACGGCGGCAAGCCGAAGGAATTGCGGGCGAAGCTTGACGCGCTCGGCTTGAAGGTGGCCGCCACCCACATTGGCACCGGCAGCTTTCGCGGCGACGAGTTGCAGAAGACCATTGATTTTCACCAGCAGATTGGCTGCAAATATTTGATCGTGCCCGGCGACGGCGACTTCACCCATGCGGAGAAGAGCAAACCGCTGGCGGAATTTTTCAATGAGACTGCGGCCAAGCTCAAACCCCATGGCATGGCCTGTGGCTATCATAACCATACCGGCGAGTTTGCCAAAATCGGCGACACCAATTATTGGGAGTTGTTTGCCTCGCGCACCAGCGGCGATGTCGTGTTGCAGGTGGATTGCGGTTGGGCGGCGGACGCCGGGCAGGATTGTGCCGACCTGATGCAACGCCATCCGGGCCGCATGAAGGTGGTGCACATCAAGCCGACGGTGATCAAGAATGAGGCGGGCAAGAAGGCGATTTTCGGCCAGGATTCGGTGAACTGGCCGCCCATTCTAACGGCATGCCGCAGCGTCGGCGGCACTGAATGGCTCACGCTCGAGCAGGAGGTCTATCCGGATGGCAAGTCGCCGATGGATTGCACCGAGCTGTCGCTTGCGGCGCTGACCAAGTGCCTGTGAGGACAGGTGGGGAGGCGACTCACGGTTTTTTCCACTGAACAGTTAGGTCCGGGAGCGGGCAGCGGTGACAGGGTGCCGCTGCGGGAACGGAGCTTGCATTTGTTGGGGTCATGCAGATATCGGAAGTCATCGTGATGGGTTCCCTCGGCATCGTGACGAGTGCCGGGCTCGGCGCGCTGTGGGTCAAGGCGTTCCACCGGTGGCGGACCCAGCGGGTGGCGGGGGAGTTGCGTCGGTTTTTCTGTCAGACCTATGCGGCCCACGAGAAGCTGCGCGCCGGGTTGCAGACGATGGCGCGCATTGTCCCGCAGCTGGAGGACCCGCGACAGTTGTTGTCGCGGCGCGGGGTTGAGTTGTTGGACCGGCACGCGGTGTCGATGATGGAAGTGGAACGGGCGCTGAGCGGGGCGTACGGCCGGACGCGCTTCCGGCGGGTGGCGACGCGCCAGTTGCGGGACTTGAACGGGTTGGACAGTGCGTTCGAGCGGTTTCAGCACGCGGTGCTGTCGACGCTCTATCAACAGGCGGTGACGCGGGTGGTGATGCCACCGCTGGCGGTGCGGCGATATCGGGCGGCGTTCACGGTGCTTGAGCACGCCCTGCCCGCGGAGTTGTGGCCGGTCATGAATGAAATTCTGGCGCAGCACGTGGAGTTGTGGACCCGTGATGTGAGTGACGCCTGGCACAAGGTGCGGGGCCTTGGGGTGCGGCTGGGCAAGGAGGTGGTGTTCAGCCGGCGCTATTTTGAGACCGCGCAGGAGTTGCATCTGATCGTGCGGGACCTCGATGGGCACAGCTTTACCAACGAGTTTGCGGTCGAGCATGAATTGCCGCTCAACGCCCCGCGGCGGTTGCTGTGGCCCTGGAAATTGGTTAGGCGCACGTGAGTTAGAAAGCTGTTAGCCAGACGGTGAGCCGCGCCGGCAGCCACTGATGGCGGGGGGGGATGGCCTCAAGCCGTGAGGGTCATGCGCTGCGGCAAACCGTGACCGGCCGGCACATATTCCTTGCCGGCGCAGGCCGGGCGGTCAGTCTGGGCGCGCGACCGCGTGCCTGATGCCGGTTGCCAACCTCGAACACCCACTTGCCCATGAAACTTGTCTTGTTTGCCGCGCTCATTGGTCTTGGATTGCGCGGCCCGGTGCGCGCCGACGAACCCACCCCGGCGCCGCCCAAGGCCCCGACGATTTTGTTCCTGGGCGACAGCATCACCCAGGCCGGCGGCTACGTGCGCAACATCGATGCCGAGCTCACCAAGCAAGCCCCGGCCAACCCGCCGCGGGTGATCAATCACGGGCGCAGCAGCGAGACCGTCTCGGACCTCAGCGAAGCCTATCATCCGGGCCGCCGGCCGTGCCTGTTTGCGCGGCTCGACGCCGAGTTGGCGCAAGCCAAGCCCGACTGGGTGGTCGCCTGCTATGGCATCAACGACGGCATCTATCATCCATACAATGACCAGCGGTTTGCAGCCTATCAAGCCGGCATGGCAACCCTCATCAAGAAAGTCAACGCCGCCGGCGCCCATCTGGTCCTGCTCACCCCGCCGCCCTATGCCAACCCCGGCCCGCCATTTCCCGCCGGCACCGACGCCGCAGCCCGCGAAAAACTCTTGGACAAGGCCAACGCCGAGGCGGAAGCGGCGGCCGAGAAAGATCCTAACAAGTTTGGCTACCGCACCCCTTATGCCTACTACGACGAAGTGCTGGCCCGCTACTGCAAGTGGCTGCTGACCCTCGACGGGCGCGACGGCGTGCAGGTCGTGGATTTGCGCAGTCCGATGTTGGCCAAAGGCAAGGCCACTCACGGTGGCGACCCGATTCATCCCAACGAGCTGGGCCACTCGGTCATGGCCGAGGCGTTTCTCAAAGCGTGGCCAGCCGTCCAGGCGCAGGGCAAGTAGCCACGGGCGGCGCGGCGTCAGGGCAACGTTTCCAGCCGTCGCTGGCGCTTGTCAAACAGCACCGTTTCCCTATAGCCGGCGGCCTTGGCCAGGGCGATGGCTGGCGCGAAATCGCGCCCCAGCTGGCCGGGCGCATGGGCGTCGGAGGACAGCACCAACGGAATGCCCGCCGAGCAGGCCAGCTCGAGGAACCGCGGGGCCGGATAGGCTTCGGCGCAGGGCTTGTGCCAACCCGCCGTGTTGAGTTCGATGACGCAGCCGGAGGCCGCCACCGCATCGATTGCCGGTTCATAAAACCGCGCCAAATCGCCCGCCGGGGCAAAGCCGAATTTTTTCACCAAATCCGGATGGCCGAGGATATCGAACAAGCCGCTTTCGGCCATGGCGGCATAGGCTTGCCAATACTGGGTCCAGAGGGTTTCGAGATCCTGTGCGGCCCACCGCCCCAACCATTTTGGATTGTCAAAATCCCAGGTCCCCAGCGCGGCATCCGGCAGGTAGTGGACCGAGCCGATCAAGTAATCCCAGTCGTGGCGGGCGCGGAGTTGGCCGATCCACGGCTCGCAGCCCGGCAGCCAATCGCACTCCAAGCCGGCGCGGATCGCCAGCTGCCCGTCGGCGTGCGCCCGCGCCTGCTCGATCCAGCGGAGGTACTCCGGCAGGTCGCCCTCGAGCATTCGCCAATCGTCGAACGGCTCTGGCAGCAGCGGCGCGTGGTCGGAAATCCCGTATTCGGTCACTCCGGCCAAGCGGGCGGCGTCCACATAGGCTTGCGGAGTGCCCTCGGCGTGGTGGCAGAGGGGGGTGTGGCTGTGGTAGTCGGCAGGCACGGAGATTTCGGTGGGAATCGGAGTTGAACGGACCCCCGATCTCATACTAGACTGCGGCCACGGCGCAAGTGCCAGTATCCCCAATGTCCGATTTTTCCTCAGAATTCCCAGCCGGCAACTTGGTCACCACACTCCTCCTCGACCAATTGCGCCGCCATCCCAAGCGCGTTGTTTTCACTGAGGGCGAGGATTTGCGCATCCTCCAAGTCGCCGCCCAGCTCGTCAAACAGGAAGCGGTGGCCCCGATCCTGCTGGGCAACCGCGAGCGCATCCGTGCCTTGGCCGCCGCCCATGGGGTGCCGCTGACGTTCATCCACATCATCGATCCGCCCACCGCCACCGATTTCGGGCTGTTCTGTCGGCGCATGGAAAACATGGCCCGTTACCGCACGCTGCAAGCGGCCAATCCGGCGGAAATTGTCGCCCGCCCGCATTATTTCGGGGCGCTGATGGTGCAGTACGGTCAGGCCGACGCCATCGTCAGCGGCAACCAATCGCAGCCTGCCGCGTTTTTCCGCGCTCTGATCCAGACGATCAAGCCGCTGCCCCACGTCGCCAAAATCTTTGCCACCAGCGTGATTCTGGGGGCACAGTTCAAGCCGCTCGGCCATGAGGGGTTGCTGTTTCTTGCCGATTGCGGGCTCATTCCCAATCCAACCGTGGAAGATCTCGCCTCCATCGCCTTGGAAACCGGCAAACTCGCCCGCCACTTTCTCGGCCGCACCCCGCGCGTGGCCATGCTCAGTCACTCCACCAAAGGCTCGGCCGACACTCCGGATGCCAAACGCATGGCCGCCGCCGCCGCCCTCGCGCGGGAACAAGCCGGCAACGAGTTTCTCGAAATTGACATTGAAGGCGAGCTGCAGGCCGATGTGGCCATTGACCCGGCGGCCGCCGAAACCAAGCTGCCCGGCGCCGAAAGCCGCTTGGCCGCCGACGTGCTGGTGT
>Ga0073936_10007523_pt1 | contig 14058 bp, 10 predicted proteins | sample AliMusrvi5mmetaG_FD_87041 | JGI IMG/M metagenome (GOLD analysis project Ga0073936, IMG submission 87041) | Freshwater lake bacterial and archeal communities from Alinen Mustajarvi, Finland, to study Microbial Dark Matter (Phase II) - Alinen... | ecosystem: Environmental > Aquatic > Freshwater >... | reverse complement strand
CGTCGTCATGCCGGTCACGGCCCACGTCGCGCTCGACAAGGGCGCGCACTGGATGAACATCGAGATGCGCCACGCGCCTCTCACCGGCGCCTACCTCGCCGACGTCGCCGCCATGGAGGCGCTTGTCGACGACCAGACGATCGCCCTGGTCGGCAGCGCCGGCAACTACGCGCACGGTTTGATCGACCCCATCGAGGAGATCGCCGCGCTGGCGCAGTCACGCGGCATCGGCATGCACGTGGACGGTTGCCTCGGCGGCTGGCTGCTGCCCTGGGTCGAGCGGCTCGGCTACGACGTGCCGCTCTGGGACTTCCGCGTGCCGGGCGTCACCTCGATCTCCGCCGACACGCACAAGTACGGCTACGCGCTCAAGGGCTCGAGCGTGCTGCTGTACCGCGACAAGGAGCTGCGCAAGCACCAGTACTTCGCCTTCCCGGACTGGCCCGGCGGCCTCTACCTGTCTCCGGGCCTCGCCGGCTCGCGCAGCGGCGGGATCCTCGCCTCCACGTGGGCGTCGCTCGTGGCGACCGGCGAGTCCGGCTACCTCGCCGCGGCCGGCGACATCATGAGCACGGCCGTCGCCATCCGCGACGGTATCCGCGACGGCATCCCCGAGCTCGAAGTCATCGGCGACCCGACGTTCCTCATCGCCTTCAAGCCCGCCGGCGACCTCGACATCTACCTGATCAACGACGCGCTCATCGCGCAGGGCTGGCGCATGATTGCCCTACAGTTCCCGCCGGCGCTGCACTTCTGCGTCACGCGCCCCAACACCGCGCCGGGTCTCGCCGACTCGTTCCTCGAGGCGCTGCGCGGCGCGGTCGTCTACGCGACGGAGCACAAGGGGCAGCCGGCCAGGTCCGGCGCCGTGTACGGCTTCGGCGGCACGCCGCAGGGCAACATGATGGTCCAGACGGTGATGGTCAGCGTCCTCGACGCGATGCACGAGGTCGCGCCGGGCTCGCCGGCCGCCTGACATGGGCGCGCGCTGGATCCTCGCGATCGACCTCGGCAACGGGGGGCCCAAGGTCGCGGCGGTGTCGCTCGAGGGCGACGTGCTGCGCGTGGCGATGCGCCCGGTGCGCCTCACCGTGGGGCTCGACGGGACCGCGACCCAGGACGCCACCGAGTGGTGGTCCGGGCTGCTCGAGGCGGCGCGCGAAGTGATCGAGGGAACGGGCGCCGACCCTGACGAGCTGCACGCGGTCGCCATCACCGGGCAGTGGGGCTCGTCGGTGCCCGTCGGCGCCGACGGGCAGCCTGTGGGCGACGTCATCCTCTGGGCGGACACGCGCGCCCGCGACCTCTCCAGCAAGCTCATCGGCGGGCCGGTCAACATCGGCGGCTTCGCGCCGCACAAGGTGCTGCCGTTCGTGCGCATCACCGGCGGCGCGCCGACGCCGAGCGGCGCCGACCCCACGGGCCATTCGCTCCTGTTGCGCGAGCGTCTCACGGAGGTGTACGCAAAGACATCCGTGATCCTCGAGCCTGTGGACTATCTCGGCCTGCGCTTCACCGGCCGGGCGGCGGCGACGCCGGCCTCGATGATCGCCTCGTGGATCACCGACAACCGCATCGGCGCGCCGCTGGGGTACGTGGACGGACTCCTCGCAAAGACGGGGCGGGACCGCCGGCGGCTGCCCGAGCTCATCCCGACCGGCTCGGTGCTGGGCAACCTGCTGCCCAAGGTGGCGTCGGAGCTCGGCGTGGCCGCGGGCGCGCCCGTGGTGTGCGGCATCCCCGACCTGCACGCCGCGGTGGTGGGATCGGGCGCCGTCGCTCCTTTCGAGAGCCACATCGCCATCTCCACGACGTCGTGGGTCGGCGCCCGCGTGCCGTTCAAGCGCACCGACATCCTGCACCAGATCGCCACGGTGCCGGGGCTGGACCCGGCGCACCCGGTCGTGGCCAACAACCAGGAGACCGGCGGGGCCGCGCTGCAGTGGCTGCGCGAGCAGATCGTGGCCCCCGATGACGGCCTCCTCGGCGGCGGCAGCGGCATCGGCGCCAGCGGCGCGGCGGAGGAGGGGCTCTCGCCTTCGTTCGAGGACCTCTTTCGTCTCGCGGAGCGCGCGCCGGCCGGCTGTGAGGGGCTGCTGTTCACGCCGTGGCTCAACGGCGAGCGCAGCCCTGTCGAGGACAAGATCGTGCGCGCCGGGTGGCTCAATCTTTCGCTGCGCACCGACCGGGCGATGCTCGTGCGGTCGGTCCTCGAGGGCGTGGCCTACAACTCACGCTGGCTGCTCGACGCCTACGAGAAGTTCATCAAGCGTCCCGTCCCCAAGGTCCGCATCCTCGGCGGCGGCGCCCAGAGCGAGCTCTGGTGCCGGATCTACGCCGACGTGCTGGGGCGCCCAGTGGAACAAGTGAGCGACCCGCGCAACGCCCAGCTGCGCGGCGTGGCCCTCTGGGCGCGCGTGTGCCTCGGCGAGCTCCGCCTGGAGGACGTGCCGGCGCTCGTGCCGGTCCCGGCGGCGTTCGAGCCCTCGGCCGACCGGCACGTCTACGCGGAGGGCTACGCCGAGTACCGCAAGCTCTACGGCAAGCTCAAGGGGCTCTACCACCGGCTGAACGCGAAGCACTCGTCGTAGGCGGCGGGCGCGGCGGTGCGAGTTCTGTCGCGCCGGCGGCCTGGTCCGCGCCTACTCGATGTGCGCGCGGTAGAACCCGAGCACGGCGAGGCCGAGCGCCACGACGAAGAGGCAGACCGACGCCGCGCGGACGGCGTTCGCGATCGCGTCGGTCGCGTTGAGCCAGCCGAGGTCGCGCAGGATGTTGTGCCAGTCGTGGCCGGAGCCGGAGCCGTCGTCGCCGAACAGCGACAGGACCATGCGCTGCGCGTCGCCGATGTACACCGAGACGTTGTTGAGGTTCTCGGCCGCCCAGGCGCCGCAGAGGATCACCGCGAAGCGGTCTTTGCGCCACCAGAAGTAGGCGCCGAGGCCGAGCGGAGCGGCCACCTGCAGGAACGAGCCGGCGAACGAGCAGAGCATCGCCGGCGCCCAGAACGTGAGCAGGTGGCCGAACTCGTGGATCCCGAGGTCGGCGCCGGAGAGGAACGGGATCCAGCCGTCGCGCGAGTAGGTGAGCCAGGCGAGCAGCACCGTCAGGCCGGCGGCGACGACCCACTGGAGCGTGCGTTTCCAGAGGCCCTGCGCGGGCGCTTCGGCCCGCAGGGCCTCTCGCAGCACGGCATCCGGGTCCGGCGGCTTGGCCGCGCCACCCGCGCCGACGCCACCCGCGCCGACACCGCTGCCCGCGGCCGTGCGCCCGCCTCTGCCCGCGTAGCCGAGCTCCTCCAGCGTCCTGGGCGGCGCGGCCTGCCGCTTGTCGGTGTCTTCGGTGTCCATCATGCGTTCGCTGTCATCATCGGCAGCGGTGCGGTGTGCGCTTAGCTCCGGCGCGACCCGCTTCGCCTGCGCCTGCAGGCGCCGCCAGAGGCGGCAACACCTGCACCGTGCGCCGTCTAGAACAAACGTCTAGGCCGCACGCCCCGGACGAGCCTGAGGCGCGGCCGTCTCGCCGGACCCTGGGCATCCGTTCCCATCGCCGCCGGGAAGCCGAAGGGCGACGATTCCTCCCGAAGGGGATGGCAGGCCGGCACCGAGTCAGGGACGGGGAGGCAGGCGACATGGATGTGCTCGTCGCACACGGCACGGAGGCGGCCCGGCGAGAGCTCAGCTCGTTGCTGGGCGCTCGCGAGGTCCAGACGGTCGAGGCCGGCGACGGCGCCCGCGCGCTCGAGATCCTGCTGCGCAGCGAACCACCGCGCCTCGCGCTCGTGGATTGGGACCTGCCGGGGCTCGAGGGCCCCGAGCTCTGCCGCATCATGCGCGACTTCCACCTCGGACACCCTCCGTACATCATCCTGGTCACGCCGGCAGGCGCCGAGCGCGACGTCACGGCGGGGCTTCTGGCCGGAGCCAACGACTTCGTCTTCATGCCGGCCGATGCGGCCGATCTGCTGACCCGCGTGGACTACGGGCTGCGCCTCGTCGAGCTGCCGTGGGGAGACGCGTCCATCGATCCCGTCTCGGGCGGTACCTGCAACATCGACGCCATCACCGGCGTGGACGACTGCGAGACCGTGATGCAGCGCCTGGAGGCAGAGATGCATCGCGCCCTGCGCGAGAAGACGCCGCTGAGCATCGGGCTCCTGCACGTGACGCAGCTGAAAGAGGCGCGGGAACTGGGAGGCGCCTCCGGTGGCGACCTGGTGCTGCGCGAGGTCGCCCGCCGCCTGAGGAGCGCGCTGCGCCCGTACGACGTGCTCGGCCGCTGCTCGGAGGAAGAGTTCCTCGTCGTCATGCCGAACACGCGCGAGCTCGACCTGGCGGAGGCCCTCGCGCGACTGCGTCTGGCGACGGCCGTGGAGCCGGTCGACCTGGGTCAGCGCCGCCTCGACATCGTGCCGGTCTGCGGCGGAGCGACCAGTGCGGAGGAGAGCCCCGTCGAGCTGTTGGCGAAGGCGCGCCTCGCCCTGGGCGAAGCCAAAGCCGGTGAGCGCGGCGGCATCGTCGCCGGCCCCAAGATCGAGCTGCGCGCCGTCCTCTCGCGCGAACTGCAGCCGATCATCTGACGCCGCGCCGCGGGGAATGCGCCCCGCCGTCGCCGGCGTAGCCGGCCGCCGCACGCTCGACTGAACGCGGCCCGCGCAGGTAGACTCACCCGGTCAACAGCCCCCGCCAAGGTACGCGGGCGCGCAGCACGAAAGGACCGGTCCGCTCATGACCCTGCACGTCACCCTCCCCGACGGCTCCCCTCTGGAACTCGACGACGGCGCGTCCGTGCGCGACGCGGCGGCGGCGATCGGCCCGCGGCTGGCAAAGGCCGCGATCGCGGGCCGCGTCACGGCCGCGGCCGACCCGGATGTCACCATGCTGGTCGACGCTGCGGCGCCGCTTCACGACGGCGACCAGCTGGCGATCGTCACTCTCAAGGGTGACGATCCCGACGCCGTCGACATCCAGCGCCACTCCGCCTCGCACGTCATGGCGCAGGCGATCCTGCGTCTCTACCCGGGCGTCAAGTACGCCATCGGGCCGACGATCGACAACGGCTTCTACTACGACTTCGCCTTCCCCGAGCCCATCGCCGAGGCCGACCTGGAGCGCATCGAGAAGGAGATGACCAAGGTCGTGAGCCAGAACCTGCCGGTGGAGCGCTTCGAGCTGCCGGCGGACGAGGCACTGGCCGTGTTCGGGCCGGCGGGCGCGCCCGCGGGCGCCGAGGGCGAAGGGCCCGGCACCAGTGCCTCCGGGCTGCCCACGGGCCTCGACCAGCCGTTCAAGGTCGAGCTGATCCGGGACCTGCTCGCCGCCGCCGAAGCCGAGGGCGGCGAGGCACCCGCGATCAGCGTCTACCGCCAGGGCGACTTCGTCGACCTGTGCCGAGGCCCGCACCTGCCGAGCACCAACAAGCTCGGCAGCGGCACCTTCAAGCTCACCAGCCTCGCCGGCGCCTACTGGCGCGGCGACGAGAAGAACGCGATGCTCACGCGCGTCTACGGCACCGCCTTCCCGAGCAAGGAAGAACTGGCCGCGTACCTCGAAGCACTCGAGCTCGCGCGCCAGCGCGACCACCGGCGCATCGGCCGCGACCTCGACCTCTTCAGCTTCCACGAGGAGGGCCCCGGCTTCCCGTTCTTCCACCCCAAGGGCATGCGCCTCTGGAACGCGATGGTCGACTTCTGGCGCGCCGAGCACGTGCGCGCCGGCTACGAAGAGATCAGCACCCCGGTGATCCTGCGCCGCGAGCTGTGGGAGCGCAGCGGCCACTGGGACAACTACAAAGAGAACATGTACTTCACCACCATCGACGAGCAGCCGTACGCGGTGAAGCCCATGAACTGCCCCGGCGGCCTGCTGATCTACAAGAGCCGCCGGCGCTCCTACCGCGACCTGCCGCTGCGCATGGCCGAGCTCGGCCGCGTGCACCGCCACGAGATGAGCGGCGTCCTGCACGGCCTCTTCCGCGTGCGCTACTTCACGCAGGACGACGCGCACATCTACTGCACGCCGGAGCAGCTCGAAGAAGAGGTCCGCGGCGTGGTGAAGTTCATGCACCACATCTACGCCGCGTTCGGCTTCAGCGACGTCAAGATCGAGCTCAGCACGCGGCCGGACAAGAGCATCGGCTCGGACGAGGTGTGGGAACTCGCCGAGGGTGTGCTCACGCGCGTGCTCGAAGGCGAGACCGGGCCTGACGGCGAGCCGCTCGCCTACGCGCTCAACCCCGGTGACGGCGCCTTCTACGGCCCCAAGATCGACTTCCACATCCGCGACGTCATGGGTCGCACCTGGCAGTGCGGCACGATCCAGGTGGACTTCGCGATGCCCGAGCGCCTCGACATCACCTACACCGGCGCCGACAACGAGGAGCACCGGCCGGTGATGATCCACCGCGCGCTGCTGGGCAGCATCGAGCGCTTCATGGGCATCCTGCTCGAGCACTACGGCGGCAACCTGCCCACCTGGCTGGCGCCGCAGCAGGTGCTGGTGCTGCCAATCGCCGATCGCCACGCCGACTACGCGGCGAGCGTCATGCGCACGCTGCGCGCGGCCGGCGCGGCCGACCCCGCGAAGGCGCCGGTCGGCCTGCACGTGGATGTCGACGATCGCGGCGAGAGCATCGGCAAGCGCATCCGCGACGCACAACTGCAGAAGGTGCCCTACATCCTCGTGGTCGGCGACCGCGAGGAGGAGGCGGGCGCCGTCGGCGTGCGCGAGCGCGGCGAGGACAAGGGTCCACGGCCGCTCGCCGAGTTCGTCGAGCAGATCGTCGCCGAAGTGCGCGAGCGGCGTCTGCCGCAGGAGTAGGGCCGGTCATGGGTCGATCGATCCAGGCGGAGGCGGAGGCCGCCGCCTACGAGGCTTTCGTGCGGCGGTTCCCGGCGTACGCCGCCACGACCGCCGTCGACGAGCTGCGCGCCGCCGACTACGCGCGCCTCGACCGCCTCGGTCACACGTATCTCGACTACACCGGCGGCGGCCTGTACGCGGAGTCCCAGGTGCGGCGCCATCAGGAGTTGCTCGCCGCTCGCGTGCTCGGCAACCCGCACTCGCTCAGCCCGACGTCGCTGGCCTCGTCAGAGCTCGCCAAAGAGGCGCGCGCTGCGGTGCGGCGCTACTTCCACGCGCCCGAGGACGAGTTCGAGATCGTCTTCACGCCCAACGCCAGCGGCGCCCTCAAGCTGGTGGGCGAGGCGTACCCGTTCGTGCCCGGCGGCGTCTTCCTGCTCAGCTACGACAACCACAATTCGGTCAACGGGATCCGCGAGTTCGCCTGCCGCAGGGGCGCGGCGGCGACCTACATCCCGGTGCGCGAGGAGGACCTGCGGCTCGACGAGGAGCAGGTCCGGACCGCCCTTCGGGGCGCGGGGCGCGGGGGCGAAGCCGGCGCGCCGGCCAAGCTCTTCGCCTATCCGGCGCAGTCCAACTTCAGCGGCGCTCAGCACCCGCTCGAATGGGTCGCCGAGGCACACGACCTCGGCTGGGACGTGCTTCTGGACTGCGCCGCGTTCGCGCCGACCAACCGGCTCGACGCGGCGGCGATCGGCGCCGACTTCATCCCGATCTCGTTTTACAAGCTCATCGGTTACCCGACCGGCGTCGGCTGCCTCATCGCGCGGCGCGAGGCGCTCGCCGGGCTGTGCCGCCCCTGGTTCGCCGGCGGCACGATCACGCTCGCCTCGGTGCAGCAGGACGACTGGTACCGCCTCGCGCCGGGGGCGACGGGCTTTGAGGACGGCACCATCGACTACCTCGGGCTTCCGGCGGTGACGATCGGCATCGAGCACCTCGAGGCGGTCGGCATCGACGTCATCCACGCGCGCGTCCACGCGCTCGCCTGCTGGCTGCTGGAGGAGCTCGCGGCGCTGCGGCACAGCGACGGCTCGCCGCTGGCCAAGGTCTTCGGCCCGCGCGACGGGGAGCGCCGCGGCGCGACGATCGCGCTCTACTTCGTGGACCCGAATGGGCGGCCCTACGACGTCTACGACGTCGAGGCGGCCGCCGCGCGCGAGCTCATCTCGGTGCGCAGCGGCTGCTTCTGCAACCCCGGCGACGGCGAGGTCGCGCATCACATCTCGCGCGACGACATGGAGCGCTGCTTCACCGATCCGAGCGCCGCGATCACGCTCATGCAGTGCCAGCGCACGATCGAGGACAAGACCGGCAACGTGCCCAACACCATCCGCGTATCGCTCGGCATGGCCTCGGATTTCGGCGACGTGCACCGCTTCCTCGCTTTCGCGGAGAGCTATCGGGATCGGCTCGCCGGTGCTGACGACGGCGGACCGGCCGATGTGAGCGGAGCTGGACCGGTCGGCTGATGGACCTCGTGCGCGACACGGCCCTGGGGGTGGAGTTCGAGATCGACCCGCGCTTCGCGCGCATCGACGCCGGGCCGCCGGGGGGCGTGCCGGGCAACGGAGACGGTGCGGGCGGAGGAGCTTCGCCCGCGGCCCACACTGCGCTCGATCTGCCGACGGCCCACTTCATCGCCGCCGATCCGGGGGCCGGCTGGATCGCCGCGCTCGCCATGGTCACCGTGGCGAGCGAGCCTGGGCCGGCGGACGAGTGGCTCGCCGGCCAGCTGCGGCGCGCGCGCGTCTCGTTCGCCCGGTGGTCGCCGGCCGCGCACGAGATGCTCGTGGCGCCGGAGGCGGCGGAACTCGCCGGCCGGCCGGCGATCCACGTGCGCTACCGGCTCACCGGCGTCGAACCCGAGGGCACGGCCGGCGGATCTTCGGCGGCGGCCGGCGCGGCCGTCCTGCCGGCATCCCTCATCGAGAACTGGACCGTACTCGTCGCCGAGCGCTCCTGGCTGCTCGCTCTGGAGCTCATGGTGCAGCCTCCGGAGCGCTGGGACCAGGAGCGCGAGGCCCTCGGCGCGCCCTTCCGTACCCTCAGCCTCTTCTAGCGGGCACCGGCCGGGCGCGTCCATGGGGCACCTCCTCCTGCAGATCCTGCCTGTGGCCGTCGCCATCGCCGTCAACCCGGTGCCGATCATCGCCGCCATCGTGATGACCGCCACGGAGAAGCCGGTCGCCAACGGCGTCGCCTACCTCGTGAGCCTGACCGCGGTCTCGTTCGGCTTCGGCGCCGTGGTGCTCACCCTGTTCCACGGCGCCTCTCTCGGCTCGGGCACGCGGACCGGCCACCTCATCCTGGTGCTGTGGCTGGTGTTCGGCCTCGCCTTCCTCGCGGCTTTCGTCGTGCTGCTCGTGCGCCGGCCCAAGCCCGGCGACGAGGACCGTGAACCGGGCTGGATGCGCTGGATCGGGCGCCTCGGGCCGCCCGGCGCCGCGCTGGTCGGCGTGATGCTCGTGAACTACGAGATGGAGAGTCCGGCGCTCAGCGACATCCTCGCCTCGGGAGTCTCGCGGGCCGCGGCGCTGGTCGCGCTGGCCATCTTCGTCGCCGTCGCGGTGTCCACGTCGGCCGTGCCCGTCATCGCCTACATCGCCGCGCCCGGCCCTGTCGGAGGCTTCCTCGGGCGTGCCAAAGGGTGGCTGGCCCGGTACCATCGCCCGATCCTGATGGTCGCCTTCGCGGCGATCGGCGTGCTGTACACGGTCAAGGGAGCGAGCGGTCTGCTGCACTGACCAGACCTGAAGCGCCGACAGGGTGTTCGCCGCCGACCGGGTCTTCCGCGCCGGCCGGGTCTTCCGCGCCGGCCGCGAGCGCTGCATCGAGGCTTGACTCAGCCGCGGCCACAACGTGTGATGCAGTGGTCGGGCGTGCGCGCGACGGAACGCGGGGGGCGGGATGCGGACACAGGTGAGCTGGACGTCGGCGGACGAGCGCCGCCTGATCGTCGACCAGGCGCTCGAGCTGCTCGAGCAGGTGGGTATGCGCTTCGGCGCCTGCGAGTCGCTCGAGCGGCTGGCGGACGCCGGCGCGCGCGTCGACCGCGAAGCGGGGGTCGCGCGCCTGTCGCGAGAGCTCGTCGAGCGCGCGCTCGCCGGGTGCCCGCGCGAGGTCCTGCTCGCCGGCGCGACCGAGGCCGACGACGTCCTCCTCGACGGCTCGGCCGTGCACTTCATGCCCTCGGGCACGCCCACCAAGATCCTCGACGACGAGACCGGCCGCGTCCGCTCGAGCACGTCGGACGACGTGCGCCGCGCCGTCATCGTGGCCGACGCCATGCCCGTCGTCGACATCCTCTGGCCGCCGGTCGCCGCCGCCGATCTGCCCGAGGACGAGATGTCGTTCGGCGAGCTCCTCACGTGCCTGGAGTGGAGCGGCAAGCACGCCCAGCACGAGGTGACGGTTCCCTGGCACGTCGAGGCGATGCTGGCGGTGATGGAGGAACTCTGTGGCGGCCTCGATGCGTTCCGCGCCCGGCCGCGCGTGAGCTTCGTCTGCTGCACGCACTCGCCGCTCGGGGTCGGCGGCGGCTTCCTCGACCTCAACGTGGAGATGGCGCGGCACGGCGGTCCCATCCTGGTCTATCCGATGCCCATCGCGGGAGCGACGGCGCCCATCACCGTCGCCGGCGCCGTCGTCATGAACGTCGCCGAGTTCCTGGGGGCGGCGACGGCGATCCAGCTGGCCGCACCGGGGGCGCCGCTCCTCATGGGCGCCGGCTCGAGTCTCCTCGACATGAAGGCCGGCACCTTCAGCTTCGGCGCGCTCGAGACGGCGCAGATGTGCGTCACTCTCGTCGAGGTCGGACACGAGCTGGGCGTCCCGGTGCTTGCTCCAGGTCTGGGCACCGACGCTCTGTACGGAGGCATCCAGGCCGGCTACGAGAAGGGCCTCAAGGGTCTGGCCGTCGCCCAGAGCGGCGCCGACCTCATCACCGGCGGCATCGGCCTGCTGCACGGCGCCGGCCTCTTCAGCCTGCCGCAGGTGGTCATCGACGCCGAGATCGCGACGATGATCGTGCGCATGCTTGCCGGCAGCGATGTCTCGGCCGCGACCATCATGAACGACGTCACGGCGCGGGTGGGCTTCGACGGCGACTTCCTGCGCCAGAAGGAGACCTCGCACCGGCTGCGCGCCGGCGAGGTCTTCCAGCCGGAGATCTCGACGCGGACGACCGTCGAGGGGTGGGAGCGCGGCGGCCGCGACGAGCTCACGGCGGCGCGCGAGCGCGCCGCCGCCATCGTCGCGGCCGCGGAGGCGCGCGGGCCGGTGCTCCCCGAGGCGACGCGCGCCAGGTTGCGCGGCATCGCCGCGGCTGCGGTCGCCCGCGCGCGAGCAACGACCGGCGCACGAGGTGCCCGGTGAAGATCGGCGCTGCGCGTGACGACGCGACGCCGGCGGGAGCGCCGGTGCCCCCCGTCGGCCCGCGCAGCTGGTGGCTCGAGGAGGCCTTGCGGGCCCACCCAGGAGGGCCGTGCCCGCCGCTGGCCGGAGACACGACCGCCGACGTCTGCATCATCGGCGGCGGCTTCGCCGGCCTCTGGACGGCCTACGAGCTCGGCGAACGCGCGCCGCAGCTCGGCATCGTGCTCCTCGAGGCCGACATCTGCGGCGCCGGCGGCAGCGGTGCCAACGGCGGCTTCTTCTCGCCGTCGTGGACCGGACTCTCGTCACTTTGTAGTTCGCTCGGCGAAGAGGGCGGGGTGGCCTACGCCGCCGCCCTCGCCGCGATGGTCGACGACCTCGACGCGTGGATCGCGCGCCACGAGGCGCGCGTTGACGCGTACCACGAGGGCATCCTCTACGCGCGCGCCGGGGAGTGGCAGGCCGGGCCGGACGACGAGACCTTCCGCCTGCTCGGAGAGCACGGCTACGCCGACCGGCTGCGGCGCGTCGGCGCCGCCGAGGCGCGCGCCGTGGCCGACTCGCCGCGCTTCGTCGGCGGCGTGATCACGCCGGATCTCACGGTCCTGCAACCGGCCAAGCTCGCGCGCGAGTTGCGCCGTGTGCTGCTCGAGCGCGGCGTGCGCATCTTCGAGAGCACGCCGATGGAGCGCATCGAGGCCGGACGGCCGGCGCGCGTCGTCACGCCGGCCGGCTCCGTGGCGGCCGCCGATGTCGTCCTCGCCACCGGCGCCTGGGCGGCGCGGGAGCGTCACTTCCGCCGCGCCTTCGCCGTGTGCACCGACTTCATGGTCGTGACCGAGCCGATCCCCGAGCTCATCGAGCGGATCGGTTGGACTTCGCATATGGGCGTCGCCGACCTGCGCGAGATGCTCTACTACCTGCGCCGCACTGCCGACGACCGCATCGCCATCGGTGGCGGGGCGATGGGCATCGTCTTCGGCGACCGCATCCGCGGCCGGGTGCTCACGTCCCAGCGGCGCGCGGCCGTCGCCGCCCACGGCCTCAGCTGGCTGTTTCCGCAGCTCGAGGGCGTGCGCTTCGACGCCGCCTGGAGCGGCCCCATGGACATCAGCGGCGAGGCGCTGCCGTTCTTCGAGACGGCGCCGGGCGGCAACGTCCATGCCGGCCTCGGCTTCTCCGGCCACGGCCTCACCAGCACCAGGCTGGGCGGCAAGATCCTCGCCTCGCTGGTGCTGAAGGCCGATGACGAGTGGAGCCGCCTGCCGGTCGTCGGCCCGCCGCTCGCCAAACTCCCGCCGGAGCCGCTTCGCTGCCCCATGATCCAGTCGGTGAGCTGGGCCTACGAGGCGAGCGACCGCGCCCACGAGGCAGGCGGCTCGCCGGGCCTCTTGCCACGCGCGGTGATCGCCGCCTACGGCGGCTACGAGGCGCACAGCGGCGCCGTCCGCGACGACTGACCGGAACGGCGACCCGCCCGAGGCCACCGCGGCCGGCGCCACTGCCGCCCACTCCAGGCCCATTTTTTCTCGATTGTGTGGTATCACGACAGATGGGTAGCTTGACTGTCGAGAGATGTTCGCGACAGGCAAGGAGCGGGTGAGATGAAGGCAGCGAGCGGCGAGACCGTCGGTCACGACTTCACCGCCGAGGAGATCACCTGGGCGACCCGGCGCCTCGACATAGCCATGTCGAGGCTGATGGTCGCCTTCTCACGCGCGGTCGGCATCAGCGTCCCAGAGATGCTCGCGCTCGAACACCTCGACGCCGTCGGCGGCCTGGGGCCGAGCGAGCTCGCCCGGCGTCTGCAGATGACGACTGGCGCCGTCACCGCACTCGTCGATCGCCTTGAGACGAGCGGCCACGCGCTGCGCGCGCCGCATCCATCCGACCGGCGGCGCGTCGTGATCACACGTACGCAGAAGGCCGACGACGACCTCACAGAAGAAGTGGCGCCCATGGCGATGGAGATCCTCGCGCTCGCCGAGACGCTCAGCGACGAGGAGCGTCAGGCCGTCGGCCGCTTTCTCGACGGCTTCATCGCGATCGTCGAGCGCACCGCCGCCGAGGCGTGCGAGCGATGACGTCAGCAAGGACCAACCAATCCACCTACCCCAGAGGGGGAGCACATGTCTACTCCTGAGAGCTCGACGCCGCCTGCGGCCATCATGCCGGATGCGGCGATCACCCGGAGACTCGGCCGCCTGCGCGGCTGGAACGTCGCCGTGGGTCTGATCCTTGCCGTTCAGGCGGTCCTGATCGCCGTCCTGACCAACGGCTTCAGCCTGCCGGTCACGGCGACGTTCATGAGCGGGCCGCCCGGCTCGCCTTCGCGGCTGCACCACCTGTTCAGCGTGCCGATCGGCTGGGGCGTCTTCGTCTTCCTCGCGATCTCCGCCGGGGCGCTGCTGATCATCGCCTCGCCGCCGGTCTTCAGCCGCTACAAGGCCAACCTGCTCCAGAGCCGCAACTACGGGCGCTGGATCGAGTACTTCTTCAGCTCGTCGCTGATGATCGTGCTCATCAGCATGATCACCGGCATCAGCGACATCGCCGCGCTGCTGGCCATCTTCGGCGTCAACGCGGCGATGATCCTCTTCGGGCTGCTGCAGGAGAAGTACGAGCAGCCGGGCAAGCCCAGCTGGCTGCCGTTCTGGTTCGGCTCGTTCGCCGGGATCATCCCGTGGGTGGCGGTCGCCATCTACGTGTGGGCGCCCGGCCTCCACGTGTCGCCGCCCGGCTTCGTCTACGGGATCATCATCACGCTGTTCGTCTTCTTCAACTGCTTCGCCGTCAACATGGTGCTGCAGTACAAGCAGGT